>SXGU01131822.1_pt1 | contig 18138 bp, 21 predicted proteins | sample 3174531 | NCBI WGS metagenome assembly SXGU01 (sample SAMN11356863, study PRJNA531348) | freshwater metagenome | isolation source: freshwater sample F1-140 | place: China: Fuxian Lake, Yuxi | collected 2017-12-25 | reverse complement strand
GCAGAGGGACCAGGCAGACTCTAAGGCAGATCCCAGAGGAGGGGCATGGCGCAACCGAACGATCGAGCAAGACTAGATGGATTATAATTAAAGTGGCCTGCAGCGATACCCACATCAGCAAATAGGCGAGCGTGATTCATAATATTCACGGCGGGTAGCAATTTTAAACCATAATTATAATCGGCCTTATATGTGGATGAAGCGCTTGGATTTCCAGCCGTTAGCGTATTATCAAGACCATAAAACGAGTAATACGCCTCAAGCCCTACATTAAACCAAGAATTTACATATTGATTGTAGCCTAAAAAAATAGTTCCCAAAGCCCCACTATCGCCAAAATGCTCTGCTTGCGGAGTTATGCCAAAGACCTTTGTTTTATAATCTAACGACATAGCACCGACACCCGCGCCGAGATAAAACCCATCGGATATCATCATGGGGCTCACATCTCCCATACTCCCAGCAAAACTAACGGTTGATGCTAAACAGATTAAATACCCTATTTTTTTCATACCTTAATGTCCTATTTATTTTCTTTGGATGACAGCCTATAACCAGGTGTTAATTATTATGAGATTAAATTAAGATGTAAATAGGGTGGAGACTTAACTTATACCCAAGCACGTCATGTGATGGTTGGATGTATTGTAAAACGTCATCTTACATGTGCATCGATTTCTTAAGGATTGTTATGCTGCCTTTGATAAGAAAGCTCAGATTTTTATTCTTATTTCTAGTCACCTTGCTATTTTGCATGATAACTGCAGTGAATGCGGAGTTGGGGCTGCCGCAAATAACCGATTTTATTTTTGCAGTGCTTTTTATGACGAGCCTATTGGTCATTGGTGAGAAAGAAGACAAATTTTTTGCCTGGCTCATCGTGCTGGGTATCATCCAGTTGGTACAAATAACACTTAATATCTGGATAGCCCATGCCTTATTTGCCGTTTTCAAGGCTTTTTTTGGCATGACGTTCTTTTTGTTACTGACGGTCGCTAGCTTGCGACTGACTCTTCAAGACAAAACGATCAGTGTCACGACCTTATTTGGCTCATTATCGGGCTATCTTTTTATAGGGCTTGCTTTTGCATACTTTTATCTCATGGTCTATGGCCTTTTTCCGCCTTCTTTTTCAGGGTTAACCCCTTACCCAGAAGTGCGTGCAATCTATTATTCTTTTATTACGCTCACCACCGTTGGTTTTGGGGATATTGTGGCGAATAGTCCACTGATGCAAACGCTTTCCTGGATAGAATCATTTTGTGGTCAAGCGTATATGGCGGTGTTTATCTCCCTACTGGTTGGGCGTTATGTAGCAGAGAGTGTGCAAGCAAAGGCATCAGCACTTTAAAGTGGTCCAAATTAAGAAACAATAATGCGAAGTGGATAGGGGGGCGATGGGCATCGGCGATTTGTTTTTTGATTATCTTGTCAAATTGCAAGCAATTCGATATGCCAGTTCATGTCATCGGCAACCAAAATTTTCATGTGTTGTCCTGGATTGTCAGCATCCTCCCTTGAGTACAGGTGAGAATTGCTAAGATTTTGCGCTGGAGTGGTTTTTCGTCAGTACTGACCTATGATACAATCAGCAGTTTTTGAACGTGGTGAGCTCTGAGGGCGTAACATGAATATAGAAGTAGAAGGCATTTATCCTAAAGTCAGGGAAATTATTGCTGATGTGTTGGTCATTGATGAAGACGACGTGTCGTTGCAAAGTCGCTTAATTGCCGATTTGGGCGCTGAGTCTATCGACTTCCTTGATTTAGTATTCCAGTTGGAAAAAGAATTTGGCATTAAAATTCCTCGTGGTCAACTTGAAAAAAATGCACGGGGTGATTTGGCTGAGGATGAGTTCGAAAAAGGCGGGGTATTGACGGCAAACGGAATGACAGCCCTGAAGAATTATCTCAGTGAAGTACCGGCAGAGTATTTCAAACCCAACATGAAAATCAATGAAATACCCATGTTATTTACTGTCGAAACGTTCTGTAAATTGATTGTCGCGGCCGTCAGTGAGCAACGTATGATTGAAACTGTGGCCTGATGCGGTTTTTATTTGTTGACAGGATCATGCAATTATCCCCCGCCAAGGTTGTGCGCGGGATAAAGCATATTACCCACGATGATTCTTATCTGTGCCACGATGAGCAAGGTAAGCTGTGCTTTATCCCTTCATTCATTGGCGAGGCATTAGGGCAGCTAGCGGCGTGGAATGTGATGTTTTGTCATGATTTTACAAAACGACCGGTTGCAGGGATCGCCGCAAGAGCAAGTCTACTTCGACCAGCTTATGTGGGGGAAACGCTTTTTCTAGAATCGTTTATCGATTCCCTAGATGAGTCTGCTGTGCAATACCATAGTGTTGCGCGTGTTGCTGATGAGGTCGTCTTTACCATTGATGGGGCGGTCGGACCTTTATTGCCCATGGCGGATTTTATTGATCCTGACGATGTTCGCCGACAGTTCGCTGAAATCGATCGCGCAGGCGATTGGCCCCCTGCAATGCCATCATCTTCCTTGGAGTGCTTCGCGGCTCCCTTGTTACCACCGGCTGTCTCAATGACATTTGACCGCATCTTGCATAGCGAACCTGGTGTGACACTTTGTGCAGAGAAGCGAATCACGCGGGCAGCGCCTTATTTTCCTGATCATTTTCCCAATAAGCCAGTATTGCCTTTGACCGCGCTGCTCGAGTGCAAACTCAATCTCGCGCGCGATTTTTTAGCTCGCGCGCATTTTGCAGAGCCATATCGTGTGCGCGAGTTTCATAAAATTAAAATGAGCAGCTTTGTACAACCTGGCGATGTAGTGATTTGTTATCTCACGGTTAAGCGCCATGATGCTGATTCGCTCATTTTAACTTATCGCAGTGAAGTGGAGGGCCGGCGAGTGTGTGTGGTCGATGTGGTTATGACACCTCAGAGGGTAGTGAAATGAGTAAACGACGAGTGGCGATTACTGGATTAGGCGTCGTCTCTCCCCTGGGCAATGATGTGCAATCCACGTGGTCTAATTTAATGGCTGGCCATTCAGGTATTGCGCCTATCAAGCAATTTGATGCTAGTGCCTTTCCAGCGCGGATTGCCGCGGAAGTAAAGCAATTTACATTATCACCATCGGCTATCAATAAACAGACACGTTACGTGATGCCTTTTACAGGCTTTGCACTGGATGCCGCAGCCCAAGCGTTTGCTGATGCCGGTATTGCGCCGACTGCACAATCCGCTGCACGTTGGGGTGTTGTGACGGGTAGCGGTATGATGACGGCAGAGTTTGATTATCTACACCGTTTTCAACAGGCGTGTGCGGTAGACGGGAACGTGGATTGGGCCGCATTGCAAGCGAATACCCGCGATTTTTATCAGTTGACTGATTTTGGGAAAACCACCTCTAACTCGGGCCTGTCATTACTCGTTCAACAATTTGGTATTGAGGGATACGCAAGCTCTGTGCACACCGCTTGTGCATCTGGTGGGCAGGCATTGGGTTTGGCGATGCAGGTGATTCGCCGTGGTGATGCTGATTATATGCTTGCCGGTGGTTTCGATTCGATGATTACGCCTTTAGGATTATCTAGCTTTTGCTTGCTCGGTGCATTATCCACTTATAATGACACACCTAAGACTGCAAGTCGCCCTTTTGACGGTACTCGCAATGGATTCGTATTGGGTGAGGGTGCCGCGTTCTTAATCCTCGAAGAGTGGGGGCGAGCGAAGGCTCGAGGCGCATCTATTTATGCGGAGCTAGCAGGAGAGGGGAATACTTTAAGTTCATACCGGATTACCGATTCTCATCCGAATGGCGATGGCGCTATTCAAGCGATTGAAGGGGCATTACGTGACGCAGGGGTGAAAGCCACCGATGTTGATTATATCAATGCGCACGGGACCTCAACCAAAATGAATGATTTGAGTGAAACGAATGCCATCAAGTCTGTGTTCAAGGAGCGAGCTAAACAGTTACCCGTTAGCTCGACCAAAAGTCAGACAGGCCACTTGATAGCGGCGGCCGGGGCGCTGGAGGCGGTGTTGTCCGTGTTGTCTATTCAACAGGCCTACGTTCCAATGACAGCTAATTTAACCACGCCAGATCCAGAATGTGATTTGGATTATGTGATTGATGGGCCACGGGAACGATCTTTGGGTGTTGTGTTATCGAATTCGTTTGGTTTTGGTGGATCGAATAGTTGTTTGTTATTCAAGCACCCTGAGTTTGATGGGGGGAACGAATGAGTGATCGTCGTCGAGTTTTTATTACCGGGCGCAGTGCCTTAACGGCGTGTGGTGCAACAGCAGATGATACCTGGGTATCAGTCCTTGCCGGTGAGAGTGGCATTGCCGAGCTCAACCAATGGGATCTGTCGTCCTGGGCGTGTTCCTTGGGGGGGGAGTTAAAGAATTTTGAGCCCGCTAAGATGCTGCCTGATCGTAAGTTATTAAAGGTGATCTCGCGTCAGGATGTCATGGGAATTAATGCGGCGATGCAGGCGGTGGATCACAGTCAGTTGATTCCTTACCGTGATACCCTTGATTCGGCGGATAGCTTTAATGAGGCAACGGCGGTGTATGTTGGCTCTCCAGGGAATAAATACTATCAACAATATGATTTTTTGCCCCTGGTTGCTAAAACCGGTGGAGATATGCAACAGTTTGCGAGCCAGTTGTTTGGTGAAGTGCATCCTATGTGGCTTTTGCGAATTTTACCGAATAATGTTTTAGCCTACACGGGCATTACCTATAACTTTAAAGGTAGCAATCAAAATATTACCAATCACGCCGTGAGTGGTACGCAAGCGCTCATTGAAGCGTATCATGCCGTTAAAAGCGGACAAGCAGAGCGCGCGATTGTTGTAGCGTATGATGTAGCGACCGATCCACAAGCCTTGTTTTATTATGACAAGTTAGGGGTGCTGAGCGCACGTCACTTAAAGCCATTTGATAAAGCGCATGATGGTACGCTCCTTGCCGAAGGGGCGGCGGCACTGGTGCTAGAGAGTGAGGCCAGCGCTCATGCTCGTGCCGCTACATGTTATGGGGAAATTGTCGGGGGTGCCTCCGCCTCGGAAGCCGCTGGCTTATTTTCGATTGAAGCGGATGGTGAGCATTTAGCGTTATTAATAGCTCGCCTCTTAGCCGAGCAGCAATTATCACCTGCAGACATCGGGCTCATTGTTGCACATGGTAATGGCAATCCAAAATCAGACATTAGTGAAGCCCGTGCGATTTGTGCTACCTTTGGTGAGAAAAAGGTACCAGTGACGTCATTCAAATGGGCTACAGGTCATACTATTTGTGCTTCTGGTCTATTAGATGCGGTACTGACTACCTATACGTTGCAGGATCAATGTGTGCCAGGCATTCCCAATCTAGATCAATTGGCGACAGATTGTCAGGGGCTCTATGCCACGCGCGAACAGCAGACGTTAGCTCGCAGCAAGCCCGCGGCACTGTTGATTAATCGTGGTTTTGCGAGTATGAATGCTTGCTTTGTGATTAAATCCTGTGACGAATGAGTTGATAGAAAACATTACCCGTTCAAGGGTTTCCCTGGCTGGACGGATTATTTATTATGCAATCCCTTATCGTCGCCGAATTGTCATGGCTAATATTGAACAGGTATTTGGCAACACACTGACTGCCGCGCAGAAAACGCATTTAGCCAAAGCGTTTTATTCCCATCTTGCTACCTCAATAAAAGAAATGATCTACCTGCGCTTTATGAGCGAGAAAAAATTAAGTGAAAGCGTTGAGATACGGGGGCATGAGCGCTTGCTTGCTATTGCCGCTGAAAAACGAGGAGTGTTGGTGCTGACCGGCCATTTTGGCAACTGGGAGTTTGCGCCTATTGGCGGGATTGCAAATTTCAAAGAATTCAAAGGGCAATTTCATTTTATTCGCCGCACGCTGGATAACAAAACAATAGAGCGTATGTTGTTTCGCCGTTATTATCGTGCTGGTCTCAAGGTTATTCCCAAAAAAAACTCATTACAACAAGTGTGTGAGGCGATGGAGCAAAACCATGCCGTGGTTTTTGTGCTTGATCAGCACGCCTCTCTCGTCAATCGCGATGGTGTGGCGGTGGAATTTTTTGGAAAAAAAGCGGGGACTTACCGCAGCTTAGCTAGTTTATCGCGCCACACAGGTGTTCCTGTCGTGCCTGCTGCGGGATATCGACTGGCGAATGGTCGTCATGTGTTAGAGTTTTACGAGCCCATTCCTTGGCAGGATCATGGTAGCGTGCAGGAATCCATTTATCGTAATACACTCGCATACAACCAGGCGCTAGAGCGCATTATTTTGGCACATCCTGAGCAATGGTCCTGGCTGCATAAGCGCTGGAAATTAAAGGACTAACAAATTATTTCTGCCAAAATTGGGGTGAGAGCAGGATAAGTAGCGAGAAAATTTCTAAACGGCCTGCGATCATCGCGAACATGAGCAACCATTTACTGGGTAAATTAAGTTGGTCGAAGGTGACGCTGATGGTGCCAATTCCGGCGCCTGCATTAGCGAGAGCGGCGGTAATGGCTGAAAATGCAGTGGTAAAATCATTATCTAAGGCCATAAAAATAACCACTAATGCTAAAAACAGTGCGATGAATACGGAAATAAACCCCCACATGGATTGCAAAATAGGCTCAGGTAAAATATTCCCGCCAAATTTGATAGGAATGATAGCGTGAGGGTGCAATAAGCGCTGCATTTCACGTTTGCTTTGCTTATAAAGTAGCAGTGCTCGTAACACTTTTATTCCACCTGTCGTTGATGCCGCACACCCACCAATAATAGCAAGTAACATGATTAGGATGGGTATGTACGTTGGCCATGTACTGAAGGGTGCGGAGATAAAACCGGTGGTTGTGGCTAAGGAAATGACATTAAAAAGGCTTTTGACCAACACATGTGAATTTGCACTGAAAAATCCATATTTTATAAGGCTCGCAGTCACCACAAGGCTTGCGATCATGAGAAATCTAATATAATAACGAAATTCTTCATCTTGCCAATAATGCATGATGCTGCGTTTTTTAAAGGCAATAAAATGGAGCGCGAAATTGGTGCCACCAAGCAGCATGAAAAGACACGCAATGAGCTCAATGGTATCGCTATGATAATGGGCGAAACTCGCATCATGCATCGAAAAGCCGCCTGTCGATACTGTTGCAAAACTCTCGCCCAAGGCATCAAACCAATCCATGCCGGCGGCCCAATACGATAACATGCACAACAGCGTTAATAGGAAATAGATTGACCATAAGGCTTTTGCGGTGTGGGTGATACGGGGTGTAAGTTTTGCGTCTTTCATGGGCCCAGGCGTTTCAGCGCGATACAATTGCATCCCGCCAACACCAAGCATAGGCAAAATAGCGACGGCCAAGACTACGATACCCATACCGCCTAAAAATTGTAATTGCTGCCGATAAAATAAAATGGCATGAGGCAAACCATCCAAATGCGTAATAATGCTCGCGCCAGTGGTGGTAAAACCCGAGACTGATTCGAAGATCGCATCGGTCATGGAATGATGATCTCCGATGGCGAAAAGAAAAGGTAATGATGCATAAAAACAAAGGACAAACCAAAACAGTACGACAATTAAAAAACCATCACGAATTTTTAATTCTTGATGATGGTGACGAAAGACGCGCCATAAGATAATTCCCGTGCCCAGAGTGCACGCAAATGCGGCGATAAACGGAAGCCAAAATGTTTCATGAAAAATAAAATTGATGACTAATGGTGTGAGCATGCTCAGACTAAAGAGAATGAGCAGTAAACCAATTAACCGTAAAATAGTTTTAATTTGCATAAAATGTTCAGATCATAAACGTCAAATTAACTTTAAAGAGTGATTCGACCTGGCGCACATATCGTTTTTTAAGCAACAATAAAATGACGTGGTCTCCTGCCGTTAATATTAACTCACCACTAACAAGGTACACTTTTTCACCACGTACGATGGATGCAATCAAACAACTAGGTGGTAAATCAATTTCATCTATACGACGGCCAATGACTTTAGAGGTCTGCTCATCCCCACTGATAACCAGTTCAATGGCTTCTGCTTCATCATTTTGTAAACGGTGGACTTTGACCATGTTACCACGACGTAATTTGGTGAGAATACTGCCGATAGTAATAATTTGCGGCGAAATAGCATGATCAATGGTGCTATCATCGATAAGATCCACATAGGCCTTACGATTAACTAACGTCATGGCATGCCGTGCACCTAAGCGTTTGGCTTGCAGACACGACATAATATTAGCCTCATCATCATCAGTTACTGCACAAAAGACATCAGTAAATTCGATGTTTTCATTAATGAGCAAGTCGCGATCTGCTATATCGCCTTGTAATACGGTCGCTTTATGCAGTTGTGACGACAGATGCTTTGCACGCAGTAAGTTATGGTCAATGACTTTTATCCGGTATCGGGATTCAAGCGTTTGCGCCAGTTTACTGCCGATGTGTCCGCCACCGGCAATGATGATGCGGCGATTAGGATGGGTATAACGCCCAAGGGCAATCAGGACTTGGTGTATGGCTTCTGGGGACGCAATAAAAAGTACATCATCACCTTTAGCAACCACACAGTCATCATTCAAAGGGATAGCCATATTATCACGGAATAGGGCAACGACTCCTGCCTCAAGGGCACTAATATGTTGCTCTAGTTGATGGATAGTTTTACCAACCATCAGCCCGCCAGCTTGAGGTTTGATGGTCGCCAATAAAACACGTCCTTCTGAAAAATCAAGAAGTTGAGACACGCCTGGATAATCGATCAAATTGACAATGTGTTCGGTGACTAATTTTTCTGGACTGATGCATACATCAACGGGGACATGCTCAGTCGCAAATAATTCTGGGTATTGATAATAATGTCTTGAGCGAATACGTGCTATTTTGTTGGGGGTGCGAAATAAACTATAAGCAATTTGACACGCTATCATGTTAATTTCATCACTATCGGTGACGGCGATAAGCATATCAGCTTGTTGAATTCCTGCATCGATCAAAATGTTGGGGTGTGATGCACATCCCTGGACCGTTTTAATATCGATACGGTGTTGCAAATCACGCAGCCGTTCCTCATTGAGGTCGATGAGCGTAATATCATTATCTTCGTGCAGAAGATTTCGGGCTAACGTACCTCCAACTTGACCCGCACCAAGAATCACAATGCGCATGTTATCTCCCCAGTGACATGAGCCTACCTTCGTAAACGAAGGTGGCTGGGCCTGTTAAGAAGATAGAGGCATGGGGATTGGGCCAGCTGACGAGTAAATCCCCTCCAGGTAAGCTGACGGTCACTTGTTCATTGAGCTGATGATACAGCCGACCAAGAGCAACGGCTGCGACAGCACCACTGCCACATGCGCGCGTTTCACCACAACCACGCTCGTAAACGCGTAAAACAATATGGCTATTGCTCTCAAGTTGCATAAAACCCACATTGGCTTTCTCAGGAAAAAGAGGGTGCTCGCTAATTTGTTTCCCCAAATGGTGTACCGGGGCGTGAGCCACGTCAGGAACGACCATCACCGCGTGGGGGTTGCCAACGCTAACCGCATGGATAGCACAGCTGGTCTCATTAGCTAGCGGCAATGCATAAAAGACATCTTGTTTTGCCATCATCAAGGGGATGTCATCAGGATGAAATTTGGGTTGCCCCATATCTACGGTCACGGTGTCATCTTGATTAAGATGGAGTTGCATGCGAGTGGTGTATGTCGCGACCTGGATTGATTGTTTCGTCGTTAGTCCATAATAATGAACAAAGCGGGCAAGACACCTGGCCCCATTACCGCATTGACCTACTTCTTGGCCATCCGCATTAAAGATACGGTAAAAAAAATCGATGGGGGCTTCTTGGCTTTTTTCGATGAGTAAACATTGATCAAAGCCAACTCCAGTATCACGCTTTGCCAGAGCGGCTATTTGGTGAGGAGATAAATTAATAGGCTGGCTTATGGCATCAATCACCATAAAGTCATTGCCTAATCCATGCATCTTGGTAAAGTGAATGTTCATTATGCTGCTCGTTGATGATTTTTTTGCGGCTCGGGCTTAGGAAGATAAAGAGGTCCTTTTTGTCCACAACAGGCTAGTAGTATGGAGAATAAGCAGACGGCACAAGTGTAGCTGAAGTATTTTGTCATCATCTTGTCTATTATTTACAAGACTCACGAAAGCCCCAGGGATTGCGTGAGTCTTGATGGATAAAACCATCAGTATAAACCGAGAAAAAGTACTTGTAACCTACAGAAGCTTTTTATAGTAACTCCCGCTTTGAACGTCATAGCCTTGCTATGCACGCGTGCATTAGCGATAATTTGCCTTTTTTATTGGAGGCATGCTGTTGAACGTTTATGTTAAAGAGCCGCAGCAACGAGCACAATCTTGTGTCATTTGGATGCATGGTTTGGGAGCCGACGCAAAAGATATGGCAGGTTTAGCGGCAGAATTACCGCTTACGGTGCCTGTTCGGCATGTGTTTATGGATGCTCCTGTGCGCCCGGTCACGCTGAACAATCATATGCCGATGCGTGCTTGGTATGATATTTTAGGAACGACATTGACTGATCGTGAGGATAGCGAGGGAATCAAGCAATCGGAAGAGATGATTCGCAAGGTGATGGATAGTCAACTAGCCGAGGGATTTTCATCCGAACAGATTTTTTTGGCGGGGTTTTCCCAAGGCGGAGCGATGGCCCTATACACCGGCTTGCATACACCAATGCCACTGGCCGGGATTATCGCGTTATCTGCGTATTTACCTTGTGCTGCTGCATGTAAGGTTGTGCTTCACCCGAGTACGCCCATGTTTATTGCCGGCGGTCTTTATGATCAACTTGTACTGCCCACATGGACTAAACAATGTGTAGACAGTTTATGTTACCAGGGATTTCAACAGATAGCGTGGCATGAGTACCCGATGGAGCATAATATATGTGCTGAGGAAGTGAGGGATTTGGCTGGGTGGTTAACGCTACACATTTCAGCGATCATGCATCGTGAGGGAGATACACAATGACCATTGTAAAAAAATCACGAGCAGTACCGTTTACTTCTGAACAAATGTACAACTTGGTTAATGATGTTGAACGTTATGTTGAGTTTTTACCCTATTTCTCAGAAAGTATTGTACATCATCGTGATCAAGATGAAGTCGAGGCAACACTATGCATCACAGCAGCAGGGATGCATAAGTCATTTACTACCCGTAATCGCTTGCAAGCAAATAAAATGATAGAGATCCGTTTGGTTGATGGTCCTTTTAGTCATTTGGAAGGGTTTTGGCGTTTTGATGAAACGCCTCAAGGGTGTATGATCTCTTTCGATTTAGAGTTTGATTTTGCAGGGCGCATGTTCTCTATGCTTCTTGGTCCCATCTTTGAACAAGTCGCTGACAAAATGGTGGATGCTTTTTGTGATCGGGCTAAGGCGTTGTATGGTTAATGTGGAATTGGTTTTTGTACCTATCGATCAACCTATGATTCATTTACATCTCACAGTGGCACCAGGTGCTACTGTTGTTGATGTATTGCATCACTCAGGGTTGTTACAGAGCCATCCTGACATCATCGATCTGCCGGTGGGGATTTTTGCCAAACAGGTGCCATTAAATACAGTGGTTAAACCAGGTGACCGCATTGAAATATATCGACCATTGATGATCGATCCTAAGGAAAAACGAAGGCAGCAGGCCCGCCAAAAAACCTAGCCTCCTCAGGGATTAAGGTTTGTGTTCGATATGCACTAACGAACCGTGCTTAAAATATAAGCTTAAATTGCGTACTTCCATGGGGCTATTGCCTTTGCGATAGGTATAAGCATAATCCCAACGATCATTGTCAAATGTGGGGCTCAGTAGGCTGTTTCCCAAGAGAGTGGCTGTATCGTCTTTGCTCATGCCAATTTTTAGGCGATCAACTACAGGTTGCTGTAATAAATTACCTTGTTGCACTATCTTTCTTGAAAAGTCATATGAAGCACAGTTAGCTAGTGTTAACGTTAACATGACACAGGTGAAAATAGATTTTGCGCTCATTTGCATTTTTTGCCTATAGTGAAAAATTTCGCCATAATACCATGCAAATTATACTCGCTCAAAGCATGTCGGTAGGTTAATTTATACCAAAGGAGTCTTTGTGGAAGAAAGCCAACAATTAAAAGATGCAGGATTAAAAATAACGATGCCGCGGTTAAAAGTATTGCAAATTCTCGAGCGATCCTCCGATCATCATTTGAGCGCTGAGGATGTATACAAAGCTCTCCTCGATATGGGTGAAGACGTAGGCTTAGCTACAGTGTATCGCGTTCTTACACAATTTGAAACGGCGGGGTTAATCAATAGACATAATTTTGAGGGGGGGTACTCGGTATTTGAGCTGAGTCAAGGTGAGCATCATGACCATTTGGTTTGTGTTAAATGTGGCCTCGTCGAGGAGTTTATTGATGAGGTTATTGAGGCGCGCCAACGAATGATTGCTGAACGTGCTCAGTTTAAAATGACCGATCATGCATTGAATATCTATGGTTTATGTCCATCCTGTCAGGCCAGGCCTATGGACACACCGTCATAACATCTTATAACAATTGCAATAACTCACTGAGGCTGTTTGATAAATCGGTGGCTAGGAGATGGAGAGACGTTTTATTTCTAATTAATGCTTGATTCACTTCTAACTCAATGCCTAAGTAGTCTTTTTCTGGGTAACGCTTGCGTAGATAACGAGTAAAACCATCACTACTGCCACGGTAGGGATAATTCATCCGTGTGCGATAATTTGTCTGTTGGGAAAGAATACCATGCCATTCGCGTGCAACTTCTTTTTCACCATGACGTCTCGCGTCATATAAAAGTCCAATGCTGGCATTGCGAGTCATGCCATTGAATACGGGTGTGAAGCTATGGCTGGAGATGTGAAGTACTTGATATCCATGTTCAATATGGTTTTTAATCATTGTTTCTGTTTGCTGACGATAGGGTACATAGTACTCCTCTATCAATTGTTGTTTTTCAATATCAGAAAGTTGCTTTGTAAACTCAGAAAAACAATGGGGGTGAGTTAGGCTGCGGTTACAGTCGATGAGTAAGCGAGTCACGGTGGCTTGGGTGTAATTGCAACCGAGAGTTTGACTGATATGATATGCAATATCCAGGGCGCCAAAATCGACAGCACGATGCGTTTGCAATAGCGACTCGTGTTGGTGAAATAGCTTTTGATGTCTTGTGGGTCCTGTATTGACCGCGTGCTCACAACTAAGGAACAATATGGTTGGTTTCATGATGGTTGAAATTGCTGGTTTTTTACCAAACAATCCCCGAGTTCTCGATAAACATAGGTTAGTTTTTCCTTACTGAAATCGTTATTGCAAGCGCGTAAAATTCGCTCGCTTAAATTCCCATGCCGTAAAATATGCTCTAATGCCTGTTGGCTCGTTTGGTCCAATTCCGGCGATATGCGCTCAATTAACAATGACCAGGCATCGTGAAGGGTCATGGGATGTTTATTTGGTAATTGCCATTGCTCTAAGAGAGCACTGTCATCAATGACAACGGCAAAGCCGTTTTTTATGCTGTGATCAAAAAGTGTTTTTAGCTTTTTAGTGCTATATATTTTTTTTACATGTAGCTCTGAGCCACTGTCATGCCAACTTTTAAGAATGGCATGAATAGCTTTTGCGATGGCAATGTCTGCATTGACGCATTCTTGGGAGTCGAGGATGCGAATTTCTATGGCTTGATATTCAAATTTAGCAATGGCTGCGCGCGAATTTAGCCACTCGTATTGTAGAATGCCTTCAGGGTCATGAGCGCTGATATCTCGATACATTGGTTTTAATATTTCGCTTTGGTATTGTTCCTCTGAATGGATAAACTCAGGGATAATCTCCCCACTGATGGATGGAATCCGTTGTTGGTTTTTACCGTAAAAATCTAGGCGTGAGTCGAGGAGGTTCGTTTTCTTACCATCAAGAATCGGGGTGCTCGCGGCTAATGCTGGCAAAAGGGGAAGGAGCAGACGGATGGTATTGTGCAGCTGACAAAATTCGTGGTCATTGGCAAAAGGCATGTTGACGTGCATGCTCTGCAAATTGGCCCACCCATGGCCTTTGCAGTTGAAGATAGTGTCGTACTGTTTGTAAATCACGCTGTTTCCATGTGGCCAGCGTTTGGTTTCTGTCAATGGGTCCATCCAGGGATGTGCACCAGTGGGCAGTAATTGAAGATGGTATTGATCTAACAGGGGCTGTAATCGCATAATGGTTTGTTGGAATTGCTGCGCAATAGGATGGTCTGGTGGTCTGGGGCCATTGTTTTTTAACTCGATGACATGCAGAACAAATTCATTGCTTGCAGCGATCTCGCCAAGAATAACTTCGTTCACTGGACTTCCCGCCAGTTGGCTTAGAATCAAATCACTTTTGGGCTGGACTGCCAGAGTCTCTTTATCCACTAGCATGTACTCAATTTCAATACCGAGCACTGAAAAAAGGGGGTAATTAGACATAACCGTGTTTCCTACGAATCCGCTGCAAAAAAACGGCCATAATTTGTTGGTAGAGCGCCTCTCCCATGATTTTATCCTCGATACCACAATCAATATTAGGATTATCATTGACTTCGATGACATAGTGCTTGTCGCCGTGGCTCTTGATATCAACGCCATATAAACTGTCACCAATGAGGCGAGTGGCTCTCAATGCTGTTTTGACGACGGCTTCGGGGACTTCGTGAATAGGAATTGTCTCGTGTTTTCCCTCAATTTCTTGTAGCGTCGCCTCCCAGTTATAGATTTGCCAATGTCCTTTGGCCATATAATATCGGCAGGCATAGAGTGGTTTATTGTCCAATATGCCAATGCGCCAATCAAATTCTGTGGGAATGAAGGGTTGGATTAGGATTAAATCGGATGTTTTAAAAAATTGTGTCAATGATTTTTGTAGTTCCTTTTGATCATCTAATTTAACGACACCTTGTGAAAATGCGCTATCAGGTTTTTTTAATACGCAAGGAAATTGGATAAAGGGTAATTCTTTATCATATTTACTGATGAATAAGGTTTCGGGCGTTAATATCTGATGGCTGCGCATTAATTCGGCAAGATATACCTTATTGGTGCACTTAACGATGGATTGTGGATCATCAATCACGACGAGATTTTCTTGATAGGCTCGCCGAGCAAAGCGATAGGTGTAATGATCAACAGACGTCGTAGCGCGGATAAAAAGGGCATCATATTCAGCAATAGATCGGCTGTCATTCTTATCAATGAAATCGACATTAAGTCCCAAGGCCTCCCCGGCGCTAACAAATGTCTCCAAGGCTTTTTTATTTGATGGGGCATTTTGTTCGGTTGGGTCGATAAGAATGGCGAGATCATGAAAACGTTGTTTTTTCCGCCATTGATGAAAGCGCTTTTTAGAAAAATAGCTTTCTGCGGCTTGGCGCATGAATACTTCATGTTGCGGAGGTATATCGGCTGGTGATAACAGGGATAGTTTTTTAATAGACCATTGTTTTTTTTGCTCTAACGTAAAACGTATCAGGGGTAAAGGGAATAGCCCATGTAATTTCCTTGCTAAATCTGCATGTCGTTTAGCCATGTTTTGGCCAAAATATAAACTTAAAATAAAGTCATTGCCCTTGATGTCGTGTAGGCTATGCTGGATTTCTTCTTCAATATCTTGAGAGATATGTTTGGACAAACTGGTGCTTAATACATCTTGGATGCTCAGGACAGAGGGGATTGCTTTGTGGTCACGCGCATGGGCGAGCAATGAGACGTAATAGCCAATGGTTTGATAATTATAAGATTGGCAGAGGTTAATGACCCGCAAGGACTTATTTTGATGATAGCACTCATCAGACAAATAGTCTGCCGCACGGACGATAGGCGCTAGGGGGCTTAAAAACTCCCAACTTTTTGGGTCGTCAGTGACTAAAACGGTTTGCATTCACATCCTTTGTGGTTTGATGATGAGTAAATTGCCATCATAAGTCAGCACCCCGACCATGATTGCGTTGATTAATCGGGTAATACTGACTTTATAATAATTATCATGTGACAATGGGTTTTCGCGATGCGGATCGGCCACTACAACATGCTTTTTTTTATCATCATATCCGCACAATACGACAAAATGCCCACAGGGCGTGCCACGAATATCATCGTAAACAGAGATGCCTTCAGCAGTAAAACTCTCACGTGCACTGGCATATAGATAGGTTGCACTGAGGCCTGTAATAATAGGAGTATCATGCTTGAAGTATTCTTTGAGTAGTTGGGTGCTCAGCATGCGAGCACGTACCTTGCCGCCTAATTGCAGGTACTGTTTATAAGCAATACTTGATTGCACGATCCCTGCATCATTTTTATATTTCAGCTGAGCGTCAAGTTTTGCCGTGAGCTCTTCGTTATTCGCTTCACCCTGTTTAGCCCTAAACCAACTGGGGTCAAATATATCAAGGTTATTGATATAGATGGTGGCATCAAAGCCATTTAGCAGTGCATGTTTGCCTAGCAGGGGCGCAAGCGTGCCACCAGAGGCGGAGCGTTCAATACCTTGTATGACGTCTTCAAGAGTAATGGTCAATCCATAATAGTTATAGATTGCATGTAGGCACGTAGGCCCACAGGTTTCATCATCTGGTTGTGAGTGGATAGTTAGATCAATCATTATCAGCTAATATGAAGCATCATGGCACAACATCTAAACTCTAATAATGCTTACGTTAGAACGCAATGAATTATTTGTCAATCCAGCGCATTAATTGAGTACTTTCAGCGACAACTCAAGGGTAAACTGTGCAACGGCTTCCGGTCGCTGAGGATAGTTGGTATAAGCCGTCACCTCAAGGGGTTTATTAATACGTTGCCCACTCCGTTGGGAGTCACTGATCATGTCCTTAACCATTTCCCCCATGCCACAGACAAAATAGACATCTGATTCTGGGCGTCGTAAAAATTGTGCTTGGAATGATTTGAATGCTAACGATAGGCGCACGCGAGCCTGTTCTGCATGGTAAAACCCATGCAAGCCTCCAGCGAGATCGGCGCCCATGGCCAATGCGCCAAAATACATGGACTGCAAGTGATTTTTACTACGACGGTTTAATTTTAACTTGATGACAATCTCTTGGTCGGTTAGTGAAATAAGATGGGGTTTCACATAACCTATCAAGGGTACTTTGAAATGGCTAAAGCACCACATAAAAAATTTAAAGCGGGTCAGTGTTTTCATTCCTTATCCTCAAGCAGCGGCGACGCGAAGTACTGAAATTATTTTTTTCACCCCATGGACTGCGTTGACGCGCTTCAAAATAGCGGTGATCGATGTGCTGGTTTTCACCTCACCAGACAGTGTCACAATGCCATTGGTGGTTTTGGCGCTAATGCCAACTAACGGGATGGATTCATCATCCAAAACCTTGGCTTTCAATACCGCGGCTTCAACTTTTGCTGTAATGTAAGTATCCGTCAAGGCGGTATTAACACGCTTAATATCTAAATTATCGGTGTCTACGGATTTTACTCCTTTGGTGGCTTTTGCGAGCCGTAAGGCGTCAACAAAGGCTTGCTTGTCTTTAACATGGCCGCTTAACTTAACCACACCATCTAGTGTGGACACTGAAATTTTTAATGGATTTAGATTGGTCTTTTTAGTTATTTTTGCCGTAATTTTAGTGGTGATCACCGAATCGCTTACTTCTTGACCAATTTCTTTTAAGTCAGTTGCATGGACGTGGCCAAGCAAGAGAAACAAGACTGTCGAAAGCAGGAGGCGATGTGGTTGGCGCATATTAACCTCAAGAAGATGGAGTAGGGCCAAGTATATCATCTTCAGCATCATACGCGTACACGGTTTGAAACATGGGGGCTATTTAGTCTGTCTACATCTAAACTCATACATCTCATGTCATTTATTTTAAATACACGCATTATCTTGATGTGAGTCCACTATTTAATATAAACAGATAGATAAGCAGGCCTCATTAAGTGTCTAGAAAAATGATGTGGTAGCGTTTATCCTATGTCATTTGAAAAATGGTAGGAATTAGATGATAAGGATGTCATTAAGCGCTGACGAACAATCGGCGTTGAGTCGATTAAGACTAATG
>SXGU01208622.1_pt1 | contig 18141 bp, 18 predicted proteins | sample 3174531 | NCBI WGS metagenome assembly SXGU01 (sample SAMN11356863, study PRJNA531348) | freshwater metagenome | isolation source: freshwater sample F1-140 | place: China: Fuxian Lake, Yuxi | collected 2017-12-25 | reverse complement strand
TCCGCCAGCAGCAACAAAATCAACAACTCTTTTCCTTAAGTCAACACTGTAAGTCATTTTTGCCCCCATAGGTTGTGAAAACAAAAATTGCTTACATTATAATGATTAAAAATGTGTAAATATTAAGCCAATTGACTATACATGAGTACCATCACCCTCGTGCTTGGCTATGCCTTGCATGGGAATGTGATGGGTTGGGAGGAGGTTATAACAAGCCTTCTTCCTGCTTGCACCCTTCTCGCCATGGGTGCCGCTGGTGTCCCGATGGGGGCACTCGCTATGATGGCTGGAGTCCTGCCTTTGGCAGGGGTTGAAAGCAATCAAGTTGGGTCAATAATGGCTCTACTTATTGCTTTTGATCCCTTCCTCGCAAGGGGAAGGACTCTAATAAACCTCTTCGGAGACGCTGTAGCACCATTGGTGCTTTACAAGCGTTTCCTGAGGTAGGTGATTAGGGCTTTATTCTTCGGAATAAAGCCCTTTTTTTATTCAAAACAAATGGATTCTGCCCAGAAATTCGCTAGAGCGTAGCGAGCTATAGTAGAATTTATGGGTGGAATCTACACCAGCAATGCCAACTGCTCATCAGTCAGATTCCCCGGCACCATAAGCATGGGGACAAGCAGAGTATCGCCGAGCTGTCCGCCAAGCCACGCAGCAAGCTTCCCGCGTCCTGAGTGGTGCTTATGGGCGACACCTAGCACCAACATAACCACCACAGGGTCGCTCATCGCCGCTTCGACTATTTTATCACCAGAGCCACCCTCCAAAAGCAATAGACTAGGGGTGACGGCGAATGATTTTTCCACCTCATCGCAAAGATTTTTCAGCAACTCCTCGCCATCGCGCAAGCGTTCTTCGCGCATCCGTTCGGCAACCGAACCTAAAGTCTGAAAATCCGCTGGCGGCACAACATGCAGCAAAGCCACCAAGCCACCACGCGCCATAACCTTCATACAAGCAAGGCGCACAGCAACACGACACTCGCTATGAGAGTCCACACATACCAAATATTTCCTATTCACTTGTTGCATAACTCACACCTTATGTTCAAATAGCCTGCCCACAAACCAACCAATAACGAGTGCCATTATTATACTGGTTATACCATATAACACTGGCGCGTTGTGAGCAAAATTATAAATATATGCGTCCAACCCGCTTTTTACCACCGTTATCGGGGTTGACTGCATCCCCACCACTTCACCGTCACTTAGCAAATAAATCTCCGCCGTATAGTTGCCCGCGGGAATATTATCAGGAAATTCTATCACCGTTTTGAACAAAGTTTCGCCCATAAAGCTTATCGGATCACTACTCACCGCATATAACTTCTGGCGAGCTTGATAATCCAAAAATGCCTGCGAGAATTCATTGAATTTTGCAATTTTACTAATATCTGGCGGCGCAGGAAGCAAATAATTCACACCAATTCCAAGCTTGGTGAACAGTGCTGACTGATCGATTTCGTTCAGCGGCTTGCTGCTGGCTAGCGCGTAAAAATTGGGGGCATCGAGAAATTTCATGCGGTCGCTATTTACCCACATACCTGCAACTTCTTCTTTTTTTCGCACCAGATAATTTTTATTTTCACCCCGTACCACAACCACAACATCACCACTATCACTGCGCGTCCCAAACACGAATATACGCGTGCCGTTAAATCCAGCGTCCATATGGATTTGATAGTTTGATAAATCAGCAACTAGAGGAGCGGCTTGAGCTGTGTGTCCGCAAATGAAATATACTGCAAAACACAAAAAAGATAACAGATGACGGATGACAGATGACAAGCAACAGACGGAATTTTTGTTATCTGTCATCTGTTATCCGTTATCTACTGTTCAATAACCCGCAGAAACGCCTGTTCAAGTCCCGTTTCTTTCATCTGTTCTTTGAAGGCTTTTGGCGTGCCGATGAAATAAAGTTTTCCGTCATGAATAACGCCGATTCTATCGCAAATTTCATCAATATCCGAAAGTATATGCGAGCTAAAAAATATAGTCTTCCCTGCTTTTTTATTCGCCAGCAATTCATTTTTCAGCTTAATGCGTGCGCTGGGATCTAGCCCACTCATCGGTTCGTCAAGAATAAGCAACGCAGCATCCACCAGAAACGCACCAACCAATCCCAGTTTTTGCCCCATCCCCTTGGAATATGAGCCAACTCGTTGCGAAAGCACATCAGGGTTCAAGTCCAACGCCGCTGCCTTTTCCTTAGCTGCCTCAGCGTCCAGCGTTTTACCATAATATGACAGTGCCAGCTCCAGATATTCCATCCCCTTCAAATAGCGCGATGGTTGAAATTTTTCAGGTAGGTAGGATAGGTTTTTTCGCGCATTGATATTTTTTGCTGAAACTCCAGAAATTTCAACACAGCCCTTCTGTGCATCAACTAAATCCAACATAACTTTTATCAGCGTGGTTTTCCCCGCACCATTAAGCCCGATAAGTCCAAAAATCTCACCAGCCACTAAAGAAAAATCAATATTCTCCAGCACTTTTTTCTTACCATAGCTTTTATCAATATCTTTAATTAGTAACGGCTGTAGCGCATTCATATTTATACCTTCCGTGTTTTAGCTCAATTATTGTGGCACGCTGGGACTGATGATTACGGGTTTTGGCTTTCCCTCAACCACCCGCATAGAATAGCTGGTAAATGTCTGGTTTGGTTTCAGCGTAAATGAAACTTTGTTATTTATCAAATCAACCTTCACAGGATTGCTATTTGAAAAAGAATCCGTGTCCGTAATCTTGTCCATGCGCGTCGGCAGCCACTCAAACACCGCCTTCCCTTTATCCAGCTCAACAACTCGCAAACCAGAATTGCTTACTGCGCTATTTTGCGTGATTTTTTCGTCATTAATCCACACTACCCAATCCCCTTTTGAGTGATAGGCGATGGAGGCAAGAAAAAACTGAGGATATGTAAAACCAGCGGCGTCTTCCGCCGCTTTGCTTCTGTTAAGTGCTTCCAAATTAGCAAGAAAATCACCCTCATCAACTCCAGATTTTTTATTTCTAAATGCTTCCTGCGCTGAGCTAATAGATTCTATTTCATCACTAGAAAAAAACAAACTTTTAGAGGCACTCGGTGATTTCGCCTGCGTGGCTGGCTGTGTTGCGTTAGCATCAGTGATAAGCGGAGTGGCAGAACTAGGAAGCTTTGCGTCTTCAGTAGTATGTTCAGTAGAAGGCTCTACGGCAGGCAATATCTGAGCATAGGATGGGAAAGCAGCGCATAAAAAAACTGCGGAAGCAAAAAACACCCTATATTTCTTGTCTATTTTTCTCATGGCATAATAGCCTTATCTTTAACGGACTGCTCACCATCCTGCATCCCATACCATGTAAAATTAATAGTTGCACCGACCAATGGTGAAAATCCCGTTTTTTTAATTTCCGTCAATGAAGAACCATCCAAGTCTTTTACCTTATTAATTTTTATATCATTGAATTTCAGTGCCGAAAAAGAATCTTGCAAATGGCTTACAAACGACATTATATCCAAGTCTGTTACAGCACTAAGTTTTATGGTGACCACGCTAGATTCAGCAAAAACAGTTGTTAATTTATAGTTGGGTTCTGCAATGGCTTTTATCTCACCCATCTCAACATCAATATTAGAAATTGCCAACTTATTACGCGCCGCCGCAACAGCATCCCTGAGCGAAAGCTTGCTAACAGTTAGCATATTATTCTCTCTTTTTTGTTTTATTTCGTTATAAAGCGACATACCATTAGTTACTTCACTATATTGCTTTATAAGAGCATTAGCATCCGAAGAGATTTTACTACTCTGCGCCTTTATGTTTTGTATTTTTCCATTATATTCTTCATCAAGAGAGAGTATATAATAAACCAAGCCGCCAACCACCGACAAAACAGCAATTACAATAGCCGTCTGCTTAGTAAATTCCCTCATCATTACATTTATTTTCATTCCGCACCCTGCCTTGATTCCATAAGCGGAGAAGCAGGTCTGCTCTGCGGCTCTGCGACCTTGCCTTGCTTAGTAATTAACAATGTTGCCTCTAACTTACTTGGGTCAATTTTAACAGCCTTACTCGGGTCTTCATTAAAATCAATCTTACCAGACTCATTTTTTTTGCTAATTGCTTCAGGTATTTTGGCGTATGAAACCTTATATTCTGGAAAAGAAGCAGCTACATCTTTCAAAATTTTATCCGCAAGCTTCGAAAAGTCCGCACCAGTCCCAGAAACTTCTGGAAATTTAAGCACCAAACTAATTTCCTCATAACCTTCAACATTGGCAACCGCTGCATCCTTCGCTCTGCTTTCACCAGACCAATCAACCTCTTTTATTGAAACCGACGGAACAATTGCCTCTCGTAAGCGTGCCATAAAGGCAGAATGTGTTCTATTATCCTTCAACAACTGAGTATATAGCGCATTGATCTCCGCGATTTTTGTTACCTCAATTCCACTCTTCTTTATCTCATCATTTATACTATCCAGCCTACGCTGTTGAGCTGCGCGTGTTTGTTCCAAATCGGCGAGTTGTGAAGCATTATCCCACACCTCCAACCCCTGCATTCCACCATAGCCCAGCAATACAAGCACCAACAACCCAGCGATTGCCCGCTGATAAACCATGACATTGTGCAGAAGATCTATTTTCTTTGCCGATGGAATAACTAATTTTAGTCTATGTTTTGAATTAGAAGCGATAATAGAGCTAACAATCACATCACCAAATTGATCAGCTGTCTGCGCCGCACCTGTAATACCTACAAATTCAGCCACTTCAAACGGTGTGAATTTATAGACATTGCTTGCTTGTATCTTTGATAAATCAATGGAACTATTAACTTCCTCAGAAGCTATAATATAAACATCAAGACCATGGCTAGAATTAAATGACAACCGCTTCATGTACTCGATAGTGCTGGACATTTCCTGTTCAATATTACCAGAAACCACGCCCGCACTAGCATCCCCAACTGGCTGCGTAAGACGGGTAAAAATAATCCGTCCATCTTTCAGCACAACCTGACGAAACCCACCAACTTTATTATTGCTAACGAACAGTTTCCAGCTTGGCGGCGCGTCTTTCAAATCTTTTTTGGAAGGCTTTTTCCCTAAATTCTTTTTTGGCAACCCCATCGCCGCATCAAGAGCCTTAACGATATATTCCGCCTCAACCGACAACAAATAAATGCCAGCCAAGCGATTGCCAATCTTTTCAACAAACTCTAGCCACAAAGTAAGCTGCGGACTTTTTTCCAGCGACACCATAAGAAAATTCCAGTCGCGCCGACCAGTTTTTTCGCGCTCAAGCAACACATAGCCCTTAATTACATCTTTGCCAAGATCGCGATCCAAGCGGCGATTTATTAGCTTGGCAACCCCCATTTGGCTAATCGGCGGCAGAGTCTGCTGAACAAAACTCTGATCCATACTGTCAATAATTATATACAGTGGAGACTTAACATCTTTTGCTAGAATATCCGCAAATTCTTTTAAGTTTTCTGGGCTAGCGGAGGCGATAAAATTGCGGCTTTTAACCACTCCGCCATCGATATATATAAGTATCGCGCCTTCATCGCCAATAATCAGCGCGTACCGCGTACCTTTTTTGGCATAAAACTTTCCGCCACCAGCCACGCCAGACAAAGCACGAGCCAAAAACCCAGCCTTCTTCGCAGAATTAGCCGTAATTGGTTTTTCTATAGTTTTTTTCCGTGTAAATGCCATAGCTCTACTATCATTATTTTTTATCTATAGTCACCATAAAATTTATGTCTTCATTTTACTGAATGATTGATAAAGCGGGCCAAACACCGCCGCAATAATCCAGAATAGCAACGCACCCATAACAACCGTCATAATCGGCTGTATCGCCCCAACCAAACCATCGACAGCATCATTAACCTCGCGGTTATAAAAGAAATTGATATTTTCCAGTGCTTCTTTCATATTTCCGCTATCCTCACCAACCTTGAACATCCGCACCACCAAATTGGGAAACTGGTTAGAAAGACGAAGCGACGAGGTGATAGAATTCCCATCGGTAACATTGGTTTTTACCAGCTCGATTGATTCTTTAAGTATGCGATTACCCACCACTCCTTTCGCGCTTTCCAAGGAATCAATAACATCAATGCCGCTATTAAACATAACCGCAAAGAAATGCACAAACCTTGCCATATCAATCTTCCTAACCACAGGGCCAATAAGTGGTAAGCGCAGAGTAAGCGCATCGATTTTATAGGCAAACGGCTCACTAAAACGATAGAATAAAATTCCTGCAAAAATTAGCAAAACAGGAAAACCTAATATTAAATACCAATAATCAGCAAATGCGTGAGAAACAAAAATAAGAGCTTGCGTATGAATGGGAATATCAAACCCCTGCGATATAATAAAATCCAGCATCTTCGGCACAGTGAACATCATCAGAACCGTAATCACTAATGACAAAACCACCAACAATACTATTGGATAGCGAGTGGCTTTTTTGACCTTCCGCCGCAAATCATCCGACCATTTTAGATGCTCTCCTAGATGAATAAATGAATTGGCAAGATTTCCCGTTTTCTCACCAGCCGCAATAAGCCCAACGAATACGCCGCTAAAAACTCGTGGATAAGCAGCCAGAGCCTGCGAGAATGTCGTCCCAGTTTTCACCGCCTCATATACACCAGTCAGAACATCCTTAAGCTTTGCGGACTCTGTGCTTTCCCGCACATCCGCCAGCGCATCATGCAGCGGTACACCAGCCCTATCCAGCTGCTCCAAATGCATGCACATAATAATCAAATCTTTGGTTTTTACCTTGCCTTTGCCAGACTTAGAATCGCCCCGTTTTCGCACTTCCTTTGCATCAATCAAATCAAGCCCAAGCTCATGCAGGCGTGCCTCTAAATCCAGCTCGTTCTCCGCCATCACCGTCCCGCGGATGGTGCGTCCGCTTTCATTTATCGCGCTATATTTGTATGACCCCATATAATACCTATCTCACAATCTATCCGTAAAATCAATCGTACTTACCAGTTCAGAAATGGTTATTTCCCCTGCCAAAACTTTCGCAACACCATCTTGTTGCATAGTAACAAATCCTTGCTCCAGAGCATGTTCCATAATAACTCTCCTCGTAGCATGAGTGGAAATTAATTCCTCCATATCACGGTCAACGCGCAAAATTTCAACGATAGCCGTACGACCTTTATAACCCTTGCCAGAACATTTAGGACAACCAACGGAATCATAAATTTCTGGTGGATTTGCGGCATCAACGCCAAGTATTTTGCACTCATCAGCAGTTGCAGGTCGGGCTTTACGACAAACTTTACACAGCTTCCGCGCCAAGCGTTGCGCCAGCGCACCAATCAAAGACCCCGCTAGCAAATGGCTAGGAACGCCAATATCACCAAGCCTTGGAATACAGCCAATAGCATCGTTAGTATGCAAAGTAGTGAACACCTGATGCCCAGTTAGTGCAGCGCGTACCGCCATCATCGCCGTATCAGAATCACGCACCTCCCCCACGAAAATAATGTCAGGATCTTGACGCATCAGCGATTTCATGCCGCCCAGCCAATCCAGACCCGCACCTTCGCGCACACTACTTTGCCGAATCAGCGGCAATTGATACTCCACAGGATCTTCCAGCGTCATGATATTGGTTTCAATATCGTTGATAAAGCTGAGAATTGAATATAGCGTAGTCGTTTTACCGCTACCCGTTGGTCCCGTTACAATTATAATACCCTCTGGGCGTTTCAGCAGTTTTTTAAGTACGGCGGTGTTATGCTCCGAAAAACCTAAATCCCCGAGCGGAACAAGGGATTTTGCCTTATCCAGCAAGCGCATTACGATATTTTCACCATGAATAGTTGGTTGTGTCGCCACACGAAAATCAACTTCCCGCCCAAGAACATTATAGGAAATACGCCCGTCTTGCGGATTGCGTGATTCCGCGATATTCATGCCCGACATAATTTTAATACGCACCACCATCGCGTTCCAATAATCGCGGTGGAAAGAACGAACCTGCAACATTTGCCCGTCAATGCGGTAACGCAGGCGCAAGAAAGAACCTTCAGGCTCAAAGTGGATGTCGGATGCGCCAACCTTAATCGCATCAACCAAAAGCGCATTCACCAAACGCACAGTTGGGTTGATATAACCTTCCTGCCGACCGTCAAGCTTGCCATTATTTTCACGGATACCTGTTTCAATCTCACGCAAAATTCCATCAACCGAAATTTCATAATCATAATATTGGTCAATAAGCTCTAGAATTTCACTCTCAGTGCAGAATACTGGCGTTATTTTCGTGCCTTTTGGTGCATAACGACGCACCTGATCAATCGCCAGAACATTATAAACATCCGCCATGGCAAGCTGTAAATTGCCATTTTCCAGTGCCACCGCGACAATTTTATGACGAGTTGCAATATCCTTGGGAACAAGGCGCACAACCAGCGAATCAAGCATCGTGGATTTTGCATCAAACTTCTGCGTTCCAGAAGATTCCGCCAACACTTCACCAAGCGCACTTTCGGTGATGAAGCCCATCTCCACCAAAATCGAACCAATAAGTTTTTTGCTGTTTTTTTGCTCGGTAAGAACAATCTGAAGCTGATCAGGCGACAACAAACCAAGCGCAATCAATTTTTCGCCAAGGCGCATAGGCGGCTTAACAGGCGCGACCTGCTCAACACTCAAATCTTGTACAACATCTATATTGTTTTCCGTCATGACCGACTGACTGGTAGATGATTTTACGAAAGCTGACGCAACAAAGTACAGCAACTTTTCACTACTAAAAGCAAAACACTAATATTTAATTAACAAACAGCGAAAAATTGGATAAATTCAATATGAAAGAACAAAATTTTGTAAAAACAAAGCGTTTTGCAGCTACAGAGAGTTTCTAGGCTAATTTGCCTGACGACGCAAAAACGCTGGTATATCCAAATATTGATCCTCATCCTGAGCCTTACCCGAGCGCGTAGCGGAAGACGCCGTGCCACCCTGCCCCATTCCCTGCCCCGTTGTTCTTTGCACTATCTGCACTCGCGGCTCTTCCGCTTCTTGATGAGTATCATGACGCGCTGAAAGCGCACGCCCAGCATCCGCCACGCGTTTGAAAAAGCTGCGGGCAACCCCCGTATGCTCACGATTTTCCTCTTCTTTGCGCTTTGCCGCTGGCGCAGAAGCAGAAGGACTGACCCGAGTTGCTGGTTGATGCTGGAATAATGGCTTTTCTTGCACTGTTGGCGCGAAAACCGCCTCGCGCAACACCGCGCTCACATTGGGAATATTCGAGTTAGGGCTATTAACGCTAGGCGCAGCCGCCTCATACTCCATATTATCAACCACAGCCTCTGGTTCAGGGCGTTTCTCAAAGCGCACCGCACCAACAGGGCGTTGCTCAAACTGTTGACGAGAATTTTCAACCGATGGCGCAACCCGAGGCGGAGCTTTAATCGGCTCTTGCTTCATCGCTCCACCGCCGAAGCTATATGGTTTTTTTATATCCGACGAAGTCGAATTCTTAGCACTCGAAGAATTCGCACCATAATTTTGCGCGTCAATACCTGTAGCCACTACGGAAACTCGCATTTTACCTTCCATAGCATCATTGAAAGTTGAGCCAAAAATAATATTGGCGTCAGCATCCACTTCTTCACGGATGCGGTTTAGAGCCTCATCAACTTCAAACAAGGTCATGTCCAAACCACCCGTGACATTGATTAACAACGCCCGCGCCCCTTTAAGCGAAACATCATCAAGCAACGGGTTGGAAATCGCGGATTCCGCCGCCTCAATCGCACGACGATCGCCAGTAGCCTCACCCGTCCCCATCATCGCCTTACCCATTTCGCGCATCACTGTGCGAATATCCGAGAAATCAAGGTTAATCAACCCCGGTTTCACCATCAAATCAGTCACTCCGCGCACACCAGAATGCAACACCTCATCCGCCATTTTGAAAGCATCAGCAAAGGTGGTTTTTTCATTGGCAATACGAAATAGATTTTGGTTTGGAATCACAATAAGCGTATCCACAAAGCCTTGCAGCTCTTTTAAGCCTTCTTCGGCAAGGCGCATCCTGTGCGAACCTTCAAATTGGAACGGCTTGGTAACCACAGCAACGGTCAGCATCCCCTGTTCTTTTGCAATCCGCGCCACCACAGCGGCTGCGCCAGTGCCAGTGCCGCCACCCATACCAGCGGTGATAAACACCATGTTGCTGCCTTCAACATAGGCGGCGATTTCTTCCTTGGCTTCTTCCGCCGCTGCCCGCCCAATGTCAGGGTTTGCGCCTGCGCCAAGCCCCTTTGTGATGCCTGCGCCCAGCTGAATTGTGCGCTCGGTTAGCGAATTATCCAACGCCTGCGCGTCGGTATTTGCTACCACAAAATTAACCCCCTCAAGATTCGCAGCAATCATGTTATTGACCGCGTTTCCGCCAGCACCACCAACGCCAACCACAGTAATAGTTGGACGCAAATGCTCAATTTTTGTTGGAATATGAAGGTTTATTGTCATGATCGCGCTCCACAAATATTTTATACCTGCCCCTATATTGAACGGTTTTATAAAATTTACTACTAGATTTTGCTGGTTAATTAAAAAAACTTTTCTGCCGTATTTTAACATTATGGTAACTAAATTACATTATGATGGGGTTTGTATTTTTACGCGAGAAATTTAATTGCCATGGCTATACCAACCGCAAAATCATTTAACCTGCCTTACCTGCAATCTGATTGCTATTGGGTGAGCTTGTTTTTTGCGGCAAATTCTATTCCGCCAAACTTGATGCAAGACTTGGCAACTGCGCTGAAAAATCTTGGCTATAATCAAATATCGGAAAGCTCATTTTCGTGCAAAACCAGCAAAAATTGGTTGGAGATTTGGGGCAAAAGCTATGAGCTGCTGAAAAAATTAGAGCTAGTGAATTCCACGCAAGTTTCATTAAGCGATGATGGCGCGGCAAGCAACGAACGCAAACCCGCAAGCGCGATACAAGAAATCGCGGAAAATTCTTGGCTGGGCGAAGCCTTGCTTGACAACCGCATGATGTCTTATTTCCAACCGATAGTAAGCGAGAAAAACAAAATTTTTGGATATGAATCCTTCGTTCGCGCCCGCGCTGCCGACGGCGTAATTATTGGTGGTGATAAAATCATCCGCGCCAGCAAAGCCCTAAATATTGAATATATGATGGATCGCCATCTGCATGTGCAATCGGTACAAACCTTTGCAAGCAGCGATTTTTCAGGGTTTTTATTCGTCAATTTCTTTTCTGGCTTTATTCACCGCCCAGCCGTCTATCTTGAGGGCTTGAGCGAAGCGGTAAAATTATTTGGCATCATACCTAAAAATTTAGTTCTAGAGCTAACCAGCGGCGAAACTGCCCGCGACATGAAACAACTCAAAAGCATCTGCGAATATGCGCGGTCACAGGGCTACTCCGTTGCCATTGACGACATCACCACCCTTGACAGTGTGAAAAAATTAATCGGCGAAATCCGCCCAGATTTTGTGAAGCTGGACAGCCGCGCAATTGGCTCGCTTGATAATATTTCAGTGCGCGACACCATTCGCCAAATCGTGGAATTAGTGCATAGCGTGGGCAGCACAGTCATCGCCGAAAGCGTGGAAACCGAGGAAGGCTATATGACGCTTAAAAATCTTGGCGTTGATTTATTCCAAGGCTATTATTTTTCCGCGCCCGCACCAGCAACCGCAATAAAAGACAAAAGCTCTGCTTTAGCCAACTGATAATCGCTTTTTTCCCATTTTTCTTCCAGCTCGCGGAGTTTTTCGCCTAGTTCCCTACCCTCTCTAACGCCCATGGCAATTAAATCGCTACCCGTTACTGTGAAAATTGGCGGCTGCCATTCACTCGCAAATTGCAGCATTTTTGGATAATGTTTCTCGCCTTCTATCGCCATTTTAAGGCGGACAATCTCCACAAAAACCTCAGTACCAAGACGGCGGATTAGCTGCTTCTGACGCGCCACAGTAAGCCCACTATTCACATCTCCTATATTCGTGATTAACAAAGAAAGACGCTTGTTCAAAGCAGTGGAAATTTTCCAGCGGGTGGCGATTCTTTTCAGTGCCTCATCAGGCGGAATATTGGAAGACAGCAACAACAAGGCAAGGCGCGAAATATTGCTCACATTGCGATTTCTGGTAAATGATGGCAAAAACCCTAGCACCGCCCGCAGAACGCCGCATTTCTGCATCAGCTCCAGCGCGTAAAAAGGCTCTGGCGCGGCAAGAATTTTCAGCATCTCACTTTGCAAGCGTTCGCCAGAAAGATTGGCAATGCCGCTTGCCAATTCCGCGCAAGCAGCAAGCCCAACCTTATCCACCTCATCCTTGCCATAATAGGCGTAAAAACGGAAAAACCGCAAGATTCGCAAATAATCTTCGGCTATGCGCAGCCGCGCATCACCGATAAAACGGATGCGCCCTGCCCGTGCATCATCCTCACCACCAAAATAATCAAATAATTCTCCGTCAAAGGAAAGATACATCGCATTCATAGTGAAATCGCGGCGCGACGCATCATCGCCCCAATCATCGGTAAATTCCACATCGGCGTGGCGACCATCACAAGAGGTGTCATGGCGCAGAGTGGTTATTTCAAAGCTTTTATCGCCAACAAGCGCAGTGATTGTGCCATACGCAATCCCCGTGGGAATAGCGCGAATCCCCGCATGCTGTAAAATTTCTATGGTTTCTTCTGGTTTGAATATGGTGGCAAGGTCAACATCCACACTGTCTATGCCCAGCAGAGCATCACGCACCGCGCCGCCAACAAAGCGGATTTTATCCGCATGCCCCGCAAACGCCGCAACCAAATATTCAGTTTCTGCCCATATTCGCCAAGCTGGAGTAATTTTCATATTCATATATCACGCTTCATATAGTTCGCACCCACAACCAAATAAAACTGAGAGCCGCCATAAGCAAGCTCGCCATCACCAGCCAATAAATCGGCAAATCACGAAATTTTGGCAGCGGCTTTCCCTCTTTACGCGCACGCCGCCGCGCCACCAGCAGCCAAGCGTAATAAACCACCAGCGGCAGCAAAATAGGAAAAAAACGAAATAAAAACAGTGCCATTTTTAACCTAAAACTTAAGTTTACAACCACTCAACCTATATTATGCGCCATATTGAGGCTTAAGGGATTAACATCAATTATTTGCTCTCGTGGAATTACAACTAAATCCATATCTTCCATTTGAATAGCACCGAGGAAAACTTTATCGCCCATCACCAAATAATTACTAAATCAAAATTTTTAGGCATTTTTATTTCCTTTATTCATTTCTAGTAGACTGCAGGTGTCCACATTATTTTAATCGATGAATTTTCTTTGTTCACTATAAAAAGATTCAATTGTGTGTATGCCGCCATATCATTGAGAGGAATTTTATACCTAATTTCTTCTGAGTCATGCGTGTTTGTATTTTCAACTTTTACATTTTTTATATCGTTGCTCAAATTTGAAATTTCATCAGCATATTTGGAAAATTCTTTTTTCATTTCCTCAGCGTTGCCATTTTCATAGCTTACCATACAGCGACGATTATCCGTTATCATTATATTGTAATTTACACCATTAAATGGGTTTATAATATCCCAAATATTTGTGACTTCCTCTCCAGATAATTTTATAGCTTTATATTTTTTTCTAATATCTGAACCTGTTGTCTCTTCAGCAAATGGCATTCCATTTTCAATGGTAAATATTTCTCGCATTTTACCAGCGTCAGATTTAGTTATCATGCATTTACTTAGCAATGACATAGCAAAATATTCAGGTGTTTTATTACGCAACGGATGTAATGACCCAGAACATGCCACCAGCAAACAACTTAAAAAAATAGACGCTATAGAGCGTTTTAAGCCCATAAACTACACCCCCAACAACAACCTTCTTGGGTCTTCAATCGCTTCTTTAACTTTCACGAGGAAGGTCACTGATTCTTTGCCGTCAATGATGCGGTGGTCATAAGAAAGCGCGACATACATCATCGGGCGGATTACCACCTGCCCTTTGATTGCCACAGGGCGGTCTTCGGTTTTGTGCATTCCAAGAATGCCTGACTGCGGCGGGTTGATAATCGGCGTGGACATCAGCGAGCCATACACCCCGCCGTTGGAAACGGTAAATGTTCCGCCGCTTAAATCACTCATCGCCAGCGTCCCCAGCCTTGCCTTTTCCGCAAGTCTTGCAATTTCTTTCTCAATTTCAGCAAGCGACAATTGGTCAGCATTGCGCACTACTGGCACAACCAAACCTTGCTCCGTCCCCACTGCCACGCCGATGTCATAATAATTTTTATACACCAGCTCATCACCTTGAATTTCCGCGTTCACCGCTGGAATTTCTTTGAGTGCAGCCACCGCCGCTTTCACGAACAGCGACATAAAGCCCATACGCACGCCGTGCTTTTTCTCAAATGCGTCTTTATATTCGCCGCGCATAGCGATGATATTGCTCATGTCAATTTCGTTGAAGGTGGTAAGAATCGCCGCTGTATTCTGCGAATCCTTCAAGCGTTTAGCGATAACTTGGCGCAGCTTGCTCATTTTAACTCGTTCTTCCGAACGAGTGAGTGTGGAGTTTGGAGTGTTGAGTGTAAGAGCTGGAGCAGAAGCCGCAGAAATAACATCTCCTTTTGTGATGCGCCCGTCTTTACCCGTTCCCGCGATGGAAGCGGCTGGAATTCCAGTTTCTTCAAGCATTTTACGCGCCGCAGGGCCATTAGTAGGGGCTGCGGATTGGGTGCTAGCCGCTGGTGCTGCTGGCTGTGGTGCAGCTTTAGGTGCAGAAACCGCGCCCGCCGCGCCAACTTCAATAACGCCCAGAACTGCGCCAACTTCCACGCTTTTGCCTTCTGGAACAGCAATTGATTTCAGCATCCCCGCCGCTGTGGCGTTCACTTCCATGGTAACTTTATCAGTTTCCAGCTCCACCAATGCCTCGTCCATCGCCACGCTGTCGCCCACCTTCTTAAACCATTTTGCAACAGTTGCTTCGCTCACCGATTCGCCAAGAGAAGGCACAATAATTTCACCAGCCATGATTTTTATCCTTATTATGGTATTGATTTCAGTTTGCAGCATTGAACGCCAAAGCAAAGCTTTTTTCAACTAAAAAGATTGTGTGATATTTAGATTCATTATACTAAGATATAATTAAGGGATAAAAAATATGGCGTATGAATCTTTGCGTGATTTTATGGCGGCGTTGGAAAAGGCTGGCAAGTTGAAGCGTGTCAAAACGCCCGTTTCCACGCATCTGGAGATGACCGAAATCGGCTGTCGGCTTATAGAAAAAGGCGGCGCGGCGGTGTTGTTTGAAAACCCCGTAGTTAGTAATTCGTACCCCGTACTTCGTGAAGAAGAAAAACAAACTACGGACTACGGGCTACGAACTACTCCAAAAATCCCCGTCCTCATCAATCTATTCGGCACAGTTGACCGCGTTGCTATGGGCATGGGCAAAAGACCTGAGGAACTCCGCGAAGTTGGCAAAACCCTAGCTTTCCTAAAACAGCCAGAGCCACCAGAAGGTATAAAAGACGCGCTAAAAATGCTCCCGCTACTAAAAACCGTGATGGCGATGAAGCCAAAAACCGTGTCCAAAGCCCCGTGTCAGGAATTGGTGTTCACGGGTGATGATATTGACCTTGGGATGCTGCCTATTCAAACCTGCTGGCCGAACGAGCCAGCACCGCTGATTACTTGGCCTTTGGTGGTGACGAAGGCTGCGCCTTCGGCGAGTATGGAGTGTGGAGTTTGGAGTGTGGAAAAAAACACTCAACACTCAACACTCAACACTCAGCATAATCCGAAGGAGGATGCCTACAATCTCGGCATATACCGTATGCAAGTTCTAAACAAAAAGCAAACGCTGATGCGCTGGCTCAAGCATCGCGGCGGGGCGCAGCACCATGCTGGTTGGGTTAAAGAACAAAAAAACAAGAATTGGCGCGAGCCGATGCCCTGCGCGGTGGTGATTGGTGCTGATCCTGCGACTATCCTCGCTGCGGTAACTCCTGTGCCTGATACACTTTCCGAATATCAATTTTCAGGGTTGCTGCGCGGCAAAAAATTGGAATTGGTGGAGTGCAAAACTGTTCCTATCAAAGTTCCCGCCAATGCCGAAATCGTGCTGGAGGGCTTTGTATCGCTGGATGAATACGGCGATGAAGGGCCTTATGGCGACCATACGGGATATTATAATTCGGTGGAAAAATTCCCGATTTTTACCATCACCGCCATCACCATGCGTAAAGACCCGATATATTTAAGCACTTACACAGGTCGCCCGCCTGATGAACCAGCTATTCTTGGTGAGGCACTCAATGAGGTTTTTATTCCGCTTTTGCAACAACAATTCCCTGAAATCGTTGATTTCTGGCTACCGCCCGAAGGCTGCTCATACCGCGTGGCGGTGGTTTCCATAAAGAAAGCCTACGCAGGACACGCCAAGCGCGTGATGATGGGTGTGTGGTCATACCTCCGCCAATTTGTTTATACCAAATGGGTGATTGTGGTGGATGACGATATAAACTGCCGCGATTGGAAGGATGTTATCTGGGCGATTTCCACGCGCATGGATCCTGTCCGTGATTTGACGCTCATGGAAAACACGCCGATTGATTATTTGGATTTTGCTTCGCCAGTTTCGGGCTTGGGCGGCAAGGTCGGTTTGGACGCAACCAATAAATGGGAGGGCGAAACCAACCGCGAATGGGGCAAAAAAATCCAGATGGATCAGGAAGTCATTGACAAAATAGATGGATTATGGGCAGAAATGGGACTGTAGAAACATGGATATAGCGTTTCAACTTTTTTTCTGTACTAGGAAGGCTAGGCGAAGTGTACGCTTTTGTACATGAGACGAAGCCTGACGAAGTACAGGAAGAAAGGGGAGATGCTATAATAGGCAAAAATGACGCAAGAAATAGACTACTCACCTTATGCAAAATTGGCGTTATCGCTGATGGAAAAGCACGCCATTCAACCAATACCAGAAAATTATGCGGTATGGTTCACCTATGCGATGGGGAAAAATGCTGATTTAATTCGGGAAATAGAGACTATTATCAGCAATAAACTAGGCTTCACCACAGAAAACAACTCTTATTTATATCAGAAATTTGTCGTTTCCAACCGTGGGCAAAAAACTTTGGACGAGGCGGCAATTGGCGCACAGAAGGTGATGCTAGAGGTTCTGCGCGTAGTTAATGACTTTGGCGGCGAAACCAAACATTACAATCAAGACACCGATAAATATCTGGAGCATATCAGCCGTGAATTTGACGGAAACGACAATGTAAAGAATGTTTTTAAGGAACTGATAGACGCAACGAAAAACCTGCGGCAAAGCGGGGAAAAAATCACGCATAAGCTTGAGGAATCAACCAGAGAAATAAACAGCTTACGGAAAAACCTGCAACAAGTAACCGTGGAGGCGCAGCGCGATTTTCTCACTGGTATCTTTAACCGAAAAACCTTTGAAAAACTCATTGACGAGCAGATGTTGGTTGCAAAAGAAACCAATAGCGAGCTGTGCTTGCTGATGATTGATGTGGATCATTTTAAGAATTTCAACGATAAATTTGGACATTTGCTGGGTGATGAGGTGTTAAAAATCGTTGCCAGAACCCTTACTGACACACTTAAAGGGCGCGATGTTGTCGCCCGCTTCGGTGGCGAGGAATTCGTGGTATTCCTGCCTGATACGCCAATTGAAGGCGGAATGAAAGTCGCCGATATGATCCGCAGCAGCATCGCCACCAAAGAGCTGAAACGCCGCGATACTGGTGAAACTTTTGGCAGCATCACCGTTTCTATTGGTGTTTCGCGCTTCCGCCACGACAGCGACACCCTGCCGACCCTTATAAAGCGGGCAGATGACGCGCTATATGCCGCAAAACATAACGGTCGGAACTGCGTTATTAAAGAAAGCTAGCAAAAGCAAAAAAAATATTCCGCAAAAGCTTGACTTTTCATTTTATGCCCCTTAGAAACATCTCTCTTTTCGTTATTTTTATAATGAATGGGTTCGTAGCTCAGGTGGTTAGAGCGCACGCCTCTCTGCGCTATCTGCTATAATTGGTTTG
>SXGU01262366.1_pt1 | contig 18149 bp, 17 predicted proteins | sample 3174531 | NCBI WGS metagenome assembly SXGU01 (sample SAMN11356863, study PRJNA531348) | freshwater metagenome | isolation source: freshwater sample F1-140 | place: China: Fuxian Lake, Yuxi | collected 2017-12-25 | reverse complement strand
TTGAGGGCGCGAGCAGCAGCGGAGATATTTCCACCCTGATCGGCTAGAACGCGTTGGAGATGTTCCCACTCGACACGACCAACGCTCATTGGGGTTTCAGCAACGGGAATATTCGGCTCACCATCAAGCCGTCCAAGAGCAGCGAGGATTTCGTCGGCGCTACTGGGTTTGGCGAGGTAGTGGGTAGCGCCCAATTTAATAGCCTCGACAGCCGTAGCGATACTGGCATAGCCGGTCAAAAGCAGGATGCGTATCTCTGGGTATTCCACGCACAGGGGTGCAATGAGCGCCAGCCCGGTCTCGGTAGAGGTTTCGTTCGCTAGGCGCAAGTCAAGCACGGCGCCCTCAAAAGGCTGCGACCCAATGAGCACCACGGCCTCCGCTATCGTTTTGGCGTGCACCACATGACAGTGTCGCCGCATTAAGGCCTTGGCAAGGATCTCGGCGTACTCCAGATCGTCATCCACAAGCAGAAGTCGCTGGGTTGTCATCGGACCTCCGGAAAAAGCACGCAGACGCAACTGCCATCACCCGCGCCACGCGTCGTAATTTCTAACCGCCCTCCCAATCGTTCTAGGCTGGCTTGAGCGAGCTTCAAACCCACACCCCAACCGTCCGGCTTAGTCTCTGCCGCGCCAAATCCTGGGCCGCGGTCAAGAACCCGGATTGCCCAGCCGGTCGGCCGAGCCTCCGCCTCCAGGATCACCTCATCGGGCGAGACATCAGCGGCATTGTTAAGTACCGTTGTCAGGATCGATACCCATTGTGGCGAGGCCACCAACGGACGCCCCATCAATGCCGTCTCATCAAGGGTTCCAAGCCGTGCTTTAACCTGTGGTCGCATCAACTGCCAATGTTCAAAAGTCTGCCGTAACCAAGCCTCAAAGGTCTGCACAGGAAGGGTTTCACCCGCACGCGCGGCGCACGCGGCAGCGGCGAGACGGCCAAGCGTGTGTTGCATGCGCTCGGCCTGATGCTTCAGTCGAACAAGCGGTGGAGTCAATTCTTCATCGCCGGCATAGTCATCACCCAGTTCATCCAGACCAAGTTTAAGCACCGCCAGCGGGGTGGCCAGATCATGCGCGGCCGAAGCTGCCTGCATACCGAGCAGGAAAATCTGTTCGTCGCGCAAAGCGCGTTCACGGGCCTCGGCCAGGATTCGATCGCGTCGACGCAGGGCGGTCGACAAACGCACCAGTGCCAGCGTTACAAACATGACCGTAAAGATAAAGTTCAGCCACATGCCCGTGAGGTGCAGGTCGATCGCGTTTGCGGTGCTGACTGTCAGAATCAGTGGCTGATACCAAAAGGCTAACAACGAATACAGGATGACCGTCCAGAGGGCCATCGCCCAAATGGTCCATAGCGGTAACAAGGTTGCGGCCAGAAGCAATGGCACCAGCAGCAAGAAAATGAAGGGGTTTGCATAACCGCCAGTAAAATAGATCAACGCGGCTAGAAGGGCTGCGTCGGCGGCGAGTTCTATCCCGACCTCTGCTACTAAAGGGTCGCGCTTGGCATGCAGACGCCAAAACGCAGCACCAATCAGAATCGCATGCAGTCCGATCAACCACCAGGCGGCTGGGCCCTGAAGCTTGGCATCCAGCCACTGGACTAACGCCCACACACCACCCAATTCAAGACTCCACAAAGCCGCACGCACCCACAACAGGCCACGCTGCGTGTCCGGTGAAGCTAACGGGTTTTCCGGAAAATCTTTAATTAACATGTCCACTATTCTAGCGACCTCGCCCCGGGTTACGGGTGCGACAATTTGACGCAAACAAAACGGTGCGTCTTGGGTTATCGTTAAATTGTTGTTTGATTCCTCAACCTCTTACGGAGTTGCCATGAAACGCCTTGCCTTTGCCATCCTGACCGCCTCTCTCAGCCTTACCGCCCTGGCCGACACCGTCAATATCAACGACCCCTGGGCGCGTGCCACAGCACCCGGTGCCCCAGCCGGTGGTGCCTTCATGGGCCTCACCGCCGATGCCAACATGACCTTGGTCGGTGCAGAGAGCAACGCGTCGAAGATAGTCGAGCTGCACACCATGAAGATGGAGAATGGCGTGATGATCATGCGCGCCGTCCCGCAGATTGACTTGCCCAAGGGCCAGACCGTTAGCCTCAAGCCGGGCGGCCTCCATATCATGCTGATCGGTCTCCATGCGCCGCTCACGGCCGGAGAAAAGGTGGACATGACCCTGCGCGTGAAGGACAGCCAAGGCAAAGAACAGCGCATCCCGGTAACCGCTGAGATTCGTGCCATGAAACCCACCGCCAAACCGGCGGCCCCTATGCAACACTCCCACTGAGACCCCAATCTCCCACGAGAAAGGGCGCCTAGGCGCCCTTTTTCTTTGCCACCGTTGCCGTGTGCGGTCGGACTTGTTATGCCTCAGATTTTTTGAATCTCATGCTCTAATTGTTCCAGCGTGACATGGCGCACATCGGCACCGGTCGCCATGTAGACCACATTCTCGGCAATGTTCTTGGCGTGATCCCCCACGCGCTCAATGGCCTTGGCCACAAATAACAATTCGATACAGGTCGAGATGGTGCGCGGATCTTCCATCATGTAAGTAATGAGATGGCGAACGATGAGGTGGTACTCCTCGTCAACCTGCATGTCCTGCCGCGCCAGATCGGGAATCCCGGCCACCTCAATCCGCGCAAAGGCATTTAGAGACTGCCGCAACATGCGCGCAGTTAATTCGGACAGATAGCGAATTTCCGCGTGCCGCGGCACGAGAACACTATCCCCATGCGGGGCATTCAGCGCGAAGCGGGCAATCTTCACCGCCTCATCACCGATGCGTTCCAGATTACTAATGCTGCGAATAATGGCCAGCACCATGCGCAAGTCAACGGCGGTCGGGCAACGAAGGGCAATGATATTGGTGCAGGCCTCATCGGATAACATCTCTAAGGCGTTAACCTGGGCCTCATTCTCGATAACCTGCTGCGCCAACACCTGATTGCCCTCCATCATGGCCAACACGGCGTTTTGCAGTTGTTCTTCGACCAGCCCACCCATTTCAAGCACACGAGCACGCATCGCTTCAAGTTCTGCATCAAAGGGCTTGTAGGTATGTTCCGTCAGCATTCCTTCTTCTCCAAGTGCCTTGTATCAGGCTTTTCATGATTATAGGGCCGCACCCATCTTCTTTCATTACATCTTTATGACAATTTTGGGCAGGAACAGCCGCCGCAAAAGGACGCAAAAATATTTTAAAAAGACCTTGTTATCTTGACTTACATCAATTCACCATCTATCTTGACCCAAGTCAACATGCGACAGTTTGTCGCACCTTTTGTGATTTGTTATTTTGACTGGAGGCTTACCATGAGTATTCGCATCAAACGCCTTACGCTGCTAATCGCCGTTGGCTTGGGCATGTCCAGCCCGGGCTGGGCAAGTGAAGATCTAAAAGATGTCCTAAAGCGGCGCGGCCTGTCGCAACAAGACCTACTCGCCGCCGCAAAAACCTATGTGCCCACTGGCAAGCGCGATGAATACCTCGCCTTCAGTTCGGGTGGCCATGCCGGCCAGGTGATCGTATACGGCATCCCATCCATGCGCATCCTCAAATACATCGGCGTATTCACACCGGAGCCGTGGCAGGGCTATGGCTACGACGAAGAATCCAGAAAAATTCTCCGTGACGGTCAACCGCCCAACGCCAAAGAACCCATCCTTTGGGGCGACTCGCACCACCCAGCGATCTCCGAAACCGAAGGCAAGTATGACGGCCAGTTCCTGTTCATCAACGACAAGGCCAACCCACGCATCGCCGTGATCGACCTGCGCGACTTCGAAACCAAACAGATTGTCGCCAATCCGCTTTTCAAATCCGAACACGGCGGTGCCTTCGTCACCCCCAACACGGAATATGTGATGGAGGCCACTCAGTACGCCGCCCCCTTGGAACCCAATAAATATGTGCCGCTAGAAAGGTTCAACGACGAATATCGCGGCGGCATGACCTACTGGAAATTTGACCGCAAGAAGGGGCGCATCGACCCCAAGGCCTCCTTCTCAATGGAGCTTCCCCCGTATAGCCAGGATCTGGTCGATGCCGGCAAGGGCCCGTCCAACGGTTGGTCCTTTGTCAACTCGTTCTGCTCCGAGCGCTATGTCGGCGGTATTGAGCGTGGCCGCCCGCCCTTTGAAGCCGGCTGTTCTGCCCGTGACACCGACTATCTGCATGTCATGAACTGGAAAAAAGCCGAGCAGATCGTCGCCGCCGGTAAGGCCAAGACCATCAACGGTCACAAGATCATCCCGATGGATGTCGCCGTCAAAGAAGGCATTCTGTTCCTTATCCCCGAGCCGAAGAGTCCGCACGGCGTGGATGTGACCCCGGACGGCACCAAGATCATCGTCGCCGGCAAACTCGACACCCATGTGTCCGTGTATAGCTTCGACAAGATCCAGGCCGCCATCAAAGCCGGCAAGTTCGAAGGCAAGGATCCGTATGGCATTCCAATCATCGCCATGAAGGATGCGCTCGATAAGCAGGTGCAACTCGGCCTCGGCCCGCTGCACACGCAATTCGACAGCAAGAAATGCGTAGCCTACACCTCACTTTATGTGGACTCGCAAGTCGCTAGATGGGACTTCTGCTCCGGCAAGGTTCTGGACAAGATTAGCGTGCACTACAACATCGGCCACCTGATGACGATGGAAGGCGACTCCAACTCGCCCAAGGGCAAGTATCTGGTTGCGCTGAACAAGCTGGCCATCGACCGTTTCAACCCGGTAGGCCCGCTGCACCCGCAGAACCACCAGTTGATCGATATCAGCAACGACAAGATGCACTTGATCTACGACATGCCGCTGCCGCTGGGTGAGCCGCACTATGCCGTTGCCATTGATGCTGATAGCCTGAAACCGGGCATTCGCTACAAACTGGGCACCGACAGCCGCAGCGACTCGCCGCACCCGGGTGCTGTGAAAGCCGGTGGCGAGAAGACGGTAAAGAAAGGCAACAAGGTCGAGGTGTTCGGCACCCTGATCCGTTCGCATATCGTCCCCGAGATCATCGACAATGTTGAGGTCGGCGACGAGGTCACCATTCATCTGACCAACCTCGAACGGGCCCAGGATGAAACCCATGGCTTCACAGTCGGTGGCTACAATGTCCACGCGTCGGTTGAACCGGGAAAAACCGTTTCAGTGAAGTTCAAGGCTGACCGTCCGGGCGTGTATCCCTACTATTGCACCGAGTTCTGCTCAGCGTTGCACCTGGAAATGCAGGGTTACCTGCTGGTCAAGCCGAAGGGCTACAAGGACAGTGGCGTAGCTGGCAAGGCCGGAACCACCTACACCAAGGTCGACTTCGACAAGCAGTACAAGACCAACATCGAAACCCAGGCGGTGATCGACTCGGTTGTGGCCTACATCACCAGCGTCAACTACAAGGACTTCCCGGATGTCGTGGCGATGGTTGAGGACGCCTTTGACCAAGCGGGCAAGATCGATGGTGTGAAAGCCAAGATGGATGTCGCTGTAAAGGCCGGCGACTGGAACAACGCCACATTGTGGGCCGGCCAGTGGTGGCAGTATCAGGTCAAGACCGCAGACCTCGGCCTGCGCGCCAAGACCTACCTGGAGCAAAATGGCGCCAAGAAGGTCAAAAAATAACCTGGCACGATGTGTTAGCACCCAACGAAAAGGGGGCGCAAGCCCCCTTTTTTAATTGACATAGGTCAATGCCTGAAATGCATTAGCAACATCTAATGCATACTGTTCACACGACCCTGTTCCACTCTCCAAAGGAGTTTCACCATGAAGTTCCATCCTGGCCTGTTTCTGATTCTTAGCCTCGCCGCCGGATCAGCCTTCGCCGCTCGCCCAGGCGCCTCAGCCTCCACCGATGAAATCCTCAAACTCAAGGGCAACGCCAAAAATGGTGAAGAGGTCTATGAGGTCTGCTCGGCCTGTCACCTGCCCGATGGCATGGGCCGCCCGGATGGCTCCCTGCCCGTTGTCGCCGGCCAACATGAGAAGGTCTTGGTCAAGCAGATGATCGACATCCGCACCGGCCACCGTGACAATCCCACCATGTACCCCTTCGCTCAGGGCATGGAGCCGCAGGACATCGCCGACAGCGCAGCCTACATGGCCCGCCTCAAGCTCAAAACCAACAACGGCAAGGGCCCTGGAAAAGACCTGAAGCGTGGGGCCGAGTTGTACAAGAAGGATTGCCAGTCCTGCCACAAGGACAACGGCGTAGGCGATGCCTCCAAGTTCGTGCCGTTACTCACCGCACAACACTATGAATACACCCTACGGCAGATGGACGAGATGAGGGAAAACAAACGCAAAAACGCCGACAAGGATATGATGAAGGTCATCAAGGCCTACTCTAGGGCCGACATTGAGGCTGTAGCGGACTATATGTCACGCCTCAAACCCAAGAAATAAAATCGAACGAATGGCAGGTCGCCTATGGCGACCTGCCAGGATCCCGATTTCCTGATCATGCACTACCTCCCTGCGCGAAAATAGCACCTTCAGCGAATTGGCATTCAACAGGTACTCACCATGTCCAGACTGATACAAGATTTTACTCATGACAAATCCAGTCGATTTGCTCTACTGTCACTCTTGTTGCTTGTGGCGGCCTATTTCACGCCCATTTGGTGGGTCTCGCTAACCGCACCCAACTACCCACCCGACGCTTTTCCAGACGGAATTCGCATCCACTTTCACTTTGACGGCGTCAAGAACGGCTGCACCAATGCCGTCATTAAAAAGAGCGATGTCTATCAGGGCGACCTGGGCAGCGAAAACGAGGCCGCCGAGCGTAACCAGAAGGACCAAGCCCAACAACTCGACTGCGTACACGAAATGAATACCATCAACCACTATGTGGGCATGTATCCAATCGCGTCGGGTGGCCCAGTGGAAAAGGAGCTGTCCAAGTACATCATGGCCTTCCTCGGCGTCATGCTACTGGCCTTTGCCGCACACAATCACAAGCGTCAACAACAAATCCTGGGCGTAGGTTTTACGGCTGTGACCGCCTGGATGTACGGCCAGATGCTGGGCGCCGGCGCCCTCGATGCCTATATGGCCACTTATGCCGAGGCCACAGCCACTTTTTTCAATGAACCCGAGGTCATCGCCCGCTGGAGCGCCAATCTGCACCTGGCGATGCATATCGTGATGGGCGGGCTGGTGGCCGCCATGTTGATCGTATTTGCCGGCTGCTGGAAGTGGCGCAAGTTTTCCCTCCTGTTAGCCCTCGTACCGGCCTTGCTCCCCGTCTTTTTCATCCTCGAATATGCGGGCTGGTTGTGGTTCTTCGGCCATAACTTGCACCCGTGGGGCGCCTTTACCGTCAAGCCCTTTATGCCCACCGTGTTTGGCGAAGGCCAGGTAGCGCAGTTCTCCACCTATTCCTATCCCTACCTCGGCTATGCCCTGTTGTTGGCCCTCTCCGGCCTGTTAATCGTGGCCACGCTGTTGCGCCGCAAAGAACTTAACCAAGGCAAATAAACTCCATGCGGCTTCCGCGTATCCTGCTTCTATTGGGCCTAGCCCTGACAGCAGCACCTTCCTCTGGCTACAACGAAGCCGAGGACGCCGTGCAGGATTTCAGCGGCATGGGCGTCGTGCGCAACACGGTGGATGCAGAACGGCCTGTCTATCCGCTGTACATGCGTGACAAGCGTATCCACGGGCTCAAGCCGTTCCAAGAGTTAGTTGATGCCGCGCCCGCCGGCTCGGTACTGCGGCCCCCGCCAGGCCGTTACGCCGGCCCGGTATTGCTGACAAAGCCACTGACCATCGAAGGCGATGGCAAGGTCACGATCGATGCTGGCGACAAAGGCGTGGTGTTCCGCATCGAGGCCGAGGGTGCCGTATTGCGCGGCCTGCATCTCACCGGCTCCGGAGACTCGCATGACATGGAGGACGCTGCGCTGGAGATTCGCGGCCACGGCAATACCGTCGAAAGCCTGATCATCGACAACAGTCTGTTCGGCATCGACCTGCGTCAGGCCAACGACAACATCGTGCGCAACAACCGCATCACCTCCAAGCCAGTGGATCTCGGCGTGCGCGGCGACGCCCTCCGCCTCTGGTACAGCCTGCGCAATCTGATTGAGGGCAACCAGATCAAGGACTCCCGCGATATTGTGATCTGGTATTCAAACCACAACACCCTACGCAACAACACCAGCACCGGTAGCCGCTACTCGATCCACTTCATGTTCGCGCAGCACAATCTGGTCGAAGGCAACCGCTTCACCAACAACGCCGTCGGTATCTATGTGATGTACACGGATGGGGTCATCATCCGCAACAACCTGGTCTCCCACGCAACCGGCGCAACCGGCATGGGGATCGGCTTCAAGGAGGCCAGCGACTCCATTCTTGAAAACAACCAGATCCTCTATTGCGCGATCGGCATCGCCTCGGATCTGTCGCCCTTCCAACCCGACACCCAGATCTGGATGCGTGGTAACCGCTTGGCCTACAACGGCATCGGTCTTCTGTTTAACAGCGAACGGGATGGCAATGTCGTCGTCAACAACCACTTCGTAGGTAACATCACCCAAGTGGCCGTCAACGGGGGCGGCACCGCGCAGCAAAATACCTGGTCGGGCAATCGCTGGGACGACTATCAAGGTTTCGACCGCGATGGTGACGGGCGCGGAGACACCCCACACGCGCAATATGCCTATGCCGACCGCATCTGGATGGACACCCCAATCACCCAATTCTTCCGCGCCACTCCAGCCTTGGAACTACTCGACTTTCTCGAACGGCTGGCACCCTTTTCCGAGCCCGATCTGATCCTACGCGATGAGCGCCCCCGCGTGAGTAATCGCCATGGCTAAAGAGACCGAACGCAGACTTTTCATCCGCTCTGGCCTGGGCCTGGCGGCATTGCTAGCGCTGACTGGCGTGGCCTGGCTGCCCACCCCGGCGGCATCCGCCCGCCGTCTGCGTCCACCCGGCGCGCTGGAAGAACAGGATTACCTGTCCGCATGCATCAAATGCGGCCAATGCGTGCAGGTCTGTCCGGTGTCAGCCCTCCAACTCGCCGACCTCGGCGACGGCTACGGCATCGGCGCGCCCTATATCGACGCCCGCACTCAGGCCTGCGATTTCTCCTGTGATGCCGTGCAATGCATCCTCGCCTGTCCAACGGGCGCGCTCACCTATCACAAGCCCACCGACCTCGAAACCCGTGTCGGCATGCCCGTCGCTCACGCACCCGTCCTGCTGGCCAAGAAACAGGATCCAGAACCCACCCTCAATCTCAAAGAACGCATGGGTGTGGCCCGGCTCACCCGCCCGGATCTGTGTCTCGCGCGTCAGGGCAAGGGTCACAAGGGGCCTGCGCGGGAGGCCGGTTTCACCGGAAAGATGCGATTCATGTCGGTCGATCGCTGGAAGCCCATCCCACTCAACGACCACGCCTTTGAGACCGAGATTTGCGACCTCTGTGTACGCACCTGTCCGATCGAAGGAGCCATTCGGCTCGTACCACTGGCCGCCGGAGGCATGACCCCCGAAGTGCTGGAACCCTGCTTGGGCTGCGGCGTGTGTGAAATGGCCTGCCCCACCGAACCGGCCGCCATCACCATCCTGCCACGCGAGGGGTGGAAGGATGCATAACCGTTTCAGCGAATCCTGGCGACAGCTCTTGGGTCTGGTGCCACAAAGGCCCACGCCGGAACAACAACAGCCCGAGGCAAAGACCCTCCACCGCATGAAGCGGGAGGATCCCGATCGTGTCGAAACGCTTAAGACGCACCGCGCCAATATCGTCCGCTCAACGAAATGGCGTAACCGCCGCTGGGCCGTACTCATCGTGACCAACCTGTTGTTCGTGCTGTCCTTCTGGCTCGACATCCAGTTACTGGAAGGTTCGCTCACCGCCTCGCGTTTTCTCGGCTTTCACATGATCGACCTCAACGCCGCCCTGCAAGTCGCGTTGGCGCACAAGCACATCCCCATCAATCTCATCATCGGAACGGTCACCATCTTCCTGCTCTGGGCCGCGCTGGGCGGGCGCGCATTCTGCTCCTGGGTGTGTCCGTACCACCTGCTTGCCGAATGGACGGAGCACCTGCATCTATATCTGGTTTCGAAAAAGAAGATCCGCGATCATGCATTCCATCGCGGCATGCGCAGCGTGCTCTGGCTGCTGTTTGCCATCCTCGCATTCGTGAGCGGCTACACCGTATTCGAAACCCTGTCCCCCACCGGCATCCTGTCCCGGGCGCTGATCTACGGCCCCGGCCTGGGATTGGCCTGGATCGTCTTGCTGCTCCTGTTCGAAATACTGTATTCGCGCCGGGCCTGGTGCCGCTATTTCTGCCCCATCGGCCTGACCTATGGGGCCGTGGGCAGCATTTCCCCCTTGCAGATCGGCTATAGCCTCGATACCTGTTTCCACGAAGGCGACTGCCGAAAGGTGTGCTTGGTGCCGCATGTACTCGACTGCGTCATCAAGGGCCGCGCCAGCAACACCCATGTCAACATCGGCGCAGACTGCACCCGCTGCGGCCTGTGCGTCGATACCTGCCCCACCGGCTCGCTGCGATTTGAAATGCGCGGCCTGCAAAAAATGCTGTAAGCCTGTAGTACAGTCGCGTCCCATGATCGAACTCAAACAACTTTCCAAACAATTCCGCAAAACGCCAGTCCTTAACGACATCAATCTTGCCGTGGCTGATGGCGAGCGCATCGCCCTGATCGGCTCCAACGGAGCCGGCAAGACTACCCTGATCCGCTGCCTGCTGGGCGAATATGTGCATGACGGCACGGTCCTCATTCAGGGCCTCGATCCGCGTGTCGAGCGCGCCCATGTCCTACGCGAGATCGGATTCGTGCCGCAACTGCCACCGCCCCTGCGCATGTCGGTAGGTGAACTGCTCCGCTTCACCAGCGAACTGACCGCCACCCCCGAGGGCCAGATGACCACCATTGCCGACCGGCTGGGACTGGACATGGCGCGGGTACGATCAACCCCCTTCAGCAAGCTGTCCGGCGGCCAGAAACAAAAAGTATTGATTGCCCTGGCACTAGGCCGACAATGCTCGCTGCTGATCCTCGACGAGCCCGCCGCCAACCTCGATCCCGAGGCGCGCCACGCCTTTTTTGATCTGCTGGCCGAACAAACGACCGACCGCCCCATCACCCTGCTGATCTCCAGCCACCGCCTCGACGAGGTAGCGCCGCTGGTCAACCGCGTGGTGGAGATGGATATGGGCCGCATCGTGCTCGACGACCGCGTTGCAGACAGCGTCAGCCTTGACGGCAAGCTCGCCGTGCGCATCGTCCTGTCGCGTGCCGAACCCGCCATCGCCAAGGCACTCGGACAATGGGGGCTGGTAGCAGACGATGCCAGCATCGTCTGGGCAGGCCAAATCGCCAGCCCGGACCGCCTGCGCTTCATCGGCATGTTGTCGCGCTATATCGGCGTGGTAAAAAGCGCATCCATCGAGGAATCATGAGCCCCCTTATTCACTGCGCCCATGCCCTTCGAAGGAAAGCCTCGCTTGAGCCGATCCTTCAGGAAATGCCATCGTGAACCGCCGCGAACTATTACTCGGCTGCGCGGCTGCCCAGGCATTGTGGCTAATCGGTTGCAGCAAGAAAGATCCAGACCACGGCCCTAGCAAGATCCATTGGGATCGCGATACCTGCGTGCGCTGCCGAATGATCATCAGCGATCGTCACTATGCCGCGCAGATCCGCGGGGGCGAGAAGCACAAAATCTACAAATTCGACGACATCGGCTGCGCCTTGTTCTGGCTCAAAGAGCAAAACATCCCTTGGGCCGATGACCCAAACACTGAGATCTGGGTCACCGATTACAAAACCGGCGAGTGGCTGGATGCCCGCAGCGCGCACTATGTCACCGGAAAAACCACGCCCATGCTGTATGGCTACGGCGCACTGCGTGAACCGGTGACCAACAGTGCCGATTTCCAAACCATGAAGGCCGCCATTCTGGCCAAAGGGCGCTAACCATGTTCAACAACCTTAAACATAGCCTCAAACCGGCCCTGCGTCTGGAAATGACCGAATCCCTGCGCGCCCGCTGGTTCATGCTTTACGCCCTGGTGTTCGGCGGCATCGTGGCCCTGCTATTTGCCTTTGGCCTCACCGAATCGCGCATCCTCGGCTTCATTGGCCTGTCGCGTCTCCTCGTCACCTATATTCAGCTCGTTATGGCCATTCTCCCGGTGTTCGTGCTCATCTCCACCGTGCGCTCTATCGCCGGCGACCGCGAGGCGGGGGTGTTTGAATACCTGCTGTCACTACCAGTATCACTAGCCGGCTGGTTCTGGGGGAAATTTATCGGCCGCTACCTGATGGTATTCGCCCCGGTATTCGTCGCCATGCTCGGCGCGGCACTGTGGGCGCTGGTCGCCGACATCGAGGTGCCGTGGACCATGTTCCTGTATTACACCGGTCTTCTGGCCAGCCTGTCTCTGTGTTTCCTCGGCATCGCCATGCTGATCTCGGTGTTGGCCCGTTCGACCGACATTGCCCAAGGCATGGCCTTTCTGGTCTGGCTTTTCCTGCTCCTGTTCCTCGATCTCATCCTGCTCGGCGTGCTCATCCAGGAACAAGTGCCGTCCGAAATTGCCATCGCCATCGCCCTGTTCAACCCCCTACAAACCTTCCGCACCGCCGCGCTCATGCTGTTTGACCCGCAGCTCATCGTTCTCGGCCCAGCCGCCTTCGTTCTGTTCGATCTGTTCGGGACGCTCGGCTACAAAGTCTTTGCCCTTGTTTACCCGACCACCATCGGGCTCGTTTGCGCCTTTCTAGCCTATCGCAGCTTCCGCCGTGGAGACCTGCTATGAAGCGTTGGCTCATCCTCAGCCTGTGCCTGCTTCCCACCTTAGCCTTGGCCCTGAACCTGTATGAACAGCCAGGTCTGCAATTCGCCCGCTCGGGTGCCTCACCCCTCGATCTAACCAACCTGCGCGGCAAGCCCGCCGTCATCAACTTTTGGGCCACCTGGTGTCCTGCTTGCCGTGACGAGGTGCCAGATCTCGCGCAACTGCATCAAAAGACCGGCGCTACATTCGTCGGCATTGCGGTAGAAGACAATCTGGCCTTCGCCACCGAATATGCTCGCGTGCAGGGTGTCGCCTATCCCATCGCTGGCGGCAAAGACCCCGCCATCGTTTTGATGCGGCAACTGGGCAACCCCAAGGCGGCAACACCCTTTACCGTACTGATCAACGCCGCTGGCGAAGTCATCTGGACGCACAAGGGACGCATCCCCATGGGCGAACTCGAACAGCGCCTGCGGGAGCTGCGTTGATCTGCGGATCATGCCCATCTGGCTACTTTTAGTCTCATGGTGGATGGCACCGGCAGCGGCAAGCCCACTGCCTCCCCTGCAACCCCTGCTTGATGCCGCCGCCCCACACACCATCCTGAAACTCGGGCCCGGCTGCTACGCCGGCCCTGCCGTCGTGCGCCATCCGCTCACCTTGGACGGCGGCGGCAAGGCATGCATCGACAACGGCGGACGCGGCACAGTACTCACCATACAGGCCGCCGACACGGTCATCCGAGGCATGCGTCTGACCGGCTCCGGAGAAAGCTTCGACACCATGGATGCTGGCATATTGATTGAGGCAGACCGGGTGCGAATCGAAGGCAACCGCATCGACGCCGTGTTGTTCGGCATACACATCAAGGCCGCAAACGATGCGCTTGTGCGCGGCAACTTCCTGCGTGGTCAGCCCGCGCCACTCAACCTGCGCGGCGATGCCGTGCGCATCTGGTACGGCCATGGCAACCGCATCGAGGACAACAACATCGCCGGGATGCGCGACATCACATTGGCCAACGCCCCGGCCAATACGGTGCGCAAAAACCGCATCCGCGACGGCCGCTATGCCGTCCACCTGATCTTTTCGCCCGACAATATCATTGTGGCAAACGATATTGCCCAGACTAGCACCGGGATTGCCGTGCTCTATTCCGACCGCGCGCGTATCGAAGGCAACCGTATCCACCATGTGCGTGCCGAGGCCGGCGCGGCACTGGCATTCAAAGAAACCTCAGGCACGCAAATCCGTCGCAACGATATCCTGCACTGCGCCATCGGCCTGCAAGCCAACTCACCGCTCTACGGTCACGACATCCTGAATATCGAGGGAAACCGTTTTGCCCACAACGACGCCGCGCTCTATTTTTACGGCGACAAGGGCGGCCATGTGCTGCGCCACAATCGTTTCGAAAAAAACCTCAATACGCTTACCGTCAGCCACGCCAATGCCACCCGTGGCCATGTTTGGGAAGACAACACATGGGACGATTACGAAGGTTTCGACCGTAACGGCGACGGCATTGGAGATACGCCGCACGAGCTCTGGCTGTACGCCGACCGCATCTGGATGGAAACCCCCATGGCCCGTTTCTTCCGCAACACGCCCGGCTTGGAACTGCTCGATTTTCTCGAACGGTTGGCGCCCTTTTCAACCCCAGAGCGCCTGCTTATGGACCCCCGCCCACGCATTGCCCGAAGGCCGAAATCCCCATGAAAACTACCACCATGCCCCTGGAGCCCAGCCTGGAAGCCCTGCAAAACCCTGTGCAGCGCTACCTGCTCGCCACCCGGCCCGCCTTTTTAACGATCACGCTAGCGGGTTGCGTATTGGGATTCGCCAGCGCGGCCTGGGGAGGCATCCCGATCGATGCAACGCTAGCCTTGGCCACCCTGGCCTTGGCCACCCTGGCACACGCCGGGGTCAATGTATTCAATGACTATTACGACCATCTTAATGGCACCGATGCCCGCAATACGGGTCGCATCTTCCCCTTTACTGGCGGCTCGCGCTTCATCCAGAACGGCATCCTGTCACCCAAACAGGTCAAGATCTATGCCATCGCCCTGTTTCTTGTCGTCATCACCGGTGGATTGTGGCTTATCCATGTCCGTGGTGGCGGGCTCTTCTGGATCGGCCTCATCGGATTGTTAATCGGCTGGACCTATTCGGCCCCCCCCCTCAAACTAAACAGCCGGGGACTGGGCGAATTTTGCGTCGCTGCCGGATTTTTACTTATCGTCGCCGGTGCCGATTTCGTACAGCGTGGCAACCTGAGCCTGTCGCCTTGGCAAATAGGCCTACCCTATACCCTATTGGTCACTAATATCCTGTACATCAACCAATTCCCCGACCGTGAGGCCGATGCGGCATCAGGAAAGCGCCACTGGGTCGTCCGGCTGACGCCGATACATGGCGCCTATGGCTACGGGCTGATCCTAGGCCTGGCCGCCCTAACCTTGGTCACCTTGGTCGCAACAGCAAATTTACCGCCCTTGGCACTTATATCGCTGCTCGGTCTCGCCCCGGCAGTAGCCGCAGCACGGCAGTTAATCGCCCGGGCAACCACGCCTGCTCATCTCGCACCCGCCATCAAGCAAACGATCGCGGCGGCCCACCTTCAACCCCTCTTACTAGCCGCCACCCTCTGGATCAGCCCGGCGCTTCCGTGGTGAAGGGTATCTCCAGTGCCACCCCTGGCAGGCGCAAAGTCAGAATCCAGTCGCCGCGCCCGGAGATGCAGAACGGCAAGACGACTTTGACACGATAAGTACCGTCTGGGGTAGGGCGCAAGGTGTACAGGTTGTAGCCCATGTTCATGCTGACCATACTGAAATCAGCCTCGACCTTGCCGGGCCGAGGCGGTTTCACCCAGATCTCGAAGGGCTGCAGAGGGCGGATCTTTTCCGAGATCCCCAGCGTAACAGGGCCACTCGGTGTTGTGACTGCGCAACCGGCCACCAGATCAGCACATGTGACGCGCTGTGCCTTGGCGGGTAAAGGCTTAAACTGTTGCCAAAGGACAATCCCGGCAGCAACTACCAAGGCCAAGAGCGCCATACGACTGTAGATAGATTTCAATATCAACATAAAACATCCTTTTACCGAAGCATTTAAACGACTCTCTCCGCACCGCACGCGCCTTCATCGGTAGAGGTTAGCTCCTTACAACCCCGCTCCGTTACAAAAGTGAACAAGGGTTTCTGAGGCCGGTCATTTTATTCCTGTCTTCCAGGCGCTGCCCTTGACTGCGATGCCATGAGCGCCGTGACTGCGGGCCATTTCCAACGTGGCGGCAGACTGTCCGCCCAGCGCATAAACCGGAATTGGGCAGTCGCATACGATCTCTGAAAACAGCGTCCAGCCCAGCGCCGGCTCGCCCGGATGCGATGCAGTGGGCAGCACGGGCGATAGCACCGCGAAGTCGCAACCGAGCGCAATGGCGCGGGCCAGTTCATCCGCATCGTGGCAGGATGCACCCACCCAGGGCAGATCCGGATGCGCATCAAGTTGCCAAAGTTGTTTGCTGTTGAGATGCACCCCTGCGCCGACCTGTCGCGCCAGCGCGATGTCAGCGTTGATAAGCAACAGGGCGCCGTATGTATGGCAAAGGGCCGCCGCCGCGCGTGCCAGCGCCGCATAGTCGTCCGGTGCGAACGCATTTTCCCGCAGTTGAACGAGACGCAGGCCGCCTTGCAGGCGCGTCTCCAGTCGCACCAGAAAATCATCGATACCATATTTCCCGGCTTCCGAAATCGCGTATTCCAGTGGCAGTTGCAAACCGCGCAGGATGGGGCCGTTTGCCGGCAAGATGGGCGCAACTGTGGGGTTATCAGCCCGTGTCCAAGCCAGCCCGCCTTGCCCTTCGTGCGGATGCGGTTCGCCCGTCCACGCCGTGACGCGGAAGAAGTGGAGCCTGACCCGTGCGTGTTCGTAGTCGAATTCACGGGTGATCCAGGGATAGGCAGTGATGACCGTGATCCCGAGTTCCTCCTCGAGTTCGCGCGCCAAGGCGTGTTGCAGCGATTCGCCCGCCTCCACCTTGCCACCAGGAAATTCCCACCAACCCGCGTATGGCTTTCCCTCCGGGCGACTCGCCATCAGGAACGCGCCGTCCGGGCGTTCGATGACGGCGGCGACAACCTCTACCCGAACAGCGGGAGGCAGCTCAGGTACGGTATTCGGCATTGATCTTCACATAATCATAAGAGAAGTCGCAGGTCCACACTGTGCCAGTGGCGTGACCGCGCGCCAGATCGATGCGCACGCGGATGTCTTCGGCCTTCATCACGGCTGCGCCGTCGGCTTCAACATAGCTGGATGCGCGCCCACCGTGTTCTGCGACTAGCACATCGCCCAGCCACATTCGCACCTGATTCACATCCAGATCAGCAATGCCGGCGTAGCCGACGGCGGCGAGGATGCGCCCGAGGTTGGGGTCGGAGGCGAAGAATGCGGTTTTAACCAGCGGCGAACGACCGATGGCATAGCCAACCTGCTTGCATTCGGCCTCGGTTGCGCCGCCTTCGACCGCAATCTCCATGAATTTGGTGGCACCTTCGCCATCGCGCACGATAGATTGGGCAAGCTCGATCATCAGATCCGTCACCGTATCGCGCAGCGCCGGGAAGCGCGGATCGCCATCGTCCATGATGATGGGCGCTTCGGTGGCGCCGGTGGCGGTGAGGATGCACGAATCATTGGTTGAGGTGTCGCCATCCACCGTGATGCAGTTGAAGGATTTGTTGACGGCATGGCGCAGGATGGCCTCCAGCGCTTCGCACGACACCGGCGCGTCGGTGGCCAGGAAGGACAGCATGGTCGCCATGTTGGGATGAATCATGCCGGATCCCTTGGCGATGCCTGTGACGACAAAGTCGACGCCTCCCAAGTGAACACGGCGGCTAGCCGCCTTGGGCACAATGTCGGTGGTCATGATGGCCTCGGCGGCCAAGGCCCAGTTGGCGGGCTGGAGATCGGCAATGGCCGCGGGCAGCGCGGCGATGATCTTGCCGGCTGGCAACGGCTCGAGGATGACGCCGGTAGAAAATGGCAACACCTGCTCCGGCTTGATACCGAGGAGATTTGAGGCAGCGACGCAGGTTTCGCGTGCGCGCATCAGCCCATCCTCTCCGGTTCCGGCGTTTGCGTTTCCGGTGTTGACCACTAGGGCGCGGATACCGGATTCGCCGTGTATATGCTCGCGGCATACGGTCACGGGCGCGGCGCAGAAGCGGTTTTGGGTGAATACGCCCACCGTTTCTGAATCCGGGGCGATTCGCATCACCAGCAGGTCGCGACGACCGGGCTTTTTGATGCCG
>SXGU01392120.1_pt1 | contig 18150 bp, 18 predicted proteins | sample 3174531 | NCBI WGS metagenome assembly SXGU01 (sample SAMN11356863, study PRJNA531348) | freshwater metagenome | isolation source: freshwater sample F1-140 | place: China: Fuxian Lake, Yuxi | collected 2017-12-25 | reverse complement strand
CTCGATTTCTCCAAAATCGAAGCGGGGAAAGTCACTTTCGAGGCGATCGATTTCGATCTCGAGCAAGTCGTCGACGACATCGAGCGAACGCTTTCGTTTAACGTTCGTTCCAAAGGTTTGCGCCTCGCTCGTTCGCTTGCGAAAGATCTACCTCGCTCCATCAACGGAGATCCGACTCGAGTTCGACAAGTTCTTCTCAACCTCGTCGGAAACGCGATCAAATTCACTCGCGAGGGCCACGTCGTCATCGAAATTTCCCTCGTCTCTCGCTCTCAGAGCGGCGTCGTGCTGAAGTTTGCGGTTGTTGATTCGGGAATCGGAATATCGCCCGAGGGCCTGAAGAGAATGTTTCAAACCTTCTCGCAAGTGGATTCGTCCACCACTCGTAAGTTCGGCGGCACCGGCCTCGGTCTCTCCATCAGCAAGCACCTGGTCGAGATGATGAAAGGTGAAATCGGCGTCGAAAGTGAAGAGGGTAAAGGTTCCACATTCTGGTTCAAAATTCCGTTCGGCCTCGGTGCCGAGATCGTGCAGCAAAAGACGGCCCCCGTCGCACTCGAACCCTCCGGCACGCGCATGCGAATACTCGTCGCCGAGGACAATTCGGTCAATCAGGTGATCGCGGTGAAGATGCTCGAGAAGATGGGACATACCGCAGTCGCCGTCGCCAATGGCCTTGAGGCCGTGGAGGCGCTGCGAACAGGCCCATACGACATGATCCTCATGGACTGTCAGATGCCCGAGATGGACGGCTACGAAGCAACGCGCGTGATTCGACAGGAGCGCTTGGGCGGAGACATCCCGATCATCGCGCTCACGGCAAACGCCATGGCTGGCGACCGCGAGAAGTGTCTCGACGCCGGCATGTCCGATTATCTTGCAAAGCCCATGAAGCCCCACGAACTCGCGGACGCCATCGAGCGCGCCAAAAACCTTTCCGGCGGAAACCTCGTGAGAGGCACCGCATCCTAAGACCTACGCATCAACTTTAGGATGGCAGGTCCCGCAACGATCTACTAGATTCACCGTCCATGGGTGAATATCTACTTCCTCTCGCAGGTGGAGTGACGATCGGTGTTGCCGTTTCCCTGATGCTCGTTCTCAACGGCCGCGTGGCCGGGGTCAGCGGCATTCTGGGCGGAGTGCTCACAAATCTTTTTCGGAAGACTCGCGGCGATTCCGCTTGGCGCGTTCTTTTTCTGCTCGGTCTTTTTTCGGGTGGACTCATTCTGCGCGCGCTGAATCCCGATCTCCTTGAGAATGATCTCGATCGATCCCTCCCTCTTTTGATCGTGGCGGGACTTCTCGTCGGATACGGAACTTCCGTGGGAGGAGGATGTACCAGTGGCCATGGCATTTGTGGCATCAGCCGCTTCTCGCCTCGCTCAATTCTCGCCACTCTCATCTTCATGGTGTTCGGCATCTTGACGGCCACGGTCTTTAGATTGATCACGGGAGGCCAGTGATGGCGGGTGTCGCGGCATTTTTTGTGGGATTGATCTTTGCTCTTGGACTCGGGCTCGGCGGTATGACGCAGCCGAGGCGGGTCGTTGGTTTTCTCGATCTCTTCGGCGATTGGGATCCTTCGTTGATCTTTGTCATGTTCGGAGCGCTCGCGATTCACATCGTCATGTACCGATGGATCGTGAGGCGCAAGGCGCCGATTCTCGGCGATCGTTTTCATATTCCCACAAAGAAAACAATCGATGGCCCTTTGATTTTGGGAGCGGTGCTCTTCGGAATCGGGTGGGGCCTCGCCGGCTATTGCCCCGCTCCTGCGATCACCTCGCTTGCAACTTTCTCGTTGGCTCCGGTGGTTTTTGTCGCGAGTCTCCTAGCGGGAATGGCCCTCTCTCATTGGAGGAGAAATGCCGGAACTACCGGAAGTTGAAACGGTCCGATCGGGGCTCGAAAAAATTTTGCGCGACGATCCCGTGATCGAAGAGATCGAATTGAAGCGTGCGGATATTCGCTTTCCCATTCCGCAAGATCTTCCGCGCGTGCTGAAAGGCCAGAGAGTCGAGCGCGTCCGTCGGCGCGCGAAATACCTCCTCATCGATACGCCGAAGGGAACCCTGCTCAATCATCTCGGGATGACGGGATCGTGGCGACTGGTGAATGCGGGTGAAGAAGATATTCACGACCACTGCTACATACGGTTGGGAAGCGGCCGGCGACTCGCGTTCCGAGATCCGCGCCGCTTCGGCATGCTCGATCTCATCAAGCCGGGGCAAGAGTCGAGCCACGTGAGACTCAAAGGACTCGGCGTCGAACCTCTTGATGCCATTTCGTTTCACGGCGAGTTCCTCCATGCGATTTCACGTAAACGAAAAATCGCGATCAAAGTCTTCATTATGGATCAGCGGGTCGTCGTGGGCGTGGGAAACATCTACGCCTCCGAAGCCCTCTTCCGTGCCGGACTAAAACCCACGCGTGCGGCGGGCCGACTGAGTCGTCACGAGGCCGACCGGCTGGCGCTCGCGTGTCGATCGGTGCTCGAAGAGGCGATCCTCGCGGGCGGATCTTCGATCCGGGATTATCGACAGGCGGGCGGCGAAGAAGGCGGTTTCCAACACGCTCACCAAGTGTACGATCGCGGCGGAGAACCCTGTCGTGTCTGCGGAGCGAAAATTCGCTCAAAAGTCATTGGTGGCCGTAGCACCTACTGGTGCCCCAAATGCCAAAAGTAAATAAACCCAGGCGAGCGTTTCGAAGTGTCAAATTCTTAGTCAGTTCACAGCCACTTCAGGCGATCGAGCCATAGCTAGCGGCGGGATGAATCGTGGTGGTTCCAGTCGGGCACATCCGTTGCTCTCTCTTAGAATCGAGGTCGCGGGGACCTCATTCAGGAGACGGAACCGATGAACTACCTAAAGTCTTTCGCTTTCTCGTTATCGCTTTTACTACCTCTCACTCCGGTCGTGAGCTTCGCGGCTTCTCAACTCGATGGCGCTAGCTTAAGCGCAATCCTCAAGGACTCGCAGGTTCAATCGAAACTCGGCGGCAATCCCATCCAGAAAGTTGAAGTCAAATCTGAAGACGGTGCAGCCGGATCATCTCACGAGATCACGATCGTGCTCACCGCGAATGCCCAGCCGTGCCTGATGCACGTGCGCGCGGAAGAAGTCCTATCGGTTGACGGAATCGAGCGTGTCTTGCTCGTCCAAGATCCCGTCTGCTCTATGTCACGCTAAAGGCCAAACCGGCTCATGACCTCGAGAAAATCCTTCGGAAGCGGCGCTTCGATCACGAGCTCCGCGCCCGTCACGGGATGCTGAAGCTCAAGTCTTCGGGCATGAAGCATGAGCCTGGGTGCGAGGTCGCGAACCCCCGGCCTCGCGTAGGTGGCGTCACCTAAAATCGGAAGCCCGCGTTCTGCCAAGTGCACGCGGATTTGGTGGCGGCGTCCCGTGCGCGGCCGAGCTTCGATGAGGCTTGAGCGCTCGGATGTGCTGAGCACTTCAAACTTCGTCTCCGCGTAGTCTCCTCCCGAACGCACAGACTTCAAGCGGCCCGAGCTCTTGCTCTCGATTGCAAGGTGATTGCGGACTTCCCATTGAGAACCGACTTGAAGTCGCGAACTCGCGACGAGCGCGACGTACGTTTTTTGAAGGCGATGCTCGCGAAACTGCTCGCCGAGGTTCTTGTTCGCACGCTTCGCTTTCGTGAACAGGAGGACGCCCGACGTGTCGAGATCCAGCCGTTGGTGCTGACCGACGTAGACGGAAGCTTCACCGCGAGCGCGAAGTGCCAGCTCGACCGCGAGAGCCATGTGAAAGCGACGGGGATCGAGTGTTGGCTGACTGGGAATCCCCGGTGGCTTATCGACGGCGATCAGATCGTCATCCTCAAAGAGAATGCGCAAGTGGTCGAGTCGAGTCGGTGAAAGTTCTGATGCCATGGCATTCGAGTAACTCGCTTCAAGGGTTCTTGTCACGAGTCGGGTTCCGCGGTGGTTACGTTGTCGTTTTTTTGAAAGCAATTTATTCTCTTACTATGTTCAGAGCGGCCCAAAGGGATCCCGAGATCCAGCTGAAAATCTCAAAGCGTTTGCCCGAGCTCGTGACTCTCGAAAAAATTCTCTCGGGGCTTACGTCGCGCGCGCGCGTTCAGGTGGAATCCACGGTTCAGCATGAAGGCTTTGAGTTCCCGATCTATAGCGTCGCCTTCGGAAGCGAGGACAAGACCGCTCCCTGCCTCGGGATCATCGGCGGTGTCCACGGCTTGGAACGGATCGGTTCATCCGTCGTCATCGCATTCCTGCAAACGGTCTCCGAAGTTTTGACCTGGGATAAATCCGCTCGCGAACGGCTCGAGCGCTCGCGTTTGGTCTTTCTTCCCATCGTCAATCCCGTCGGCATGTTTTTAACCAAACGTTCCAATGGGCGGGGAGTCGACCTCATGCGGAACGCGCCCGTCACGGCGGATGAAGAACCGGCGTTCCTCTTGGGCGGCCAAACATATTCGAACTGGCTCCCATGGTATCGGGGCGACACGCAGTCAGCCGAGTCTATGGAGCTCGCATCCCGCACCCTCTGCGATTACGTCGCGCGCGAGATTTTCCCATCGCGCCTCGGGCTCGCCGTGGACGTGCATTCGGGTTTCGGCTCGGTGGACCGCCTTTGGTTTCCGTACGCACGTTCAAAGAAGGCCCCACCCCACATCGCCGAAATCACGGCGCTCAAACGGGTCTTCGACCGGAGCTACCCGAATCACATTTATAAGATTGAACCGCAGGCGAAAAGCTATACCACCCACGGTGATCTGTGGGATTGGCTCTACGATCGCAAGCTACAGGAATCTTCGGGCGACCTCTTCCTCCCTTGGACCTTGGAACTCGGGAGTTGGATCTGGTTAAAGAAAAACCCGCGGCAACTTTTTTCGAGCCTGGGCGCGTTCAATCCGATTCTCCCGCATCGGATGCAGAGAATTCTGCGACGTCATCTGACGCTCTTTGATTGTCTTCAACGTGCGATCGTGAGCCCCGAAACGTGGACACAACTCGATGAAGAGACGCGTCGTCAACTGCACAGGCGTGCGATGGATTTGTGGTATGAGTGAAGCGAACAAGAAAATCGACACGCAATGGATTCTGATTCGCGGCCTCGCTCGCGAATCAAGACACTGGGGAAATTTCCCGCAAGAACTCGAAAGCGTCATGAGCCCGCAGGGTGAAATCACGCGCGTTGATGCCATCGACCTTCCAGGTGCGGGTCGCTACTCCGAAATGAGATCTCCCATCTCGATTTCCGAGATCACGGAGTTCATGCGCACCAAGTTTTTAGAAATTCGCGAACGCCAGCGCCGCGAGGGCTTCAAACCCGCATCGACCACTTACTTGGTCGCAATTTCTCTCGGCGGGATGGTCGCTGCGCGGTGGCTTGAGAGATGGCCCGATGACTTCAAGGGCTGCGTTCTCATCAACACGAGCTTCAAGGGATTTTCTCCACTGTTTAAGCGCCTAAGCCCGCCCAGCTATAAACATTTTTTCCACATCCTTCGGGCGAAAGAAGCCGTCGAGCGCGAGTTGAATATTCTGAAAATGATCAGTAATCGCCCCGACATTCATCACCAGACGGCTCAAGAGTGGGCGGGACTTTATCTCGAGAGACCCGTGAGTCTCGAGAACCTGACGCGCCAACTCCTGGCGGCATCTCGCTTTTCCAGCACTCTGCGGCAACCTCCGATTCCGGTCCTGGTCCTCTCGAGTGCCCAGGACCGCATGGTTGATCCTTCCTGCTCCAAGACCATCGCGGATCGCTGGCATGCCAAATTCGCCCAGCACCCCACCGCCGGTCACGACTTGCCGCTTGATGACGGATCGTGGGTTGTCGAGCAGATTAGAGCTTTCGCTAAAAGCCTCTAATCCTGGAGCTCGAAAGTATGAGAACTTGTGTCGCCCTCGCGATGATCTTCGTGTCGCAAGCCGCATGCGCCTCCGCCTGGAAAACAAATGCTATTTATGATGGCCGAACCGGAGCGGCGACAACTCTCGCCGCCGTCGTGTCAAGCCTTGAGCCCGGTGGTGTCGCGATCGTCAGCGAAGAGCACGATCTGAAAGCACATCACGAAAACCAAATGGCTTTCCTAGGAGAACTCGCCAATCAGAGACTCACGCCGGTGAGCGTCGGCATGGAGTTCTTCGCGCGTCCTCACCAAACGTTCGTGGATCAGTACCTTGCGGGAACCATCGCGGAGCCTGACTTCCTCAAAGCCGTCGGCTGGGGAGGCAACACGTTCGCCAATTATCGAAGCCAAGTCCTCTTTCCGAGGGACCACGCTGGAACCACACTCGCTCTCAATGCCGCCCGTACTCTCACCGGCAAAATCTCAAAAGTGGGGATCGCGGGTTTAACCGAGAAAGAACGGGCTGAACTTCCTTCGGGTTTCACTCTCGGAAACGCAAAATACTATGAGCGATTCCGCGATACGATGAAGGGCCACGTTCCAGAGGAAAAGATTCAGCGCTATTTCGAAGCGCAGTCCACGTGGGACGAGACCATGGCGTTTACGGCTGCCGAGTTCTTAAAGGCTCATCCCAAGCAGCGACTCGTCATCATCGTTGGTGATTTTCACGCCGCGTACGGCGGAGGTTTACCGGATCGTTTGCTCGCTCGCGGCGTGACCCAAGTGTTAACGCTATCCCAAGTGAACTTGGCGGGCTTAAGCAGTCATGAGGAGGATTCACTCATGAAACCCCGCTCGGATTGGGGTCCTCGTGCCGATTTCGTCTGGGTCAGTCGTTCCGTCCGCAGTGAAAAAACTCCACGGAGACTCTCGCGACCCTTGCTAGAACCAACGCCCGCACAGCCTTAATTCGTTACCAAGAATGGCGAGCGCGCGCTCGCTTCTTGCAGTTCTTTGAGCCACCAGGCGGTGGCTTTTGCGTCTTCTTAAAACCTTAAAAATGCCGATGTGTTGGCTAGCACTCCTGGTAGGGAGTGTCGCGCATGCCGTGCCGTCGCTCTCGACGTCCTTTCCGTCTCTCACACCGCAAAGCCGTTCTCTTGATGAACTCAGCGTGAGCGTGGGTGAGGAGAGTTTCCTCAACCGCGAGAGCCCCCCGAAGCACCACGCCGATTCCACGCGCCTCTCGACTCGGCTTCGCACCCGCTCCGATGGCAAACCCATCGGTGGCCTCCTGGAAATCGGAGCGAGCTTCGATACGGCGGTCGAAAAACAAACTTCGTTTGAAGTTCCCGAGGCGCACTTGCTATGGACACCTCACGAGAGTCGCCAGAGGGTGTTCGCCGGAAGAAAACGCGAATCGTGGAGTGAACTCGACTCCTACTGGACTCTCGGGCTTTCTCAACCTTTGAACCGATTTGATTCCTTGCGCCCTTCAGAGCAGGGTCTCACCGGAATTTTCGGCGAGTTCAACTGGGACAATGCTCAACTGATATTGTTTGGTAGCGCCATCTACATTCCGGAACAAGGACCCAACTACGAACTCCAAGACGGAAAGTTCCACACGAACAACGCCTGGTTCTCCGAGCCGGCGGACCGGGTCGTGCTCGTTTCAAAGGGCACACCTCTTCGTTACAGAATCGAGACTCCCACAGTTGGCTCGGTTATCCAGCACGCATCAGGCGGCTTCATTTTCCGCACGGGCGGGCCTCAAGGGTTTCGAACCCAAACCTCTTACGTCAAGAAGCCCCGCAATCAACTCTCGCTCCCGTTTCAGGGTGTCCTCGTCACTGACAGTCTGAATCCCGAAGCGAGCGTCACCATTTTTCCGCAAGTCGCGTATCATAATCTGGCCTCGCTCGAGTTCTCCCACCACGCGAAGACGTCGGCTTTTCGTCTTTCCGGTCTCGCCGATATCAGCGACTCCGAGAGGATCGCGCCCGGACTCACGTGGCAAACCTACGAGCCACTCTACCTCGTCAGCCCGAGCGTCGATTTCCAACTTGGAAGCGGCGAGAACTACGTCCCGTGGATTCGCCTCGGAACTCTCCACTCCATCGGCGGTGAGGCGACTCTTGTAAGTAAGGGGAGCGTCAAGCCCGAGCAAAACCCGTTTGGTGCGCGCACCATGTACCGCCAAGCCGCGAGCCTGGAATGGCGTGGTCGCTTTGCACGTGTGAAGGGATGGTCGGTTGAACACGGACTCCGCTGGATCGAAGAGTTTTCTGAGCGGGGCTCAGTCCTCATGACCGATCTCCGCCTTGCTACGCGTGAAAACTGGCAGTTCGGCATTTACGCCGATTTCTTGGCGAGTCGTCTGCCCGAAGATGAGAATCCAGGTTTCATCAGCCGCTTCCGCGGAAACGACCGTGTCGGCGCCCTTCTGACCTATGTTTTCTAAACAGAAATAAATGAGTTTATCCGATGAGCGTGAGCACGAGCTTTCGTCTATGGGCCGCTCGTCGATGTTCCCAGAGATAAATTCCCTGCCAGGTCCCGAGCAGCAGGCGCCCGTCACGCAACGGGATGGTGACAGACGTCGCCGTGATCGACGACTTCATGTGAGAGACGGTGTCGTCCGGTCCCTCGTCGAGATGTCGATGCCAAGACTGGTTTTCGGGAACGAGTCGCCCCAAGAACTCCTCGAGATCTCGCTTCGCCGTGGGATCTGCGTTCTCCTGAATCAAAAGAGAAGCCGAAGTATGTTGGATGAAAATGTTCAGGAGACCCGTGCCGGCACGCATATCAGCGAGCGCCGCTTCAACTTGTCCCGTGATGCGATGCAGACCCTGACCCGGTGTCGCGACTTCAATTTGAGTCTGCATCGTTTTCGCCATTAACGAACGTCCGTCGGGCGTGGCATGCGCAAGTGAGAAGCATAGACGCCATCGATCGGGCCACGGTTCGTTCCGCGAGAGCAGATCGTCTGACCCGCCGGCTGTTGAACGACCTCGAAAACTCCCTGCGGAAGGAACGGCTGGCTTGAGCGCGGAAGCTGATCAAAACCTTCGGGTCGCACGATGAGCATATCGTCTTGATCCACGCGGTCACGTCCGAGAAGTTCGAACGGATCATCCGTCGTGAAGATCTTCGGTCCGTGCGTGGTCTCGACGATGAATGTTTCCGTATCGATCAATTCCTGCAGTGCACGCGGGTAGAACGGAAGAGTCGTGAGCTTAAAGCAGTTGCGGCTCGTCGGGCCGAAGCCCAAGAGTTCCAAGGGAAGGCCCGCGCCCTCGCCGAGAGGCATCGCGCCGCCGTTTGCACCCAAGAGCGCTAGCACGCGCGTGCGGGTCAATTTTGGTTGCACGGCCTTCAGGAGCGTGACTCCGGCAGCGGTGATCGCCGCTGAGTTGGAGCTTCCCTTAAATGTTTCGTCTTCGCTGACGATGATTTCAGAAGGGACGAGGAGTTCGGGCTTGCTATAAAGTTTCGAAAACGAGCTCTTCTCGGAATCACTCGCGCCAACGGTGATCACATTTTCGTTATCCGCGGGGCTTAGGAGCGTTTCGCCCTTCGAGGCGTTTTGAAGTTGAACGAAGTCACCGCTCACCGTGACCCGAAGTTCGTCGTGCTTCTTATCAAAGTTCGAACTGCGAATCTTTGCCCGCACGTAGTAAAGGCCCGGCTTCACTTCCGTCTGGATGATTTCGCGAGGATAGAGAGACGCACCGGCAGTTCCCTCGGGAATTTGCTTCATTTGCGTCAGCGCCGAGGTCCCCACGATCTTTGAAGCATCATCGGTGAGAACGAGATCGAGATCCTTGTCGGTGCCCGTCTCGGAGTCATCCGAGAAATCGTTCCAGCTGAGCACCACGCGGACCATGCATTTGTTCTTTGAGTTCTTTTGGCAGCGAACGGCGACGCCGTTGTTTGCGCCGGGAAGCTTCGCCCAATCGTCCGTGCCCTTTTCGATTTTTCCGCGGTACGTGCCATTTCCGACGTTACCGGCGGCATTGATCCAGAGTGCGCCGCTCTGAGCGGCTTGGTTCACGACGTGGTTGACGAAGCCGCGACCGTCTCCGTTTCCGCCGTACTCCCAGACCTGCGAGTAAAGGACAACGTCGAATTTGTCGCGAGCGACCGTCTCGACGGCACTCTTCAAATTTGAGAAACCGAATGCCGAAAAAAGGTGAAGTTCGTAGGTCAAGCGGGGGGCCGCTTCAGTGAGGAGGCCGCTCACGATTTGTGCCATCGCGAGTCCGTGACTCTCTTCGGTTTTGGCATCAACGGAAACGGGACCCGCATGGTACTGGGTATCCGATGGGAGAGTTTTTCCGATCTGCTCCTCGTAGCCTTTGAAACCGTTATCGAGGATGGCGACCTTCAGCGTTCGACGTGCGGTCACCGAGCGGTAGTTGTAGAACCCCGCATCAGTTGCGATTTGCCGGAGGTTCTTAAAGGCTTTTTCCTGGGCCGCATCGGCCGTGGGAATCATGAGAACGGGCGCGAGAAAGAGAAGAAGGACGGTGCGCTTAAGCATACTCACCTCACCAAAGGCTTAAATGTCGAACGAGCTTAGACAACCTAGGGCATGCCCGACGCGGTGAGGAAAGTGAAGGAATTCGGCTCAGTTAAAAAAAATGCCGGTCTCTCGGAAGCCATCGGGCGCGAGAGCCGGCACTTGTTTTCACAGTCGCCAGAGGCGAGTCGGCTTAGTAACCCCAGCCGCCGTAGCCGCCACCGAAGCCACCGTAACCACCGCCGTAGCCGCCCCAGTAGGGGTTGCTGTAGTAGTTGTAGCTGTAGCCGCCGTAGTTATACGACCAGTAGTTCGAGTAGCTGTACTGGTAACCCGAGTAGTAATACGACGGCTGATACCAGTTGTAGTTCGGGAAGCAGAAGTACCAAGACGAGCTTGAGCTGTCGCGGTCGAGTTCGCTCGCGTGCATTTTGTCTTGGAGACCCATAGCAACGAACTCAGCTTTCGCCATTTGCGCTTTGCTGGTCGCGGACTTAGAGAGTTTTTGGTTCGTGTGAAGAACCTCAACTGCCTTTGTTTTGTTGTTTACGCGGACAACGAGTGTCGCGGGAAGGTCTTTGCCGAGCTGAGCTTTGTTCGTAACTGAAGCTTCGTTGTCGAGCTCGCCAGCAGTGGCAACAGATGCTTGGGCAAGAGTGAGTGCCGCGCCCAAAGCAGCCAATGTAGAAAGAAAACGCATGGTTCCCCCTTTTGAGGTTGAAAAGTCAAACTGGGTCCAGGGGCTACCAGGTCACTTCTTCGCGCGCAACGGCTTTTTTGACGCGGTCGGATTCGAAGAGTAGGAAAACTCCGTCAACTCGGGTATCAACAGGAACCTTGAAGAACGAAAACGATGAGTAAAGCCGGGTGGTTGATGTGTTGCAATACCCGCCAGGCAGGCGTCTCGGCCGAGATTCGTTGATTTAGCAACACGTGAAACCAATTGAGAGACCGCGAGCGAGCGATGACGGAAGCCGGACAAATTTACAATTTCTATCTCATCGTCACGCCGGGATTTGAGGAGATCGCCGCGCGCGAACTCCGCGATTGGCAAGTCACGGTTGAGCCTGTTTTGAGTCGGGGCGGGATCGAAGTCGCCCTGCCGCTCTCGGAGGGACTCGCGCTGAACCGGGTGCTGAAAGTTCCGACCCGGATTCTCATGCGCGTGGCGGATTTCGGCTGCCGAGATTTTCCCAAGCTCTACAAAAAGATATCGAACCTCCCGTGGATGAATTGGATCGACGACTCGCAGCCGGTCGAGTTCCACGCGACCACGAAAACGTCGCGACTCAAAATGAAAAAGCGAATCGAGTCGACTTGCGAGGATGGAAGAAAATTCTACCTCAAGAAGCGAGGCGCGCCCGCCGTGAAACCCGCGGAGGCGAAAACAGAGGCGCAAACGGTTTTCGTTCGCTTCGAGGATGATGTTTGTTTCGTCAGCCTCGATACCTCGGGTGAGATTCTCCACAAAAGAGGTTTACGTCCACTCTCCTCAGATGCGCCTTTGCGCGAAACCATCGCGGCGTCACTTCTACTTTATCTTGAGAGTTTCGGAATGCCGAAAGACGGCGTTGAACTTGTGGATCCGATGACGGGCGGAGGCACTTTCCTGATGGAAGCGGCGGGACTTCGAGGTCCTGTTTCTTCGCGAAAATTCGCGTTCGATCGTTGGGTGAACCAAACGAAAGAAGTTTATCGTGCCAAGACAGTTTCGCCGTATACTTCCTTCGTGGGCTTTGAGGCGGATGCGAAGACAAGACTTGCAGCGGCCGAAAATTTGACGGGAGCGGTGGGAGATAAGCCACTTCAGCTGATCGAGGCTGACTTTTTCTCCGCATCACCTCTCCCTCGTGGAAAGAAGCGTTGGCTCATTGCGAATCCTCCTTACGGGGAGCGAATTCGCGTCGAGGGTCGACTTTCAGAGTACTATGAACGACTCTTCGTGGCTGCGGAGAATGTTGTTCAGCCGGAGCGAGTTCTTTTTTTGCTCCCCGAAAAAATTCAGCCACTCAAATTGAAGTTTCCCGTGAGCTGGGAGCAGGTCGGTCATATTCGCTTCTCAAACGGCGGCCTTCCGGTGATGGCTCTCGTTTGTGGACGCAAGACCTCCACTTAATGTGGTCAATCTGTAACAATTGGCGCGGGATTGGACATTTCTGCCACGATCTCCTAAATCGGGGGAGCAGGGAACTCTTGATGGAGGTTGGCTGAAAGTGAAAGCTTCTTTGTTTCTTCCCCTGATCATCTTTGGACTCGCGGCTTGCGGATCGGATGATCAACCCCCTCCGGTTATTCATACTCAACCAAAGCCGAAGGCGGAGAATAGGCCTGAACTCTCCGCGCTCATCGCAAAGAACGATCTGGAGCTCACCCGACACGGCCTCGCGCAACTTGCGGTCGTACGCAAGGCCTTGGAAAATGCCGTCGGCTTGGGCTTTCAGGCAGATTTCAAACAACGCGTTTATCTTCCGCCCAATCAGACTTGGGACTTCGGTTGCGCGAAACTTTTAAAGGAATCGCCCGCGACCGAGGGTCAAAAGCCGGCCTTCTCGGAGCGTTTCGTGGTGTCTTACCGTTGTCGAGAAGAATCCACCGAAACAAAAGCCGCCATGGGAGAACTCTCCGGGCGCGAGCGGTACCTGGTCTCCTATGACAAACCTTATCCCGGGCAGAATGGTGCTGACTTCGATGTGGCGACCGTTGTTCCCGTGGCAATCTCAATCGACGTGCTCGACATGAATGTCAGACTCTCTTTGATTCAAGGTTCGTCTCACGAGGCGCTCGTCTCGAAGTCGGGTGGTGTTTCGATTGAGTTCGTTTCGTCCGACGAGAAAACGGCCACCTACAGAATCAACAGTGAGCAGAAGAGCCAATTTGACTACGTTCTCGGCGAGATCCGGCGCAACGGAACACTCACGGCGAGCGTCAGTGATGCAGTTTTCAAGGTCGATCGTAAGACGCGTCGAGCCTCTTACGTCTCAGCATCGGGGGTCAGCGTGCGACTCGTGGGTTCTGAGTCAGCGGTACAATATCCTGAGATGAGCACGCCATTTGATGCGAACGTTGATATCACTCCGGTCGGAGGAGTGGTGACTCCTGAAACGCCATGCGCAACCCCCGAAGGAATTTTCCGGGTGAAACGTCGCGGCTCCGCAGGCGATGCGAGGATGAAGGTCACGTCAACGGGGGGACAAATTCTTAAAGAAGCCGTCGCAGAAGCCGCCGCTGAAGGTGGGATCAAGGCCGCTGTTGTTTGCAGCGGCGATGGCGATTCAGCGGATCCTTTGTTCCTGCAGGAGTATTCAGGTCTTTATCTCTAAGCTCTAGGAACCGGTGTGCGGCGTTGCTGGAACCACTTATAGATGAGGAAGATGATCACGCCCGTGATCGCGATGCTGATTACGTAGATCTTGAACTGCTTGAAGTACTTCAGGATGTACTCACCGTAAAAAGAGACGAGTAAAACTTGCGTGGGAACCGAGAGACCCGCCGCGATCGAATCGATCGCGATGAACTTCCAGCGCGAGAGACCCATCGCACCGCACATCAGGTGACCCGGAAAGCGAACGCCGGGTGTGAAGCGGAACAAAATCACCGCCCAATATCCCCACTTGTGCATCCAACCGCGGATTTTCTCGAGGTTGGCTTCGCTCACGAGGCGTGTAAACCAGCGACGTTTAAATAGCGGTGGGCCGATCCATCGTCCGATGTAGTAGATCAGAAAATCCGCGCCGATCACCGCAAAGAAAGACACGGCGGCGAGCACATACACGTTGACGCTCTTCGCGTCGGCTGATGGAGGCGGGTAGAGCTCGGGATTCAAGCTCATGTAGCCCACGAAGCCCGCGCTGATCAGCACGAGCTCCTCGGGCAGCGGAAGCCCGAACGCGCTCAACAGCATGAAAAGGCAAATCGCGCCGTAGACGAGCCACGGCGAGTACGCGTACTGCGAGAACACTTCCGAAATCGTTTGTTCCATGAATCGGTTGGTTCGAAGCGGGAGAGTCCCGCTCCGGATCCCTTACTTTTTCTTGACCGATTTGATGACGACGGGAGTGACGGGCACGTTTTCGTGACCCTGTTTGAATGTCGTGGCGACACCCTTGATCTTGTCGACGACTTCCGTGCCCTTAACGACTTTGCCGAAGACGGCGTAGCCGAAATTCATTTTGTTCTGGTGGTTCAAGAAGTCATTGTCTTTGACGTTGATGAAGAACTGAGCCGTCGCGCTATCGACCTCGTTCGTGCGGGCCATGGCGAGAGTGTACTTCGTGTTCTTCAGACCGTTCTCGGCTTCGTTCTTGATTTTTTCGCGGGTGGGTTTTTGCGACATCTGCTCGGAGAAGCCGCCACCTTGGATCATAAAGCCGTCGATCACGCGGTGAAAGATCGTGCAGTTGTAAAATCCATCGTTCACATACTTGAGAAAGTTTTCGACCGAGATCGGGGCCTTGTCGGCAAAGAGTTCGATTTCAATCGGGTCGGGGCTCAAGGAAGTTTCCATCACGACGATCGGGTTGGCGGCCATCTTTTTTTCTCCTGCTTTCTTTTCGGATTTTGGATCTTCTTTTGCGTGCGCGGGAGCGGCTGTGAAAATGAGGGTCATCAAAATCGAAGCCACGAGCGATAGAAGAATGGCAAATCTCGGCGATCTCATCTCTTCTCCCTGGTTTATGAATCAAAGGTTCCGAGTCAAAGGTTTGAATTCTTAAGCTCGACAAAGACAGGCGTGAACGCACCGCGCTTTGCGCCGCGCAATGAGATGAAGGTCGGGTTTGAGGGCGATTCCGAACTGGGGATGAGAGAGGCGTCGCGAGGGGGACGGCCGTCAAAAACTTGGCGATGTTCAGCCTGTTTTTGACGGTGGAGGCGTCAAAAACCTGACGCGCCAAAATTTAGGGCATGAGATCAGTGCATGAGATGATGGCTCGAGCGCACACGGATACCGCAACTCGGGCAGTGTGCTTCCTCCTTCACCTTTAATTCCGCGAGGCGAACCTCGTGGCGGATCTCGAGATGGCTGTCGCACATCGCGCAGGTCGAATGTTCAGTCATGTAGCGCGCTTGGTGCTCAGCCAGACGCTCTTCGTGAGTGGGCCCGATCTCGGGCGTGATCTTCAGAGAATCCATTCGCTCTTCCTCCGTGAAAGACCCGCAATCTTGGGGCCCGCCGCCGAATCCTTCCGGCAGCTTCAGGATTAAACATCCCGCAAAAGATAGCGTTGCAAAACCAATTCCAAGATGTTTGAAATCACTCATCACTAGGGCCGGTGTTCATGAAGGGATTTTGACAAGTGCGTTTGCGCCTCGTTAGCAACGCGCGACTCGACTTCGGGACAGTCCGTCTTCGATTAGGATCAAACGATGTCGAACCTGCTTCAGCTGAAAAACGGAAAGAAATCCTACGGCATACGCTCGCTCTTCGAAGATGCGTCTTTCGCCATCAACGCTGATGAGAAAGTCGGCGTGATCGGGCCCAATGGCGCGGGAAAATCGACTCTCTTCAGAATCCTCATTGGCGAAGAGAGTTTGGATTCCGGTGAAATCACCCGCGCCCAGGGGTTGAGGATCGGATATCTGGCCCAGGAAGATAAGTGGGAGAGTGATGCGACCGTCGAGAGCTTTCTTTCGACGCAATCTCTGACCCCGCTCTGGGATTTAAAGCGGATGGCGCCGTCATTCGGTCTGAGCCTTGATCACTTCAGTCAACCGATCAAGAGCTTAAGCGGCGGTTACCGCATGCGAGTGAAACTCTTGTTCCTGGTCGCGAGCCAACCCGATCTCATGATGCTCGATGAGCCGACGAACTATCTCGACCTCGAGACTCTGGTCGTTCTCGAAAATTTTCTGCAATCGACAACGAGTGCATTTCTCCTCATCTCGCACGATCGCGAATTCTTGCGTCGAACCACCGATCACGTCCTCGAGATCGAAGGCGGTCAGATGACGAAGTTCGCCGGCCAGATCGATGATTACTTCGAGCAGAAGACAATGCTGCGGGAGCAACTTGAGAAGGCCGCGATGTCGGCTCAGGCCAAACGCAAAGAGATTCTTGATTTCGCCGCGCGATTCGGCGCGAAGGCCACCAAGGCGCGCCAGGTGCAGTCGCGGCTGAAAGCTTTGGATCGCATCGAGAATATCGAGGTGAGAGCTCTTCCGACCACGGCGCGCATTCGGCTGCCCGAGCCGATACGCACGGGCAAGTCAGTCGTGACCCTCGAAGACGCTGAGCTCGGCTACGGAGATCGAACGATTCTCAGGGAATTAAAGCTTGAGCTGGGACGTGGAGATCATTTGGGTGTCGTCGGCGTGAACGGGGCCGGAAAGTCGACCCTTTTAAAAGCACTCGCGGGGGAACTCGCGCCCCTGAAAGGAAAGTTCGAGCTCGGCCTGAATGTCGAAGTTGCTTACTTCGCGCAGCACGTGGCCGAGAGACTTAAAACCGAAGACACCGTGCTCGAAGCCATGGGCGAGTTCGCGCACTCGGATGTGAAGAGACAAGAGATCCTCGATCTCGCGGGCTCTCTCCTCTTCAGCGGCGACGATGTTGATAAGAAGATCCGCGTTCTTTCCGGGGGCGAAAAGAGTCGGGTCGCTCTCGGGCAGATCCTCTTAAAGCGTGCGAGTTGCCTGCTCCTCGATGAGCCGACGAACCACTTGGATTTTCACACCGTCGAGGCGCTTACACAGGCGCTTGCCGAATATCCTGGTACCGTCGTGATTGTCAGTCACGATCGGGGCTTCGTGCGTAGAACAGCTTCGAAGATTCTCGAAATTCAAAATGGCCGCGCGGAATTTTATCCGGGATCTTACGATGAATATGTTTGGTCGGTGCAGAAAGGTGTTCTCTCGCAGCGTGAAGAGTTAACAAATCCTTCGGCAACGGCGTCTTCGCGCGAAACCGAGACGGTCAAATTCAACTTCAAGGAAACAAAGAAACAACTCGAGCGTGATTTGCGGGCCGCGGAAAAAGAGATGGCCGCCTGTGAGACCGCGATCGAGAAGTTGAAGCAAGAGATGCTCCGACTCAACGAAAAGCTTCTTACAAGTTCGGGACCTCAGGCGGCGCAAGTGGCCCGCGAGATCGGCGTCAAACAAGCTGAGATCGATCACCTTGAGGCGAAGTACTTGGAGTGTTTGGAGCGTCACGATGTAGCATCGCGCGAGCTTGGGTCGCTCGCGGGAACCGAGAATCGCCGCACGTGATCTTTCAAATCCGCAAGCCGAGTCGATTGATAGCTGGGGCTCACGTTCCCGTAACGTAATTCCATGTAATGGCGACCGATGCGCAAGATCTCGGCGGCCGAGCGAGGTCGGAGACTCGCCGCTCGCTCGGTGAAGGCGAGGGGCCCCTCGTTCATTCGGCGCGTGATGCCGCCGCGCTCACAGGTGCGACAAAACTTTTCCCAGAGCCGTAGGACCGGATCCGGTTTTTTCGAGCGTCGACGAAGTATGTAGATGGCGATCGTGGCGAAGAGGCCTAGGCCTACCGCGAGGCCAATGAAAAGAAGAAGGACGGAAGCATTCTTGAAGCCGAGTTTTCCGAGAAGTTCCAGCTGGTAACTCAAATCGTAATCGAGGAGAAACGCGTTCCATCTCATTTGCAGGGCGTCCCACGCGAGCGTCGCTCGCAAGGTGAATCGGTAAAGGCCTCCGTTCATCTTGGTTCGGAGTTCCTCGCTCGAGAGTCCCGCGCTGATGTCTTGGGGGTCGAGGCGGTTGAAGTCGCCGCCAAGTTGTAAGCGCAAAGGGGCAATCGTGTTGGTCGGATCGAATCTCTT
>SXGU01172522.1_pt1 | contig 18158 bp, 15 predicted proteins | sample 3174531 | NCBI WGS metagenome assembly SXGU01 (sample SAMN11356863, study PRJNA531348) | freshwater metagenome | isolation source: freshwater sample F1-140 | place: China: Fuxian Lake, Yuxi | collected 2017-12-25 | reverse complement strand
TCGTCTGATTTCGGCAATTACATCCATTTTTATCACTCCAGGATTCTCCGGCAAAAAGCCGGTCATTAAACAACCTGGGGTGGAAACTTTTCAACGCTCTTTTCCCCAGGACCCTGGAAAGTTTTGCACGCCGTTTTGCATCCAAGGGTAAATCCCGAATTCCGAATGTCTGATTCGGTTTGTTCCCGTATTTTCAATTTAATTGATATAAGGAAAAAAAATGACCCTCGTGCTATTAAAAGAAACGCAAAAGCAATCTTATCATCAACATCCTGAGCCCTTAGCAAGGCTTGGTCAAGGGGCATGTAAGCACCAGACTTGCCAAAACCATCTTCTCAACGTTTTACCCATGGATGTATACGAGCGCCTTTTTCCAAAACTGGAACTGGTGTCGATGCAGTGTGGAGAAGTCATTTATGAATCCGGTGGCATGTTGAGTTACGCTTATTTCCCCTCGAATTGCATAGCATCGTTGCTATATATCATGGAGGATGGTGCGTCGTCTGAAGTTGCCTTGGTTGGCAAGGAGGGTATGATTGGCGTAGCCTTGTTGATGGGGGGCAATACCATGCCCCATATGGCAGTCATACAGACTGCGGGATACGCTTATCGACTGAAGAAGCAAGTGTTAGAGCAGGAGATTAACCGTAACGGGACATTGTTCCGAATTTTGCTTCTTTATACGCAAGCCCTGATTACTCTAATGGCACAAACCTCTGTCTGTAACCGGCATCATTCGATTGACCAGCAGCTCTGCCGATTGTTATTACAAAGAATCGATCGGATCAGTTCAGGGGAGTTGTGCATGACCCAAGAGTTCATATCCAATATATTGGGTGTGCGACGCGAAAGCATAACGGATGCGGCTGGGGAATTACAACAAGCAGGAATAATTGAATATCGCCGTGGTCATATCACTGTGCTGGATCGGCAAGGCTTGGAAACACGGGTTTGCGAGTGTTATCAAGTGGTGAGAACAGAACTCGCCCGCCTACTTCCTTTACCTTCTGGATCGAAAGAATCGACCCCCCTCTTTTTTAAACTAGCCGACTATGAAAAGTCGACAAGCTTTCAAGCTCCCTCCCTAAAGAAAGTTGTATGAGGAAATTTGAAGGTTAAGTAATAGGGTGTTTTTTGAGCAGATCATGATTTTTCTGGTCATTTTTAATACGATCTTGCGAGCTAATTTTGTTATCGTTTTCACAAGGTAATGAAAATTCCAAAACAGTTTCGTGATGCATTTGTACCTAATCAACCTGTATTGTTAACTCTACAGTCTGAACTTGCCCTATCCCCACCGATTTCCACCAGATCCGTCACAAGCCGTGTTAACTGTTATTGATAAATAGAAGAGATTATGATGGCTGGTGAATTAATGGGAAAGACAGCATCCGAGCCAAAACAGCCATATAGGTCAAAAGCAACCCTGCTTCAGCAACGCCTCAAACCGTGCAATGGGTATCGGCTTACTGAACAGATAGCCTTGATAGTGGGTACAGCCATTGTTCAACAAAAATTGCTGCTGTTCTTTCGATTCCACCCCTTCGGCAATGACACTCAGATTCAGACTTTCCGCCATTACAATGATGATACGCACAATCGCCCGGTCGCCTTTGTTGTCGGCAATATCCCTGATAAACGACTGATCAATCTTGAGTTGATTCAACGGCAAAATCTTGATGTATTTCAACGAGGAATAGCCGGTACCGAAGTTGTCCAATGAAAATTGCACGCCGATTTCCCTTAATGTATTCATGGTGGCGATGGTGTCTTCGATGCTCTTTACCAACACACTTTCAGTGAGCTCCAATTTAAGCAACTTCGGATCAATGGTATGACGCTCGATAGTCGCCAGCACTTGCTCCGCAAATCCGGGCTGGAAAAACTGTTTGGCGCTGACATTGAGCGATAACACAAGACTGCGCGTCGATGGCAGCCGTTGCCATGCCTTGAGCTGGGCGCACGCCGTATCCATCACCCATTGTCCAATGGGCAGAATCAAACCGGTTTCTTCCGCCAGTGGAATGAATTCCGCCGGAAGCATCAGGCCGCGTTCGGGATGGCGCCAGCGGATCAATGCCTCCGCGCCTGATGCGCGATGAGCGCTATTGACCTGAAGTTGGTAATACAGCTCAAATTGTCGACCCGTAATCGCTTTACGAAGCTCATCTTCCAGTTCAAACCGGGCGGCAATGGCGTTCTGCATCTGTGGGTCGAAGAAACGAAGCGCATTACGACCCGAGGCTTTGGCCTGATACATCGCAATATCGGCATTTTTCAGCAGTTCGTCTACCGTTTGTTCGTGACCGCTGAACAACGTCGCGCCGATACTGGGCGTGCTGATGTAGTCGTGGGTGGCGAGCTTGTAGGGCTGATTAAGGATAATGCGAATTTTGTTGCCGGTGCTTTCAGCCTGTTTTGCCGCTTCCAGGGGCTGTTCGCTCAAATCTTGCAGCATCACTACGAATTCATCTCCACCCAGTCGGGCTACCGTATCGTTTTCACGGACACAAGCGCTTAGCCGTTCGGCAACCTGCTGTAACAACAAGTCTCCCATGTCATGGCCCAGAGTATCGTTAAGGGTTTTGAAATTATCCAGATCGATAAACAGCAGAGCACCCAAGCGGCCGCTGCGATGGCTGGCGGCGAGCGCCGGTTTTAATCGATCCTGAAGCAGTCGCCGGTTAGGCAGACGGGTGAGCGGATCATAGAACGCCAGGCGTTCAATTTCCTCGGCTGCCGCTTTTCGAATCGTAATATCCGTATGGGTGCCCACGTAATGCGTCACGATGCCATTGGGGTCTTTTACGGCGGTAATAGTCAGATATTCCGGATAAATCTCGCCGTTTTTGCGTCGATTCCAGATTTCACCCTTCCATGCGCCGGTATTAACAATGCTCTCCCATATGGCAGCATAAAAGTCCGGATCATGGCGGCCTGAATGAAGCAGGCGCGGGTTCCGGCCGATAACCTCTTCTGCGGAGTATCCTGTCATGTCAGTAAACGCTTTGTTGACCGTCAGGATATTGTTGTCGGCGTCGGTGACCATCATGCCTTCCTGGGATTCAAAAATCGTAGCGGCGATGCGGAGCTGATGTTCGGCTTGTTTGCGCTCGCTAATGTTGCGGGTAACGGCAAGGTGTACGACATGGCCTCCGGCATCTTGCATCGGTACGGCATGGGTCTCCAGCCAGCGGCGTCCGCCCTTGAGACCTATGGCTTCATATTCCATCTGCATGGACTCGCCCGCCAGTACGCGTTTATGCAAATCTGCATAGGCGTCGCGATATTCGGGAGCGATTGCCTCAAACACGGAACAGCCAACGACCTGCTCCTCGCTGTCTGCCTCAATCATCACCAGTCCCGCCGGGTTCATCTGCACCAGACAACCATCAGCATCGACAATCTTGATACATTCAGGTTCGTTCTCAATGATGGCGCGCAGGCGGGATTCGCTATCGGCAAGCCGCGCCTCAATCCGCTTACGTTCGCTAATATCGACGAAAGTGGCGATTGCGCCGCTCAGTACGCCGTCGGTAATAATGGGTTGCGACCAGTATTCCACCGGAATGGCTGTGCCGTCTTTATGCCAAAAAACTTCATCTTCGACATGGACCTCCCTATTGCTGCGATAAGCGGCATACATCCTGCATTTTGTAGCGGGATAGCGGCTGCCGTCGGGATATGAATGATGAATGAGTTCATGAATATGCCTGCCGATGATTTCGTCTGCATTTTCGTAACCCAAAATCCTCAAAAAAGACCGATTCACAAACTTGCAATTCCCTTCGGTATCGACGCCATAAGCTCCCTCAGCCATCGAATTAAGCAAGGAATACATTTGTTGATGCGATTCACGCAGCGCGATTTCCACCTGCTTGCGCTCGGCAATATCTTTTTTAAGCATTTCGTCGCGTTGTATCAGCAACAACTGGGTGGCTTTGAATTCCTGCGCCGTTCGGTCAAACATCTGCCGCAGCCGTTCCGCTTGATGCAGCGCTTCCTCGAGCAGCTTGTTCTTGCGTTCAAGCGCCGCAATTTTTTGCTGTAGTTCAAGTTGGAGATTATCCGGCATGTTCATTCCATGTCCGCATAAATAATGTCGGTGCCGCAGCGCAGATTACGCAGATAATCGAGAGCGGCTGTTACATGCTGCGGACCGAGGATGGAGCCATGCTGAGGCAGAATCGCGTCGATGGCGAGATTTTCGATACGCCTGACGAAGCCTCGGGCGGCGAGATTGGAAGCCATGTAGTCCAGATGGAACAGATTCAATTTCTCGATGTGCTCTTCGAATGAATTCACCGTCAAGGCCCAGTCCATATCCAGCGCCGCCCAGATGTCCCCGGAAAACAGGTAGCGTGCTTGACTGTTATAGGTCACGAAAGCGCCGGGAAAATGCAGGAAGGGGGCTTCGACGAATTTTAGCCGGGCTCCGGACGGGAGCGCGTAGACCGGATTTTCCGTTACATCGTAATACCGGTAGCCCGAACGTCCGTAATGCGGCAACAACACCTGGGTGCGCGGGGTAGTGAACACCTGTATGGAAGAATTGATGTCGAGCCAGTCCGTCATGGAGGCGGCCACGTCAGGATCCTGATGGCAAAGCACCATGCCGCTGACCTTTTCCGGCGGCATAATTTGCGCGACCCGTTGCCTGACCTGCGAAAAATACTGCTTGCTGCCGGGATCAACCAGAATAGCCTCATGCTGATCGACGATAAGATAAGTATTACAACGGAAGGTGGTTTCATCAGTGTTCCCCAGCCAAAAAATGCTGTGACCGTTCTCGGCATAGAGCGTGGTTGGAAGGCTCATGTCCATACTGATGCTGGAAAGATTAGTGGCTGTAATGATGTTCATATCAACTCCTCCTGCTGGATGCCGGCTGTACCGGCAAAATAACGGCAAAGGTTGCCCCTTTGCCTGATTCAATTTTCACCTCCACTTTGCCCCCGTCAGCCTCACCGCCATGAAGTTAATGCTTTTCAGTTAACACCCCACCGTTACGCAACATGTCCGCAAACAGCTCTGCCGGTACCGGTTTGCTGAAATAATAGCCCTGAATTTCATCGCATTGTTTTTCAAGCAGAAAGTCGAGTTGACCCTGTGTTTCCACGCCTTCGGCAATGGTTTTGAAGCCGAGACTTTTGGCCAGGCTGATAATTGCGATGACGATAGCCTCGTCTTCTGACGTATTACCCAGGTTGCGCACAAAGGATTGGTCGATTTTCAGTTTGTCGATTTTGAAGCGCCTCAGGTAGCTGAGCGATGAATAACCGGTGCCGATATCGTCTACCGACAGCAAGACCCCCAGCCTATGCAGTTTATCCAGCAGGCTGATCGTCCGTTCTGAATTTTCCATGGCGATGCCTTCGGTCATTTCCAATTCGAGCATAGCCGGGTCAAGCTTGGATTCGCGCAGCAATTGCACCACTTTGTCGTAGAGTGTGTCCTGACGGAATTGCACGACGGACAAATTGACGGCAACGGGAACGATGGCAAGTCCGGCCGCTTGCCAGGCTGTAAGCTGTAGAATGGCGGTTTGCAACACCCAATTGCCTATATCAATAATCAGGCCGCATTCTTCCGCGATGGGGATAAACCGGCCGGGCGGTATCATGCCTTGCTGCGGGTGCTGCCAACGTATCAATGCTTCGGCGCCGATAATTTTCATGGTTTTCGCATCCACCTGCGGCTGATAGTGCAGCAGGAGCTGGCCTTGCTCTAAGGCCAGCCGCAATTCATTTTCGATCTGCAACATCAGCTTGACCTGATCATGCAGTTGCCGGGTAAAAAATTGGAAATTGTTGCGGCCGTTTTGTTTGGCCCGGAACAGCGCGGCGTCCGCCGATTGGATGAGCTGCTCGAAGTTGGCGCCATCCTGTGGAAACAAGGCGGTGCCGATACTCGCGGTCAGAGCGACGCGCTGGCTTCCGATGATAAAAGGTTGGGCGGTGATATCGAGTATTTTTTTTGCCACATGGGCGGCCCCTTCGGCATCGGTGTCGGGTAATAACAGAATAAATTCGTCACCACCCTGGCGACACAGGGTATCGTCGGGGTGGAGATGGCTGGTCAGGCGAACCGATAATTCCTTGAGCAGCAAATCGCCGTTCTCTGAGCCCAGCGAGTCGTTGATGATGTTGAAACGGTCAAGGTCAATATACATCAGCGCAAGACGGCTGTCGGTTCGCAATGAACTGGATATTGCCAGTTCCGTTCTATCCCGCAGCAGAGCGCGGTTGGGTAGCTCGGTCAGCGGATCGAAATTACTGAGAAACTGGATAAGTTCCTCCGCTGCCTTATGATCGCTGAGATCGCTCATGATGCAGATATGGTGAGTGATCCGGCCATGCTGGTCGCGAATGGTGCTGACGGCAAGCCACTGTTCATAAAGATCGCCGTTCTTGCGACAATTGGTGACCTCGCCCTGCCAGTGTCCTTTGTTTAATATGTCGTCCCACATTGCATCATGAAAAACCTTGTTGTGTTTTCTGGAAGCAATAAGACAAGGCGCCTTGCCAATCACTTCTTCCTGCTTATAACCGCTCATTTCGCAGTAAGCCGAATTCATGGCGACAATTTTGTTATCGGCATCGGTGATTAAAATACCTTCGCGGCTGCATTCGAATACCTGTGCGTTGAGTCGTAATTGCTGTTCCGAGGCGATCCGCGATGAGACGTCGAAGGCAAGTACAATCGCTGCATCCAGGCCTTCAAAAACCAGGTCGTGCTCACTAATCTCGACCCAGATCAGAGTGCCGTCTTTCTTACGATGCCTCCAGATACCCGCCTGATTATAAAAGCCGATTTTGTCCGCAGAGTGCTGAGTTTTGACCTGTAAGTCAGGCGCATCGCCCAGCGGCCAAAGTTCGGTGACGGTCATGCCGAGAAACTCTTCGCGTGTATAACCATAATGCGTGACGGCGGCATTGTTCACCGCCATGAAAACCCGCGTGTTAAGATCATACACCCACATCGGCACCGGATTGGCGGTGAACAGTAGTCGGTAGCGCTCCTCGCCTTCGCGTAGCGCTATTTCCACTTGTTTGCGTTCGGTGATGTCGGTCGAAATACCGCACAGCGCATAAATACTACCATCCGGACGATGCAGGGGGAGTTTGACGGACCAATAGGTCGCCATCTTGCCGGTCTTTGCAAGTGCATTGACTTCTTCCTTGCGAATAATTTCACCTGCCGTCAATACTCGCCGATCGATGTCACGTATGCGGGCGACGGTTTGTTCATCGAAGAATTTCTCGTCCCCGAAGCCGATAACGTCCTCCAGCCTTGCCCCCCACAAATCGAGCACTTGCCGATTGGCGAACAAATAGCGTCCTTCGCTATCCTTAAGGTAGATAAAAGCGCCGACATTCTCCAGTATTAAAGTCATCCTAGCTTCACTTTCAGCCAATGCTTTTTCTGCGGCCAAACGTTGGGCTTCACGATCCCAGTTGTCCAGCGCGAAACTGACATCGCTTGCCATCTCGGTGAGTAAGTGTATCGCTTCCTCATCAAAGGCATCCTTTTCCGTATGATAAACATTAAATACTGCAAAGGGCTTGGCATTACGTTGAATGGGAAAAGCGGCGGCGGAACCCCAACCGAGCGGCTGAATTAGGACATGCTTAGGACAGTTCAATGAGACGGCAAGATAGTCGTTGATAATGACGGCACGGTTTTCGCGCAATGCCGTCTCTGTCAACCGGCATCCTTCCGACACAGCCTCGCTTGAAGAAAGGTTGAGATCATCGAGATCCTCCACGCCGGTGCCATAGGCGCTCACCACGGCAATCGAAGCGCCGGCTGCGTCCGGTTGGCCTATCCAGGCCATGGTCATGCCGCCATGCTGTACCGCATACCGGCAGACCAGAGAAAACAGGTCAGTTCCGTTTTCCATGCGCACGATGGCCTGATTGGTTTCGCTAAGCGCTTGATAGAGTTGTGTGAGCCGGTGAATACGCTGTTCGGTTTTCTTTTGTTCCGTCAAATCACGAAAAACAGCAACGAAGCGCTTGTCGCTCATTCTGTGCATACCCAGTTCCACCGGAAACTCACTGCCGTTTTTGCGTACGTACAACCATTGATCACGGTGTTGTGAGCCGGTCAGCAAGCCGTTAAGCACGGACTCCAGCCGCTGATATTCCTGTTTTGCCAATATATCGGGCAGACGCAATTGAAGCAGTTGGCCGACGCTATAACCGAGCATGGCCAGTGCAGCCGGATTCGCTTTAACTATATTGAAATCGGCGCTCAGTATCAGGACGCCGTCCCCGTCCAGATCAAACAATTGCCGGAAATAAGCATCGGCGCGATTGCGTCGGCTCGCCTGGAACCATATCAATGCGCTCAATAACAGTGTGATTGCAATACCGGTAACGGCTACCTGAGCCGGTTGATTCCTGGATGTCATGCGTGCCTCGAAAGCCGGTGTCGTGGACATTAACAGCGTCCACCGGTGATCGCCGATTTTGACTTGACGGCGAGTTTGCGGACTACCGGCACTTAGTATGTCCTGATCAAGCTCACCGTCCGAGCGATATAACCGGGTTTGCCCGGATTTCGGCTCACCGTCATGGATTTCCAAAAGCAAGTCCGGGTCGAATTCGCCGCTCAACCCGGCCATCAAATCATTAATGCGAAAAGGCACATCCACCCAGCCGATAATCGCGGTGTTCAGATCGTCTTGCTTATCGGGTTTTACGCCGCTCCGATAAATGGGCAGATACATCACAAAACCTAATATATCCGGTTTTCCTGAATCCTGGATTAGCGTGATGTGGCTGGTGACCGCGACTTCGCCGGTCTTGGCGGACCGTTCCAGGGCAGCCGAAACTTCCGGGTAAGCTGTCAGAATATCGAAACCTAAGGCCTTGGTATTTTCTTCCAGAGGTTCCATGAAAACGATGGGGGCATAGCGGTCACGCTCGCCTTCGGGTTTGATGTGATAATCAGCAATGCCCTGCTTGCGGACTGCCTTTTCATGAGCGGCTTTGTCGGTCTTTTGCACAATCAATGCCAGGCCGATTCCCTGCACACCGGGGGTTTTTTCCTGTATTTGCAGGTCTTGGACGTAAGTACGAAACTCATCGCGGGTAATGGACTTAGAACCCTCAAAATAACCCTTAACGCCTCGCATGACCACTTCATAGGCAAGGATGCGCTTGAGAACGTTATGGGCTATCTGATCCGCAGCAACATTAAACTCGGCTTGCAGGCCGTTCATCATTATCTGCTGCGCGTCACGCCACAAACCGGCAGTGACGCCAAAACCGCCTAACATGACCAATGTAGAAATCAGCCAGGGTTTAAGCAGTGAATCTGCAAAACCGACGAAAAATTTTTTGATTGGAGAAATCATTTTGCTGCCACATCCCTTCTGAAAATTCATTCTGCGATGGTACGAACCGGCTTTGACTATACGGCGATAAAGACGCGCGTCCTCAACAACAGGTAATTCAGTGAAATTGTAACAGCCTTTCCTGCAAAGTTATTGATTCACTACCGTACGCTTTTTGCTTTATCCAAGATACATTTTAAATATCAAAATTTTATCTCTCCATAAGGACAATATTCAGTCAACCGGCGTGATGGTATGCTATTGTTTAAACTACATTTGTTGTCTGTCTTCATTCACTGCGGTCAGGAACGATTAAACCGGATTTAAGGAACTAAACCGAATATTACGTGACTCAGGTGTTCCGGGTTGCCGCGACATGCCGCCCTTAGAACCCGCGTTAACATTTGCCGCTTGCCTTTGAGTTAAGCCTTACATCATCATATCCAGAATCTTTTCAAAACCGCCAAACCCATGAATATCGAACCTTCCTTGCCTTCACCCGTTAATACATCACAGCCGCCTTTGCCGCCGACCCTCTCGGTCAGCGGCTTGGAGAAGTTTTTCATCTGGCTGTCCGGGGTCAGTCCGAAAATTTTAGCCACTTGCCCGGAGTCCGAGCAAAAACGGCAGGCGGCGCTGGGCGGGGCGGTGTTGATACCGGCGGTATTCGCCACCATCACTTCGGCGTTTTTGCTGCATACGCTGAATTTCAGTACCTTTGTCATCGTCCCGGTTTCGCTGTTGTGGGCGATGATCGTCCTGCTGATGGACCGGGCCTTGCTGTCCACTTACCGCAAAGGCTTTTCTTTTCCCGGCAAGGTCGGGCAATTCCTGTTGCGCTTCACCATCGCATTCCTGATCGCGCTGACGGTGGCGCATCCGGTGGTGCTGCTGTTGTTCAGCGAACGTATCGAGGCGGCTTATAACGAAGGTCGCATCAAGGAAGAACACGCACGACTCGCGTTGCGCTGCGATATAAAAAATCCGGCGAGCGACATCCGACTGCTGGATCAGCGCATCGATGCGCTAAGCCACAAGCTGGAAAATGGCGGCCAATATTTTGAACCTTCGTCCTGCTCCGCCAAAATTGCCGGCATGTCGCCGCAAGCGCAGCAGGAACTCGACAACCTGCGGCAGAAAAAAGCCGAGGCCGAAGAAAAGGTCCGTCAGTACAACAAGAAAGCCGGAGAGGAAAAACAGGGCGTTCCAGGAGACGGCCTGAGCGGAAAACTCGGCTGCGGCTCGAAGTGCCTGTCGTGGCTGGGAAAAAGCCACGAGGCGATGGGCGACGTCACCGATTTGGACAAAGCCATCAACCAGATGACCGTCCGGCAGGCTGAAGCGAAAGATGCGGAAGTGGCGTCGTCGAAAAAGCAATGCGCCCAGGAACGTGAAAAATCCGGACTGGCGCGCGAAGAACAGATCAGGATAGATCAGGCAAGCCTCAAATTAGCCAATGAGGAACGCCATGCGCTGAATACGGCCTGCCTGACCAAGGAAGCCGCTATCGCCAACCTGAAACCCGACATCCTGACGCAAACCGAAATATTGTCCGGGCTCATTTTGTCGAAGGACGGCATTTCCTGGCATCATTTGTTGGTGTTCCTTAACTTTATGCTGTTGTTCCTGGCGATAGACATGTTGGCCGTTGTCCTGAAAATGGTCCGTACCGGTATTTATGAATCCAAAATCGACATTGACGAACGCGATGACGAACGCGCCTATTTTTATCAAAAGCGACACAGCGCCGTCATGCAGTTTTCCGCAATGGCGACAACGGAGCGTGAACATATTGACGGCATACCAGACCCCCTGTTGCGGGAAAAACTGACGACTAATCTCGACAAGCTGGTTGTAACGTTTACGGCGACTGACAATGAAGGACGAAAAGCGTTTTTCAACAGCACCGAGTCGCCCGCGCAAGCTCAAGAACGCCTGAAACGTTAACCCGATATGGTGTTCCGTGACAGCGCCTTTGCCGATGACGTGAGCAAAACCAACCTGAGGAGTTTTACCATGACCACAATGACCGTTGATTTGCCTGATTCCTTGTTTTTTGAGTTGGAACAAGCCGCCGCATTACGACATGTTTCGACAGAATCATTACTGGTTGAATTGGCTCGACATGACCTTAAAGAAATCAAGTCTGAACAACATTTTCGTGAACGGGCGGCGCGGGGTAATCCAGAACGAGGATTGAGTTTGCTCGATAAAATCGCACAACGAAGCTCAGCCTGTATCCTTAACGATACCCAATTTCTTCATCCGATACCGTAATGTACTGGGTTTCATATTCAGTATTTCCGCCGCGCCTTTCGGGCCTTCAATCGTCCATCCGGCCTGCTCCAGTACTGCCGTTATATGTTCCTTGGTAATGCTGTCCAGGCTGGCCGCGCCGGGCTGGGGCGATTTAACGACGGCTTCGGCGCTGCTGGAAAACTGCTCGGGGTCAATTTCAAGCAGAGACCCATCGGAGAGAATAATCGCGCGTTCGATAACGTTTTCAAGCTCCCGGATATTGCCCGGCCAGCGATACGATTGCAGACTCTGCATCGATTTGGCGCTGATGCCGGCCAGTTTTTTCCCGATTTTCGGCGCAAATTTTTCGATCAAAAAATGCACCAGCAACGGGATGTCTTCTAGCCGCTCCCTTAACGGCGGCGTAGTCAGCGGGAATACATTGAGGCGATAAAACAAATCTTCGCGAAAGTTTTTCTCCGACACTTCCTTTAACAAATCGCGGTTAGTGGCGGCAATAACGCGCACATCGACTTTAATCGGCGTTTGACCGCCGACCCGTTCGAATTCACGTTCCTGAAGCACGCGCAACAGTTTTACCTGAACATCCAGCGGAATCTCGCCGACTTCGTCGAGAAACAAGGTGCCGCCGTGCGCCAGTTCAAAGCGTCCGATGCGTTTGCTGATGGCGCCGGTAAAGGCGCCTTGTTCAGGGCCGAATAGTTCGCTGTCGACCAAGCCTGACGGTAAAGCCGCGCAATTGACCTTGATCAGCGGGTTATGTTTGCGTTTCCCGGCGGAATGAATGGCGCGAGCGATCAATTCCTTGCCGGTGCCCGATTCACCCTGAATCAATACCGATGCATCGGTCATCGCGACCCGCTGCACTTGGCTTAATAACGATAAAATGGCCGGACTGCGGCCGATAATCTCATCGAAATTATGCACTGATTTTATTTCTTCCTGTAAGTACAGGTTTTGCGCCTGCAATCGAGCCTGCTCCTGCTCCATCAGCACCCGTTCGGTAATATCGATAAACATCGTGCGCGTATACTGGCCGCCGGGGTCGGGTTTCGACCACCACTGAATCCAGATGGGCTTGCCGTTATCCTTGCGGCGTAATTCCAGCACCACGCCGGACGTGTCGGTGCCTTTGCCGATGGATTCGAAAGCTTCCCGAACCCGGCGTTGTGCATCCGGCGTGTTCGGCACCAAGGAAATACCCACCATGCCGGGCACCTGTTCCGGTGTGATGCCCAATATTCGCATGGCTGCCCGGTTGGCACTGATGAAGCGCGATTCGATGTCTTCATGAACGTAAGCAATCGGTGCTTCGTCGAACAAGTCGCGAAAACGTTCCTCGCTCCGGCGCAACTGCAAGACCGCGCGAATCCGGCTCAATTCTGCGGCAGCTCGAGCCGCGAATATTTTGAAAGCATATAAAAGCCGCGGCTGTTCGGGCATAACTCGATAATCAAATACCGCCAAATGTCCCAACACATTGCCTTCGGCATCCTGCAACGGTACACCCAAATAACTTTCTACACCCTGTTCTTTCGGAAACCGTTTCCAGACATCCGACGGGTAATGGCAAAGCTTGCCTCGCAATACGTCTTCGCACGGCGTGCCTTCCAATTCCCATTCCTGATTGTCGATAAATTGACCGTCCATCCAGAAAGCCAACGAGCGTACCCGCGTTGTGTCATCGGCAAATTCAGCAATGAAAGCGTTGGCAACGCCGGTGGCGATGCTCAAATTACGTACCAGCAGCAAAAAGAAGTCTTCGCCGGTGGCTTGCGCGGTGCCTTCCACTATCGCCTGTAATAACGGCAGATCGGAATGATCAATGGAAGTCAGGAACTCTGTAGCGGATGAGGGATGCGTGGGCATAAATATTTTTGCGCAAGGGATTTTAAGCTGAAATTTATCTTACCCCTTCCCTGCTGCAAAACCAAGCCGCAACTATTGGCGGCCACCACAAATAATGGTGGCCGCCAATCTGGTGATTGATTGTCTATTTACCGGTTTTTATTATCCATCATATTGAAAATATTAAGTTTATTTTTATTTTTTTCTGCTGGCACGGCGTTTGCTTTTACCTAATTGTCACGGCTTAACGCTGTGGACAATTTAATTAACTCACTCACTTTTTGGAGAACACTGATGAAAAACGTAAATACTGTCGTAACTACCGCTTTGGCTACATTGATTGCAATGGGTTCGCTCGGCTTACAATCCGAAGCTTTTGCCGCTGATAAACAAGACATGGAAAAATGCTATGGCGTTGCCAAAGCCGGCAATAACGATTGTAAAACCCTTTCTAACGCCTGTGCCGGGCATTCCACTGCCGACGGTCAAAAGGATGCGTTTATTGCCTTGCCCAGCGGTACTTGCGAGCGCATAGTCGGCGGCAGTACACAAGCCCCTGCCGGCAACTAAAGCAGTGATGATGACGCACAATTCTAATCAACAGATGCGCGTCCGTGCAGCGATTCCGGCCTGTGCCGGAATCGGCCTCCGCTCACCGCACCACCGGGACGCACTGAACAGCCATGCTAAAACCGGCTGGCTGGAAGTGCATAGCGAAAACTACTTCGGCAAGGGCGGTGCGCCGCTGCGCATACTGGACGCCATCAGGGCCGACTATCCGGTCAGCCTGCATGGCGTCGGGATGTCTTTAGGTTCGGTTGATGAACCGGACATGCGGCACCTTCGCCAACTCAAGGATTTGATTGCACGTATCGAGCCGGGTCTGGTATCCGAGCATCTGTGCTGGAATTCCTTCGGGGGGCGTTATTTGAATGATCTTGCGCCGCTGCCCTATACGGATGCCACGCTGGCCTACCTGGTCAGGCGTATTTCAGAAGTACAAGACTTTTTGGGCAGGCGGATTCTGATCGAAAATCCGTCCAGTTATCTTGAGTACGAGTTTTCCACCTATTCGGAAAGCGTGTTTCTTAATGAACTGGCGCGCCGCTCCGGCTGCGGTATTTTACTGGATGTCAATAATGTCTATGTATCTTGCGTTAACCACGGCTGGAATGCGCTGGATTATTTGCAGGACATAAGCGCCGAACAGGTCGGGGAAATTCATCTGGCCGGACACTCGGTCAAGCAGGTCGATGAGCAACGCATCCTGATCGACACACACAACGGTCCGGTAAGTGATGCCGTCTGGCAATTGTACCAATGCGCCGTGCAGCGTCTGGGCCCTGTTCCTACCTTGATTGAATGGGATGCCGATTTGCCCGACTGGGAAGTATTGGTCGATGAAGCCGCCAAAGCGGATGGGTATCTGGAGAATATTTATGAACAGGCTGCATGATCTGCAACGGGATTTCAGCCGTTTCGTTTTTCAGGAAACAGGCCTCATACCCGGCGGCATCAAAGCCAACGGCATGATGCCTGAACAACGGCTGGCGATTTATCGCAATAACACGCGGGCAGGTTTGACGGAGGCCTTGCGAGACGTTTATCAGGTAGTGAACAGATTGGTCGGGGATAAGTTTTTTAACCGGCTCGCCGAGGCTTATATCAATGCCCATCCGCCGCAATCGGCAAGCTTATTGGAGTTTGGCGGGCGCTTTGCCGACGTTATCTCTGGGTTTCAGGATGCGCAAGCCCTGCCCTACCTGGCCGATACGGCGCGTCTGGAATGGTATTGGCATGAAGCCTATCACGAGGCGGATGACCATGCACTGGCTATGTCGGCGCTGGCTCGGCTCAAACCCGAGCAATATGGGCGGCTCGGTTTTAACATTCATCCCAGCGCCCGCTTCCTCGCTTCGGATTATCCGATAGCGCGTATTTGGGCCTGCAATCAAGCGGATGCCGGGCAAAATGAACGAATTGATCTGAATGAAGGCGCTTGCCGATTATTGATTTACCGTCCTGATGTTGATGTAAAGATACTGAGCCTGGATAAAGCCGAATATCAATGCCTGACAGCGCTGGCTTCCGGTTTGACGCTGATGCAAGCGGTCCGGCAAGTCGATGCGGAACATCCCGGTTTCGATGTCCTGTCCTCGTTGCAACACTGGCTGTTCAGGGGATTATTGACAGATTTTTTTATCATTTGAGAGCACTAATTATGAACACACGCACCATTCATGATTTTAAGGATGCAGGACAAAAATCTTGCCTGCTGTCCCATACACGAAAAGCCGGCTTGGCGCTGATGCCGCCCCTGGGCGATCTCTTGCTGCGCTGCTGGGTTGCTTATGCCTTCTGGGTATCCGGTTTGACCAAAATTCAAAATTGGGACAGTACCTTGTACTTATTCCAGTATGAATATTCGGTACCGTTATTACCGCCCGACATCGCCGCATACCTGGGCACCGGCGTTGAACTCTGCGGTCCGGTGTTGCTGGCCTTGGGTTTGTTTGGACGCAGCGCGGCGGCAGTGTTGTTTTTATTCAATATTGTCGCTGTCATTTCCTATCCCGACCTCGGCGCCGCAGGGATTGAACAACACAAGGTATGGGGCCTTATGCTGTTGGTCTGTTTGCTGCACGGCCCCGGAAAGTGGTCTGTGGACGCCTGGATCAAACAGCATTTTTTCTCGTCTGCCGAGTAATTTCAGCGCAACGATCAATCAAGCGAGTCACTAACATGAGTATTTTTCACAAAGCACGGCCTCTGCAAGGCCAAAGAGCGCTGGTCACCGGCGCGAACAGCGGCATAGGCGCTGCGGTTGCTGAAGCGTTGGCGGAAGCGGGCGCTAAAGTCATGATCAATTATCTGGAAGGACGCGACAATGCCGAACAGGTGGCCGAGCGCATCCGCGTAAAAGAGGGTCAGGCGATGATTTTTCAAGCCGATGTCAGTCAGGAAAACCAGGTGGAGAGCATGTTCGATGTCATGGTCGGTTACTGGGGTGGTATTGATATTCTGATTAACAATGCCGGTTTGCAGCAGGATGCGGCCTTGGTAGATATGACGCTGGAGCAGTGGAATAAAGTCATCAGCGTCAATCTCACCGGACAGTTTTTATGCGCGCGTGAGGCGACGCGTCATTTTTTGCAGCGCGGCATCGTCCCCGAACTGTCTTGTTCGGTCGGTAAAATCATCTGCATGTCGTCCGTCCATGATGTGATTCCGTGGGCCGGGCATGTCAACTATGCGGCATCAAAAGGCGGCGTCAGCATGTTGATGAAAACACTGGCTCAGGAACTGGCCCGGCATAAAATCCGCGTGAACGGCATTTCCCCCGGCGCCATCAAGACACCCATTAATCTGGAAGCCAGAGACACGCCGGAAGAAGTTGAAGCCTTACTGAAATTGATTCCCTACACTCGGGTCGGCGAACCGGAAGATATTGCCAGAGCTGTGGTTTGGCTGGCTTCCGATGAATCAGACTACATCACCGGGGCCACTTTGTATGTCGATGGCGGCATGACCCTGTACCCCGGTTTCGACAATGTCGGCTGATGATGCTCAATACATGGAGTGTTATCAAGGTCGAGTGCGCGACATGCGAGGATTTTTCCCACGGCCCGGCTCGTTTTCGCGCTTACCGCTGGAATGAATACGGCCTCGGCGGCATGTGCGATGAACAGCAGCGACTGTGATTTGCCGTGGCGCTTTGGAACGGTCAAGACCCTATCATGAAAGAACTGTCGATGATGAAAAGAATGAGTTGAGATGGCTATGAACGATAACAACAATAATCTAGGCAACAATAACCCGTCTGTAACGCTTGTCTGTCCCGCTTGCGGCGGCGAAAATCCCGTCGATGCGGTGTTTTGCGCAAATCACAGCTGCCATAAAGCACTAGGCGAATTCAGATATGTGCTGGAAGAACTGATGGCGACAAAAAACGGCCTGGAACGCTTGGCGGACCGCGTCACGTCGTTTGTCAGCCGTCCGTCTTTCATCATTTTGCATGTCCTCTGGTTTAGTCTTTGGATTTTAGCCAATGAAGGCTATATTGGCGTTGTACAACACTTCGATGACTACCCTTACGGATTGCTGGGCATCATATTAGCGATTGAAGCTATCCTGATCACCGGGTTTTTGTTGATTAGCCAAAACCATCAATACGATTATTCGGAAAAGCGAGCTGAACTGGATTACGAAATCAATATCCGATCTTATCGAAAGCTTCTGGAACTGGAGAAACGACTGGACACCTTCCTACAAAAAACCCAAGGAGAATCATCATGAAAGCCTATAAAACCAAACCCATCCCATCTTCGGAAATCACCCCCAAGGAATTATTCCAGGCACGCCGGAAATTCATGCAACTCGCCGGCGGCGCTTCGTTGGCCGCATTACTGCCGCATTCGCTTTGGGCAGGCGATAAACTGGCGGATGTCAAAAAATCACTTTATACCGTACCGGAAGAGTTGACGCCGTTAAAAGACATAACCCAATACAACAACTTCTACGAATTCGGCACCGACAATGAAGATCCGGCTAAAAATGCCGGTACTTTGAAAACCCGACCCTGGACCATCACGGTAGAAGGCGAAGTAAAAAAACCCAAGGTTTTCGGTATCGAAGAGGTGTTGAAAATGGCGCCGTTGGAAGAACGTGTGTACCGCTTGCGTTGCGTGGAAGCCTGGTCGATGGTGGT
>SXGU01044480.1_pt1 | contig 18161 bp, 15 predicted proteins | sample 3174531 | NCBI WGS metagenome assembly SXGU01 (sample SAMN11356863, study PRJNA531348) | freshwater metagenome | isolation source: freshwater sample F1-140 | place: China: Fuxian Lake, Yuxi | collected 2017-12-25 | reverse complement strand
TACCCGCCAGGATCGTGGGTTGGCAGCACCGCACTCGTGTACGCCGGTTCGGCACGGATCTCCGAACTGCGACGCGATGGATTGCGGATGGAAGCCGTCGTCGACGTTGAGGGTGACGGCGCAACGGTCGCTTTCCACCAACTGTCATTTCCGGGATGGCGCGGGTACGTCGACGGCAAGGAGGTGCCAATCCGGGTGCCTCCCTACGATCCCGCGGAGGACGCACGATTGGGCTTCCATCTGGTGGATGTGCCTGCAGGTCGGCACGTGGTCACTGTCATCTTCGGGTCCACACTCCCCCGCATCATCGGCGATGCGATCACCGCGGTGACAGGAATCGCGATCCTCGTCGTTGTGCTGGCATACCTCCGGTTCAACTGGCAATCCCTCGCGGTGTGGTCACGAACCGGGTGGATCGCAGCGGGCGTGGTTGCGTGTGTCTTCGCCGGCATGGCCATCGCACAGACGACATTCGAGGTGGTGATGACACTCCCGCCCCGGTCCGTGCCCGGCACATCGCCGAACCTGATCGTCGCCAATGTGGCTGATCTGGTTCGTTCCGGTCGTACCCGCATCTCGTCGCCCACCGGTGCGGATCTCGGTGCCGACAAGTTCGTCGATGTCCGGTGGTTGTTGGTCGGCCCACTCGTCGGGTCCAGGCCGGATGTGGTGGAGTTCCCGCACGGCGGACGGCAACGCCAGTGGCTCTTCATGCACCCGTCGTCCCGCGTCGCGTTCGACGTCACCGTGCCGGAAGCACAGACCTTCTTCACCGCCGGCATGGCCCTGCGTCCGGAGGCGTGGTACACGGACTACGGCGATGGCGTGCGGTTCGCGGTGGATGTTGCAGTCGGTGGCGCCACCCCATCGGAGGTGTACGGGATCCGTCTCAATCCCCGCGCAAACGAGGATGAGCGCCGGTGGATCGAGGTGCGCATTCCGTTGGGTGGGTATGCCGGTCGACAGATCGAGATCACCCTCCGGACAGATCCTTTCGATGACGTCCGGAACGACTGGGCCGGATGGGGGAACCCGGTGGTCGTTGTCGACCGCACCCTGCTTCGCCCGGTGAACGGTCCCATCGTCCCCGCAAGCGTGGGAACCAGACCGACCTTCCCACGGTGACCAAGCCCAGATGGAAACGGGAAAACCCCCGACCACTCCGCCCCATCGCCCCGTGACATACGTGCACTTCGCTACGTGCCGGTGACACCCCGGATCAGGCCAAGGAGATACCCCGTACTCCACGCATGACCTCGTTCGGGCCAACCGGCGTCGCCGTCACCCTCCATGTGGGGCACATGATCGTCAATCAGGCATCCTTCAAATCCATGCCTGTGCAATATCCGGATGGCCGCGGCGATATCCACGTTTCCCTCTCCCAGAAAGCACTCCTGGAAGCGGTCAGCCGTGCCGATGACGTCACGGAAGTGGACGTAAGCGATCTCACCCCGTGAGGCGTAGGTCTCAAGCGCGTGCAAGGCGTACGCGTTGCCACCGATTTCCGACCAGCACCCGAGACAGAACAGCAGGCTCCACGCCGGACTCCCCTGCGCAAGGCCACGGGCGCGTTCGTACCCCTCAAGGCTGCTCATGATCCTCGCAACCCCGCCAATGGGGAAACCGGGCGGATCATCAGGGTGCAGGGCGAGACGCACACCGGCGTCAGCAGCTACCGGCAGGATCTCGCGGGCAAAACGGTCAAAAGTTGCCCAGAGTTCATCGGCGGGATACTCGCGTTCATGACTGCGCGGCCGGATGGCGTCGGCGACATCAAAGGAAGTGAACGTGGCACCACCGCGACCCGCAACGTGGCCGGTGCGATACAGCTGGTTCGGGCGCCAGTTGTAGCCAAGGATCGGCACACCCGCTTTTCCGACGGCACGGACCGTATGCCGGTAGGCCTCCAGGGCACGGTCAGCGTCAGCGGTTCCAAGCCGGAATGGGTCCAGGAAAGCCGGAGGCGTATTCTGCAACGCTTCGAGGCGCAATCCAAACCCCTCGACTCGGTCGCGAAGCCGGGCGATGTCGTCGGCATCCCACCGGTCTCGACCCGACCACACCGCCGGAGTGGGCACGACCACGCCAGAACACCCCATCTGGGAGGCAAGGCGCAGTTCACGGTCGGTGATGTCACGCGATGTGCCGATAGCAACCCGCATTGCGGTGCCCTTCCTGCCGGACCTTCCGGGGTCAGAACCGGTAGAAGCGCTTGGCGTTCTCGGCCCAAAGCTTGCGCTTGGCGGTGGGCGATAGGTGCGTGGTCAGGGCATCAAGCGTGTCGACCCACTTCTGGTACGACGTCCCCATCAGGACCACAGGCCAGTCACCGCCGTAGATAACCCGGTCCTCACCGAAGGCCCCAAGGACATGGTGGACGTACGGGGCAATCCCGTCGATGGTCCAGTCGGTGTGGTTGGCCTCCGTGGTGACACCACTGACCTTGCAGACGACATTCGGCAGGGAAGCCAGTTCGTCAATCTGAGCGCGCCATGGGTCCAAAGTGCCCGCGCGGATGCCCGGCTTGCCGATGTGATCGAGGATGAACGATGTCTCGGGACAGCGCCGCACCAGTTCGATCGCCGATGGCATCTGCGGGTGAACGATGCAGATATCAAATGAGAGCCCGAACTCGGGGAGCATCCGGACACCGGCAACGAAGCGGTCGCTGACACAGAAGCGCAGGTCGGCCTCACCCTGGATCAGTCGGCGGACACCCTTGATACGCTTCGGATCGGTTGCCACGAGGGCCTTGAGAAACTCACGCGCCTGTTCGCCGAATTCCACCGGGGCACTGGCGACAATTGCCTTCAGTCGCGGTTCACGGGTAGCCAGATCGGCGATGTGCCTCGCCTCGATCAGTTTGTAGGAATCGGCAATGCCGACCTCCAGGTAAACCATCGCTTCGACGGTAAGGGCGGCCGTGGCAGCGTCGTACTCGGGTATCCCGAACGAGTGGTTGAGGAGGTCGTTCCCGTCAAGCCACTCCAGACGGTGCAGGGTGGGGTCCCAGAGGTGGACGTGCGAATCGACGATGGGGAAGTCGGGCATGGCGTCTTTGCTCCCGGAAGATATGCCGACAATCGCCGGTGACGCATTCTACCCTCACAACCTGTGGCCTCTTGCATTCATTCACGACCCCTTCGCCCACATCAATCCACCCCATTGACCCATCATGTGCATGCGTTTCGCTTACCGTTGCACGCGCATCGCGGTTGTCTCGACAGAGGCATCGACTTCGGCAGCGGTCAGGATGGGGAAGTCACCACGGATCGAGTGCTTCAGGGCGCCGGCGGCGCCACCGAGGGCCGTGGCGCGCGCCCAGTCGGGGTGCGCCTCATCCCCGGTGAACAGGCCGTAAAGTAGGCCCGACAGGAACGCATCCCCCGCACCAAGGCGGTCGACAATCTCCACATCGCGTTCACGGTCGGTGTAGGCATGCGCGCCACCTGTCCCATCGATCGCCACCACGGTCGCCCCGACACGGTTGCGCCACATCCCCTGGTCCACACGAGTCGTCATGATCACCGCTTGCCACCCGAAGCGGTCATGCCCGGCGCGCGCTGCCTCCAGTGGCGTGTCCCCCGCCAATCCGTAGAACCCGTGCAGTCCCTCGATTGAGCACGACATGATGTCCACCAGAGGCGCGAGCGACAGGAAGGTCTCCCGGGCCCGGTCGAAGGTCCAGAGTTTGCTGCGGAAATTCGGGTCAAAGATCACCTTCGCCCCGGCGTCACGGGCGGCGGACATCGCGTCGCGCGTCGCCTGCAGGCATCCGGCCGACAGCGCAGGCGTGATGCCGGTGACCAGGAAGTACCGGGCACCGTGCATGATCGGCGCCCAGTCGATTTCATCAGCACTCAGCAAGGCGAAGGCGGAGTTGGCGCGGTCGTAGATCACCGACGATGCGCGGGGCGCCGCGCCTTCCTCAAGAAAGTAGGTGCCACACCGCGCATCAGGACGGTCATCCCACACCATGTGGGAGGTGTCTACACCGTGTTCGCGGGCCTTGTTCTCCAGATATCGGCCAAGCGGGTTCCGGGGCAGGCGCGAAACCCACGCAGTGCGCAAGGACGTCCGTCCGGTATTCAGGGGGCAGGTTGCAGTGGCACCGAGACGCGCAACCCCCACGGCAGTATTCAGTTCGGCCCCGCCGGGAAGCATCTCCAGCATGGTGGCAGCCTCGACACGTCCGAAACCGGGCGGACAGAGTCGCACCATCGCCTCGCCAAAGGCGACCAGGTCGTAGCCCGCACCACCATTCGTGCCTGTCATCGCTGCAAGTCCTTCCCCGTACCCGGTATCACGTCGCCGGAATGGTAGGGTACGAGAACTTCGCCGGGTGGCGGGCGATCCTCCTCTGATCCAACAGACCACGTGCCGAAAGCTGACCGAAGCCATGAGCCTCGCCACGCCACGACCGGCGGTCACCGACTGGTTCCTGCCGACCCAAGGCATCACCATCGACGGGTGGTTGCGCCCACGCGCAAGCACTCCCGGTGACCTCGACGACGCCGACATGGACCGCCTGGCGAACTGGCGGTTCTCGCATGTGCGTCTCCCGGTCGGAAGTGGTGCGGACGGCAGGACATCGATCGACCAAGCGTTGGATCGCCTCGCCCGTTTCGGCCTGCGCGCCGTCGTGTCAATGGAACTCACCGCCGCCGAACAGGCACCCATCTGGGCCGATGCCGGGTCACGCGAAGCCGTCAGGTCGGCATGGCACGCCCTCGCCTCGCGCGTGCAGGACCATCCGGCGTGCCTGGCCTTCGAACTCCTGACCGACCCTGATCCGCCTGACACCCTCACAGCCGATCAAGTCATCACACTGGGCGGGCCGCGCCTCTCGGCCATGGGTGCGCGACGCACGCCATTGCCGGGAGCAACCGCCGGTCGGGCATGGAGTGGACTGGCCTCAACGCTCCTCGGGGCAATCCGCGAGGCAGGTGCAAGGCAGATCGTGATCGTCAATGCCCCACAGGGTGACCCGGCATCGTTTGCGCACCTGAGACCCGTCGGCGACCCCGACCGCGACGGCATCTCGTACGGGTTCCGGGCGTTCGCACCAGTCGCCTTCACCATGCAGGGTCTCGATCATGCCGACGACCCAATCGCTCCGGTGCCGGGCAACGACGAGGCGCGCAGGGATGACCGCGGACCGGTGCCGTATCCCGGCGTCTTCGGGGGCGAACGGTGGGATCGTTCACGCATGGAAGCATGGCTTGCCCCCGCCCTGCAGTTCCGGGAGACGTACCGCGCCCCCCTCTACTGCGGATCATTCGGCGTGAGTGCCGGCGCACCACGGAACGGGCAACTCACGTGGTTGCGATCATTCCTGGGCCTGTGCCGACACAACCATATCGGGTGGGCCTACGCCGGATACCGTGACGCACGGTTCGGTCTCGTCTGCGAAACCGGCCCATTCGCCACCCTGGAACGCTACCGGAACGGCTACCGGTTGGACTACGACCTGCTAGGGATCCTGCAAAGCGAAGCCTGACCGGTCACGCGTGCCGGGAAGCCGTGTCGTGCATCAACTCGGCAAGGGCATCCACCCACGCCGGTTCAACCGCGTTGTACAGGCTTGCCCGGATACCACCGACACTGCGATGGCCCCGCAAGCCAACCATCCCGTGCGCCTCGGTGGAGGCCAGGAACCCCTCTTCCAGTGCCGGGGTTGGCAACCGGAAGACGACGTTCATCATTGACCGGCTATCCACCGCAACCGGGCACCGGTAGAACTCCGGAAAGGCGTCGATGACCCGGTAGATGGCCCCGGCCTTGGCACGGTTGCGCGCCTCGACCGCCTCCAGTCCTCCAAGGTTTCCGATCCACACCAACACCTGTCTCATCAGGTAGATGGAAAACGTGGGAGGAGTGTTGTAGAGAGAGGTGTTCCGGGAGGCCGTGCGGTACTGGAAGATCACCGGGATATCCGTACGTCCCGCCTCGACCAGGTCGCGCCGGATGATCACGACGGTCACCCCACTCGGCCCGAGGTTCTTCTGCGCGCCGGCATAGAACAGGCCGAATTGCCGTACATCGGTTGGCCTCCATGCGATGTCACTCGACATGTCAGCGACGACCGGGACGGTGCCGAACGACGGGAACACGGCACCCGGCGCGGTGGCGTACTGCACACCGTCGATGGTCTCGTTGGTCGTCAGGTGCAGGTATGCGTCAGACGATGCCAGAGAGACCTCTTCGGCAACCGGAACACGCACGTACTTCGCAGCACCCGGCGCCGTACTGGCAGTCGTGCAAGCCACGCGCACGGTTGCCCCGGACTGCGACGCAACGGCGCGCGCCTCGGCGACCGCCTTCTCGCCCCAGACACCCGAGACGACGTATCCCGCGGAGACGCCAGGCGACAGCAGGTTCATCGCCACTTGCGCGAACTGCTGTGAGGCCCCACCCTGCATGAACAGGATGTCGTAGCCATCGGCCCCGGTTCCATCAGGAATCGCCATGAGAGACCGCAGGCGCGCGATGGCGTCATTGTGGACCGCCTCGTAGGACGCTCCGCGGTGACTGTGTTCCATGATCGACATGCCAGTGGATCCGAAGTCCACAAGTTCGTCGCGACAGGATTCCAGGATGGCAAGGGGGAGAGCCGCCGGCCCGGCATTGAAGTTCATCGTGCGGGAGGGTCGGGGCAAGAGTGACGCATCGGTCGCGGGCATTGATGGTCCGATCGGGCCACATGCACCCGGATGAGGCGCATGCCAAGAATGATGCAAGTCTACCGAGGTGGCGCTGCGCGGTTGCGGTAGCAAGTCACTCCGGATCATCCGTCACTGCCTGCCCACACCCGCGTCACCGGAATGTGAGCATCACACCGGGCACGAGGTTGCAAAAACGTTACGGACGGGTGTAACGTTCAATCACTTGTTGCTGGCAGGTCGGAAGAGGTTCCATGCCCTTTGAGGCACACCCGCGACCGGAACCATGGAATTGGAGTAGCGTAGTGGAAATCAAGAACAGGCGTCTCGTCCTGAGCGCCCTCGCAAGTGCGACCGGTGCCGCGGCACTGGCAGCTTGCGGAGGCGACGCAGCGCCGGCCGCCAAGCCCGAACCCACCAAGGCCGCCGCCCCGGCGGCAGCAGCCCCGACAACGGCACCCGCCGCCGCCGCTGCAACCAAGGCGCCCGAACCCACCAAGGCCCCGGCAGCCGCTCCCGCCGCCAAGGCGGGTGGCAAGCTGGAGATCTTCTCCTGGTGGACGAACCCCGGTGAAGTCGAAGGCCTCGACGCGATGTTCAAGGTGCTCGCCAAGGAAGCCCCCGACGTCAAGGTCACCAACGCGGCCATCGCCGGTGGTGCCGGTGCCGGTGGCGACATGAAGGCAGTCCTTGCGACCCGCATGAACGCCGGTAACCCGCCAGACTCCTTCCAGGTCCATCTTGGCAAGGAACTCACCGACGGCTACGCCAAGGCAGACAAGATGGAGGACCTGACCTTCCTCTTCGAGAGCGAAGGCTGGACCAAGACCTTCCCGAAGGGCCTTCTGGACGCGGCGGCCTCCGGTGGCAAGCAGTACTCGGTGCCGGTGAACATCCACCGCTCCAACGTCATGTGGTTCAACAAGAAGATCATGGCGGACAACGGCATCACGGCCGCGCCGGCCACCTTTGATGATTGGTTTGCCATGGCTGAAAAGCTCAAGGCCAAGGGCATTCCGGCCTTGGCGATGGGTGCCTCCTCGGCCGGCCCGGATGCCCATCTCTTCGAGAACATCCTCGCCGGTGTGGTGGGTGCCGATGGGTACAGCGGCCTCTGGAACGGCAAGACGCCGTGGACGGACGCCAAGGTCACCTCTGCCCTCGAGACCTTCAAGAAGATGATCGGCTACGCCAACAAGGACTACCTGCAGATCGTCGGGTGGGACGCGGGCGAGTACCTCATCTCCGGCAAGGCCGCGACCTACATCATGGGCGACTGGATGAACGGCTACTACAAGGCCAAGAAGTTCGCCGATCTCGGGTACGCACCGTCTCCGGGCACCAAGGGTACCTTCGTCGCGCTGTCCGACTCATTCGGCCTGCCGAAGAAAGCCCCCAACCGCGATGCTTGCATTGCATGGCTCAAGGTCTGCGGCAGTGTCGCCGGCCAGGACGCCTTCAACCCAGTCAAGGGTTCCATCCCGGCACGCACCGACGCCGGCAAGACGTCCGATTACGACGAGTACCAGAAGTCCGCGATGAAGGACTGGACAACCGACAAGATCGCCCCTTCCCTCGTGCACGGCTTCGCGGGCAAGCAGAGCTGGGTGACCGACTGGCAGAACGCCGTCAACACCTTCGCATCCAAGCTGGATGTCAAGGCAACCCAAGACCTGCTCGTCAAGATTGCCAAGGACGCCCTCGGGTGATCGGTTGGCCGGGCCAATCGGTCCGGCCACATGTCCACCGGGGTGGGTCTCCCGCCCCGGGATTATCTGGCCATCATGCTGCCGTCGGTGCCATCAGGTACTGGCGGCGGTTTTTTTGAACTGGTTGCGGTTCACTGCTGTTCCCGTACCATCGGGTAGCTTGAACCGTCACCACCGGACGATCCGGTTGCACAATGCACTGTCCGGATACCCCGGGGGGATTTGCGGCGTACCCAACACGGTTACGCCCGCGGGAGCTTGCACGTGGCGAACACTGCCGTGCCGATGTCGCGCCAGAACACTCCGGTTACCCAGCCACCACCTTCCAAGCGACGTGTGACCGAACGTGTGCAGGCGGCGATGATGCTCGCCCCAACGATCACCATCGTACTGATCTTCATCTACGGGTTCCTCTTCTGGACCATCTTCCTCTCATTCTCGGGATGGAACGACGTCAACTTCGAGGTGCCATTCGTCGGTCTGCGCAACTACCTGCGACTGTTCGAGAGCGAACGGTTCATGATCGACATCACGAACCAACTCTGGTTCTCCGGTTTCTTCCTGGCCCAGTGCCTCGGCTTCGGCTTCCTGCTTGCCGTGCTGCTTGACCGGCCAATCTGGGGTGAGGACGTCTTCAAGACGATCTACATCTTCCCCTTCGCCGTGTCATCGATCGTGACCGGTGTGATCTGGCGTTGGCTCATGTACCCCGATACCGGCATCAACCTCCTCTTCGACATGGCCGGGCTTGGCTTCCTCAAGAGCAAGTGGTATGCCGAACCATCCATCGGGATCATTGCCGTCAGCATTCCGGCGGCCTGGCAGATGACTGGATACACCATGGCCCTCTTCCTCGCGACCCTCCGGGGCATCTCCAGTGACCTTCGCGAAGCTGCTGCCATGGACGGTGCCACAGGATGGCAGTACTACCGGTACGTCGCCTTTCCGGCGTGCATCCCGACGACCTACTCGGCAACCGTCATCCTCGGCATGCTGTCATTGCGGACCTACGACCTCCCGGCCGCGATGACCGGTGGTGCCGGCCCGAACTACCGGACCGACCTGGCCTCCAACTTCATGTTCGAAACCGCGTTCCAGCAATACCGCTACTCCTTGGGGGCGGCTATCGCGAGCCTCGTGATCGTCGTGTCGATCATCCTGCTCATCCCCTACATCCGCGAAGCCGACTCGCAGTGACACGGACCGTCCGGAGGCCACGACCCCGATGAACCGTTCCACCCCCTACCTTTCAGACGCAATCCGTTTCATCATCCTTGGGTTCTTTGCCCTCTACTTCATCATGCCCATCTATCTCCTGGCGATCACCAGTTTCAAGCCATTCGAGGACATCAGTTTCGCCTCCATGTGGGCCCTTCCCAAGGGGATCCACCTGACCGGCATCTCGCAGGCGTGGGCGTACGTCTCGCAGAACTTCATGAACAGCATCATCGTGACCTTGCCGGCTTCGGTCCTGTCATCGATCCTCGGGTCATTCAATGGATACCTGTTCGCCAAGTGGCGGTTTCCCGGATCACGGTGGCTCTTCCTGATGGTCCTGTTCGGCATCTTCCTGCCCTACCAAGGCATCCTGATCCCGTTGGTGCAGGTCCTCGGCGCCCTGAACCTCTACGGCAAGTACGCCGGACTGATCATCGTCCACATCGTCTTCGGCATCCCGATCACGACCCTCATCTTCCGCGGGTATTACGTGGCGGTGCCCGATGAACTGGTGGATGCGGCCCGCATCGATGGTGCCGGGGTCCTAGGCGTCTACCGGCACATCATGCTTCCCTTGGCGATGCCCGCCTTCGGTGTCAGCATGATCTGGCAGTTCACCAGCATATGGAACGACTACCTGATCGGCCTCGTGATCCTGAGCAATCCGGACATGCGCACGGTAATGGTGGCCGTCAAGAACCTCACGGGCAGCTTCTTCACCAACTACGGTGCACAGATGGCCGCCGCCCTGATCGCGGCATCACCGACGATCATCATCTACCTGTTGCTCAGTCGCCTCTTCCACCGTGGCCTGTTGGCCGGGTCGGTCAAGGGTTAACCCACGCCAGAACCCAAGCAATGCGTCCCCGGAAACCCGGGAATATCCGGGATTCGGGGGACGCGCCGCCGGGTAGGGGCCTTACGGCAGGGGCTTGTCGAGGATCGCCTGCACCTGGGTCGTCACGCCGTCGAGGAAACTCTTCGACGGGGTCTCCTTGCCATCCCAGATCGGTGCCAACGCGTCTTGCATCGCCGCCTCGTACTCGGTCGCCCGCGTGTTCGCAGTCGGGCGGTTCGGCATGGCGCCTTCCATCGCCTCAAGGAAGACCTTCCGCTCGGGGAACTTCAGCATCCGGTCCGACTTGAAGACATCCGGCCGACCGCCGGTCGTGCCACCAATCTCGCCGAGGCGGATGCCAGACTCCTGGTTCGTGAGCCACTTGACCCACTGCCAGGCAGCATCGGTCTTCTTGGAGGCGCCGGCAAGCGAGTACGCGTCGGCCTCGTAGTCGGAGCCGCCAACCCCCTTCGGTCCCTTCGGGTGGACCGACACGAACCACTTGAACGAGTCCTTCACCTCGTTCTGCGCGGTGATCTGGAAAGCGGAACCGTGGCGTGCCGCCCCGAGCTTCCCCGCTGCGAAGCCCTTCGCCTCACCCCCCATCGCCTCGAGCTGTGCCGGAGCAGGGGTCACCTTGTGCTTGTGGATGGCCTCGTACAGCCACGTGACCGCCTGGATGGCTTCCGGGCTGTTGAGCTGGCTCTTCTTCCCCTCGGCGTCGAGCAGCTCACCGCCAAACGCCCGCGTCAGCGAGAGGATCGTGCGCGAGATCGGCTTCATGAAGAAGTAGTAGCCAAAGGTGTCGGCACTCGTGACCTTCTTGGCGTTGTCAAGCAACTGGTCGAGCGTCCAATCCTTTGTCGGGATGGCGGCCCCCTTCGACTCGTACAGCGACTGGTTGTAGTAGAGGAAGGCGATGCCCGGATGACTCTTGAAGGGAAGCCCCCACAGCTTCCCCTCGCGCTTCATCGCCCCGATCGCACCAGCGTAGTACTGCCCAAGATCGAACTTCTCCTGCGAAACGAGCTCATCCATCGATCGCAGGGCCTTCTGGGCCGCGAAGAAATACACCGTTCCGGTCCCAACCGACGTCCAGAACGCATCGCCGATGCTGTTTCCGGCAAGGAGGACAGTGATCTTCTTGAGGTAGTCCTCGCCGGTGAAACCCTCGTGCTTGACCTTGATGTTCGGGAACTTCTTCATGAAGAGCGGCATTTGCTCTTCGTACAGGATGACTTCCTGGCCGGTCGGCGGGCCACCACGGGAATGGAAGGTGATCTCCACGTTCTCGGGGGCCTTGGTGGGTTCCGGGGCCTTGGTCGGGGCAACCGCCGCGGTGGCCATGGTCGGGGCAGCGGGGGCCGGCGCCTTGGTTGGTTCGGCCTTGGCGGCCGGGGCGGCCGGGGCGGCGTCGCCACCGCAGGCCGACAAGGTCAAGGCCGAACCGGCGATGCCCGCCAGTGAAAGCAGCAACCGGCGCCGTGAAATGAACAGGGTCATGTGGCACGTTCCTCCTGCGTTACGGGGTACCGATCAATCCACACCACTTGGGTGCAGGACGAAAACCAACTCGCCGGGCCTCACCGCGAGGCACCGGAATGTGATGCGGGAAGGACAAACCACACAATGCCCCGCGGTCGGATGTCACCATTCGTGCGTCTACACCAACGACCCCCTATCGTACCCAAGACGGGATGGGGTGGGCTGCGATACCCGCGGATTACAATGAAGGCCCAGTAAAAAAAACGCACTGGCAGGGCTCCCTTCGAGGGTGCCCTGCCAGTGCGAGTTTCGGGTACCCGGCGGACGCGCCGCCGGGTAGGGGCCCTACGGCAGGGGCTTGTCGAGGACGGCCTGGACCACCGTGTTGGCATTGTCCAGGAAGCTCTTCGAAGGCGTCTCCTTGCCCAACCAGAGGGGCATGAGTGCCTCGTGCACGGCGATGCGGTAGTCGTTGAAGCGCGTGTTGTACGCCGGTCGCCCGGGTTGCGCGCTTTCCATCGCTTCGAGGAAGACCTTGCGTTCGGGCTGCTTGCTGATCAGGCGATCCGACTTGTAGACGTCCGGCCGCCCGCCGACGGTGCCGCCAATCTCGCCCAGGCGGATGCCCGACTCCTGGTTGGTGAGCCACTTGACCCACTCCCAGGCGCCCGCGCTCTTCTTGGACGTTGCGGCGATCGAGAAGCCGTCGGCCTCGTAGTCGGATCCGCCGACGCCCTTCGGGCCTTTCGGGTGCACGGTCACGAACCACTTGAACTGGTCCTTGACTTCCTGGCCGGCCGCGATCTGGAACGAGGTGCCACGCCGCAGGGCCCCTACCTTGCCGGCACCGAACGACTTGGCGTCGCCACCAAGCTCCTTCAACTGGTCCGGCGTCGGGGTGATCTTGTGCTTGTTGATCGCCTCGTACAGCCAAGTGATGCCGGCGATTGCCTCGGGCGAGTTCAGCAGGCTCTTCTTCCCCTCGGCATCGATCAGTTCGCCACCATGCGCGCGCGTCATGGCAAGGAAGGTCTTCTGGTCGGTGTTCGGGTCATAACCGAAGACGCCGTTACCCGTCACCTTCTTGGCGTTCTCCAGCAACTGGTCAAGCGTCCAGTCCTTGGTCGGCACGGACGCACCCTTCGCCTCGTAGAGCGACTGGTTGTAGAACATCACGGCCATGCCGGGATGGCTCTTGAACGGCAGGCCAAACAGCTTCCCGTCGCGCTTCATGCCGGCAAGCGCACCGGGGTAGTACTGGCCGAGATCGAACTTCTCCTTGGCAGCAAGGTCATCCATCGGCGCGATGGCCTTCTGCGCCGCGAAGTTGTAGATCGATCCGTCGCCGATGGCGGTCCACATCGCATCGCCGATGCTGCCGCTTGCAAGCAGGACAGTGACCTTCTTGACGTAGTCCTCACCCGTGAAGCCCTCGTGCTTGACCTTGATGTTGGGGTACTTCTTCATGAAGAGCGGCATCTGCTCTTCGTACAGGATGACTTCCTGGCCGGTCGGCGGACCACCGCGGGAATGGAAGGTGATCTCCACGTTCTCGGCCGCCTTGGTCGGTTCCGGGGCCTTGGTCGGGGCGGCGGCGGCGGCGGCCACGGTCGGCGCGGCTGCTGCCGGCGCCTTGGTGGGTTCGGCCTTCGCCGGGGCGGCCGGGGCGGCGTCGCCACCGCAGGCGGCCAGGATCAGCGAAGATCCAGCCGCGCCAAGCAGGCCGAACGACGCCAACCAGCCACGACGTGTCGTGCTTGAAGACATGGGTGTGCTTCCTCTCTACTCCGGGCGGTGAACTAAACGCACCCGGCACGCCATCAGCGTGCCGGAAACGTGACAGTGGTCCACCGCGCAACCACGGCCCGTCAAAGCAGGAGGGCGCGATCCGCAAACCCACCTCGGGTATCCCCAATCCCCCCTAGGACACACCGGGTCTGCTGTGATCTAGTTTCTTGATAATACCGACAGACCGGTCTTCACGCACACCCCAAACGGTGTTGCCGGGCGCGATTTCCATGGATGAATACGCGTTACTCAGGTCGCATGGTCGACCAGACGCCTGCCGACGCGCGACAATCAGGCATGGCTTCGCAAGGCACCGGTCCGGCACCGGTCGGGGGCGGGTTCGTGCCGTGGCTTCCCGCCGGTACTCCAGGCACCGCACCGGGCACCGGCATCCCCGTTTCGCTGCTTGGCGACGACCTCCTGGACCCACCCGTGCGCCCGTTGGTTGAGGCTTTCAACCGCACCGGATGGGCGCGCACCGTCTTCTCCTGCGGCGGACACCCCGAGGAATCCGATGCCGTGGCGCGCGGACGACGCCAGGCCCACGTGGACGTGGTGGTCTCCGACCGCCACCAGTGGGCGGCGTGGGTGCGCCACGTGAAACGCGCCGTGCCCGAGGCTATCCGGCGCTTTGCAGATCAGGACGGGCCAGGCAGGGATGGCACGCGGATCCGCATCGCCGAAGGTGGCCTGGGACCCCTGCCAACATGGCTTGCCGAGGCCCTCGCACCCCACACACCCGGAGGCATTCCCGAACCGGGACCCTTCATCCGCCGACTGGCCCACCTGGCAACCCTGCTTCGCCTGCCATGGCTGCCCGATGCCCCCACGCCGTGGCGCTACCGTCGCCTCGTTCTGGAACCGGTGCCCTACGGCATGGATGCCGACAAATGCCGGCGGGTACTGGACGTGGCCATCGACGCCGCTACCGAATGCCTCGAACGACTGTCGCCTGGCGCACGCTAGATCTTGGCCACCATCGAGGTACCGTGATCCAAGAGGATGCATGCTTACCCAGGGGAGATGCGCCTCGTCACAGGGTCACTGTATGGGACGCGCGCCGGGACCGACGTGGCAAAGGACAAGGTTCTGAACGCTCGGTCAGGCGCGGTCAGGCGCGGTCAGGCGCGGTCGCCGGACCTACCGCCACGGATCGATCACCTGGATCCCGCATCCCGCGAAGTCACCCACGTTCCGCGTGGCCACCGCAGCATGGTTGGCACGGGCAATCGCAGCAATCTGGCAATCGAACTGGCTGATCGGCCTCCCAGCGACGTGTCGATCGGCGACGATGTCTGCGTAGGCGCACGCAGCGGCGCATTCGAACGACAGGACCCGGTTCCGAAAGTCCTCCCTAAGCAAGCCTTCAACCACCTCGGAAAGCGCGGCACGTCGCCGGGAATCTGGCAGCATCGCCACCCCATGGCGCAGTTCCGCTTCGCCCACGGCGGTGAAGTAGACCGTCGCACCGTCCTGCACTGCAAGCCAGTCCTCGACCCGTCTGGCGGGTATCGGTCGCAACAGTTCAGAGACGACGTTGGTGTCGAGGACGATCACAGCTCGTCCGATCCCGACGGGGAGGGTTCACGCACCGCCTCAAGAACGGGCAGTTCCAAGTCAATCCGGTGGGACGCTGCAACACGGGCACGTAGCAACACGGGCACGTATCGCGGCAGCGAGATTGCGTGGCGGGTCAGCCTCACCCATCGCGTGGCGCAGGATTGCGCGCGCCTCCTCTTCCATGGAGTGGCCGTGCATGGCGACGCGCACTCTCAGGCGATAACTGACGTCGTCTTCAAGGTTGCGGATCGTGATGGACGCCATGGTGTAACTCCCAGTGTCCAGATCATGATTGCATTGCATGCAATGGTTCCAATGCATGCAATGCAATCAGCGGTGGCTCAGGACCGAACGGTCTCACCCGGCACCCGCCCTTCGCCCGGCCCGCCTGGCAATGCTGTTTGGCACGCCACGGATGCTGACCGATGCCGGCGGGTACTGGACGTGGCCATCGGTGTCGCGACGGCACAACTGGACACGGGCACACGCACGGGCGCGGGGTAAGCCTCTGGCCACCGACCAGGAGGAACTTGCCGGCAGCCAGAGTTCCAGAGGGAGGCTTAGCGCCCGGTGATGCGGTACTGCAGCAGCCGCAACTGCACCCGCGCCACACAGAGCAGGCAGATGCTTGCGGTGGCGTCAAGCAGCATCATGGGAACCAGCATGCCGGTCAGGGCCGTCGCAGCCACGGTTTCATCGGCGAAGGCCAGCAAGGCAGCCACGCCCAGAACAAGACCACCAATCACCCGGGCAACCCGGCGCGTGGCCATGGCCTCCGGAACGAGGTCCGCTTGCACCCAACCGCGCGGTTGAGCGACGCGCCAGACAAACTGGCGGAAGATGTCCGCGCCCGCCCAGAACCGTCCCACACCCATGATGACGCCCGCCGCCAACAGGAGAACCCCACCCGTCGGCATTTCCGGCACAACCCACGCAAAGGAAATGCCCAGGAGACTCAGGCCAACCACGCCAAACTGATGGACGCGCCGGGCGGTGACATCGGTGCATTCGGTCTCGCGCGCAACTGCTTCGGACATCACGGTCTCCTGACCAGGATGTGGAGTATCCCGATCAACAATACCATGATACCGCATTGGCGTATCCGCCACGCAAGACCCGGGAATTCCGGCAAGGCATCCCCGGGGGAGTGCGTGACTGCGTGCGCCGGGGTCAGCCCCCGCCGAGGATGGCGTTGATGCGGGTCACGGCCTCCTGGATGGTGGTCTTCACCGGCGCCTTGTTCTCCCACAGGGGGGCAAGGGCCGGGGCGAGAACCTCGCTGTTCGCCTTCTCCCACTTGGCACCGCCGGGGCGGAGGAAGATGTGCTCGGCGCTCTGCACCACCAGACTGGCGTTGGGGTAGTACTTCTCCAACCGCTTGGCCTCGTCGGCAGCGATGGACTTGATGGCCGGAAGCCAGAAGGTCTTCGGGTCGCGCTTTGCCAACCACGACTTCCATCCCGCCGGACCGAACTGCCACGACATCCATTCCCACGACGCATCAGGGTTCTTGGCACCGGTGGGGATTGCCCACCCTGAACCGCCAGTGAAGTAGTGCCACTTGCCATCCTGGCCTTTGGGCATGAGGGTGATTGCCCACGGCATGTTGTCCTTGGCCAGGTTGAGGGTCCCGGTGAACCACGTCCCCTGGTTCAGGGTTGCGGCGCGCCCGGCGGGGAACCAGTTTGCCTCGGCAGTGATGTTCGCCGTTCGCATTGCCTCGGGAGTAGGCATCACCCGGTGCTTGTGTTGCAGGTCCACCACGAACTCCAGGCCTTGGATGGCCTGGGCACTGTCAAGGAGGCACTTGGTCGGATTCTCAACATCGTCGACCGTCTGTCCGCCGAAGTTGTGAACGAACTGTTCGTACCAACCCTTGGGGAAGGCAAACCCATACTGTTCGGCAACATCACCACTGCCCTTGGTCAATCGCTTGGCCAAGTCAAGGAACTGGGTCCAGTTCATGTCCGGCGTCGGTGGCTTCTCTCCCGCCTTCTCGAAGATTTGCGGGTTGTAATACATGGTGGAAGCAGGCTGGAAGTCCTCCGGGATGGCATACAGCTTCCCTTGCAAGGTATGCATCTTGAGAAGATGAGGATAGAAGTCCGAAATCTTCATGTCCTTCGTCTTCGCGAAGTAGGGAGTCAGGTCGCGCATTCCACCTTCAGAGACGATCTTGTGGAAGGCGGCGGCATCACGGCGGGTCACGTCCGGTGGCGTCCCGGCCGCAATCTTGGTCGTGACATCCACGACACTGCCCGGCGTGAACTCGATCTTCACCTTGCGGGAAGCCATGAACTCGTCGGCAGCTTGCAGGAAGGCCGGATCGTTGGTGGTGAAGTTGTTGATGGTGGTCACGTAAAGCACATCAGGGAACTTCACCGGGGCCACCGTCGGTTCCGGGGCCTTGGTGGGCGCCGCGGCCATCGCCGCAGCCGTCGGGGCCGCCGGGGCTTTGGTGGGTTCGGCCTTCGCCGGGGCCGCCGGGGCCGCCGGGGCGGCGTCGCCACCGCACGCGGCGACAAGCGAACCCGCAATGCCTGCGGTCGCCAAACTGAGTGCAATCAGGCGCCGGCGGGACGTAGGAACCATCTCCATGGACACATTCCTCCTGTCGGGCGATATCGCGCGGACGCCCGCCCGCAGTCTACATGAGTGCGGAAATGGCGTCTAAATCAGATTTGTCTGCAGGCTGGACCGTGCAAATCAACTCTTCCGGGTGTCTCTGCGCCCACTCGATGTACGGCACGACGTCTGGCGTAACGCACCCGGTACCCGGCACGCCGGTGTGCCACCACAACCTTTCCGACGGTCCCGGTGGCATCGAACACGGTTTGGCGGACACCCGGGCATCCGACGCCGATGGCGATCAGGGCCATTGTTCATGGCATGCCGGGTGGC
>SXGU01498568.1_pt1 | contig 18163 bp, 19 predicted proteins | sample 3174531 | NCBI WGS metagenome assembly SXGU01 (sample SAMN11356863, study PRJNA531348) | freshwater metagenome | isolation source: freshwater sample F1-140 | place: China: Fuxian Lake, Yuxi | collected 2017-12-25 | reverse complement strand
CGTCCGGCTGACCCTGGAGAAGATGCCCGACCGCTTCTTCGAGCATCCGGCCACGGTCACGGTGATCACCAACCTCTACTATTCCGAGGCGCCCTGGCTGGTGCCCAACTCTGTGACCGCAGCCTCGAGCCTCGTCTGGCGCGAGGTGGCGCTCACCGGCAACACCTCGCGCGACTTCGAGGAGCAGATCACCGCCCTGCAGCCCTTCCTCGCCGAGAACTGGCGTGCCCATGTCAGCCCGAAGAGCGGCAACCCGGTCTACGAGCGGCCGGTGGTGCTGATCCTCTACCGTGAGGATCACCGGTTCCTGCTGGACTCGGTCATCCCGCGCCCCGGCGCCACCCGCGCCGACTACGACCTGGTCATGGCCTCGCAGCCCTACCGGGCGCGTGCCCCGCTCGACTTCAAGGCGCGTCGCGTCGTCGCCCCACTGGCCCGTGCGCTCGGCCCCGGCGGCCGGCTGCTCGGCATCCATTCGCACGGCAACGACCCGGGCCTCGAGGTCATCCAGAAGATCTGGCCCGGCGAGGACCCGTTCCAGCACGACCGCCACGCCCTGCTCAAGGCGGTCAAGGCGGAGCTGGGCAATGCCGGCCGCGACCTCAACTTCAATGCCTACGCCGACGGCCGCTCGCTCTTCCGCTACGACATGCACACCCTGCCCAACGAGATCAGCAACGCCATCGGCACCTCGACGCTGTTCGCGGCGTGGAATGCGGCGATCTACGTGGCGCAGATCGAGGACGCGCGGCTGGAGGGCGTGATCAGCGACCGCAAGTATCTCGAAGCCACGCGCGAGGTGCTGATGAAGCACGGCGGCCTGTGGTTTTGGGACGAGTCCTACGTCATCTCGCGAAAACGCGATTGATCATGCCGGCGCCCCGCCCCTTGACTGTCACCACCCAGAGCGAACCCGAGGCTGACCTTCGCGCGTTCCTGCGCGGCTTCTCGCTGGAAGTCTCGGCCCGCGACACCCAGGCCATCGAGCGGGCCGCCGACCTGCTGCCTCCGGGCACGGAGGTCTATCTCAACTGGATTCCCGGCGACACCCATCACCGCACCATCGCCGCGGCGGCGAAGCTGCGGCGCGCCGGGCTGACGCCGGTACCCCACGTTGCGGCACGCTTTCTTTCCGGCTTCACCCAGCTGGCCGATTTCGTCGCCCGGCTGGCGGGCGAGGCGGAGGTCCGCCAGGCCCTGACCATCGGCGGCGACCGCGACAAGCCGGCCGGGGCTTTCGATTCGAGCGTGCAGGTCCTGGCCAGCGGCCTGTTTGCCAAGCATGGTTTCCAGCGCATCGGCATCGCCGGCTATCCCGAAGGCAATCCGCGTATCGCGCCCGCCGCGGTCCAGGCAGCCCTTTCGGCCAAGCTCGGTCATCTGCGCCAGCAGGGGATCGCGCCCTACATCGCCACCCAGTTCTGCTTCGAAGCCAGGCCGATCCTCGCCTGGCTGCGCACGCTGCGCGACGGCGGTGTCGACGTGCCGGTGCGCATCGGCCTCGCCGGACCGGCCAGCATCACCACACTGATGAAGTTCGGCCTGCGCTGCGGCGTCGGCAACTCGGTGCGGGCCCTGGCCCTGCGCGGCCCGGCCATCGCCCATCTGCTGAACGAAGCCGGGCCGGATGCCATCGTGCGCGAGCTGGCGGCAGCCAAGGCCGGCGATCCCTCCCTCGGCATCGCCGGAATTCACCTCTTCTCCTTCGGCGGGCTGCAGCGTACCGCCGAATGGGCGCAATCCTTCTAGGGCTGCTGCTTTCTAGCGCCGCCGCGCTTTCTTCTTCGCCGCTTTCTTCCCGGCCTTCGGCTTCGCTGCCTTGTGCGCCGGCCAGAGCTGCTTCGTCGCCAGGCGCGCGCCGTCGGCCATGGCGGCGAGCTTCGCCCAGACAATCGATTCGTGGCCCACGCGAGGACCCAGGCCGCAATCCGTGCCGGCCATGACGTTCTCGCGGCCGACCAGCCTTGCGTAACGTACCAGCCGCTCGGCAATCAGCTCGGGATGCTCGATGAAGTCGGTGCAGTGGCCGACCACGCCCGGGATCAGAACGGCGCCGGACGGCAGCTTCACATCCTTAAACACCGACCACTCATGCTCGTGGCGCGGGTTCGAGGCCTCGATCGAATAGCTACTCGCCGGCACCTTGAGGACGATGTCGATGACGTCGCGCAGCGGGATGTCGTTCTCGTGCGGCCCGTGGAAGCTGCCCCAGCAGACATGCAGGCGGATCTTCTCGCGCGGGATGCCGCGCAACGCGTGATTGAGCGCCTCGACGCGCAGGGTCGCGTATTTGCGGTAGTCCTTCACCGACATGTCCGGGTACATCTGCCAACCGTCGGGCAGGTCCGGGTCGTCGATCTGCAGCAGGAACCCGGCATCGACGATGGCCTTGTATTCCACGCGCATCGCCTCGGCGATGCCGTAGAGAAATTCCTCGTCGCTCTTGTAGTAGTCGTTGCGCAGCCAGTGCTCGATCGTGCCCGGCGTGTTGGCCGGCAGATAGGCTTCGGTGACTTTCTTGCCGGCCAGCGCTGCCTTGAAGTTCTCGAGGTCGATGCGCAGCGATTCCTGGCCGACATATTTCAGGGGCTCGACGCAGAAGACCTGCGGCCGGCTGGGACCCGCCCCGGCGAAGCCGCCGAATCCCTTGCCGCCCTTGTTGAAGAAGCCGGAGAACTTGGCCATCTCGCGGCTGGCAATGGAGAGCGGCGGCGGCCCCTCGCCGGGCCTGAGCATCCGCGTCTCGAACCCGCTGAGACGCTCTCGCACGTAGTTGGTGAAATTGGTCTTGCTCAGCTCGCCGTCATTGAGGCTGTCGACCCGGCATTCGAGCTGCTTGTCGACCACCGACGCGACGCTGGCCCTCAGGCTGGCGGCCATCGCCGCCTCGTCGTAAGGCTTGCCGTCGGCACGCGCGAAGATCAGCTCGCGCAGCTCGGGTGGCCGGGGCAGCGCCCCGGCATGAGTGGTCAGGATACGTTTTTCACTGCGGATCACGCTGATGTCCCCCTGCTGCGCCGGTCAATCGAGCTGCATGCCAGACTGCTTCACCACGTCGGCCCATTTGGCGATCTCGGTACGGATGAAGCCGTCGAACTCCTCGGGCGAGGCGGACGAGGCCGGATCCATGCCGAGGCCGCCCATGCGCGTCTTGAGCTCGCTGTTGTCCAGCACCTTGCGCACATCGGCGTTGATCTTGCGCACGATGTCGCGCGGCGTGGCCGCCGGCACCACCAGGCCCGAAAGACTGAGCACGTTGAAGCCGGGCAGCGTCTCGGCCACCGTCGGGATGTTGGGCGCGTTGGGCGCGCGCTGCAGGCTGGTGATGGCCAGCGCCTTGACCTGCCTGGCATCGATATTCTGCATCGAGGCCTGCATGGGATCGATCTGCAGCTCGATGCGGCCGCTGATCACGTCGGGATAGGCCGCCGCACCGCCGCGATAGGGCACGTGCACGATCTTGATCCCACCCATGGTGTTGAGCAGCTCTCCGGCCAGATGCATGGCCGTGCCGCTTACCGGCGAGGCGTAGTTGAGCTTGACGGGATTGGCCTTGGCGTAGGCGATCAGCTCACGGATGTTGCTGGCCGGCAGGGCGTTGGTGGCGGTGATGACGATATGCGACACGGCGACCAGCGAGACGCCGGCCAGGTCCCTGAGCGTGTCGTAGGGCATGTCCTTACGCAGGCTCGGGTTGAGCACATGCGCGGTGATCACCATGCCCATGGTGTAGCCGTCGGCCGGCGCCTTGGCGACGACCTCGGTGCCGACCACGGTGCCCGCGCCGGGCTTGTAGTCGACGATCACCGTCTGGCCCCACAGCTCGGTGAGGCGGTCGGAGACCAGGCGGGCGATGATGTCGGTGGCCCCGCCCGGCGGGAAGGGCACGATCATTCGGACCGGCCTGGTGGGGTAGGCCTGTGCCGCGGCATCGGGCGCCGGCAGGGCCAGACCCAGCGCAAGCGCGGCCAGCGCCACGCGGGCAAAACGGTTCATTGCTTCCTCCCTCTGTCCTCGTTCGTGCCGGCGCCGTTCGCTCAGGATCGGGGCGCCGGGGTCGTCTCGTTCAGCTGCATGCTGGGCAGGCCGCCGGTGGCTCGCGGATCGTCCTTGTACAGCTTCCTGAAATCGTAGGTGCAGCTCCTGCCCTCCTGCTTCGGCACGCCGTTGACCGCGAAGAGGTTGAACTCGCGCGGCACGTCGCGGAAACCCGGCACGTCGAGCCACAGGCGCACCAGATGGCGCCGCTTCTCCGCCTCCGGGTATTCGGTGAACTTGGTGCGCGCATGCAGCACGGTGTAATTGTTGACCACCAGCATGTCGCCGCGCTCGAGGTTGAAGGCGAGGCGCGTCTCCGGCGCGCGCGCAATCTCGTCGAACAGATCAAGCGCCTGGATATCCAGATCGCTGAGCGGCAGGTCCCGCTCGCGGTGCCCGGCGGCGAGACCGGCCCGCTGATAGCGGCAGCTGATCTGCCCGCCGCGGTTGGTGAAGACCGGCATGCGGTAGGGCGTGGTCATTTCCTCGCCTTCGCCTTCTTCGCCCAGCCGGTGATAGTGAAAACCGTTGTAGAGAGGGGCGAGGAGATGCGGTGCGCGCCGCTTGATCTCCTCGTGGATGGCGACGCCGCTGGCCAGGTAGCTCGCCCCGCCCTCGAGTGATTTGTGCCAGCAGGCGAGCGAGATCATGGCCGTGATGTCGCTGTGCAGGCGCAGCTCGAGATTGCTGCGGAACATGCGCGGCGTCTGTTCCTGCTGAGTCGCGTCGACGACGTGGCCGATCAGCTCGCCCTGGGCGTTCTGTGACAGGGGATGGCCGAAATACGTGCCGATCCCCCAGACCGCGGCGATGAATTCGTCCAGCGTCACGCCGTCGACCGGCAGGCCGCGCAGCAGGACGAAGCCGTAGCCGGACTTCACCTCCTCGAAGCCGCGGCGCAGTCGTTCACCCAGCCGCTTGAAGCGGAAATCCTCGGGCTTCAGCGCATAGGCCGGGGCAAGCCGTCCCTGGCGGTGGACGGCGTCGACGGCCGCCATCAGCTCGCTGCGGTCGCCGTCGTTGAGCTCGATCGTGTAGTCGGTCGGGCTCTTGAAGCTGTCGCGGCGCCAGGCCATGCGCTCGCTGGAAGGCGGGTGAAGGGGCTGGACCTGGGCCATCGAAGTCTCCGTGGAAGTCAGATCGGGATCAGGCGCTGGCCACGAGCCGCGGCAGCGGCGGAATACCGGCAGTCGTGCCCCCGATATCGGCAGCGATGCGCTCCGCCGCCACGCGCAGGCGCGGCGCCACGCGGCGGCGCAGCGTCTCCTCGGTGAAACGGAAGGAGGGGCCACCGCAGTTGAGGCTCATGATCTCGCCCGAGGGCGTCAGCAGCGACACGGCGGCGGCCGAGATATCGGGATGCGATTCGCCCAGCGACACGCAGTAGCCGCGCAGGCTCGCGTCACGCAGGGCGCGTTCGAGTCCGCTGGCCTCCTTGCGCCAGGCGTTGCCGGCCCGGGCCCGCAGGGTCCGAATCAGCGCCTCGCGCGCCGGCTCATCGAGGGCGGCAAGATAGGCCCGGCCGATGGCCGAGAGTGCCAGCGGCACGCGGCTGCCGATATCGAGGCGCGAGGTCAGGGCGTTGGAGCGCGAGCGGCAGGCCTCGATCACCACCATCTCCGGCGGCTCGCAGACCGCGAGATAGACCGAAGCGTCGAGCTCGTCGGCCAGCGCCATCATGTGCGGCCGGGCGCGGGCCCGCACGTCGAGCCCGGCGAGATAGGCGCGGGCCAGTGGCAGCACGCCAGCCGCCAGGGTGTAGCGGTCGCTTTCGGCGGCCTGGCGCAGCAGGCCCAGCGTCTCCAGCGTCGCCACCAGGCGGGTGAGCGTCGGCTTGGGAATATGGGTCTGGCGGGCGATATCGCCGTGGCTCAGCGTGCCCGTACCCTCGCCGAAGCAGCGCAGCACGGCGATGCCGCGGGCCAGCGCCGCGACAGTGTCGCCGGCAGGCCGGCGTGGCTTAGAATGACTTCCGGACTTGATCAGGCCGGTGCGGCCCATGGCGTCCTCCCACGCCCTCCTTGATACGCCCCACCGGACGGCTTGTCAAAATTTTGGAACTGTGTTTCAAAAAACTTATAACCGGTGGACGGCCCTGGATCTCGTCCCCCTCCGCATGAAGGAAACGCCATGACCGCTCGCACCAAGCCGCCCTTCCGCGCCGACCATGTCGGCAGCCTGCTCCGCTCCAGGGAGGTGCTGCAGGGACGCGAGGATTTCAAGCAGGGCAAGATCGACGCGGCCGCCCTGCGCAAGGCCGAGGACAAGGCGATCCGCGACGCCGTGAAGATGCAGGAGGATATCGGTCTCCAGGTGGCGACCGACGGCGAGATCCGCCGTGGCTCCTGGCACATGGACTTCCTCTACCAGGTCGGCGGCGTCACCAAGGTGCAGGACAACCTGAAGGTCCAGTTCAGGAACGCGCAGGGCGTGATCGAATTCACCCCGGCCGCGCTCAAGGTCACCGGCAAGCTCAAGCTCAACCGGACGATCTTCGGCGAGGAGTTCCAGTTCCTCAAATCGGCGACCAGCAAGGCGACGCCCAAGCTCACCATCCCCTCGCCGTCGATGATGCATTACCGCGGAGGCCGGGCGGCCATCGACGCCACCGTCTATCCGCAGATGGAGCCGTTCTGGGAAGACCTGTCCAGGGCCTACGCCGACGAGGTCGAGGGGCTGCACAAGCTCGGCTGCACCTATCTGCAGATGGACGACACCAGCCTCGCCTATCTCAACGACCCGGCGCAGCGCGAGCACATCAAGCAGCTCGGCGGCGACGCCGAGCACCAGCACGAGATCTACATCAAGCTGATCAACGGGGCGCTCGCCCGGAAGCCGGCGGACATGACCGTGTGCACGCATATGTGCCGCGGCAATTTCCGCTCCTCCTGGGTGGCCGAAGGCGGCTACGACTTCGTCGCCGAGGCGCTGTTCAGCCAGCTCAAGGTCGACGGCTTCTTCCTCGAATACGACGATTCACGTTCGGGCGGCTTCGAGCCACTGCGCTTCGTGCCCAAGGGCAAGCTGGTCATCCTCGGCCTGGTGACCACCAAGAAGGGTGCCCTGGAGAACAAGGACGATCTCAAGCGCCGCATCGACCAGGCGGCCAGGTTCGTGCCGCTCGAGCAGCTCTGCCTCAGCCCGCAATGCGGCTTCTCCTCGACCGTCGACGGCAATGCGCTCACCCTGGACGAGCAGATCGCCAAGCTGCGCCTGGTGGTCGAGACGGCCCGCGAGGTCTGGGGCTGAAAGAATCCCCTCTCCGCGCGAAGCGGAGAGGGAGGGACCCACGGCGCTGCGTTACGGGCCTTCAAGGCCCGCAACGGGGGCGAAGAAAGACTGGGCGAAGCGTTGGGAGGGTGAGGTGTAGCGCGGCAAGACCCACCTCACCCGCTCACTTCGTTCGCACCCTCTCCCCCCGAAGACGGGCGGAGAGGGTTTCTTTTTGGCGTTGAGAACCTGGGCTATCGTCTCCCTATGCCTTCCCCTCTCCTCCTCGCCGTCGGCGCGCCGGTCTGGGACACCATCCTCAAGGTGCCGGCGATACCGCCAGCCCCGGCGAAGGTATTGGCCGAGGCTTGTATCGAGACCGCCGGCGGCACGGCCTCCAACGGTGCCCGCGCCATCGCCCGGCTGGGCGGGCGGATCGACTACTGGGGCCGGGTCGGCGACGATGAGGCCGGCAGGCGCATCATCGCCGGGCTCAAGGCAGCGGGCATCGGCGTGCGCCAGGTCCGCCGGGTGGGCGGCGGCCGCTCGACCATCTCGACCATTCTCGTCCAGGCGGACGGCGAGCGTCTCGTGGTGCCCTACTACGATGGCGCGCTCGATCCCGATCCGGACTGGCTGCCGGTCACCACGCTCGGCCGCTACGCCCTGGCGCTGGTCGACACGCGCTGGCCGGCCGGCGCCGCCCATGTGCTGGAAGCTGCAAGAGCCAAAGGGATCACCACGCTGCTCGACGCCGACACCACACCCGAGACGATCCTCGCCGACCTGGCGCCACGCGCCAGCCACGTCGTATTCGCCCAACCTGCCCTCCTCGCCTTCGCGCGCACCGACGATATCGATGCGGCGCTGCGTGACGCCGCGGCGCGCCTGCCCGGCTTCGTCGGCGTGACACTCGGGGCGCGCGGCTTCCGCTGGATGGAGAACGGCGCCGTGCGCAAGGTTCCCGCCCCGAAGGTCAAGGTCGTCGACACGCTGGGCGCCGGCGACACCTTCCATGGCGCCTTCGCCCTGGGCCTGGCCGAGCGCATGGATGTCGAGACGGCGGCGCGCTTCGCCTGCGCCGCGGCGGCGCTCAAATGCACGCGCTTTGGCGGCGTCGAAGGGGCTCCGACCCGCGCCGAGGTGCGGCGCTTCATGGCAAAGGGCTGAGCCCTAGACGTGCTTGCGCTTATCCACGAGCCGCAGGAACTTCTCGAACTCGTCGTCCTTGACCGAGTAGCTGTGCTCGTCGTCGGGGAACTTCCCTGATTTCACCTCGGCGACGTACTGCTTGATACCGCCGACCGCCACCTCGGTGAGATTGGTGTAGCGCTTGGTGAATTTGGGCTTGAAGTCGGTGAACACGCCCAGGAGGTCGTAGCACAGCAGGATCTGGCCGTCGGTGCCCACGCCGGCGCCGATACCGATGGTCGGGATGGTCAGCTGCCTGGAGATCACCTCGGCGATCCTGGCCGGCACCGCCTCGAACTCGAGCATGAAGCAGCCGGCATCCTCGATGGCCAGCGCATCCTCGAGGATCTTCATGGCGGCATCGGCGGTGCGCCCCTGGATCTTGAAGCCGCCGAACATGGCGATGGTGTGCGGGGTCAGGCCGATATGCGAGGCGGTCGGGATGCCGGCGTCGACGATGGCCTTCAGGATATGGGCCTGGCTCCTGCCGCCCTGCGGCTTGACCGCGTCCGAGCCCGCCTCCTGCATGAAGCGCGCGGCGTTGGTCAGGGCCCTGTCGACCGTGCTGTAGCTCTGATAGGGCATGCAGCCGAGGACGAAGGTGTTGGGCGCGCCGCGCCGCACGGCGAGCGCATGCATGACCATCATGTCCATGGTCGCCGGGATGGTGCTGGGATGGCCGTGGGCCACCATGGCCAGGCTGTCGCCCACCACCGCCACGTCGACGCCGGCCATCTCGGCCCAGCGCGCCGAGGTGTAGTCCGGCACCGACATGTAGACCATCTTCTCGCCGGTCTGCTTGGACTCGCGGATCTCGGTGATCGTCCGCTTCTTGCTCTGGTTGACCGCGGCGGCAGCCGCTCCCGCCGGCTTCCTGGGGGCGTCGTTCATCAGAGATCCGCCAGGCGGACATAGCCGCCGGTCGCAACACCCACCACGGCGCCAAGCACGGCAACCTGCGTACCGCTATAGCCGAGCTCGCCGGCCACCAGCATGAACAACACGAAGACCACGACGGCGATGACGATTCCGCCGACCAGCGAGGCGATATTGCGTTTGATCTCACCCTGCATCTGGGCCATCGGCGTCTCCTCAGGCCCGGACCAGCGCGACGCGCGGATCGTCGGCCGTGTTACGCACCCGCTTCAGGTCGCGGCGCACATGCGTGCGGTCGTAGCCGTTGAAGACATGGCCGATCACGCCGCGGTCGAGATCGCTGGTGCCGAACAGGCAGTCGGCGATGGGATAGGTCAGGTTGAAGTTGCGCTCCATCATGATCGCCGTGTTGTGGTGAGCGATGTGATGGCGGCGGATGGTGTTGATGAAGGGGATGCGGCGGACGATCGCATCGTCCTTCACATGGCAGCAGTAATGGAAGAGCTCGTAGTTGAGGTAGATGGCCGTGTTCGTGGTCAGCAGCAGCCAAGCGATGTTCGGCGCACCGAGCCAGTGGATCAGCGCCGCCGGCCCGGCGGTGCCGATCATGAAGGCGGCCAGGGCATAGGGCGGGAAGAAGACGATGCGGAAGTCGCGGCTTGAGTCGATGGTCGGCTCGGCATCGGTGAAGAACTGGTGATGGGCCAGCGTGTGGCGCTTGTAGATACCCATGAAGCCCTTGACCGGCCGGTGCATGATGAAGCGGTGGATCCACCACTCGAAGACATTGGCCAGCATGAAGGCCACGGGGATGGTCAGCCACTCGTACCAGGACAGGTTCTCGATCTGGCGGACGAAGAAGAAGATGCCGGCGAGGCCGATGCCGTAGATCAGCACCACGTGGCCGGGACCGCTGTACCAGCGCGAGATCTTCTCGCGGTAGTCGGCGCGGAACGCCTCCTGGCGCTTGGGCATGGTGACCATGGTCAGTCTCCCGAACTCGGCCTGATATATCACTAATATATTCGGACCGGCGGCTTCCGTCCAGCCCGGGGCGGCGCCTCAGCTATCCGCGTCGACGGTGGCGCGGGTGAATTTCTCGATGTAGTCCATCAGCCGGTCGACCGCCTCCATGGCCGCCCTGGGGTCGGCGTCGGCGATGGCCTGGGCGATGTCGGCGTGCTGGCGGGCGGTCAGCGGCATATCGGCCACTTCCTTGTAGTGGATATACCAGAAGCGCCGGGACAGGCCGTGCATCAGGATCATGGAGCCAGCGGCGAACTCGTTCTGCGCCGCCTCGAGCTCCAGCATGTTGAACTCGCGGTCGAGGCGCATGAAGGTCACGTCGTCATTGGCCTTGGCCGCCTTCTCCATGCCCGCCGCGATCTCGCGGAAGCGCTGACGCATGGCCTCGGTGGCGCGCCGTGCCGCCAGCCGGGCCAGCAGGCGCTCGACCTCGCGCCTGGTCTCGATCAGGCGCAGCTGGGTGCGGATATTGACCTCGGCCACCATGATGCCGCGCCGCGGCAGCACCACGATCAGCCGCTCCCGCGCCAGGCGCTGCAGCGCCTCGCGGATCGGCGTGCGGCCGATGCCCAGACGCGACGACAGCGCCGTCTCGGAAACCACCGCGCCGGGCGCCAGCTGCAGGGTGACGATCATCTCCTCCAGCCGCCGGTAGGCCCGGTCGGTGAGGCTGAGATCGCCGTTGCGTGTGCCGCGCCGCTTCTTCGGAGTCGCCATGCGCCGCATCATAGTGCGAGTCGCGAAAACCGCTATCCGGGAACCAGCAGTTTCGCCGGCAGCCAGAGCACCGTCTGCGGCCAGAGCAATACGATACCAAAGGTGATGAGCTGCAGGATGATGAACGGCACCACGCCGCGATACATGTGCATGGTGGTGATCTCGGGCGGGCTGATGGCGCGGAAATAGAAGATGGCCGGCGCCATGGGCGGCGAGAGGTAGCTGGTCTGGATGACCACCAGCAGGGCGATGCAGAACCAGACCATGTCGACGCCGACCGCCTTGAGCAGCGGACTGAAGATCGGCACCAGGATCAGCACGATCGAGATCCAGTCGAGGAAGAAGCCGGCGATGAAGGCGAGGAACAGCACGATGATCATCAGGCCGGTAGCACCGAGCTGCATGGAGTTGACCAGATCCTGGGCAACGATGATGCCGCCCGCGCCGACGAAGGCGCCGGTCATCATGCTGCCGCCGAGGATGATGGCCATGATCATGGTGGTGATCTGCAGCGTCTTCATCACGGCTTCCTGAAGCGCCCGCCAGGAGAACGTCCGGTAGAACAGGGTCAGCAGGATCGAACCGGCGGAGCCGATGGCCGCCGCCTCGGTCGGCGAGGCCCAGCCCAGCATGATCGAGCCGAGCACGGCGAAGATCATGAACAGCGGGGGTACCAGCGCCTCGGCGGTGATGCGCAGCTTCGTCGCCAGCGGCGGGTCGCCCTCGGCATGGACGATGCGCGGCCCCATCTGGGGATAGAGGATGCAGAGGCCGAGGATGTAGACCATGTAGAGCCCGGCCATGATCAGGCCGGGGAAGACCATGCCGACCAGCAGGTCGCCGACCGAGACATCGGCCAGCGGCCCCATGACCACGGCGACGACCGAGGGCGGGATGATGGTGCCCAGCGATCCGCCGGCGCAGATCGTGCCGACGATCAGCTCCTTGTTGTAGCGGTAGCGCATCATCACCGGGATGGCGAGCAGGCCGATCACCGTCTCGGTGGCGCCGACCACGCCGCTCGAGGCGGCGAAGATGATGCACATGAGAATGGTGCCGATGGCGAGGCCGCCGGGCAGCCGCCGCGTCCACATGTGGATCGCCTCGAACAACTTGTCGGCGATGCCCGAGCGCTCGAGCATCGAGCCCATGAAGACGAAGAGCGGTACGGCGGCGAGGACGAAGTTCGAGGCCACGTCCTCGATCTTCTCCATGGCCTGGAAAACGAAGGAGTTGCCGAAGGTCCAGTAGCCGAAGACGGCGGCCGTCGCCATCATCGAGAAGGCGACTGGGAAACCGAGGAAGAGCAGCGTCAGCAGGAAGGGGAAGATGAGCAGCGAGGTGTAGGCCATCAGCGCGTCTCCCCGCTCTGCGGCGCGCTCCGCCCGAGAGCTGCCGGCAGCTTGCGGATCAGCTCGGCGATGATCTGCAGGGTGAGCAGCAGGAAGGCGGCGAAGAACATGGCGCGGAACGGCCAGAGCGGCGGGTTCCAGGCCGACTGGCCGGTCTTCTCGCCGCTGCGGAAGGTGGCGATCGCCCGGTCATCGAGCGCCGTGACCAGCCAGATCAGGAAAGGCAGCAGCAGGAAGACGTAGCCGATAACGTCGACCCGCGCCTGGTTGCGTGCCGAGAAGTTGAGATAGACGATGTCGATCCGGATATGCGCGCCCTGGCGCAGCGTGTAGGCCATGCCCAGCAGCCAGCCGGCACCGGTGAGCAGATAGGTGAGCTCGTAGGCCCAGATGGTCGGCGCATGGAAGACGTAGCGCGCGATCACCTCGTAGCACATGCCGGCAATCAGCGGCGCGATGAGCCAAGCGGCGATGACGCCGCTTACCCCGCTGATCCGGTCGATCGCACGGCAGACGCGTTCCATGAATTCCCCCGCTCAAACGACCGGGGCGGCTCTCGCCGCCCCGGCCCCCTTGTCGAACCTGACCTCAGCCTTCCTGGACCTTGACCTTGCGATAGCGGTCGGCACCCGCCCACAGCTTCTCGAAGGCGAGCTGGCTGTCGAGCGTCTCCTTGAACCACTTGTTCTTGGCGGCCTGGTCCTGCGCCCATTTGAGCGCCACCTTCTTGGTCTCGTACTGGACCTCGGGCGCCAGCTCGATGATCTCGTTGCCCGCCGCCTTGAAGACGTCGAGGGACTTGGCGTCCTCCTGGCCGATGCGCGTCCAGCTTTCGAAGGTGGTGATCTTCGCCGCCAGCTCGACCAGCTTCTGGTCGCGCGGGCCGAGGCGCGCCCAAGCCTGCTTGTTGATGCACAGCTCGAAGGGTGCGGTCGGCTGGTGGACGCCGGGGATGATCAGGTACTTGGCCACCTTGTAGAAGCCGGGAGAGATGTTCTCCCACAGGGTGCCCCACTCGGTAGCGTCGATGATGCCGCGCTCGAGTGCTGTAAAGATCTCACCGCCGGCCGTGGTCACCGGGGCCGCGCCCATGTCGCGCGCCATGTCGAGCCAGGCCCCCGCGGTGCGCAGCTTGAGGCCCTTCATGTCGGCCAGCGTGCGCACCGGCTTGCGCGAGTGCAGGAAGACCTCGGCGGTGCGGATGAACAGCGGCAGCGAGACGATGCCCGCCGTTTCGTCGCGGAACTTCTTCTGCAGCTCGAGCCCGCCGGCCTCGTAGATCCAGTGCAGCATGCGCTCGGTGTCGAAGCTGCCGGCATAGCCGCCGAACAGGCAGGTCGTGGTGTCGGCGCCCCAGTCGTAGCCCATCCAGGTATGACCGCATTCGGCGACGCCGTTCTTCACCGTCTCCGGCACCTTGAGCGCATTGCCCAGCGCGCCGCCCGGGAAGACCTGGACCTTGATGCGGCCCTCGCTCAGCAGATCGATGCGCTCGGCGAACGCCTTGGCGCCGATATCCATCAGCGGGCCGCCCGGCCAGGCGGTGGCCATCTTCCAGCTCACCGTGGCCTGGGCACTGGCGCTGCCGATGATCATCGGCGCGGCGAGAGCGCCGGCGCCGGTGCCGGCCAGAACGTGACGGCGTGATATGCGTTGGCTCATCGGATATCCTCCCGTGTCGGTTTGTGGTTGTCAGGTCTTTGCGCCGGCGATATGCGCCAGCGCCGCGTCGATGTCCTCCGAGGTCAGCCGCCAGGCGTTGTCGAGATCGGCGATGACCGCGCGCATGAAGGCTTCGTGATGATCGAGGGCCCGCCTGTCGTCGCCGAGGTGATCGGCGAGCAGGGCGAGGGCGAGCTGGGCGGGGCCGGCACCTTCGTAGGTCCATTCGAAGCCGGCAGGTGAGAGACGCTTGAGATCGAAACGAGGGTCGAGCTTGCGGCCGTCGACGGTCACCACCGCGCCCGCCAGGCTGCGTCCCCCCTCGTAGATCTTCACGGCGCCTCCCCGTCTCGTTCTTGGCCGCCTCCTTTGGAGGTCGACACGTTGTCGATCAGTAATATATTACAGCGCGACGCCGATCAAGAACGCCAATCAGCAAAGGAGCCCGTCGTGGCCGGCCTGTCTGCCAAGAAACTGCGGGTGACCTTCGAGATCTATCCGGATTCGCTGGCCATGCTGAACGACATCGCGCAGAAGCACACGCTGCCCGACGCCTCGAAGGCGCTGCGCTGCCTGCTCGACTACGCCGCCACCGACGGCGACTGGAAGGAGATCTTCCAGAAGATCCGCTGCCGCCGCTGCGGCTAGAACACCGTCTCCGGCTTCGCCACCGGCCGCTCGTCGAGCTTGTTGACGATGCGCTCGAGATCGCTGCGTACCACCAGATACACGGTGTCCTCGGCGTGCGGATTGAACTCCTGGTGGGGCACGTTGGGCGAGAAATAGGCGAGGTCTCCCGGCCCGATCTCCGCCGCGTATTCCAGGCTCTCGCCCCAGCGGATCTCGCTGCGGCCCTTGACCACGTAGATCATCACCTCGTGATGGCCGTGGTTGTGCGTGCCGGTCTTGCTGCCCGGCGTGACCGTGGCAAAGCCGACCCAGGGCTTGCCGCCCGTCCCGCTGAAGTCGAAGGCCGTGGCCCGGCCGCCGCCGCCGGGCGCGGCCATGGCCTGGTCGATGCGGGCGCCGCGGACGACCCTGACGCCGTCGCGCCAGTTGCGGCGCGGATCATCCGGCATAGGCACGGATCGGCTCGTTCTCGCCGTCGCCCTGCCCTTCGCCCTGCTGCAGGGCGAAGATCGAGCTGTAGCCGCCCGACCAGTCCGGCGGCAGCAGGCAGGGGCGCGGATCGTGATGGGCCCAGCGCGCCGCCTTGCCGCGGATGTGGAAGTGCTCGTAGCGCGACTTGATGGGGTTCGGGGTGTAGGCGAAGGCATCCGACGAAGCGAGGGTCGCCAGGAACAGCGGCCGGTCGATCTGGGTGTCGTTGGGCTTGCTGCCATGCACGGTGCGGCAATTGTGGATGGTCAGCGAGCCGGCGGGGCCTTCGAGGTAGGTTTCCTTCGACATGTCGAGCTTGCGGCAGTCGGCCTCGCCCAGGCAGCCGGTCCACTGGTTCTTGTCGTTGTACTGGTCGTAGAGCGGGCCCTTGTGGCTGCCGGCGATGACACCCAGCGCGCCGTTCTCCGTCGTGCAGTCGTAGATGTAGGTGCCGATGGTCAGCAGCGAGTAGTTGGTGTGCGGCCAGAACTGGATGTCCTGGTGCCACTTGACCTCGGTGCCGCCCTCCGAGGCTTTGAAGTTGAGTTTGGAGTGGTGGAACTTGACGTCCGGTCCGAGCAGGTCGGCCGAAATGTCGGCGAACAGGCTCTTGGAGACGTAGTCCCAGTAGGCCGGATGATGGTCGCAGGGCGCCGACAGGCGGCGCAGGCGCGGCCGCGTGGCGCTGTGACCGGTCTCGAGGTCCCAGACGGCGTCCGACCGGGTGACGGCGCGGCTGCGATTCATCATCTCCGTCGTCGTGGCGCGCAGACTCTGCACCAGCTCGTCGGGAATGATCTTCTCGAGCAGCAGGTAGCCCTGGTCGAAATAGAATTCGCGTTGCTTCTGGGAGAGCACGCGCGGCTTCTGGCGGAGGATCTCTTCGGGGGTCATGGGGTCTCCCGGCGCGCCAAGCGCCGTCCGTAATATATCACCAGCATACTACCAGCGGCCGGCAGCGTCAATTTGTGACGCTGCCGTGACAGAAGGCGGGTGACCGGTCGGCCATTTTCCTGTTTGCGGTCCCCGCGGGCGGAGCGATAATTCACGCAAACAACAACGGCTTCGGCCGAAACCAGGGAGAACGCGATGTCCACGGTGTCTCGTCGTTCAACGTTCAAGCTCGCCGCCGGCCTCGCGGCTGTCACCGTTCTGCCGGATTCCGTCTGGGCCCAGGCCGCGCGCACCCGGCTGCGTATGACCTGGTGGGGCGGCACCGACCGCGCCAAACGCACGCAGGCCGCCCTCGACGCCTACCAGAAGCTCAACGCCTCGACGCAGATCGACGTCGAGACCATCGGCTGGGGCGACTACTGGACGCGGCTGGCGACCCAGGTCGCCGGCGGCAATGCGCCCGACGTCATCCAGAGGGATTACCGCTACATCTACGAATACGCGCGGCGCAAGGCGCTGCGGCCGCTCGACGAGTTCATGCCGAACCCGATCAACATCGCCGATTTCGGCCAGGCCAACATCGACACCGGCAAGGTCGACGGCCAGGTCTTCGGCGTCAGCATGGGCGTCAACTCGAACGGCCTGTTCTACGACAAGACGGCGCTTGAGCGGCTGAAGATCGCGCCGCCCGACCACACCACGACCTGGGCGCAGTTCGCCGAGAAGGCCATCGCCATCACCAAGGCCGCCGGCAAGCGCGGCTTCTTCGGCAGCAGCGACGCCGCCTCGAACGAGCCCGCCCTCGAGGTCTGGGTGCGCCAGCGCGGCCGCGCGCTCTACGACGCCGACGGCAAGATGGCTTTCACCCGCGATGACATCGCCGCGTGGTTCGACTACTGGGACAAGCTGCGCCGCGCGGGCGGCGCCGTCGCCGGCGACCTGCAGGCCCTCTACCGCAACACGCCCGAGACCGACATGCTGACCACCGGTCGCTCGGCCATCTCCTTCCAGCATTCCAACCAGCTCGTCGCCTGGCAGGCGGTCAACCAGGGCAGGCTCGGCATGACCATGTTCCCGCAAGCGGGTGCGGGCTCGAAGCCTGGCCAGTACTACAAGCCGTCAATGCTGCTCTCGATCTCGGCGACCACGCCGCAGCCGCAGGAGGCAGCACGCATCATCAACTTCATCTCCACCCATCCGGAGGCGGGGGCCGCGCTTGGTGTCGAGCGCGGCGTGCCGCCGTCCAGGGGCATGCGCGAGCGGCTCGCTCCGCAGGTCGACGAGCTGGGCAAGGCGCAGATCGAGTACATCTCGCTGATCGCCGACAAGGTCGGCACGCTCCCGCCGCCGCCGCCCAAGGGGGCGGGCGAGATCGAACAGAATCTGCGTCGCGTCTACGAGTCGATCTCCGTCGGCAACGCCAAGGTGACCGAGGCCGCCGACCAGTTCATGGCCGACGCGAAACGCGCCCTCGAACGCGCCTGATCGATCCGCGCGGCGGATTGCATGACCACCGTCGCGCTGCCGCAGACCCGCAGCGAGCCGGCGCCCAAGCGGCGCCGGCTCAACGCGCAGGACGGCGCCGCCTATCTCTTTCTCGCCCCCTGGCTGCTCGGCTTCTTCCTGCTGACCCTCGGGCCGGTGATCGCCTCGCTCTACCTGTCCTTCACCAGTTTCGACCTGCTGCAGGCGCCGCGCTGGACCGGCCTCGACAATTACTGGCACATGTTCGCCGAGGACAAGCGCTTCCGCAACGCGCTGTCGGTGACCTTCTGGTACGTGCTGCTGGCCGTGCCCTTCGAACTGATCTTCGCGCTCGCCGTGGCCATGGTGCTCGACAAGGGGCTGCGCGGCCTCACCTTCTACCGCGCGCTCTTCTACATCCCCTCGCTCCTCGGCGGCAGCGTCGCCATCGCGGTCCTCTGGCGGCAGATCTTCGGCTATGACGGGCTGATCAACGAGGGCCTGGCGGTGTTCGGCATCGACGGGCCGAGCTGGATCTCCAACCCGCAATACTCGCTCTATACCCTGGTCATCCTGCGCGTCTGGAAGTTCGGCTCGCCGATGGTCATCTTCCTCGCCGGTCTGCGCCAGAT
>SXGU01231823.1_pt1 | contig 18167 bp, 18 predicted proteins | sample 3174531 | NCBI WGS metagenome assembly SXGU01 (sample SAMN11356863, study PRJNA531348) | freshwater metagenome | isolation source: freshwater sample F1-140 | place: China: Fuxian Lake, Yuxi | collected 2017-12-25 | reverse complement strand
CTACGGTCGTGCTTTTGCTACGCGCTTCTTTCAGGCTGACCTCGCGGTTTCCCCCTTGCGTTTCGCTACGGTTGTCGTTACTCTCTCCGGTTATCTCCTTTCAGATAACAAGTTTTAGCCCGTGCTGGGCACACTAGGGTGCGCATCGCGCACCATTGATGTTTCCAATGACACCAATGTGAGTTACAAACATCGGAGAAGGTGCGCGGTGCGCACCAGGCTGGCATTTTATTGGGTAGAAAGGTCGGGCACGAACAGCATGTGCCCGACCGGGCTGTAGCAAACAAACAATTTAATTATTCTCGATAAATCTCAGCCCACCAATAGAAAGGAGTGCTATTCTCTATCCAACGTCCGAAAAGAATAATATCGTCACCAGATTCAAATAACCTACAAGATGCTGTACCATTTTCTATATTTCCACCATTGCGGAAAGTGAACTGCCCTCTGTATGTACTGTCACTTTCAGTTCGATGTAACGTTGCGGTATAAAGACCATCACGTTCAAACTCTATGACAAGATCCATACTATTTCTGCGAATAATGACCTTTTCTATTTCTTGTGCAGGGTCATTCCCTGTGCAATATTCCCAACCAGTTCGACCTTTAAATATTCCATCTTCCATAGATTTTGCCATTTTAATTTTTTAGCCTAACGGCGCGGCGTACACTGAGCTTAAACTGAGCCGTCGAGCATTGATAAAAGTGGAACACTTAAAAACTACATGTTCCCTGCTTGACTTATTATTTATGGATTAGTAAACAGGTATTAAGAAATTCCCCTGAATCTATATATTGCCGTTCAGTAGCCGAAGAGTAAAATGATCTATCAAGATTATCAGATAAAAACTGTAGGAATCTAGAATCTTTCTCATGATAATAAAAGCTTGAATAATAAGAGTTATTTTTTCTCGACATATCTAAAAATTCTGCAGAAGATTTTCCAGCCCCATCAGCCAATAGTTTCTCTTTACCTGGAACTACAGTGTTTTTGAACCAAGATTCATAATCCTCACATGTATTCAATGATAGATTTCCACTTAAACTCTTTAACGGTTGTGCTGAAACTAATAGAATTAAAAACCATATACCAGCGACTTTCCATCTTGCTCTTCCACCTGCTCCCCAGCTCGTTTTACTCCAATTCCAAAATCTTATTAAGTATTGTTTTATTTGTCCCATTTTTTATTTCCTAGCCATTGTTGAAAATCCTAACGTTAAGTAGACACATAAGTAGGTGTAATTAAATTTAGATTGCCGGGTGTATAGTGGTGTATAAAGCCGCCTCGAAAATCCGTTAAGCTGGATTCTATAGTAATTACATTATTGATAACAACCATTTTATGCCGATTAAAAACACACCTCTGACTAAACCGCTAAGCGCTTCTGCCACTCCGCCGCTTTATCTTTCAACTCGTTGATATCAATCGTCGTCAATTCACGCCCATTCAACAAGCGTTTACCGGCGACCCAGACATCGGTGACTTGCTGACGGCTGGCGGCATAGACGATTTGCGATACCGGGCAATAGAGCGGCTGGGTTTCCAGGTTCGATAAGTCAATTGCGATTACATCGGCGGCTTTGCCGATGGTCAGCGAGCCGGTTTCTTTATCCAGTCCCAGGGCTTTAGCGCCGTTAATCGTCGCCATGCGTATCGCGGTCATGGCGGGAATGGCGCTGGCATCGCCGGCGACGGCTTTGCCCAGCAGGGCGGCGGTGCGCATTTCGCCGAACATAACCAGGTCGTTATTGATGGCGGCGCCGTCGGTGCCTAAGGCCACGTTGACGCCTGCGGCTATACATTTGGCGACTGGGCAAAAACCGCTGGCCAGTTTCAGGTTGGATTCCGGGCAATGCACGATATGGGCACCCGCTTGCGCCAACAGCTCGATTTCGGCATCGCTTAACTGGGTGGCGTGGACGGCGATCAGTGCCGGCGTTACCAGGCCCAGTTCATGCAGGCGCTGCAACGGGCGTTTACCGCTTTGCTGTTGCGCTTGTTCGACCTCGTGCAGGGTTTCGTGTACATGGATATGAATGGGCCGTTCCAGTTCATCGGCAAAGGTCCTGATTTTTTGCAGCGGATCGTCCGATACCGTGTAAGGCGCATGCGGCGCAAAAGCCGTCGAGATTAAGGGCTGGTGACGCAATTGTTCATGCAGGGCGAGGCCTTTTTCTATGTAAGCATCGCTGTTTTCCGCCCAAACAGTCGGGAAATCGATGACAATCAGTCCGACACTGGCGCGTATGCCGTGGCGTACCGCTTGGGCGGCGGTGATGTCCGGGAAAAAATACATGTCATTAAAACAGGTCGTACCGCCGCGAATCATTTCGGCAATCGCCAAATCGGTGCCGTCCCTAACAAAGGCTTCGCTCATCCATTTGTGTTCCAGCGGCCAAATATGGTTTTGCAACCAATCCATCAGGTGGAGGTCGTCGGCGACACCGCGCAGCAAGGTCATCGCGGCATGGGTATGGCTGTTGATCAGGCCGGGCATCAAGGCGTGATTTTCCAGGTTTTCGGTATGTCGGCCCTGGTATTTTTCCCTGGCTAGATCGCTCGGCAAGAGGTCGATAATGCGGCCTCCGTCTATAACCAGGCTATGGTGGTCATGCCACTGTGCGGGTGCAGAACTGCTCGCCGGGGTTACGGATTCCGGTTCAACGGGTATAATCCAGCGGGCATGAATGAGGGTATCGACTATCATTTATTGTTCCTGTGTGTGGGGGGGGCACTGCCATTAAGTTAAAGAATATATATTAAAAATCAAAAAGATAGTTATCGTTCCCACGCTCCAGCGTGGGAATGCAGGCACCAACGCTCCAGCGTTGTCTAACATTATAAATAACAAGGGCTTATCCCCTTTTAAGTTTCGTGACGCTGGAGCGTCTATTACTGCATTCCCATTTATGCCCCAGAGGGTACGCCGGAGCGTGGGAACGATAAGGCTATGATTTTTATTTATTATTTCTTAACTTAACGGCGGATACCCCAAGGCGCGCAGCGTGCTCTAGTGACAAAATTATAACTTTTTACCATTGATTATTTGATAAATAATGACACTACAAAATAAATTGACTGTACAAGCGTTGGAATGGACGGGGCGCTCTTTAAAAGTGCTGGATCAGCGGCAATTGCCGGATCGCTGTGTTTACGATGAATATAGCGATGCGGCGGGCGTCACTGAGGCGATTGCCAGTATGCGTGTTCGCGGGGCACCGGCTATCGGCATAGCGGCTGCTTACGGCGTGGCGCTTTCGGTCAATCAACATTATGCCGGTGTATCGGACGGCTGGCGGCAAAAAGTCCTGGCCGATATTGAACTACTGGCAAAGTCCAGGCCGACCGCGGTCAACTTGTTTTGGGCGCTGGATACGATGAAAGCGGTCTTGGCCCAACAATCTGATCAGCCCTTCGATGCTGTCCTGGCTTGCGCAAAGAAAATTCATGCGGACGATATTGCCGCCAATCACACGATGGGCGAATTGGGCGCCGATATTATCGCGGGCGCAAAAGGGGTGTTGACGCATTGCAATACCGGCTCATTGGCGACCGGGGGTTACGGTACGGCGCTTGGCGTTATCAGAAGCGCCTATCAACGCGGGCCGCTGAAAGTCTATGCCGGAGAAACCAGACCCTGGCTGCAAGGGGTGCGGCTGACCGTTTGGGAATTGGCTGAAGACGGCATACCGGTCACGTTGATTGCCGATTCGGCGGCAGCCTGGTTGATGAAATCGGGCGCCATTGACTGGATCATCGTCGGCGCAGACCGCATTGCCGCCAACGGCGATACCGCCAATAAAATCGGCACCTATTCATTAGCGGTGCTGGCTAAGCAACATGGCGTCAAGTTTATGGTGGTTGCGCCGACGACAACAATTGACTGGGACATGGCTGACGGTGGACAAATAGAAATCGAACAGCGCAACCCGAATGAATTATTGCCGGCCTGCTACAGCAAGGACGGTTCGTTAGTCAGCGCCTGGAATCCGGTATTTGACGTAACGCCTGCCGAACTGATTTCCGCTATCGTGACGGAACGAGGTGTTGTCCTGAATCCGCTTGAACAGGGCGTTGGAAGTTTAAAAATGCTATGAGAGGTTTAACGTGAAATTTGATAAAAAAGGCAATAACCCGGTATTAGCCGCCGGTTTCCTGTTGAAGGGGCTTAAATTATCGCTCAGCCCGGAATTACGCACATTTATCATCATCCCGATTTTGATCAATATTGTGTTGTATAGCGGTGCGTTTGCGCTGGGTTATTTTTATGTTGAGGACCTGATTAACCAGTTTATTCCCGGCTGGTTGCACTGGTTGCGCTGGATATTATGGCCGTTATTTTTCATCAGTTTTTTTATCGCCGGTTTCTTTACCTTTACGGTATTGGCTAACCTCATTGCCGCGCCTTTTTACGGCCGGTTAGCGGCAAAAACGCTGGCGATCATTACCGGGCAAAGCGTGGTCAGCGCCGAACAGCCGATACCCAAGGTGATCGGTGCGGAATTAATACGGATCGGCTATTTCTCGACGCGAGCATTGCCGTTGCTGCTGTTGTCGGTCATCCCCGGCTTGAATGTGCTGGCGCCGGTGCTGTGGGCGCTATTCGGAGCCTGGGGCATGGTGCTGGAATATATGGCTTATCCGCTGGAAAATGAGGGGCTGCTGTTCTCGGAACAAAAGCAGCTGCTGAAAAGTGTCAGGCTGGGGGCTATCAGTTTTGGCGGTCTGGCCGTGCTGGGATTGACGATTCCGGTGCTCAATCTCATTGTCGCGCCGGCGGCTGTGATTGGGGGGACGATTTATTTTAATGCGATAAAAAAAGAAGAGTAAAGGGATAGGCCGTTGAGCTGCTAACGCTAGACTTTTAACTGCTGGAGGTCAGGCAAAGCCCGGCCTCCGTTTTTACAAGCTTAAATATTTTTTAATTACTCCGCCCCCTATCGCTAGTTCCCAAACTCCGACTCTCATCGTTATACACAAGTCTGTTCAAGACTTGAATGTAGGCCGGAATAAGCACGCCCTGCGGCAGCAAGGGCGTGTGTTTCCGGCATCACGTAGCTTCGAAGTGCCGGAAACGCCTGTCCTGCGCTAATGCGAGGACAGCCTTATTCCGGCCTACGTCGAGTTGTGTATAACGATTAGAGCTCCGGCTTGGGAACCCAAATTCGAGAAGCTTCAGCTTCGAGAATTCTGGAAGCTGGAGCTTCCAAGACCGCATTCCCAAGCTGGAGCTTGGGAACGAGCTGGGTAGTTACCCCGAATGTACCTGCAAGACCATCTTACCACTGCGACTCGCCGGTTTCAGGGTCGTACATTTCGTGAACGATGGTATTCCGGTTGGCGATTAATTCTTCAATGCTCGGTGAATTGCTCATCGCGCGGGAAATAGCCAGTTTCATCGCTTCATAATTGGTGCGGTATAAATCCTTGCGATCCAGGTCGGGATTGGTCGCGCATTCCGGCGCAATCCAGATCATTGCGATAATACATAAATCATTGGCCTTGTCGGCAGGGATAACACCGGCAATGACGCTGTCCAGCACCGCGTCGGCGATGGCCGATTGCACCGGGCCGCCGAATAAATTCACATACGCGGCGGATTTAATCGTGACTTTAGGCACCATCAGGGTTGCCGGGCGTACTTGCTGGTTGCAGGCGCGAATCGCGAACATGCGGGTATGGCCTTCAGTTTGTCCCATCAAGGTGGCGAACGCGTTACCGGCAGGGCCTTTCACGCTGCCAATGAGTATTTCAGGCATCGCGTCCGTGCCTTGGCCTTCGCTGGAAAATACCGTCGCTTCGCCGGTTCTGAACCAAATTGTATCTGACATTGGGAAACTCCAAATTTAAAGAGTAATAAGAGCGGGCATTCTATGACGGATGGTGAGGGTGGGCAATAACTATATGGCTGAAAGCAAGCCACAAACAAGGTTATGTTAATATGCGCCTTGTTCATTTCTTATTCAGCCGACCGGTCCCATATTCACCCGCCAGCCATTTTATTTAACCGACTATGCTATCTACATTACTACCGCTATTTTCCACAGCACTGTTTTACGGCTTGTATTACCTGATCAGTACTTTCAAGTTTGATGTGCAGATAGCGCCTTCGGCAGTTCCATTCGATTTTCTGTTACAACTGTGTGTCGCTTATATCCTCTACGCCCTGTCCAAACGGCTGTGGATTTTCCTGGTGATACAGGCGCTGGTGATGGGGCTTTTGTATGTCGGTAATGCGGTAAAAATTGCTTTTTTCGGCGGCCCTATCATGCCGGACGATGTTTTTGCCCTGCGTTCGCTGCTATTGATCCTGGAAGGCTGGCGTTTCTTTGCCGCGGCCGTGCCATTGGCCGCTATCGCTGGTTTATTGCTGTTCAATTTCACCATGCGCCACTGGAGCGCCTATCTGGCCAGTGTGGTGGCGATTTTGCTGGGCATTACCATAATCTATAAACCCAACATGTTGCTTGAACCGCTCGATAAACACATCGGCAATTCGGTATGGGATCAGCGCTCCAATTATTTGTGGCGCGGCGCGACACTTTATCTGTTGCAGGAAGGTACGCGCCATTTTGCTATGGCCGATGTCCCGCCTGATATGGATGTCGCGCAGAGGGCTGCCGAGAACCTGTTGGGCGCAATCCCGAAACCGGTTGAAAGCGGCAAGCCCTTTACGCCGCGCAATATTCATATCATCCTGCTGGAATCGTTTTGGGACCCCAACGGCTTGAAAAAAGCCCATTACAAACAAAACCCGCTGGCGCCCGATTTTCGCAAACTCTGGAAAAGCGCCGATTATTCACATGCAATGGACCCCGTGTTCGGCGGCTATACCGCCAATTCGGAATTTGAAGTGCTGTGCGGTTTTCCGGTGACCAAGGACAATGTCAAATTCGAGCGTCAATTGCTCAACGACGTGCCTTGTCTGCCGCATATCCTCGCCGAGAACGGTTACCGGACTGTGGTTTCGCATCCTAACGTGCCGGTGTTCTGGAATCGCGTCAACGCTTATCGGCGCATGGGTTTCCAGACCTACTGGTCGATCAATGATTTTGTGCTGGATGACATGAATCGGGAGTTTCTCTCCGATGTTTCGTTGTATCGCCAGGTGATGGAGAAAATATCGGACTCGCTGGATAAAAAACAGCCGATCCTGGATTATATCGTCACCTATTTCGGGCACTGGAATTATCCGTTGAGCGAAAGCCGTCCCAATAAGGTCAGCTCGCCTTCCAGCGTCGAGGAAGTGTCGAGTTACGCCAATACGGTTTATTACAAATCGCGCGAACTGATGACCTTTATCGATCAATTGCGCAAGCGCGATCCCGACAGCATTATCGTGTTTTTCGGCGATCACTTGCCTTTCCTGGGCGAGAATTTCGCCGGCTATGTCGATTCCGGCGTTCTTGCCGCCAATCGCAGTGACTTCACGCCCGACATGTTCAAGTTCTATGTGAGCACGCCGATGATCATCATTGACGGACAACGCGGCCCGATCAAATTCGGCAGCTTGCCGCTCTACCAGGTGCCGAAGCTTCTGCTCAACCTGGTGAATTTTAATGAACCGACCATTATGGATTATGTCACTCCTTTACCGGGCATGCGTGTTCGACCGCTGCCGGGCCTGCATTTCAACCTGTTGGCTGACGGCAAAATAGACTTGTGTGCAGAACCGCACCATTCCGAAGCTTGTGCGCTTTCTTCCCGCTGGCTGCAGGATGTGTCCGTGGTCGGCAATGATTTATTTATAGGCCGCCAGTTTACGCGTCCCAAACATCCGCCAATCGAATCGGTAAAGCCCGCCTCCGGTGAAATGGCTCCGATACAGGCAGGTGATTCGCAAGGTCAGACTTCGCTGTTTTCAATGCCTTGAAACAGTCTCTGTTTTTTGAAAAATTTATCAATTAGTCAGGAGAAAATAATGAATAAATATGTTGCCATGACGGCTTTCAGCTTGCTCATGGGTTTTGCAAACAGCAGTACCGCCGAACAATTCAGCCTGCCGGTCAAGCTGGACTATAGCCTGATTAAAAAAGCCCTGGTTACCCAACTTTATACCGGCGCAGGTAATACCGCCGAGTTATGGAATGACAAACACGGCTGTAGCTTTTTAAAGCTTGCCGATCCCCGCATTGGCGGTCAAGGCGGTCAAATCCGCTTGTTAAATGACGTGCAGGCGCGCCTGGGAACGGCTTTCGGCGGTCAATGCGTTACTTTGCTGGACTGGAACGGCGTGCTGGAAACCTTGCAACAGCCAACGCTCAACGCCGATCATTCCGTGCTGAGCTTGCCGGTTACCCAGGCAACGGCCTCCGACAAGCAAGGTCATCAACTCACGATCGATAAACTCCAGGATTTGATCAAGCGCGTTGCCGAACCGAAGCTGGCGGGGGTAAAAATTGACCTGAACGAGTCGCGTGCCGATATTGAGCGTACTTTGAACAAGTTTTTGCCCAAAGAGCACGAGGCTGAAATCAAGGACGCGCTGAATACCTTGAAATTCAGTAGTGCGGAAGCCGATGATGAGGGCGTGTCTATTGCGCTCGATTTCAACGCACCGGTAAAGGCTTCGGTTAAGAAACCGGTTGCCGCTTTTACCGAAGCCGAGCAAAAGCAGTGGCAAGCGGTATGGAAGGAATGGGACGTATTTATGAGCAACGCCATCCAGCAGGCAACCGACGACACGAAATCTCCCGAATTGCGCGATACCTTGACGGAAATCCTGGTGGAATCCCGCAGTGCGTTTCAGGCGGGTCTCGCCGAGCATGATGCCGATAATGATCCGGTGCGGGTATTTTTTACCGATACCTGGCAGCGTTTGGAGCCGGTCTTGCGTAGCATAGCCAAGGAATTACCGGAAATACAGGCTTTACGTTATATGACATTTATAACAGCCACTGATTTGCTTTATGAAATTCAAAATAGAGGCGCACCGTTCGGGCTGGATATTTCTTCGGATGGCTTGCGCAGACTGGCGCGTATTTTGATTGCCGGTAAACAGGAAGAAGCGCTGTAGACGCCGTAGTTTTTTAGTAGCGTAAATTTGTAATGAATCAGCTCGTTCCCAAGCTCCCGTTTCACTGCCTTAAGTTGATAATAAAACTCCCTCTCCTAGCGGGAGAGGGCCGGGGTGAGGGGAATCAAAAAGGCAACGTGCTTTCAACTTCCCAAGCTCCGGCCTTCATCGTTATACACAAGTCTGCCCAAGACTTGAATGTAGGCCGGAATAAGCACGCCCGGCGGTAGCGAAGGTGTGTGTTTCCGGCATCACGTAGCTTCGAAGTGCCGGAAACGCCTGTCCTGCGCTAATGCGCGGACAGTCTTATTCCGGCCTACGTTAAGTTGTGTATAACGATGAGAGCTCTGGCCTGGGAACCAGCAATCCGTACTACGCTTATAACGAGAACAACTCACGCATTTTTTGTCCCGGACTTTCCGCGCGCATAAACGCTTCGCCGACCAGGAAGGCGTAAATGTCATTATCCAGCATCAGTTGCACATTGTCGGGTGTATGTATGCCGCTTTCAGTGATGATGATGCGGTCCGAGGGAATCGCCGTTTTTAAATCCAATGTCGTCTGCAATGCTGTTTCAAAAGTACGCAAATTACGGTTGTTAATGCCGATGAGTTTGGTCTCCAGTTTTAACGCCCGTTGCAGTTCGTCCGCATCGTGGACTTCCACCAGAACATCCATTCCCAGTTTGGTGGCGGTATCGGCCAGTTCCTGCATAAGGCCGTCTTCCAGCGCGGCGACAATCAACAAAATGCAATCGGCGCCTAAAGCACGAGATTCATAGATCTGGTAAGGGTCGATCATAAAATCCTTTCTTAAGACCGGCAGCGGGCAGCGTTCCCTGACCATTTGCAAATAAGCTTCCGCGCCCTGGAAAAATTCCTTGTCGGTTAATACCGATAAACAGGTCGCGCCGTTCATCGCGTAATCCTGGGCGATGACAATCGGCTGGAAATTCTCCCTGATTACGCCCTGACTGGGTGATGCTTTTTTGATTTCGGCGATAATCGCAGGTTTACTTGCCGATACCTTGTATTGCAGCGCGTTATAAAAACCGCGCGGACGTTCTACGCCGCCGGCAATGTCTTCCAGGTTGGCGATAGACATGTGTTGCTTGCGCCGGGCGACTTCTTCGGCTTTTTTAGCGAGGATGGTTTTTAGTATATCGGGTGTGTTGAGTGTATCGGGCATGTTCAATATATCGGGTGAGTCGGTCATGGTTTTTTATAAGTTATAGGTTTTTTGAATAAGCGATTAACGCATCGAATTTGGCACGTGCCGCACCGCTTTCGATGACTTGGCGGGCTTTATCTATGCCCGCCGCCAGCGAATCGGTGATATTGGCTGCATAAATCGCAGCGCCGGCATTTAACAGCACAATATCCCTGGCCGCTCCAGCCTTGTTATCGAGCACCGATTTTACCATTGCCAAGCTGGATTCCGCGCCGTCAACCGCGAGGTCGGACAGCGCGGCGCGCGGCATGCCGAATTGTTCCGGGCTAATCGTATACGTCGTGATGACGCCGTCTTTAAGTTCACTGACCGTGGTGGCGGAGGCGATGCTGATTTCATCGAGGCCGTCATCGGCATTGACGACCAGCACATGCCGGCTGCCGAGTTTAAGCAGGACCTGCGCCAAAGGCTCCACCCAGTCCTTGGCAAAGACGCCGATCAATTGATTGGGCGCGCCGGCCGGGTTGGATAAGGGCCCCAACAAATTAAACAGGGTTCGGACGCCCATTTCTTTGCGTACAGTGATCGTGTGTCTCATGGCGCTATGATGTTTGGGCGCAAATAAAAACCCGACCCCGACGTCATTAACACATTGGGCTACCTGTTCGGCGCTTAAATCCAGGTTAACGCCGGCAGCTTCCAGTACATCAGCGCTGCCGCAAGCGCTGGAAACGGAACGGTTACCGTGCTTGGCGACCTGTCCGCCTGCCGCCGCAACGACAAAAGCGCTGGTGGTGCTTATGTTAAAGGTATTCGCGCCGTCGCCGCCGGTGCCGCAGGTATCGACGATATGCTCGCCTTTGACAGTAACCCGGCTGACCAATTCGCGGATCACTTCAACGGCGGCGGCAATTTCCTCGACCGTTTCGCCTTTACAGCGCAACGCAATTAAAAAACCGCCCAGCTGGGCATCGGTCACGCCGCCGCTCATGATCAGGCGCATGACGTTACGCATGTCGTTGGCGCCAAGATTTTGCTTGTTGAGTACGGTTTGCAGGGCTTGTTGTATGTGCATGAGTGTCTAAAAACAGCGTGTAGAAGTTGTTAAATCCGGTGGTCTTGGGGGCTTAATTTTTTAAGGCTTGCATCGGGTCCGTGTACGGCAAGTCAAAGGCTTCCGCCACGCCTGCGCAAGTCATCAAACCGCGATAGGTATTCAGGCCGTGTTGCAACGCGGGATCGTGCCGCACTGCATCCAGACCGTCATTAGCCAGGCGCAGGATGTAGCCCGCCGTTTGGTTATTCAGTGCGAAGGTGCTGGTGCGGGGCACCGCGCCCGGCATATTGGCGACGCTTTAATGCAGCACGCCGTCGATTTCATAGGTGGGATGGCTGTGTGTCGTGGGCCGGGTCGTTTCCACGCAGCCGCCCTGATCGACGGCGACATCGACAATGACTGAATTCTTGCGCATGGAAGGCAACATGTTCCGGGTAATCAACCACGGTGCGCGTCCGCCCGGAATTAAAACGGCGCCGATGACCAAATCGGCTTCGTAAACGATTTCTTCGATGTTGTGCTCGGTGCTTATCCGTGTTTGTAATTGCCCACGGTAAATATCATCCAGTTGTTTCAAGCGGTCATGGCTAATATCCAGCACCGTTACGTGTGCGCCCATGCCTACTGCGACCCGTGCGGCATTGGTGCCGACAATGCCCGCGCCCAAGATAGCGACATTGGCGGGTGCGACACCGGGAACGCCGCTCATCAGCACACCGCGCCCGCCATTCGGTTTTTGCAAATAAGTGGCGCCGATTTGTGTCGCCATGCGTCCGGCAACCTCGCTCATCGGCACCAGCAAAGGTAATTTGCCGTCGTCGGTTTGCACGGTTTCGTAGGCAATTCCGGTTGTTCCGTTTGTCAGCAGGGCATCGGTCAGCGCTTTATTGGAGGCCAGGTGCAGGTAGGTAAAGAGCGTCAAATCTTCACGCAGATATTGATATTCCGGGGCGATAGGTTCTTTCACCTTGATGACCAGTTGCGCCGCCCAGGCTTTTTCAGCATGGTCTACGATTTCAGCGCCTACCGCCTGATAGTCGCGGTCGGCAAGCGAACTGCCTTCCCCTGCGCCGGTTTCCACCAGCACACGATGCCCGCGCCGGGTCAATGCGCTGACGGTGCCCGGCGTCATGCCGACGCGGCTTTCGTTATCCTTGATTTCTTTGGGTAATCCGATGATCATGGTTCAGCACTTGAGGGTTGATGAATAAGAGGCGCTGGCTGCGCAACAGGGTTGTATTTATTGAGCCCTAGGGGGTTTAAGACCGTGAGTCGGCTTTATAACTAAAGACTTCGCGAACTCCAGGTTGTTACGCTCCAGTTCGGCAAGTTTTTGATCCATTTCCGCCAGGAACTCCGGGGTCTCGACTTTTATGTCAATTACCGGGCTGCGCTGCAATGCAACAGGTTGCCATTTATCCGAATACAGCTTGGCGACCAGGTGTTTAAACCATAAAGGCCGCCTTCTGACGACAAACAAAGCGGTAGGGATAATAACCGGTACGATCAGATCAACCACAAACAGGCCCACCAGGGTTATCGTACACTTTTTGCGCACTGCCATGGGATCATGGCCGATAGGTAGGTAGGGTTCAGGCTTGTCACCTGCTTTAGCAGGCCTGTCGACATAGAGATTATCGACAACGCGCGGCAGCCAGTCGGGCCGTTTGCGGATGGCATACAGGCTGTAAACGGCGGAAAACGGTACAGGAAGGATTTCAATGATAAATAATCCACAGATAGCAAGCGTGCATTTTGTTTGGGTTTTCATATTTTTACTTGTTTGCTTGGACCAAAATGTTGCAGGAGGTGTTATCCGAATCATTTGTCCAATCTTGTTGGCGTATATGGCATGCTTTGTCTGGTTTAGATGATATAAATACTAATACCGTCCTGCTTGACATCTATTCTATCGTTATTTTTAGCCAAGTAGAGCATTTATCCCGTAGCCTTTTAGGGTTTGGCTTCATCTGAGAACTCTTTACAATTGGTATTCGATACCCAATATGTTAACGCCAGCTATACCAATTATCATCATGTAACCAATAGTAGGTCAGTGGTATGTCATCCCACTCGAAGCTGCCAACTTCTTCACATTCAAAACAAATGCAATAACCCAAAGGTAATTGCTTCCAATATGTCGCTTGCCAGGGGCGCAATTCCTCACGAACCACCGTTGCCGGATCACATTGCTGCTTAAGATAGTGAATGCCTTGGAAATAACGTTCAAGCCGCCTTTGATTTGCGCAAATGAACTCTCCCCGTTGTCTTGTGGGTGATAAGCGTTCATAGGACACATGTAGAAAATTCTCCCACCTAGGTCGGGCGAATGCTTCCCATTGTTTTCCTCCTTCTGCGGTAAGTCCGTAGTAAGTGAGGTTTTGATGACCTTTTTCCTGAAGAGCATCCTGTATTTGTTCTCTTGTTGGCACGAAAAAATGTTCGCTTTCCCATCCTTGACAGGCCTGTAGCAAGCCGGTTGAAAAAAGACGGTCAAGTGCTTCGAGCAATGCCGGTTGAGCAAGTCCATGTCCGGTTTTGTTGAGGAGTTCTTCAAGGTTTTCGGCAACCAGCAAAGACAGGGGCATAAGCGATTCGACAACTGTTTCAAGTACCCAATATTCACCACGAGTAAACCTTGGCTCAAAATCAAGAAAAAAAGAGTTCTCGTGCATAAAAATAAATACTCTCTTGAAATAAACACCCAAGTAAATCTTTGGACTCAGGCCTAGGAATAAAGTCATAAATCAGAGACATGAGTCTTTCAACACATTTTGTGCTGAAATTATTTATAACCAATAGTCATCTTCTTTCATGGACATTCCTCGTACTCACCTTTTCACCTTAACAAAAAATTCTTCAGCAAATCATGACCATGCTCAGTCAAAATCGACTCAGGATGAAACTGTACGCCTTCAATATCGAGCTGTTTATGGCGCACGCCCATGATTTCATCGAGATTGCCGGCTTCATCCTGTGTCCAGGCGGTGATTTCCAGACAATCGGGGAGGCTTGACTGCTCTATGACCAGCGAGTGATAACGCGTCGCCGTGAACGGGTTGGTGAGGCCTTCAAACACGCCGAGATTATGGTGATATATCAGCGAAGTTTTGCCATGCATGATGCTTTTGGCATGAATGATATTGCCGCCGAAGGCATAGCCGATACTTTGATGACCGAGGCAGACGCCCAGAATCGGGTATTTTCCGGCAAGTTTTACAATCGCATCCACCGATACACCGGCTTCCTTGGGCGTGCAAGGGCCGGGAGAAATGACGATTTTATCGGGTGACAGGCTCTCTATATCGTCGACGGTCACCTGGTCATTACGCACCACCGTTACATCGGCACCCAACTCGCCCAAATACTGCACTAGGTTGTAGGTAAAGGAGTCGTAATTATCGACCATGACTACTTTTATTGTGCTCATGCCTGCTCTCCTTCCAGTCCGGCTTCCGCCATGGTTACGGCGCGGAATATGGCGCGTCCTTTGTTCATGGTTTCATCCCATTCGCTTTGCGGTACGGAATCGTAGACGATACCGGCACCGGCCTGTATATGTAAAAGATTATCTTTAATCACGGCGGTCCGTATGGCAATGGCGGTGTCGAGATTGCCCGACCAGGCGATATAACCGACCGCGCCTGCATAAATGCCGCGCTTGACCGGTTCCAGGTCATCGATGATTTCCATCGCGCGTATTTTCGGCGCACCGCTTACGGTGCCTGCCGGGAAGGTGGCGGCCAGGACATCAAAGGCGCTGAGGCCTTGTTTTAATTGCGCATTGACATTGGAGACGATGTGCATGACGTGCGAATAGCGTTCGATCACCATTTTATCGGTTAACTGTACGGTGCCGATTTCGGCGACGCGTCCGGCGTCATTGCGGCCCAGGTCGATCAGCATCAGGTGTTCAGCGAGTTCTTTGGGGTCGGCCAGTAATTCCTGTTCCAGTGCCAGATCCAGTTCCTGTGTGGCGCCGCGCCGACGGGTGCCGGCAATCGGGCGCACGGTGACGGTATTATCTTCCAGTCTGACCAGGATTTCCGGTGACGAGCCGACGATATGAAAATCGTCCAGGTTCAGGTAAAACATATAGGGCGACGGATTCAGGCAGCGCAAACTGCGGTATAAATCCAGCGCCGAGGCGTTATAAGGAATGGTCATGCGCTGCGACAGCACGACCTGCATAATGTCGCCGTCGTTAATGTAGTCTTTGGCTTTCAGTACGGCAGCTTCAAAACCCTGTTGGGTAAATCCCGAGACAAAATCGCTTTCCTGCACTTTTTTGGGACTAATATGCGTCTTCGGTTTGGCCTGCATTTCGCGCAGCTTGACGCATAACGCCTCCAGGCGTGCCAGGGCGCGGTCAAAGGCGTCCGTCTCTTCAGGATTGGCGTGGGTCAGCAGCAGCATTTTGCCGGACAGGTTATCAAACACCAGTATTTCTTCAGACACCATCAATAGAATGTCGGGCGCCTCTATCGGGTCCGGTTTTTCGACGCCGCACAAACGCGGCTCGATGTAACGGATGGTTTCATAACCGAAATAGCCGACCAGTCCGCCGTTAAAGCGTGGCAATTCGGCAATATCCGGCACCTTGTAACGGGCTTTAAACTGTTCTATCCAGTCCAGCGGGTTATCGAGGGTGAGAGTTTCCAGTAATTCGCCGTCTTGTTCCAGGCGGATGTCCTTGCCGGTAATCCTGACGATGGTTTTACAAGGCAAGCCGATGATGGAATAACGTCCCCATTGCTCGCCGCCGTGTACGGATTCAAATAAATAGGAGTAGGCGCCGTCGGCCAGTTTCAGATAAGCGCTGAGCGGCGTATTCAGATCGGCCAGCACTTGACGGCTGACAGGAATGCGGTTGTAGCCTTGTTGGGCGTAGTGATTGAATTGTTCTGGGGTCATGGTGGTTTGTTATTCAACGTATGTAGAGTTTGGTACGTGCAGCAGCTTTTTAAAATAGTCTGTCGATATGGCGCTATCCATCATTGTATGCATTATTTATCAATGTCCATAGCGAGATTAACCTCGCCCGTCTAAGATTTTAGCGCTGCAACTTTATTTATTTATCAACTCTTGCATCGCCAATACAATAACCTTAGTTTCATGACCGGCAGGTAATTGCATGACTTTTTGTATAACTCACCGCGTAAGGCTGGCGTTGATTTCATTTTCGAGGATCTTTATTGTGATTAAATCGGGTAGGGCGCAAACCGTATACTTTTATGTGTCAAATAATCAATAAACTTCGTTATGACTGCCTATATCCACCAAGACAATCGTTTCATCTTGTATCAGAAAAATACAAATAATCCGGTAATCATGGCTTAGGCTACATGAATAAAACTCTTTAAGCGCGCCTTTTAATTTATGTGTTTTTAATTAATTTCATTTCTTAGATTTTCAATGTGTGCGTCCACATCATCGATTTCACTAAAATTCGAAAAGTCACCTTGTGTTATTTTTTCCAAGGTGTTTAAACACATTGTCTCATCAATTGCAAAATGCTTTTCTGGAAAAGCTTGCATTGCAGCTTCGTTATCAAGTCCTAGCCTGAAGTAATGGATAAGATCGTAAAGTTCTATGAGCTTGGCTTCAGGGATATATTGTAATTCGTTGATAATATCGTCTTGAATCATAATGTAAGTCCTAATTTAGTACAGCAGTATTCCAACTCATGGTTTGGATTTTTCTTTATCACTCTTCAAAGTAATCCGAATCTATACGCTTGACATCATAGCTGGCGATTTTTGAAACTCCTACGCCAAAATCGATCATCAGGCCTGTTAACTGTTTGCCGCCGATGAGCACTATACGATTTTCAATCATTGCAACATACTCAGACGCTTCCTTAGTGAAACCGGAGGTAGTAATGAAAACACCTTTTTTGGCGCGTTGTCCTTGTAATGCACCGGCAAATTTTTGAATTTCCGGTCTGCCAACTACGCTCTCCCAACGCTTGGCTTGAATGTAAATAGCATCAAGACCCAATCGATCTTCCTTTATAACGCCGTCTACACCGCCATCGCCTGATTGGCCCAAGGTTTGACCGGCATCCTTTCGTGATCCGCCGTAACCCATCGCCACTAAGAGTTCTACCACCAAACGTTCAAAAAATGCAGGTGATGATTCTTTGATTTTAGCCAGCAATTCTTCTTCAAGCTCTTCCCGGATACGCTGATAGCCGATTTCTATTTGCTCGGATGGTGTTAATGTATCCGAAGGTTTTTGTTCATCCTTGTCTTTGGCTTGGCTGTTACCAGGGTTTCCATAGCTGTATTCTTCAAATTGCTTCAGATACTTCAAATTGATTCGTTGATTGCTTTGCGCCAGCGCCTCTAAACCGCGCGGCGTTACTTTGTAAAGCCCGCGAGAGGGTGATTCTAAAAATCCTGCTTTCTTCAAATGCGCTTTTGCCCAGGCTATACGGTTTGTAAACACGGATTGTTGTCCACTAGGCAATAGTTCGGCAAGTTCGTCATCAGTGAGTTGAAAGTATTTGTTTAATACATCCATTGTTTCGCGATTGGATTTCACTGCACCATCGGCCAAGTGCTCCAGTAAAGGTCGCATGATGGTTTGAAAATCAGGTATCGCCACGAAATTAATCAAATATTATTACTGAATAAGGCGGCTTGTTTGCACAAAACCGCCCTAATAACCTTATGCTTATACCGCCAACGCCAATTCCGCACGCATTTCGTCAATGATTTTCTTATAATCAGGTTTGCCGAAAATGGCTGAACCGGCTACGAAGGTATCCGCACCGGCTTCTTTAATCGCGCGGATATTGCTACCGTTAACGCCGCCGTCGATTTCCAGGCGGATATTAAAGCCGCTATCGTCAATTCTTTTTCTGACCTGACGCAGTTTATCCAGAGCCGATGGTATAAATGATTGTCCGCCAAAGCCG
>SXGU01181518.1_pt1 | contig 18172 bp, 14 predicted proteins | sample 3174531 | NCBI WGS metagenome assembly SXGU01 (sample SAMN11356863, study PRJNA531348) | freshwater metagenome | isolation source: freshwater sample F1-140 | place: China: Fuxian Lake, Yuxi | collected 2017-12-25 | reverse complement strand
TCCTCACCAACAGGTCCGAAACATGCGCGCAGATCCCTGTCCCGCTCTTCAGCCGAAGGTCGCCACGAACTGTTCAAGATTTACTACACCCCAATGCGGACTCCTTGAAACCCATTGGGGTGGTAACACCGTTCGGCGCGGATCATTCAGGCTCCTGCGAAGCCATACTGCCAATGTCCTGCTAGACGGGCTCCACCGATGACGTGTGAGTCGTGCCGCAGCCAGCACGCCAAGAGGACATCCCCGGCAGCGAACGGGCCGCGCGGATGTCGGCAGCAATCTGTCGCTTGAGAACCTCGATTCCAGGAAACTTCTTCTCGGCGCGCAACCGTTTGACGAATTCAATTTCCAACTCTTCCCCGTACAACGCGTCATCGAAGTCCAGAAGATGCACTTCAAATCGCAACGTCGGTGTGAGCTGATCCAAGGTGGGACGCAGGCCAATATTTAAGACGCAGGGGTGCTCGGAACCATTCCCCCGCAAAGCGCGAGCCGCATAAACTCCCGCCGGTGGCAATAGCAGTCCACTCACATCCAGATTGGCGGTTGGATAACCCAATTGCCTGCCCAGTTGGTCTCCTCGCACCACCTGGCCTGCCAATGAATAGGAACGTCCCAACAGTTCGCTGACCTCCGAAAGATCACCCGCCCGCAACGCCTTTCGAATCCGCGTGCTCGATACCAACTGGTCGCCAACCGACAGAGGTGCCATCGCGTGGGTCGCGAAACCCAGCTCGGCACCCAAGGATTTCAGCAAGGGCACATTGCCACTCCGCCCGTGGCCGAAATGGAACCCCTGTCCAACGGTGAAGCTGCGAAGTGATCCGAAATCGCGCGCTAAACCGCGAACGAACTCTTCGCCGGTTCTACGACTGAACTCCTCATCAAACGGTATCAGCAATACAGCATCCACCCCCAGGGCTTGGATGGCACGCAACCGCTGTCGAACCGATTGGAGAAACTCCGGGGCCTTTTCCGGTTGGATAATGGCCAACGGATGCGGGTGAAACGAAATAACGACACTGCGTCCACTAAGTCTCCGGGCATTTAGAAGTGCCGACCGTATCACATGTTGGTGTCCCAAATGGACGCCATCAAACATTCCCATCGCCACGGCCACCGGCAGACCGTTGGGTTGGAGATCTGAAGCAGACACAATGACGCGCAAATTGGGCATGAAAAGCGATTCGCTCAATTCATTCGTAGGTCTTGAGCTTGAGATACGGAATGACCTGCTTCACGAGCTCCGCCTCGGACAGATCCAAGACCGTTTTGATGGGCAGCGCATCGGCGACGTCAAATTTGCCGCTAGCGAGACGTCGAAGGGATTGCAAATGGGCACCGCAGCCGAGCTTCTGGCCGAGATCATGGGCCACAGATCTCACGTACGTCCCCTTGGTACAGGCGATCCGAAAGTGTCCCACCGGTTCGTCATAAGCCGTGAAACGGAAGTTATAGATGTGGATCATCCGACTTTTTCGTTCCACTTCCTGGCCTTTGCGGGCCAGTTTGTAGAGAGGAACCCCTTGCACTTTGACAGCGCTCACCATCGGGGGCATCTGAAGCTGATCTCCCAGGAAGCTCGCCGCCTCTTCATTGAGTTGCTCCACCGTCATCGGCAGGACGGGCAAGGACATGACGAGTTCGCCGTCGGCGTCATAACTGTTGGTGGTTTCACCAAAGCGAATGTCGCCTTCGTACACTTTGTCACCGCCCATGAATTTCTCGGACAACTTTGTCGCAACACCCAACACTAGAATCAGGAGACCGGTGGCCCCTGGATCCAGGGTTCCGCAGTGACCCACTTTCTTCAGACGAAATTGGCGCCGCACCGCATCCACAATGTCGTGGGAAGTGCAACCCGTCGGTTTATCGATTAGGAGTGCGCCATCGAGGGCGCTAAATTGCTGCATAGTGTCACCCGATACGCACCGGGGACGCTGCCATTACCCGCGCACCGAGGCCCGCGTCAAGGCGCCAACGCGTGCGCTCGAAAAAACTTCTTCCGCCCAGAGGTATCCAATGGGTCCTGAAAATCCACATATCCCCCCGGCGATTGCGCAATTCCAGACCCCGCTGGTATCCATTGGTTCAGGTCAAAACTGGACTCCAGAACGTAGGTTAAACCCGGCTCACCCAGCACCCGAAGCAAAAAGCGATCGTTGCTTAAAACTCCCATCGGTTCCAGCATGGCTGGGATGGAGCTGACAGGTTGTGCGGTGAGTTGGTAATCGTCGAACACCATAAAGTTGTCGCCAGGTGTGCCACCTCCATTGATGGCCCAAACCGCATCCACGTCCCCAAAATCAATGGAGGCCAGCTTGGTGGTCAGTGGCAATCCATTCACGACCACCACGTCGTTGATCCGTGCCGTCCACAGTTTCCGATGGAAGTTCATTAACAGCACCAGTTCATAGGATTCATCATTTCGAAAACCGAATCCCGTCTTTTGGAATCCTTTGTCGTCATCGAGCAGGTAACTGATCTCCCGATGTTCATTTGAGAAGTCGAGGGTGAACAACCGCTCACCCTGGCTGGTGTAAACGCTCCATCGGAAGTCGTCAAAAAAGGCGGCATTCGTTGTGGAATCGAAGATCTGGAACACCACATTGAATTGGATGATCGGCAGGTCTTTTCCAACGGGTTTCAGATTGATCGGGCGCCAAACATTGAGAAACTCGTTGGTGGCAGCTGGCGGAGTGAATCCAATGTAGGCCACGTTGCCCTCGAAACCCTGAAGCGGCCCCTCCAGGATTCCATTGCCACCCGTTCCTTCCGACACCCAATTATTTTGGCCGGAAAGATCCGTCTCCAAATCGTAGCCTTCCCAAGGCTCGAAACCGGTTTCAAAAAGGATTCGTGGCAGCGGGAGTGATGCCGGAGTCGCGTCTCCAAACACTTTACCCACAAGGACTCCAGCGAACAAGAGCCACCACATCAAGCCGAGCCTTTGAACACACAGTCCACCGCGGACCAACGCACTGGGTATGCACATAGAAATCGTTCCCTCACCCAAATTATTGCTCCCGGGCCGAGCGCCCTGGCCTTGAACTGCCACCACCGCCACTGCTTTCTGAGCGAGCCGGTGGTGTGTAACTTGGGATGGGTGCCGATCGGGATTGCGGTGCCGCTGAGGGCGTGTAACTAGGGCCTCCCCGAGGTGTCGGCGAGTAGTTGGGCGTCGGGACCGAACTGCGTTGCTGCTGAGGCGGAGCGGAGTAGCTGGGTGCCGGGCGCGGCGCTTCGGAATACCCCCTCGGAGCAACGCCACTCGAAGCGCCAGGGGCAGGAGCCGAGTAGACGCGTTGTGCCGGGGCACTCTCATACCGAGTCGGTGGCCGTGAGACATCAGTCCGAGCGGCTGGCACCGGAGCGGGCACCGGACGTACACCAGTCATGTCTCCAGAGGATCCAGCGACACCAGGGCGAAACAAGGGGGAAGCTCCCGATTCCGCGCGCACACCCCCGCCAGCGAAACTTGACCGCGGCGGCTGGCTCGCGTCGATCTTGGGGATTTCGGCTCGCGGTGAGATTCTTGGTGAATCACTCGAAACTTCCGGTTGGGGACGAGGCACACTCGGATTGGAATACTGAGTTGCTCGGCTAGGGGGAATTGCGGGCGAGGACTGAGGCGATTGATACTGCGGCCGAGCATAAGTTGGCCCGGATAAGGACGGTGCCTGAGCACCTGGGCGAATTGGCGTTGGTCTAGAAACCTCGGAACGAGATCCTACGGCAGGCGATGAGCTACCCAGAACGCGCATGTCGCCACCGACGCCCGCTGCGGGCTTGCCCGTCAATTCCCGGCGCAGCGCATCCCCCGAGGGCTGGACCGCCGGGCGTGCTACAGAACTTCGCGAGGAGGGTTCAGCGCGCTTGGGCGCGTTGTCCGAAATGCCAGAACTCAGGTTCGGCCTTCCAGTGATCGCACCACTCCTGGATGCAATCGCAGGCGTTGGGGCCAATTTCTGGGCTTCCTGTCGCGCCAGAATGGACGCCGGCGGGACCGCACTTTGTCCGGAGATTCTAGGACGATAGGCACTCACCGCGACCGGACGATCACCCTTCTGTACCAGCCGAGACGCTTCCGACGGTTGACCCGCGTCTTGTATCGCCACTTTGCGGACTTCACTCCGAGAGCGACGCTCCACCAATCCTTTGTCCAATCCTCCATTGATTATCGTGTTATTGTTCTGAACGTAGTTATTTACGACGGTGGTGTTGTTGATGATCGTGACATTGCGGTCCCGAGGCGCGCAATAGCGCCAGACATCGCGGCGGTAAAACCGGTCAAAGGGCACGCAGGAAAAGTAGTCCACACCCAATCCCCACCCGAAGTTGATCGATACCCGAGAGCCGCCGTAGCATAAGCCGAGTCCAACATCCCAGACCGCTTCCGGAGGGAGAGGCGCCCATCCACAATAAGTATCGGAATAGCGCCAAGTGACCCACGCTGGTCCCCAAACCGTTCCCGGATTCCATACCCAACCAAGGCGCGCATTGCGATGCCATCGGCCGTAATGAAACGGTGCCCAACCCCAGGAGTAATTGGAGTTCCAGTACCACCCATTGTCGGTCCATAACCAGTGGCCGTCATCACAGTAGGGGCGCCATGACGTATTCACGACAGCGACCGAAGGTTGCCAACACCAGCCATAATTCTCTACCTGAACCCAAGAACCATAAGGTGAGAGCGATTCATGAAAGCTAGCAGTGCTCGGTACGGCAACTGCCTGAACGGGAGCCGCGACTACCTGTGGCGCCTGAACCGCGGTCGGCCCTGGACCATAAATTGGTGCCGCAGGTGCCACCGGTGCATTCGCAACCGCCGGGGTACCCGTTGGAGGCCCGCCAGCAGTTGCCGCCAGGTAATTAGGCAAGATGACGTTGCCTGAACCGGGTACGGTCGCTGCGGAAGCCGAGGATTCCTGTGGCACAAGCGCCGCTCCGACGCCGGGAGGCTGTGTCCCTGCCTGGATGATTACCGTTTGTTGCGGCGCATTGGTGCCGATAACCGCCAATGCCGTCGACGCCGCGACGTTTCCCGAAGGATCCCGCTTCAGTAACGCCTGGATCACTGGCATCGAAATGCCAAGATCTCGGAGGTGGATGATTTGATCTACATTGAGCCGAGGGATCTCCGGATTGGTTTCGATATAAGTCACTACAACCTCATCTCCTACCGAAGTTTGGGCCAAACGAACCACTTCCTGAACCAACGGCGGCAGTTCCGGCGGTGGTATCGGCGCGCGCACGACCGGCTGGGGAGTCGCAATGGTCGCAGTCGCCACGCTGACGGCGGACGTCACGACTGTCGTCGGCGCGATGTCTGCTCTGGGTGGAGTCGCTACCGCCTCTGCGGTTGCCGTTGCCTTCGGACTCGTGGAGTTTGTCGCTGGCGCGGCGACCGTAGCCGCTGGAGCATTGGAAGTTCCAGGATCGACAGGTTTGGCAGTGTCTTGGGAACCCGAATCAATTGCTCGGCCGCTCATTCCGCAACCAGCGGTCAAGACCGCAGCACACACGGAGGAGAGCCAGTAGGGTTTCATAGAGAAGGGATGGGATGGGGATGATGAAGGAATGATCATTCAATATGCCTCGGAAGTACCTGGGCGGATTCCGCTGGAACCTGCACCATCGATGGCACCGTCGAGACGATTGGCATTCACTTCACTGGCGATAGACGCAAATGCGCCTCCCATATTCAAGAATCGACTTGGAAGGATTAACCGGTTGAATGATCAGGAGTAGCCAGCGGTCGTGCGCAATCGAACGAAAAACCACTTAACATACTTAAAACTAGATGGTTAACGTACTTCCAAGTGGGGGAGCACTTGGTCTCTGGTCCTGTTTATCCTTGCGGCACCACCCAAGCCAAACCCTCTCGAACCGATTCTGACCAAGCGTCCTGTCGACACGGTGAGCACCGAAGGAAACGGGCCGTCTCGGCCGTCTCGTTTCAACTCAAATGTCTCTTCAGAAAAATGGCGAGAGAGTTCACTAGCCGCGCAAGGCTACACCAGTTTCATGACCGAACGGCGGCGACCGCGGAGCTACCCTCCAATCTGAGCCGCGTAGGTAGAGGCATCCATTAACGCAGCAAGCTCCGCCGGGTTCGACAGTTTTACTTCGTAAAACCATCCATCACCGTACGGTGCGGTATTCACCAGGGCAGGATTGTCGCTGACTGCCTGGTTGACCCCGATAATCTCTCCAGATACCGGAGAGTAGGTGTCGCTCGCCGTTTTGACGGACTCGACCACAGCGCAGGCTTCACCGGCCCTGACCACGCGTCCTCGGGCCGGAAGTTCCACAAACACGATGTCGGTAAGTTCGTGCTGCGCGTGGTCTGTAATCCCGATGACCGCCCGATCGCCAGAAACTCGGACCCACTCATGCGATTTTGCGTACTTCAGCTCAGTTGGAACAGTCGAACTCATGGAGGACGAAGAGTGTGGAGGGGCGAGCGCTTGGTCAATCAGGCTTTGCGATAGATCGGTTTTTTAACCACTTCAGCAGCAAATCGGCGGCCGCGAATTTCGATCTCAAGCCGGGTCCCCGGTTCCACCAAGGCCGGTGGCACATAGGCCATGCCAACTCCAACACTCATCGACGGACTTTGCGTCCCGCTGACAACCACTCCGACCTGCTGTCCAGCACTAATCACCCCATATCCAGGGCGGGGTGGTGCGGATTTTTCGGCCATCCGAAACGCCACGCAGCGCTTAGTCGCGCCAGTGGCTTTTTGTTCCGCTAACACCGAGCGTCCCACAAAGTCTCCTTTATCGAGTGAAACAAAAAATCCCAAACCAGCTTCAATCGGCGTGGTGTGCTCATCCAGTTCATGACCGTACAAGGGGTAGCACACTTCGGTACGCAGAGTATCCCGTGCACCCAAACCACACGGTTGCAGGCAGCCCACGTGACCGACCGACAGCGCCCGATCCCAAAGTTTACCTATAATGGATGCTGGTGCGACCACTTCGAAACCGTCTTCACCCGTGTACCCGGTACGCGCCGCCCACACCGTCGTCCCGTCAATGGACCAGGTACCCAACTGATTCTTCTTCAATTCCAAGATCGATGAGACGCCGGTGCCTGCCAGCGATGCCCCTGGAAATAAGGTCCCGATGAACTGAACCACCCGGGGTCCTTGAATGGCAATGGCTCCCATCGCTTCAGAAACATTTCGAAGCGATACCCGGCTGGAATCTTCGAAGCGGGCCAAATGCCCTTCCAACCAACTTACATCCGGTTCAATCCGGCTGGCGTTGAGGATCAGTAAGTACTCTTGGTCTGCCAATCGATAAAGGTAGAGATCATCGATCACACCGCCGCTCTCGCCGCACATGAGTGTGTATTGACCCTGACCCACAACGACCTTCCGGACGTCATTGGTCAGCGTCTGGTTCAAAAACGTCTCGGCTGCTGACCCACTCACCAGCACCTCACCCATGTGACAGATGTCAAAAATGCCAGCGGCGCGACGGACACAGAGATGCTCATCCACGATTGAGGAATATTGGACGGGCATTTCCCAGCCACCGAATTCAATCAACTTGCCGCCCAACCGTTGGTGGGCCTCGAAGAGGGGGGTGCGCTTCAACATGGTGAACGGGAATATGGAGTTCGGACGGTGGACGGGCAATGATCGTCCCTCCATTAAGTTGCTTTAGATTACCATACGCATACTCTACGGCCTGCTAATTCCGAGCTCTACTGTCGTTATGAACCACTCTTACATCCTCGGTGCTCTGGCCCTTGGTTTGGCCGCCTCCACCAATGCCGCCGACTGGCCAAGTTGGCGGGGACCCAATCGCAACGGTTCCACTCCCGAAAGCGTCGCCAACGAATCCTGGGGAAATGAAGGCCCCAAGCTGCTTTGGAAAGCCAAGGCGGGCGTCGGATTCGCCTCCATCACGGTAGCGGATGGGCGCGTCTTCACCTTAGGTAATGTCGACAAATCAGACATGGCCACGCTCTGGAGTCTCGACCCCGCCACCGGGGCCAAGAAATGGAGTCGTGAGTGGTCCAGCCCACTCAAACCGACGATGTATGAAGGTGGACCCAATTCGTCGCCCGTAGTGGACCGCAGCCGAATTTATGTGGTGATCAAGCCAGCCCGGATCGTCTGCTTGGAGGCAGCCTCGGGCGAAGCAGTCTGGGAACGGGATCTTTCCGTGGAGTCCCCCGTCGACATGAATGCCTGGGGAATCATTGGGTCCCCTTTGATCACTGGTGACACCCTGGTTCTCAGTTATGGAACCTTGGGGACGGCTTTGGACAAAAACACGGGCAAGACTCGTTGGACCAATGGCAAAGGTCAGGCCGGTTGGAACACCCCGGCACTCGCCAACATGTCGGGGGAGCCTACCCTAATGACTTTCGGCACCAATCAGCTCGCCGCAGTTCGTTTGCGCGATGGTAAATCGCTCTGGAGCCTCCCCTTTGGTGAGGGTTACTTCTGCCACTCGGCCGATCCCATTGTGAATGGGGATTCCGTCTACGTTGGCTCGGCGGACCACGGTGGTCTGGTCGTTAAATTCGGTTCTGGCGAACCCCAAACCCTTTGGAAGCACCGGCTGCTGGGTAATTTCATGGTGGGTTCAATCGTCCGCGATGGCCATTTGTACGGCATAAATAATTGCGATGTGAAAGACAAAGCCGCCGCACTCAAATGCGTGAACTGGGAGACTGGCAAAGTGCTCTGGGAAGAACCGGGATACGGTTGGGGTTCAGTCATCGCGCTCGCCGATAAGAAGGTGTTGCTTTTGAGCGATAAAGGAGAAGTCACGGTGGCTCGTGTGACTCCCGAACGATTTGAACGACTGGCGCGCTTCCAGGCGATCGGCGGCAAATGCTGGACACCCCCAACGGTTGCCAACGGCCGCCTTTATATCCGCAATGGTGCCGGCGAGATCGTTTGCTTTGATATCACCGGCCCCAAAGCAGGCTGATTGAGCGCCGCTAAATCGACACTCCCTCATCGTTCACTCCTCCATTTCTGAGACGAGTGTCTGACTAGGTCACTTGAAAGGCCGCATACTCATTATCCGTGGCGGGGCTATCGGTGACTTTATTTTAACGTTGCCGGTTCTCGCGGCCTTAAGAGCTGGATTCCCCGACGCGATCATTGACGTGATGGGTTATCCACATATCGCCTCACTCGCGCAATTGGCCGGCACCGTGAGTGAGGTCCGGCCTATCGAGTCACGAGCACTGGCGGGATATTTTGCACGCGGGGGGGACTTGGATCCGGTTCTTGGCGCCTACTTCGGCTGCTGCAACGTCATCTTCAGTTACCTGTTTGATCCCGATTCAATCTTCCACACCAACCTGGCGCGAGTCACTGGAGCTCAAATCATTCAGGGCCCGCACCGGCCCGATGACTCGCTCGACACCCACGCGACCGAGCAGCTCCTTTACCCACTGCAGCGCTTGGCAATTTTCGATGCCGACGCCGTGCCGCGAATTTCCTTGGTTGATTCAAAATCCAGCCGTTCGGGAGAGATTCTGGCAATTCATCCCGGCAGTGGCAGCGAAAGTAAGAACTGGCCGCAGGCCTGTTGGGTGGAATTACTCCGAGTGATCGCTGCGTCGTCAGACTGGCAGATACGGCTCGTCGGCGGTGAGGCTGAAGGGATACGACTCGAACGACTCGCTGAGCACTTGCCACTAGACCGTGTCCAAATCTGGCGGGCGATTCCCCTTCCTCGGCTGGCTTCATTGCTCAACGGTTGCACTCGCTTCATTGGCCACGACTCCGGCATCTCACATTTGGCAGCCGCCATCGGACTGCCGACAACTGTCTTGTGGGGCCCGACCAAAGAATCCGTCTGGTGTCCGCGAGGCCTTCAGGTTGAAGTCCTGCGACATCCCATCAGCCTCGCTGCTCTGAGTCCGCAATCCGTCGCCAAACACCTGCTACAGGGTCCGTCATAAGGCCAGCAACCGATAGTATCGGAATGGGGGTTCGCTCTCCGGACGATCTTCGATCTCAAACTCCCCGGTGCCAACGCTCAACTCGCGAATGGGTGTCCAATGATTCAAGTCACTGGACGATTCTACCCTCAGCAAGCCTGCCTGTGCCGTCTGCGCTCTAATCCGAATCGTGCCATTGGGCTCGCTCGCCACGGACAAAAGCCGCAAGGCCAAAAAAGGGTCACATCGATTGATTACCGGTCGACTGGTAATGTTCAGCGCCCAACACAACAGACTGCCAGAATCATCGTCGAATACATCCGAAATTCTAAGCCGCCAGACCCCGGCAACGGACTTGCCTTGAAGAAGAGACAATGGTTGGTCTGGACGATACGTGCCGATAAATGGTGCATCGACTCCTCGTACCGATAGCGGAGCGGAATCCGAAAATACGGCGAGCGTCCCATTCTCGCAGGTCCCTGAACCCAAGTCTGGGTTGTTGCCACCACGATTCTCGGAGAGCATGACCTCGGTCCCGTCCGGATGGATCAACGAAACCTGGGTGTCTCCCACCGTGGTGTGGTCCATCCGAATGGAAACCCGCACTTCATCAATAACCTGGTCGGGCGCCACTACCTGGTTGGTGGCAAAGACAGTCGATCGGTCCACCACCGTCAACGGCAACCCCTCTGTCGCGGGAAAGGATTCCGTCAATGCGGCAGCGAACGCACTTCCGAGCCGACGCGACATCGTATTCGTGGTGACCACACCGAGAGCAACCATCTTCAACTGAAGTGGAATCGTCGCACCGCATAACGCCTTGGATTCATTGATTCGATAAAGCAACGGCAGGCGATTGGTCGCCGTGCCCCCAGGGGGTATTGGGTCGAAAACGGCCTCTGCAACTTGAAGTTCCAAGGCACCCGAGTGGGGCTCCTGAGCCAACTGGATCCGCACACCTTCCAAACTCTGACCGCTGACATTTCGGAGAACCACACGTTCCTCGATGAGTTCTCCGGGCGACAGGATTCCGTCGACGCGGCCTTGACCGGGCACCTCGCTCCACTGGGATTCCACCAATTCCACCCCTCCAATCAAAGACCCTAGCAGTTCGACACGGGCATAGTTTAGCACTCCCGCATGTCGGGGCGCCACATCCCGAATTTCCAAGGTCCATCGACCACTGGATAGTTCGCCCCAATGTCGCCGGGAGGTAAAAGTCCAGAACTCCCAGTCATCACTACGGTCGGGATGCCGTTGCGCCAACTGACTCGTCATGCCGCTCGGAGACGTGAGTACAATTTCGAGCTGGCCGCGCGTAGGGTGGGTCACATCCAAGATGACTTTGGCAAACTCCACGCGCAACGGTGGTCCGTCAAACTCGAAGACACGTAGCGCACTCCGTGTTCGATCATCCGGAATGATCTCATCGAGGTCACGTTGCACCAGGGATTGGCTGCGAAGCGGTGGCAAGTTTTTCCATCCCTTCGCCATCGTCACCGCGCTCGATGCCTGAACCAACCCCGCGCCAAGCAAATGATGAAAATGCAACCCAGCACTGTTCGTCTGCCACTCCGCATCTTGCTCGGATACCTTTCGGGCAGAACGCATCAAGATTTCTTGAACGTCCCTCCAGCCTAGGTTCGGATTGGCCTGCAACATCAAGGCAATCACCCCACTCACAATCGGCGCCGAGGCCGAGGTGCCGCTGAAATTTGCCGTGTAGTTGGCATCTTCCAGATCACCCGCTGTACCGCCCGCATTCTGCCCGTTCACGCCCATTAAATCTGTAGTGCGCATCGAAAGCGCACCAGCTCGGCCACCTGGCGCCACGACCACCAGACATGCTCCAGGCGTTGTGTAAGACGCAGGCGCACCAGATTCAATGATCGAACCCACCGGAATAATGTCCTGGCGGTTCTTCAACATGTTGTAATTGAGATCGTCCCCGACGTGGCCATGGTTGCCCGCGGAGAAGACAAAAATCTGTCCTCTGCCCAGTCGGCCATTCGAAATCGAATCGTCCAAAGCCATCTCTACTTCCGCTGCCGGCGAATCGAGGTTCTCTGAAGTATTACTGCCCCAGCTACTGTTCTTCACATGGATCCCTTCATTGTGAAAAGTTAAAGCCTCTCCAATCGTCGCGTCGGACAAATCGCTGCCCCCGATTAATCGGATGGCAGCCAGCTTTGCTTGAAACGCCACCCCAGCCACCCCTTCCCCATTATTTCCTCGAGCCACAGCGAATCCCGAAACCCCCGTTCCATGCAGGTCTTCGGCCAGATCCACCGGGCTCGGATCCGAATCACCATCCCGAAAATCATAGCTGTAGTCGCGGTCGACGGCGGACGCCAAGTCCGGGTGGGTGAGTTGGACGGAATCATCCAGGACCCCCACTACCATTCCTTCTCCCCGAATTTCATCCCACACTGCCGTCACATCGATGTCCACTCCGGTTGTGCCGAGGTTTGTGGACGTGGCAAGCAAGTGCCACTGCTCCATGAACAAGGGATCATCAGGGATCAAATCCCGTTCGTATCGGCGCCCCAACTGTGGATGCACTGACTCCACTTCCGGTTTCCCACGAAGTTCCCGCACCAGACGCACCGTCTCCGCGGGATTGGTGACTCGCAACTGGAGCCACCCGGGCGCCCAGTTCTTAGGACCAAGCAACACCACCCCAATCATCGATCGAACCAACGCCTCTCCATCCGTCACGGGGCTTAAGCGCATCCAAATCTCCGGCAGAATTACTCGGCGAAACTCCGGAGTCTTCGGTTTTCCGAGTTCATAGGCTACCGGCGAGTATTGCTCCGGCACGGCCGCGAGTGGTCGAAGCGCGCGTCGTTGATTGGGAGCTGAGGACGTGGGAAACGTTTCGAAACGCTCCGATCCATCCGCACCTCGCACGTACCATTCATTGTCAGCGACCTCAAATCGATGTACTCGCATCCCATGCCGGACCTGAAAGACGGTAGGCGGCTGCATCGCGTTCAGCAGGAACTCACCTGAGCCAAGAAAGCAGATAACCCAGGCAATCCAGCGTCCCAGCTCTGCATTCGGGGCCAAACAAACTGTGAGAGCTGACCCAACGAAAGATTGCGTTTTCGGAGCGACGGGTGCTTTCAATCGAGCGCAAGATACCGACAACTCAAGCCACCTGCAATGACCACGCGACAAACAAGGAACATTATCAACTCCCAGAAGCACTGGGATTGTCGCCTGGACTTGAAGTGGGAGATGACGGAGGCGACGGTGGCAGAGGGCTCTGTCCCGGAGCTTTAGACTTCTTCCAGGGAGCGTCGGGAAACTTTTCGGGCATCTTAAACGACTTGGGTTTGGGTTGAGCCATCTGCAAATCGGGATCACTGCTCGTTCCACCGGTTGCTGCCGGTGCCGATGTATCCCGCCAAGAAGCAATTCTCGCTTGAAGCCCGTGTTTCTCCGCCGTTTGTTTGTCGCCGGATTTCATGTAAAAAAGCGACAAATTCGTGTGCACCAACTGTTCTTTGGGACGCAAGGCCTCCGCCTTGTGGCCTTCGGCGATTGCGGTCGCGAAATCCCCTTTTCGATAATGGCACATCGCAATGCTCAACTGGGCGTCAAAATGACTCGGATCCTCTTCTAGAATGGCCTTCAACTGATCAATGGCCGAATCGTAACCGCCGGTCGAATAATCGAACATGGCGTCGTCGTATCGTTCCTGATGATTGGTTGACATATCCATTGACGCGCACAGCTTCGTCGCGATGTTTCGGGTCCGCAAGACGGACTGCGGAAGAATCGAAGCGATCTTACGGATTGCGCTCCGAGCGGAATAATTCTGACGAACCATTATGACGTTTGATCTTCGCCTAGTATCCACTGATTTTGATGGCACCATTCATGAAGATTTCGCCGATGCCCCGGTGCCCGCATCCCTCCAGGAACGGCTCGCTCATCTACAGTCCAATGGCGTGCTCTGGGTCATCAATACCGGACGCGATCTTGCGAGTCTTCTCGAATCCATAGGACGCGCTCATCTGAACATCCGGCCCGATTACATCGTGGCCGTCGAGCGAGAGATCTTCCGATTCAAGGGACATCGCTATGAACCTGTGGAGCCGTGGAACACGCAATGTGTCCGTGACCATGCGGAACTTTTCGGCAGCATGGCCGGCGATATCGGCGATCTCATGCAGCATCTGTCTGCCAAATACGATGCCACATTCTACGCCGATGGATGGTCCCCGCTCTGTGTCATCGCACGCAACAACCCGCAAATGGATGCAATTCAGGTGGAACTGGATGCCTTCACTGCCACTGCCACAGAGGTGGTGTCTGTACGCAACGACGTCTACGTCCGGCTCAGCCATCGCGGCTACAGCAAAGGCACCGCCCTGCGTGAAATCGCCCGATTGTCCGGTTTGAACCCTGCCCAAATCTTTGCTGCTGGGGACCATTTTAATGACGTTCCGATGCTGTCACGCGAAGTGGCGCACTGGTTGGCAAGCCCAGCCAACGCAATGCCGTCCATTAAGACTCAGGTATTGGCTCAAGGTGGATATGTCGCCCGAACCAACTGTGGCCACGGGGTTCTGGAGGCATTGAATCATTTTGAGTCCCAATACGGCCGCGCGCGATCGTGACCGCTCGGTATCTTGGGTTGGCTCTAGTCGTTCTTGCCGCTAGATTGGCGGCATGAGCTCGGTCGTCCATCGCGCCGCGCACGTTCCCGCGATCTGCTATCGAGGCGAAGTGGTCTATCTTTTCGCTTACGATATCGCCTACGAAATGGGGCGGGAGCCCATCCGCGAGTTGTTCGGGCAGCCCGTATCCGAGTATCATGTCGATCCTTCCCGTCGCACCCCCCGGCATCGCCTGTTCTTCAAGCAGCAGATGGTGAGATTGCCCACCCAGGCGAGAATTGGCCCACACGGACCTGTCGACATCGGACTCAACGTCAAATTTCTCTCTGTTGGCGCCATCAGCATCCAGGTCCGAGTTCCGTTTACTGTGCCAAAAATCGAGGATCTTGTCGCCTATCATGACCTCCAATTCCACGGGGGATCCTTGCATGATGAGGTCCGCCAGCTCGCCGAAAAAGTTCGAGCCGAACTATCCCCGTATTTCCTTCGCCCGATCGAACGGATGAACGAGGAGGAAGCTTACACGGTTTTCTGCATGGAATCCCCAGTCCAAGGCGAGACCGGGACTCCGCAGAGGGCCGAGGTTTGGCTCGATGCCAACCGGCTCGAGGTCGCTGCGTTGCTCGCCCAAGAAAGCGACCACGCCAAGTTGTCGCGGCAGGAAGCCCAGGAAAGCACCAATCGAAACCTCAGTTATTATGAGGATGATTTGGTGGTGGTGGACTGGGACGCAGCGCTCGTCGTCGATGATCCTCGTTAATGGGAGGAAACACTTTACGTACTGGAACTCGCGAACCTGCAACTCGCCGAATTGGAGGCATACGACCAGCTTTTGGATGAAGCACTGGACCGCAGTTATCGAGACTTGGGCCAGCGGCCAGCGCGCAGACGGGGCGCAGTTTTGAGAGAACTCCGCGAATTGCGGATCGATATGGCACGCTTTAGCGATGAATTATCCAACATCTCAAAATTCTTTGGCGATTGGCATCTCGCCAGGCTCTATGAGTTGGTGGCAAGCCGCTTTCATTTGGCTGACTGGCACCGAACGGTTGACAGTAAGCTAAAAACGCTTGGGGAACTTTATGAACTTCTCAAGCACGACCAAACCAACCGTTGGATGATGGTACTCGAATTTACCATCGTCCTGCTGTTCATCATTGATCTCGCCCTCCTGTTTATCGGTCTGGGCAAGTAGACTTCGAATCTTGCACCCGTGTAACCACTAGACTCACGAGCGACTCGAACCTCCACATTGGGTAACCAAAGGAGGCAGCAAGCCCGATGGCATCGTCTTGTCCAGCGATTTGATTCCTCCCATCCGAGCAGACTGGCTAGCGTGTCCGCCAGAGGTTCCAGGCCCAAGTTGCGGTCCCAAGAATCCATAACAGTGCCCCATAACTGTAATGTGTCCGCTGAATCTTCGGCCAAAAGTCTCCGCTGATCCTCGTCCACATTCCCAGGAGGATCATCGCCAACGCCACCGTCCACCATCGACGGAATCGAGTCGATTGCCAGTGCTCCAGCGCATCATTGTGGCCCAACACCACACGCATCCCGACAATCAACGTGACCAGCACGAATCCGCCCATCAGCGCAAAATGCAGCATGGCGATGCGGTACAGCGGAAACGCAGCCACTCCAAGAAAACCCAGTAGGACCAGCGCGAAGGCGGCCTGGAGAAAGCGCCCGGATCGATTGCCCGACGCTTCGAACCGGTGCAATGGAAGTTCCCGCCATAGATGGGCCGCCACCACGAGCGTCTTTAGCAGGTTCCCAAACCTCACCCACCCCATGCTTTCCAAGACAAACGTCACCACCAACGCCAAGCCAACTCCCAAGCCCCAAAACGCCTTTTGCCACCACCCCGGTGGAGCCAATCGACCCGACTCCGGAAATTCGTGAGAGCTCGGCACCCCGAAAAATCTGGGTACCAAGAACGGCGCGACCCCCAGGATCGGGAACAAGGGAAAGGCCTGGTAGGACAACGACCGCTGCAAACTCGACCAAATGGAGCCTACTTCGCGTTGGTATGATCCAACACTCATTAGCGCTCCCATTGAACCGCAAACCAAACCAAAACCCACGAGTACAATGCCAGGGGGTGGCGCGTCGGTTCGCCGCTGGATTCCCTGAATCAGCTTGGCAGCAAATATCACCAACAGAAGGAGGAACAACCCATTTCCGAGGGCCACCTCCCCCACCACGAATGCGGCGGCCATAGCCGCATGGAGTGCTGCCAAGCACCCTGTGAACACCCGGGAGAAGGGTGCCACGCCCAAAAGCCTGGGTCCAGCAGTTCCGGCAAAGCCTACTATGAACGCCCCAAAAAAACCATCCACCATCAATGGCATATGGGCCGGGCCCGGGTAAGGCCCCAGGATATTCCACAAGTGGAGGGGCCAAACCAGGACGCCCACCATGGAGACCAGGACGCCCCATGGGAAAAACCAACGGAACGGTTCCGCTGCCACGCCCTGAAGCCATTTCTGCCGCGAGGATTGAGTCGTGCCGACGTCTACGTCCATGTTGCAGCTTGGCCCAAAACCGCCAAGCGGTTCCTTGACCCTGATCAAACGCCCCTCATTCCGCAAGAATGGCTTCGGTTTCCGGTGTGGTAAACTCCTGGAAGTTTCCGTTTCCGAAATCGCCCCGCCAGCGTTTACTTAGCTACATGCTACTCAGCGATGCTGAACTCGAATCTCTCGTCGGATTGGTGCACCGTTCACCCCATTCCTTGCTTGGAATGCACCCGCTCGGTGATGGTTCTGGCGTGGTCGTCCGAGCCCTCATTCCGGGCGCCTCTCAAATCGAGATCCACGCCACCCATGACCGAACCCAGAAGCCCTTCGCACTGAATCGTTTGGGGAATACCGACCTTTTCGAAGCGACGACTGCGCAGGCTGCCCATGTGTACGCCTATGACTTGGTAGTTACCTGGCCTGATGGCAACCGATCCAGCAGCCGGGATCCTTATTCATTCTGGCCGACACTTGGCGACACCGATCTTCACTTGTTCAACGAAGGAAATCACCGTCGGCTCTACGAAGTACTCGGCGCGCAACTCACGGAACTCGATGGCGTTCCTGGAACAGCCTTTGGCGTGTGGGCACCCAATGCTCAACGGATCTCGGTGGTCGGAGAATTCAATGGCTGGGATGGACGCCGCCACCCCATGCGCGTGTTGGGAACTTCAGGGGTCTGGGAAATCTTTATCCCGGGTGTCAGCGAAGGGGCTCTCTATAAGTTCGAAGTATTGGATGCCCACGGCAACCTGAAGGTGATGACCGATCCATTCGGCAGTTTTTTTGAGCAGGCACCCAAAAATGCGGCAATTGTCTGGAAACGACGCGATGAGGTTTGGACCGATGACGCCTGGATGAAGCAACGGTCTCGCCGAGATCCACTCAGGTCTCCCATGAGTGTTTATGAGGTCCATCTCGGCTCGTGGAAGAAACGCAATGCCTTCGAATCCCTTGGGTACCATGACATGGCAGCGCCACTCATCGAGTACCTCCGCAAACTGTCGTTTACTCACGTGGAGTTCCTGCCTGTCGCGGAACATGCCTTTTATCCCAGCTGGGGCTACCAGGTCACGGGTTTCTTCGCGCCAACCAGCCGTTACG
>SXGU01462867.1_pt1 | contig 18176 bp, 14 predicted proteins | sample 3174531 | NCBI WGS metagenome assembly SXGU01 (sample SAMN11356863, study PRJNA531348) | freshwater metagenome | isolation source: freshwater sample F1-140 | place: China: Fuxian Lake, Yuxi | collected 2017-12-25 | reverse complement strand
GGCACGATCTTTCTCGACGCGATCGGCGACATGAGCCTCAATGGCCAGGCCAAGCTGCTGCGCGTGCTCGAACAAAAAGTCATCACGCGCGTCGGCGGTTCACAGACAATCCCGATCAACGTGCGCGTCGTCGCCGCGACGAACGCAAAGCTCGCACAGCTCGTTCGCGAGAAACGCTTCCGCGAAGACCTGTATTACCGGCTGAGCGTCGTCACGATGGAGCTTCCTTCGCTCCGAGACCGCTCAGACGACGTGATCCCACTCGCCGAATTCTTCCTCGAAAAATTCAGCCAGCAAGCCAAGCGACCAGCACTCAGCCTTTCGGCCGAGGCGAAGAAACGGATGCAGGCTCACGGCTGGCCCGGTAACGTCCGCGAGCTTCGCAACCTGATGGAACGTGTCGCGTTCCTCGCCGCTGGCCCGACGGTCCAGGCCGAGGACATCGCCTTCATTCTGACCCCAGAAAAGGATACGTTCCTCGATACCGCTTCCGACTTCGGCTTGGCCGACGCGACCAACAAGTTCCAACAGGAATACATCCGCCGCGCGATCAAGCGAGTCAAAGGCAACATGTCCGAGGCGGCTCGCCTGCTCGGCCTGCACCGCACCAACTTGTACCGCAAGATGAGCCAACTCGGCATGCAGGAAGGCCGGATGGATATCTTGAGTGACACACACAAGTGAGTCTGGCGAGCCGAACGGCGTCAGCCCTCGGACCTGCGCTGGCAAAACATTGTCCGGGGGCTGACGCCACCCGGCTCACCAGTTCCGATCGTTTAGGAGATTTTGAAATGGACCCCGTTGATCTGCTCAAAGATTTAGTCGCCATTCCCAGCGTGAACCCGATGGGCCGAGATTTGTCCGGCCCGGAATTTCTGGAAGGCCGCGTCAGCGATTACCTCGAAGGAGTCTTTCGGCAACTCGGCGTGCGGTATCAACGTATCGAAGTCGCTCCGGGCCGAGCGAACGTCATCGCGCGGTTCGATTCGCCGAACGCGAAAACGACCGTGCTACTGGATGCTCACCAAGACACTGTCCCAACCGACGGCTTCCCCGATCCGTTCAACCCGGTCGTCCGCGACGGCAAGCTCTTCGGCCGAGGAAGTTGCGATGTGAAAGGGGGCATGGCCGCGATGCTCTCAGCATTCGCTCGTCTGGTGAGCGAGAAGCCAGCCGGCGCACCGAACGTCATCCTGTCTTGCACCTGCGACGAAGAATCGACGTCACTGGGAGTGAACGATCTGACGACGCTCTGGACCGATCCCAAAAGAGCGGGTTCGATCATCGACCGGCAACCGGACATCGCGATCATCGCAGAGCCGACTCAACTCGACGTCGTGGTTGCGCATCGCGGGGCGACTCGTTGGAAGATTCGGACGACCGGCCGAGCCTGTCACAGTTCCGCGCCACACGAAGGAGTCAACGCGATCTACAAAATGGGTCGAGTCCTGACCGCTCTGGATGAATTCGCCGCGAAGCTGCCGACGATGATCCCCGCACATCCGCTCTGCGGTTCGGCAACGCTGAGCGTCGGCCGCATCACCGGTGGCATCAGCGTCAACACAGTGCCCGACAGTTGCGAGATCGAAATCGACCGCCGAGTCATCCCCGGTGAAGACGGCTGGGACGCCATCAAGCAGGTGCAGCAGCACTTCGCCGCGCGATTGGATTTCGAGGTCGAACACCTGCCACCGTGGCTGGTCGGAGTCTCGCTGTCCGATGAGCACAACGGCCCGCTCGGAGACCGGCTCATCGACTGCATCTCAAAGATCGCCGGACCACGCAAAAAAGTGGGCGTCCCGTATGGCACTCACGCCTCGCGCATCGCCTCTGCCGGAGTCCCCTCCGTCGTCTTCGGCCCCGGCGACATCGCTCAAGCCCACACGGTCAACGAGTGGATCGACATCGGCCAACTCCGCCAAGCGGCGGAGGTCTATTTCGCGTTCTGCAAGAACGTGTAGGTCAGCCTTTCCAGACTGACCCGATCAAGAGTTGACGCCGCTTGTCCATTCGAGTCAGGCTGAAAAGCCAGACCTACGAATGCCCCGGCTATTCGTTCAGCCGCGATTGACGGTCGCGCCACTCGTAGACCGGCCCCTTGAGAGATTTCACATGGTCTTCGAGGAAGCCGATCATCGCCTCTTCGATCTTGAGGCCCTTGCCGAGTAAGTCCGTACCACGCAGCTTCACCCCCTTTAGCTCGCCGTAAAAGAATCGCTCCTCGTTCTTTTTGTCCGCACCCTTTTCGGCTTCTTTCTCCTTAGCCGCTTTCTTCGGTTCCGGTTTCGTCTCGGCTTTCTTCTTGGGAGTCTCGGTTTTTGCCGGGTCGCCGCCGAGGAGTTGGAACAGCTTCTTGGCTTGGTCTTTGTCCTGCGTGTCGCTTCCGCCGACCACAACGAATGCGGCCATTGGCGTGGACTTCAATTGCCCCGCGATTTGGTGAGCCGGCACCTGTGGCAGCGTGGTTTCCGGGGACAGAAAAATCATCGCCTGAATGTCCTGGCCACGCGGCGTTTTCGCAGCCAGATTTGGTGCATCGTCGTAGGGTGCCTTCGCCCAATCCGCTGCCGCGAACGTGATGGCGATGGCCGCACTCATTGTCGGCGCGATGATTGCCATCTTGCGCATGTTGAGATTTCCCTTCTGATGCTCCTCGAAGATGAATTTTTTGACAGCATCCATGTCGCGAACCATCAGCGGATAGTCCGTCGGTTTGAGATCGCTGCCGCCGGCCGCCTTCTTCGCCTTGTCTTTGTCCGGAGCAGCCGCTTTCTTCGGATCATCGTCTTCCGCGCCCGGCTTACTCTGCCCGTGCTTGCGAAGGTCCACGGCGATGACAGCGAAGCCCCTCGCGTTCAATTGCTCAGCGAAGCCTTTCGGAGCGGTCCAAGTCAAACGGCTCTCGCCTTTCATGTGGAGCAACACGACAACCGCCGCTTCTTTTCCTTCCGAAGATCTGTAATACGTCAGCCGGAGCGGCCAGCCATCGGCGGGCGACTGAATCGTCTTGCCTTCAACCTTCTCTTCTTTCTTCTTGTCCTGAGCCACCGCCGCCGAACCGAAAAAGAAGGCACCCAGAGCCAGCAGTCCCCACCAGCAAGTCGTCAGAGTCGCCTTTCCGGCGTTCAAGCTTCCATGTGTTGGTCGAATAACAATCATGTTGTCGAGACCTTTCAATGCGGAAGGCCATTGCCGCTCAAGACATGGCCAGACAATTCGTCAACGGCAGCCAGTTTAGAACTGAGTCCGAACCCTTTCAATTCGCTTCTGAAACCGCGATGTTTTCGCGGCTGAATGGCGAGGGACGCTGCGGCGGACAACGACGTTCGCAAAGCACCGCGACAAAATCCACATCCGTGATTGGGTTGCCAAGAAAGGTTGACGCTCATGTCTTTGAAAGTAGTCGTGACTTCATTGCTCGGCGATGCCGGGCCGCACTTTGAACTCTTGAGTAACGCCGGTTTTGAAACGGTCGTCGTGGACCGTAAGCTTGATTTGAATATCGAAGACAACATGATCACCGCGTTACGAGACGCCGACGCCTGCATCGCCGGCTCCGAACCAATCACGGCGCGAGTCATCTCGTCGTGCCAAAAACTGCGAGTCATTGCTCGCACCGGTGTCGGCTTCGATGCCGTCCACCTCCCCACCTGCGATCAAAAAAGGATCGTCGTCGCGACCACGCCCGGAGTGAACCATCACGCTGTCGCCGAACACACGATCGCAATGCTGATGTCGCTGGCTCGCAACCTGCCACAGCGCGACCGCGAAGTTCGCCGAGGCATCTGGGAGAAAATCCCCACCCCGCGAGTCATGGGCCGCACACTGGGTCTGGTCGGCCTTGGTCGCATCGGCCGTGCTGTCGCAACTCGCGCACGCGGATTGGGACTCAATGTGCTGGCATTCGATCCGTTTCCCAATCGCGAGTTCGCTGAGCAATGGCAGGTCGAATTTACTTCTCTGGACGACCTCTTATCTCGATCGGACTTCGTGTCGCTGCACCTTCCAATGGATCAATCGTCGCGGCACCTCATCAACGCCGACTCGCTACGGCGAATGAAGAGAGGTGCCATCCTCATCAACACCGCTCGCGGCCCGTTGATCGATGAGGTCGCTCTGTACGACGCTCTCAAGTCCGGCCACCTGCGAGCCGCCGGACTCGACGTCTTTCAGAAAGAACCGCTGCCGCTCGATAGCCCGCTGCTAACGCTCGACAATGTTTTGACCTGTGGCCATCTTGGCGGACTGGACCACGAATCCCAACAGGGAACGCTCAGCATGGCCGCTCAGGTCATCATCGACCTGAAAGAGGGCCGCTGGCCAACCGAGTGCATCCGCAATCTACCGGGCGTCAAAGACTGGCGCTGGTGACGACAGACGGACAATCGTCATCACCAAGAAAGGTCTTGTCCAAATTGTTTGCGCAAAGTAGAAGGCACACCTCGCCCGGAGGTGGTGGATATGTTGCGTGAAGGACTCATTCTCGCAGGAAACGTTGGGGTACTGTCAATTGCTTTGGCAATCTTGAAGTACCACTGGAATCGAAGGCGGCTCCAACGATTTCGTGGGATCCTGCATATCATTGGCCGGGATTTATTCGTGCCAGAGGATCTCTCTGAAGATGAGTGGAAGGCACTGGCTGCGACTTACATGCACGATTCGGGATTTGCGGTCGAGGAAATTGAAAAATGGCTGATGATTGGTGTGCTCATCGCCAAGGCCGAGATCGCGCAAGCACTCCGAAAAGTTCAGGAGCAGTATCATGGAAGAAACCTGGAAACGGGCAAAGGAATTGCTTGACTCGGAAGTCAACGACGCACAGCTTCGCCGACGTAGATATTCAAGACGCGCAACTTACTTCCTTGTGCTCTTTACGCTGAGTGTTGTGGGGGCGATCTGGTGGCAACAATTCGATCTCATTTTCGTTTCCACGATTTTCTTGGGAATCAGCGCGATCCTTGCTCTCATGGCAAGTGACGCCAACGGCTTGTCACACGAAATTGCTGGTCGAAGTTGGAGTACTCCGATCCCACGATTTCCCAAACGCCCAGTGTCTTCTTCGGAAACAGACGGCAACTCAGTTCCCTCCGGAAAACTTCAGCCTACACCTGGAGGACTTGGAGCAGCCCGGTCAATGCACGAGGACGAACTCGCTGGAGTTTAGATACGCCCACAAGGCGTCTTGCCAGCCGGCCGAGTTCGTGCGTGACGTCGTTCCCTCGTGGACCAACCGTCGCAGGGCTTGTAGCTCTTTCGGAGTCGGATACCGAGTCAGCGTGGCGAGGCACAAACGTCGGATCTTCTCAGCCTCGGGGTCGCGACTGCTGATGAGCTTTTCGAGCAGCGTGCCGCGGTCCATGCTGAGAGCCTGCTGCGTGAGTTCGCTGTTCATCATCAGTAACGCCTGAGTGATGCTGCTCTCAAACGTGATCGACTCGTCGTTTTCATCCGTTTGAAAAGCGTGGACGAATTGTTGCAGCCACTCGTGGCGGCGGCGGTCATGATCGCCGGTGGCCAGCGGTGTCTTGTCCGCTCCGGTCGCCAGCAACAGCGAGTCGTACAACTGCTCGGCGGTCATGCTTTTGACGTAGACGCGGCTGAACAGCGGAGACGCACCGGTCTCAGGGTTGTCTTGCTCGTTCGATTTCCCAAAGCGACTGCTGCGTTGGTACGAATCGCTGAGACAAATCCAGCGGATCAGTTGCTTGCAGTCGTAGCCGCTGGCGACGAACTCGCGGGCGAGATGATCCAAGAGTTCCGGATGGCTCGCTGGGTTGTGCGGTCCCATGTCATCGACCGGACGAGTAAATCCGCAGCCGAAGAAGTGATCCCACATGCGGTTCACGAACGCTTCGGCCACCTGTGGCTTGTCACCTGCGGTCATCAACTTCGCCAGCTCATGACGGCGGTTCGTGTCGGCGTCTTCATTGATGGCGTTGCCCTCAAACCTCGGATACGCAACCAGTGCTACTCCTCGCCGATTCTCAAAGTGCGTCGGGCCGCCAACGTGTTTCGTCTCCAGCGCGGAGGCTTGCGACTTCATCTTGCCTGCGGCATCGCTGCGATCCACGCGGGCCACCTTCGTCTGCTGGAAGAAACTGTTGAATGACCAAAAGGCGTCTTGCTTCCAATCGTTGAATGGGTGGTCGTGACACTGCGTGCAACCGATCTGCCGGCCCAGGAAAATCTTCGCCGTGATCGCCGTGGCCGGAACCGCTTGGTTATTCAAGTGGGCCAACAAGAAATTTGTGGCACCGTTCTGATCGAACGAACCTTCGGCCGAGATGAATTCACCGACCATCTCGTTCCACGGACGGTTCCTCGCGAAGCTTTCTCGCAAGTACTTCTGAAGCGCGGGACGATTGACGTCACGCGAGTCCGATCGGCCGATCAAAAGGTTGGTCCACACAACCGTCCAATTGCGGACGTAGGCCGGATCGTCGAGCAGCGTGTCGAGCAGCTTCTCTCGTTTGCGGAGATCGCGATCGGCCAGAAATTTCTCAGCGACATCGACCGGAGGAATGTGTCCCACCACGTCGAGATAAACTCGCCGCAGCCACTCGGCGTCGTCGGCCAATGGTGACGGCTCGACCCCTTGCACCTTCCAACCGGCAGCGAGGTGCTCATTGATGACGGCAACGATGCTCTGCACCGAACCATCGGCTTTGCCCACCGCATTGCTGTTGGCTGGCCGTTGTGGGGGTGCATCACTCGCGACGACGTTCGGCTTGTCCGTGGCGTTCAGATCGCGCGGACCGTCTGTTGTCCCAGCCGTCGAATTCTCCGATTTCGGACGCTCGGTCAGCATGACCGGTTGGCTCGGTGATGGTTCTTCCTGGTTTCGCGCAACGGCCTCAGATTCGACGTTGTTCGTGCGATGTGGTTGAATCGCGTTTCGTTCACCGTCTTTGGCAAGCTGAGGCTGGTCATTGTTCGGTACGAACCAACGGCCAGCGGAAAACGAGAACGCGGCAATCACGGCGACACAGGCGGCCAACACCAGTAAGCGTCGATGACCACGTTTTGCGGCTGGCTGGACGGCGTCTGAATCCGACGCAAGTCGCGGCGAAACCGCCGGCTCGAAATTGGCCCCGTCAGTTCCGAACGCCGTATTCCAGTGCAGCGTGCCGTGCAGGTCCAAGTAGGCCAGGTAGGCTCGCCGAGCATTCGAGTCGCGCAGCACGAACTGCTCAAGCCGTTGCGCACCGGCTTGGTCGAGCCGGTCTTCGCACAACGCTTCGAGCAGCTCGAAGAATTCTGGCGACAAGTTGGAGATGTCTCGCGGTGTCATGTGGTTCTCGTCGCGGCGGTCAGCCGGCGCGTGACGCAATCAAACAGAACTTTACGGATGCGGCCGATCGACTGATAAACCGAGTTGGCCGGCCGGCCCAAGTGCTCGGCAACTTTCAAACCGTTCTCGCCCGGAGCGTAGCGAGCTTGAATCAATTCCCGGTCGTCCGCTTTCAGGCGGCGAAGACATTCGGACAACGCCTCGCGACGTTGTTCAAGCTCATCGCTCAACTCGATCGCCTCGGCGGCGACTCGTGAGATGAACTCGTCGCTGAATTGCAGACGGCCGGCTCGTTTCTTCTCCCGGTATTTGAGGATCTCGTAGGTCGCGATCTTTCCGGCCCAAGCGAAGAAGCTTGTGCCGAGCTGAAACTGATGGAACTTGCTCCAGATGATGACGTTCGTATCCTGCAAAATTTCTTCGGCGTCGGTCAGATGACTGACTTGAGACAGGATGAACAAGAACAGTCGTCGTTGGGATTTCGTGAAGAGCTGCACGAACTCCGCATTCGGCACCTGCTCCAAGGAGCCGGCATCTTCAGCAGGTTCTGGTGGGTGCGGCTCGGTCATGTCTTCAAAAGTTCGAGAATCGAAAACCGGTTACGAAAACGGGGGCCAAGCGGCCCCCGTCTTGAGTCCGTTCAGAGACCACTTGATTAGCCGATGAGTTCCGGAATCGGAGTGCCGCCGTTGGCAATCTTCATCGGACGGCCACGCTTCGAGGTGTGAACCGTCGTCGTCGGAATGCCCAGGGCATGACATGCCGTGGCCCAGATGTCTCCGGGGAGATACGGCTTGGTCTCGCAGGTCAGTCCGTCCGCGTCGGTTGCTCCGACATGCGTACCACCCTTGAGGTTGCCGCCGCCGATCATCACCGACCAGCTTGCCGCCCAGTGATCACGTCCGACGTCTTGGTTGATGCGCGGGGTGCGTCCGAACTCGCCCATCCACACCACGACGACGTCCTTGATCATGCTGCGTTCCTTCAGGTCGGTGATCAACGCGGAAATCGCGGTGTCCATCGACGGCAGATTGCGGTCCTTGAGCGTGTTGAACACGTTCGCGTGCAAGTCCCAACCACCCATGCCGACTTCGACGAACGGCACACCGGCTTCGACCAAGCGGCGAGCCATCAACAGGCCGCGACCGAACTCACCGCCAGCCCGCATCATTCCGCCTGTCGGAGCACCCGCGTTCGTGTAGCGGTCGATCGTCTTCGGGTCTTCCTTGTCGACCTTGAAGGCTTCCATCTGCTTCGAGGTCATCAGGTCGATGGCCTTCTTGTAGACGTCCTTGTGGGCCTGCGGGGCTTCACCGCGCTTCGACGCGATGAAGTTGTCTTCAATCGTGCCGAGCATCGCGAGTCGCTGTCGGAATCGTCCCGCGTCCATGCCGTCCGTATCGGCATTTTGGATGCGGCCTTGTGTGTTCACGACGAACGCGGCATTCGACATGCCCAGGAAACCCGGGCTGCCGGGATCGCCACCGATCGAGACGAACGACGGGATTTCCAGTTCCTTTCGCTTCGATCCGAGCTCATGGCTGACCACCGAGCCAAACGTCGGATGCACGACGGTCGGGTTCGGCACATAACCGGTGTGCATGAAATAGCGGCCGCGGCCGTGATCAGCTTCACGAGTGCTCATCGAACGCACGACGTTGAGCACGTCGAACTGAGCCGCCGTCTTCGGCATGTGCTCGCTGATTTGCGTACCGGCAGCCGTGATCGGCTTGAATTCGCCGCCGTTCTTGCTGCCCGGCTTCAGATCCCAAATGTCGATGGTCGGAGGTCCGCCCCCCATCCACATCAGGATGCAAGCTTTTTGATTCTTCTTGACGGTCTCCGCGTGAACTTGCAGGTGCTGCATGAACTGAATGGCGGGGATCGTGGCCGCGCTGGCGGCCATGTGACGCATGAAGTGTCGGCGAGTCATGCCGGCGGGAATGAAGCTCATGGAATTTCCTTTCGAAAGGTTGGGTGATTCAAAGATTGCAGACTTCAAATCTGCGATTTCAGTGGATGAAAATGAACTCGTTGGAGTTCAACAGTGCCCAGAACATGTCTTGGTACGCAGCCAATTTGTCCGAGTTCGCTCGGAGCAAGTCTTGCGCACCTTTGGCTTCCCTTGGATTCGGAGTACGACCGAGTGCCGTCAAATAGAGGCGACGAATTCGATCGGTGTCCTTCGGAGTCTCGGCCAGGATCGTGTTCAGGAAGCTTCCCTTCTGCGCGCTGATCGCGTCCTTCACGAGATCGCCGTTCATCATCATCAGGGCTTGCGGGATCGACCCGTTGAAGGTCGTCGATTCGTCCCCTTCATCGGTGCCGAACGCGACCACGAACTGCCGCAGCCAGACTCGCTTCTTGTCTTCAGCTTGCTCCCAACTAGAGCGGCCGGACTTGTGAGCGTTCGTCGCCACGATCAGCGAATCGTAAAGTTGTTCGGCCGACATCGACTTCAAGTAGACGTGACTGAACATGGCCGAGGTGCCGGCCGCCGGGTTGTCCTTCTCCTCGTTGGCTTTCGAGGCTTGACTGGTGAGGTTGTACGCCTCGGAGTTGCAAATCCAACGGACGAGTTGCTTGACGTCGTATCGCGACTTCACGAACTCACTCCCCAAGCGATCGAGCAAATCCGGATGCGATGGCGGATTGTGCGGCCCCATGTCATCGACCGGCTTGGTGATGCCGTAGCCGAAGAACTGACTCCACATGCGATTGACCATCGCCAAAGAGACCAACGACTTCTCGCCGTCGATCATCAACTTTCCGAGCACTTCGCGGCGATTGACGTCCCAGCCGTCTTTGTCTTTTTGGGCCACGTCGTCCACGACATCCTTGCCGAAGTACCGCGGATATGCGGCTTCAATCAGGCCATTTCGCTTCTCGTAGGTGACGTGGTCAGCGACGCCGTCGCGACGCTTCAATTCGGAGTAGTCATCGACCATGCGGCCCGCTTTCGCGTCGTACTTCCGATGGTCTTCCTTCTGCAACTGGCGGAAGAAGTTATTGAACTCCCAAAACTGCCGCTGCTGCCAATCGTTGAACGGGTGGTTGTGACACTGCGTGCATTGCACCTGCATACCCATGAAGAGCCGCGTGGTCTTGGCCGTCGCGAGCACTCCGTCGTCCGGCATCACCATTTGAGCCAGCAGAAAATTGACCGCACCGTTTTCCTCGAAGTGCCCTTCGGCGGAGACGATATCCAGCACCACGTCATTCCAGGGACGGTTCTTGGTGAACGCTTCGCGGAGAAATTTCTCCATCCCTTTGCGGCTGACTCGCTGGGGAGTGTCTTGGCCGATCATCAGGTTGGTCCAGACGTTCGTCCAATGGCGGACATAGCCGGGATCGTCGAGCAGTTTGTCGATCAGCTTCGATCGCTTGGCCTTGTCTTTGTCGGCCAGGAACTTTTCGATTTCTTCCATCGGCGGCACATGGCCGACGATGTCGAGGTACACGCGGCGAATCCACTCGCCATCGCCGGCAACTTCTGATGCTTCAATTTCGTTGTCGGTCCAGCCTTGGCGGATTTGCTCGTTAATGAACGAGATGAGCACGTCGGACGAGCCAGTCGTGAATTCTTCACGCTTTTTGCCGACTGGCTTGGCGTCCGCGGCCGAAGCTTTGGACTTCGCGTCTTTCGATCCCGATTCCTCCGCCGTGATCGCGACGGAGGCACTGATCGCGAGGGCCAGACTGGCCGCGCCCCAGCACACAAACCGACTTCCGCTCCACGTTCGCATCATTCGAGTTTCCCCCATCAAGAGCTATTCGCGCCGTTTGCTTGCGATGAAAGCCGACGTTAACTTCAAGTCGTTCTGGCTGTCTCTCGAGTCTACGGCAGGAAAATACCTGAGTCACCACCACGAAGTTCGCGACAATCTGTCTCGTTTTGAAATTCACCCACCCAACGGGACGCCAATTTACCGGCCTAACCCTCGTCCTGGAAGCCAGTTGAGCCACTTTCTACGGGCTGCCGAAGGAGCCTGCGATGACCTCCCCTGCGATCCTTTCTGGCCGAGTCGCCGTCATCACCGGTCGAGCCAGCGGAATCGGACGAGCCACCGCACTCCTCTTGGCTCAGCACGGTGCCCGAGTTTTCGTGGGGGATTATCGCATCAGTCGAGAAGCCGAACAGTCCCTGGCGACGCTGGGCATCCAGTCCTCGGCCTGTGACGTCCGCAATGTTGCTGATTTACAACGCTTGATTGATCAGGCCGCGACGATCGCCGGCCGACTGGACATCCTGGTCATCAACGCCGGCATCGGCATGGTCAAGCAAATCCACGACGTCTCCGAGTCCGACTGGGACAACTGCCTCGACACGAATTTCAAAGCCGCGTTTTTTGGAGCCAAGTTTGCCATCCCGCACATGACCCGCTCCGGCGGTGGGAGCATTGTGAACACCGCCAGCAACGCTGGATTGCTGCCACGAGCTCACGACCCCGTCTACTCGATCAGCAAAATGGCTCTGATTGGCCTGACTAAAAGCTTGGCTCTGTGTCACGCGAAGGACCGCATCCGAGTCAACGCCGTCTGCCCCGGCCCAGTTTGCGACACCGGCATGATGAACGCCGATTTAGAAGCCGCCGTTGATCGCGCTGCGACCGAGCGTCGGATGATCGCCGCTAGCCCGCTGGCGCAAGCCTTCGGCCGCATGAGCCATCCCGAAGAGATCGCCGCCTCGATTCTGTACCTCGCCAGCGATGCCGCCTGCATGGTGACTGGCACTGCCCTCGCGATCGATGGGGGCAAGTCGTTGGGCGTGCCGCCAACTTGTTGATCGACTGCATTTCAAGAGCGTCGAAACCGTCATGCACGTTCGACCAAAACCGCGACGGCGTTTCCGCCACCCAAACACAGAGCGGCGATCCCGATGCGGAGTTGTTTTTGTTCCAGCGAGAACAAAAGCGTCGTCAGCACGCGAGCACCACTGGCACCGATAGGATGACCGAGGGCAATCGCACCACCATGCACGTTGACCCGATCCGGCGGCAGATCAAGTTGCTGAACACAGGCTAGCATTTGGACGGCAAACGCCTCATTGATTTCGAACAGATCGACATCCGCCAGCGATCGTCCGGCGCGTGCGAGCACTCGTCGAATCGCCGCGACTGGAGCCGTGAAGAGATCTTCTGGCGGACCTCCGGCCGTTGTCGAGGCGACGATCCGTGCTAGTGGCTGACGGCCGATTCGCTCGGCGACCGCAACCGACGCCACGACAGCGGCAGACGCTCCATCGCTGATCGTCGAGGCGTTGCCGGCCGTCACGCTGCCATCGCTGGCAAACGCCGGGCGCAACGTCGACAGCCGAGCCAAATCGCAATCCGCTCGCGGGCCTTCGTCCACGGAAACAATCGTCGATCCACTGCGAACAGCCACTGACACGTCAACGATCTCTTTGCGGAACGCACCCGCGTTGATCGCCGCCATCGCGCGGCGATGACTTTCGACCGCGAACTGATCTTGAGCCTCTCGCGAGATGCCCGCTCGCTGAGCCAAGTGGTCCGCAATGTGTCCCATCGACTGGCGGCTGAAGGCGCATTCGAGTCCGTCGTGCAGCATCGAATCGATCAGCGGCCGGTCGCCGAGGGCCGGCCCTTCGCGTCGCAGCAGCCACGGAGCTTGGCTCATGTTCTCCATGCCGCCAGCGACGACGACCTCTGCATCCCCGCTGCGAATCGCTTGTGCCGCCAGCATCACCGCTTTCAATCCCGATCCGCAGACCTTGTTGATCGTCAGCGCGCCGACTGTCGCGGGGAGACCACCCTTCAGTGCCGCTTGTCGAGCCGGGGCTTGTCCTGCTCCCGCCGGCAACACCATGCCGAGAATCACCTCATCGACATCCGCCGGTGCAACCCCCGCGCGAGCGACCGCTTCGCGCACGACGCATGCTCCCAAGTCGGTCGCTGGCACGGACGACAAACTGCCTCGGAACTTACCGACCGGCGTGCGGCAGGCGGAAAGAATGACGGCCTCGGACATAATCGGACTCCTCAGACGACCTCTCGCTCAAGCGATGATTTCAGGCCTCACCGAGCTTGTCTCGGTGGACTTAGGCTTTTGCACTACGCAGCGACTCAGGTCAAAGTCGTGGTGCAAAAGCCCGTAACCACCGAGACAATCTCGGTGGGGTTGCTTGCCTGAGGACGACGTCGCGAGTTCATTCTAAAGACCCGACTTAGAGAGGCGAGTCGTGCGGGTTCCGTTAGAATGCTCGCGAGACATCATTCTCGGAGGACGGTCATGAGCGACACAGCAGTCCCGTGGGTGAAAGGTTTGACGATCGGAGCGGCTCTGCGCGAGACCGCTCGGCGGCTTCCGGATCAGGATGCCATTGTTTTTTGCACGACTGGCGTCCGCTGTTCGTGGGCCGACTTCGACCGGCGAGTCGATGAGGCCGCACGAGCCTTGCTGGCACTCGGTTTCCAAAAAGGGGACCACTTCGGCGTGTGGTCCGGCAACTGCCTGGAGTGGGTGATCCTGCAATTCGCGACCGCTCGAATCGGCGTCGTGCTGGTGACGATCAATCCCAGCTACCGAGCCTCGGAATTGAAATACGCGCTCGCTCAATCCGAGGTGCGCGGACTCGCGCTCAGCGACCGCTTCAAGTCGGCGGACTATCGAGCGATCCTCGAAGAAGCTTGTCCGGAGTTCGCAACGGCGTCTCACGGAGAGATTGGCAGCCAGCAATTCCCGAAGCTGCAATGGCTGATCTCGCTGCGAGGCGAACTCCCAGGCACGCTCCCTTGGGACGAGCTGCTTGCTCGTGCTTCGACTGTGACGGTGGATGAATTGACTCGCCGTGAAGCGACACTTTCCGCTGTCGACCCGATCAACATTCAATACACCTCCGGCACGACTGGTTTCCCGAAGGGGGCGATGCTGTCGCACGCGAACATTCTCGTGAACGGCTACTACGCCGGCGAGAATCAGCGGTTCACGCCGAGCGATCGGCTCTGCATTCCGGTGCCGCTGTATCACTGCTTCGGTTGTGTGTTGGGAACGCTCTGCTGTGTCGCACTCGGCAGCACGATGGTCTTTCCGGCCGAGACGTTCGACGCTGGCGCGACGCTGGCAGCGATCGAGTCGGAACGCTGCACGGCAATCTACGGCGTGCCGACGATGTTTATCGCGATGCTCGAACATCCCGACTACCCGCAGCGGAGTCTGAAGTCGCTCCGCACCGGCATCATGGCCGGCAGTCCCTGCCCGATCGAGCTGATGAAGCGAGTCACTCACGAAATGGGAGCCAGCGAAATCACGATCGGCTACGGCCAGACGGAAGCCTCGCCGCTGGTCACTCAGACGGTCACCGACGACCCCATCGATTTGCGAGTCGGGACCGTCGGCCGTGCTCTGCCTGACGTCGAAGTGAAAATCATCGATCCCGAAACCGGCCGCGAACTCGCAGACGGCCAATCAGGCGAGCTGTGCAGTCGCGGACACGTCGTCATGCTGGGCTACTTCAACATGCCTCAGAAGACCGCCGAGACGATCGATGCTGACGGTTGGCTGCATTCTGGAGACCTCGCACTGCGAACTCCCGAAGGGTACTTCCGCATCACCGGCCGACTGAAAGACCTCATCATTCGCGGCGGCGAGAACATCTACCCTCGAGAAATCGAAGAGCGGCTGTACCAGCACCCGGCCGTTCAAGACGTGCAAATCGTCGGCATCCCCGATCGGAAGTACGGCGAGGAAGTCCTCGCCTGGATCAAGCTCCGCCCAGGCAGCCAAGTCACCGAGCAAGAGATCCGCGACTTCTGCCGCGCGAGTTTGGCTCACTTCAAAACGCCGCGATACATCAAGTTCGTGGACAGCTTCCCGACGACCGTCACCGGCAAAATCCAGAAGTTCAAAATCCGCGAGTTGGCGATCCAAGAACTCGGCCTGCAAGACGCCGCGCAGATTGAGACGGCCTGAAGTAGGTCAGCCTTTCCAGTCTGACCCGAATGGGGATCGACGCCGTTTTGCCAATTCGGGTCAGGCTAGAAAGCCTGACCTACGAGCGGCGCGACCGTGATTGCGACGTCGGCTTCCTCGGACTCAGCCGCGCGATGCGTGCTTCGTGGCGGCGAATCTTGAGCGTGAGGCGGTCGAGTTCTTCAGCGATCTCGGCCGGAGTTTGCGGACGGTCGTTGGGATTCGTGCGCAGCATGTTGGCGACCAACTCGTCGAGGTCGGAGTGTGCTTCGGCTCGCAGCGCGCTCACCGACGGCGGGACCGTCGTGATGCGGCCCATCAGCTTTTGCATCACGTTGTCGCCGGGGAACGGAACTTCGCCGGTCAGCATTTGGAACAGCGTGCAGCCGAGACTGAAAATGTCGGAGCGGATGTCGGCGTGCGTCGCGCTCATCGCCTGTTCGGGGGAGATGTAATCGGGAGTCCCCAAGACCGCTCCGGTTTGCGTCACAGGATTCAGCGACAGCGATTCGGTGGCGATGTGTGCCAAACCGAAATCGAGGATGCGGGCGTGAGGTGTCGCGAAGTCCGGGTTCGGCGAAACGAAGATGTTTGACGGCTTGATGTCACGATGGACGAGCCCCTGCTCGTGAGCGTGTTGCAGTCCGAGCGCCACTTGCCGGACGACCTCGCACGACCAACTGACCGAGAGCGGTGACTGCGTCCGCATCGTTTCCCACAGGTCGAGTCCGTGCAGAAACTCCATCACCAGAAAGTGGCAGCCGTCGGCGACGCCCGACTCCAGCGTCTGAACAATGTGCGGATGAGCCAGTGCCGATGCCGCCCGCACCTCTTGCAGATACCGCTTCATCCCTTTCGGATTGCCGAGCTGCGTCATGACTTTCAACGCGACGGTTTGGCGAGTGGCCGAATGCTCGGCGAGGAAGACCAGCCCCATGCCACCTCGGCCAAGCAGGTCGAGCAGCCGGTACTTGCCGACATGCAGTTGCTCGTGTCCCTCCTGCAACTGTGTCGCTTGCCAGCGAGTCAGCCATCGCTGTTGCACGAGCCACTTCGCCAGCTCGCGCGGCGTGCTGCGAGCGTGCGAGGCGTCGCACAAGTCCGCCATCTGCTCCCGCGACAGCAGCTTGCTGCGGTTCAGACGGGACAGGAAGGTCTCCAAAGATTCCGCTGGCGGCATTCGTCGAACCTCGGCCCGTGGTCGCATTCCAACTGATGCGGTAGCGTACTACCGATGTGATCGATTCCTAGCTCGGCTATTTGAAAGCGCAGGTTCGACAGGAAGATCGGGGACAGGAAGATGCGGCAGCAAACGTGGGACGACGATGAAGACGATGAATGGAGCGATGACGAATCGGACAACGAGAATCTCGACGGCGAGTCCACCATCACCTGCCCCCACTGTGGCACCGAAGTCTACGAGGACTCACCGCGCTGTCCGTCGTGCGAAAACTATCTGTCGCTGGAGGACGCACCGCCGACTGCGACGAACAAGCCGTGGTGGGTGCTGCTCGGAGCGGGACTCGGCCTGCTGGCGTTTCTGCGTTGGTTGTTCGTGTGAGCTGGCCACGATAAACCGTGCAAGCACACTAACCCGAAGCGTCAGCGAGGGCGAACGCTTCACTCGGCTGGAAAACGGAGTTGCTTGAAGCGCTCGCCCTCGCTGACGCTTCGGGTGACTGGGAGAGAAACATGCACCAGCGATTCGCGACTTTCTGCGTGGCTTCCGTTCTGACGTGTTCGCTGGCCTTCGCCGCTGACGCCGATCCGCGAAAGCCGGCTGCGATTCAGACGCAGGATGTTCCAGTCGTCTCGGCCGAGGTCGTCGCGAAGCTGTCGCAGTATCAGAACACGCGCACGGCGGCATTTCGTGGCTGGGCACCGGACGGCAACGGGATGCTGATTTCGACTCGGTTTGGAAACGCCGCGCAGTTGCATCTCGTCACGCAGCCGGGTGGGCGGCGCGAGCAGCTCACGTTCTTCGACGAGCCGGTCAGCGGGCGATTTATCCCTGGCGTGAGCGACGGGGCTTTGCTGTTGTCGGTGGACAGCGGCGGCAACGAGAACGCTCAGTTGTGGCGGCGGGATCGCCGGAACTTTCAGACGCAGTTGCTGAGCGACGGGAAGTCTCGCAACCTCGTGCAGGCGTGGAAGCGGGATGGATCGGCGGTGGTCGTGGCGAACAATCGCCGCAACGGGAAGGACATGGACTTGTACCGCGTCGATCCGCGCAAGCCCGACTCGTACGAATTGCTGATGGAGGTCAACGGGCAATCCTGGGAGGCGGATGATTGGTCGGCCGACGGCAAATGGCTGGTGCTGCGCCGATACGTCTCGATCAACGAATCGCACGCCGCGCTGTTCAATATCGAGAAGAAGGAACGGACCGATTTGCCGCTGCCGACCGAGGGCAAAGTGGCGATCGGTCAATTGGCATTCGCGCCGGATGGCCGAACGGTTTATCTCACGACCGACGCCGGTTCGGAGTTCTTGCGGCTGGCGCGGCTGGACCTCGCGACGCAGAAGTGGACGTGGGTTTCCGACGGACTCGATTGGGATGTCGATGAGCTGACCGTGCATCGGGAAACGGGGACGGTCGCGTTCCTCATCAATGACGACGGCATGAGCCGCCTGTTCCTGTGGAACCCGGCGACCGGCCAACGCCGCAGCGAATTTCGAGTGCCGCTGAGTGTGATCAGCGGCTTGGAGTTCTCACCGAGCGGCACCTCACTCGGCTTCACGTTGTCACGGCCAGAGGCACCGGCCGAAGCGTACTCGCTGCGGTTCTCGGACGGCGAACTCACCCGCTGGACGTTCAGCGAAGTCGGCGGACTTGATCCGGCCTCGTTCGTCGCGCCGACACGGATTCAGTTCAAGTCGTTCGATGAGCGGCCGATTCCGGCGTACCTCTACAAGCCGCGTGCGGCGGGGTCGGGAGACCCGCGCCGATCGCTCG
>SXGU01407298.1_pt1 | contig 18188 bp, 13 predicted proteins | sample 3174531 | NCBI WGS metagenome assembly SXGU01 (sample SAMN11356863, study PRJNA531348) | freshwater metagenome | isolation source: freshwater sample F1-140 | place: China: Fuxian Lake, Yuxi | collected 2017-12-25 | reverse complement strand
TTAAATCAAAGGAGACATTTTGAAAATCAGCTTGGCGCAAAAGCTCAATCGTTTCGCGCACATCCTGCGCCGAGTGTTGCCGACCGAGACGTTTAAGTTCAGTATCATCAAATGTTTGCGCGCCGAAACTGGCGCGGTTAATACCGAGCGATTTGTAATCTTGCAGCGTTGCGAGCGTGACGGTTGCCGGATTCATTTCCATCGTCGTCTCTAGGTTTTCCACCTGTGGAAAACTTTTGCGAATCGCTGTGAGAATTTTTTCCAGCTGCCGCGCCGATAAAAGCGAAGGCGTTCCGCCGCCGAAATAAATCGTTTCGACGACGATATCGCGCGTCGAATTGCGGGCGGCGAAATTTTCTATTTCCTTAACGAGCGCGGACACGTAGCGCTCGACCGTTTCTTCCGACTTAAAAACATCGGTCGCAAAATCGCAGTACGAGCAGCGCGAACGGCAAAAAGGAATGTGCAGATAAATTCCGGCGGACATATTGAAAAATTTCGATTAAGTAATATTAATTGTAACAAACTCAAACCGTTAAATTCGCAAGCCGCAGAATTTATTCGTTCAAATTGTTTTGCGCCGATTTTGCTTTGGATTTATAAAGCGTGTAACTTATAAAAAAGTTAATTTACACGGAGATTTTTGGTAAAAGAGAATGAATAATCAAGCAACAGTCGCGGACATTTTCCGCCGCGCATTGGAAATCAGGGCGTCGAATCCGAACGGAGATTACAAAAATGTCGAATCGCAAATCGTCAGCGAATTTTCCGGTTCGCCGTTTCCCTCGACCGCGAGTTTAACGATTCCCGAATACGATAATATCGTGCCGGAAGAAGATTGGACAGCCGGTTTGCCGATTGTTCTGCGCGGCATTCAAACCGAAAATTGGGCGGAAATCGCACACGGCATCATCATCAGTTTGGAGCAGGTGGAAAATTACCCGAAGCAATCCGGTCGTGAAGATTCGCCGGAAAAAGAATGGCGCAACCGGCACAAATCAATCGCCGAAGCCGAAGAAAAAAATCTTTCAAAATGGATGCCCGACGAGCTGTTGGCGATGGCGAAACGCAACGTCAAAAGTTAGAAATCAGTTGCGGGAAATGCAAAAGTCGAAGAATGGAACGCGGATTTTCGCGGAAAAAGTGCGGATTTTTACGGATTTTTTAATTTTTTAATTTTGTAGAAAGATTGATCCGTCTTCATCTGCGCTTTTCCGCGAAAATCCGCGTTCCGTTTTCTTGTTGTCTCTTACTTTTGATTTTCGTATCATTTGCGCGTTCACAACTACTTTCTAAATCTCCAATCGCAAACCGTCTTTTCCTTCCAGAACTTCGCACGGCGGCGAAAATCTCGCTATTTCCTTTTGAAAATCTGCCTCGTCCCATTCCGGATAAAGATGAATCAACACGGCGCGTTTCGGTTTCGCGTATCGAATCAAATGCGCGGCTTCGGCGAGTTCGAGATGCGTGGCGACCGGTTTATCTTTCACAAATGAACATTCGAGCAAAAACAAATCCGCGTTTCGCGCGAAAACGCCCAAATCTTCGGTAAATCCAGTGTCCGCCGAATAAACGACGATTTTACCGGTTGCCGTTTCGCGCAGATGAAGCGCGCAGCTTTCGTCCGTGTGCGGCGTATTCATCGCGACAGCTTCGATTTCCGGCACGATTGCAAATTTTTCAAGCAATTCGATTTCAACGATTTCGAGCGGAAAAGGCTGCTGCAAAAGATTATAATCGTTCGCTTTATCAAAATTTTCGATTAATTTTCGCAAACCTTTTGCGCCGAAAATCTTTAGAGGTTTCGTTCGCGTCTGCGTTTCCGGCGCGTATTTCGTGCCGAATAAAAACGCCGGAAGACCGCCGACGTGATCGAGGTGAAAATGCGAAATCCAGATCGCGTCCAAATTCGCCCAATCGAGATTTTCCTGCGCCATTCGATGAACCGCCGACGCCGAACAATCGAGCAAAAGCGAGTGATTTTCCGTTGCGAGCCAAAATCCCGAACTGCTTCGCTGCCGGTGCGGAACCGAAGTTCCCGCTCCCAAAATAGTAAATTTCATTTCTGAATTTTAGCCGTCAGCGGCGCGAATTGCACGAGTAATTTCGAGTTATTCGCGCGCTTTTCGATTTGCCGAGCCGATTCGCCGCTGAGTTTTTTTGTGGTAAATTTAATTCAGTATGAGTGAAATAGACATTCTGGCAATTTTCGCGCACCCCGACGATATGGAATTAACCGTCGGCGGAACGCTTTTGAAAATGAAATCTCTGGGTTACAAAACCGGCGCGCTCGACGTAACCGGCGGCGAAATGGGAACGCGCGGAACGGCGAAAGGTCGCCACGAAGAAGCGGTCGAAGCGGCGCGCATTCTCAAACTCGACGTGCGCGAAAATCTCGGTTTGGCGGACGGACACGTTTTCGTTGATGAAGAATCGCGCACGAAACTCGTTCGCGTTTTGCGCCGCTTGAAGCCGAAAGTGCTTTTGACGCATCAATACGACGATCCGCATCCGGATCATAATCACATTGCGCAATTGGTTCGCGAAGCGGCGCGGCTCGCTTCGATGCGCCGCTACGACGAAGAATTCGGGCAGGAAAGAATCAATGTGCCGATGGTCGCGCACAACATTTTTTCGCGTCTGCTCGCGCCGTCGTTTATCGTTGATGTTTCCGAATTTGCCGAACAAAAAATGGACGCGATTAAGGCGCACAAATCGCAGTTTTACAATCCCGATTCTGACGAGCCGGAAACCAGATTGACCGGCGAAGGTTTTCTTAGTGAGTTGGAAAATCGCACGCGTTATTTCGGCTCGCTGATCGGCACGACCGGCGGCGAACCGTTTTACGTGCGCGAAGCTCTGAATGTTGACGATCCGATTGCGCTTCTGACGCGTCCGATGAATCTTTATTCTTGAAGTGATCTTTAGATTGATTGTTTAATCGCAAATTATGAATACGCTGGCGCCCGAAGAAATCGAACTCAACAAAAAGCGAAAAGTTTTAGATCGCCTCAAAGACAAACTTGCCGTGAGCGAAGAAACGATGACGGAACTGCGCGCCGAACTCGATCAATTTGAAGCGCGTTACACGATGGAAGTCGCGCGTTTGTACGCGGAACTCGACGAAGTCGAAGCGCAAATCGCCGAAGAAGAAGTAAAACTCGTGCCGGACGACGAGGAAATTAAAAAACGCGCCGAAGAACTGCGCAAACGCGCCGAAGAATCCGCCGCCAACGCTGAATCGGCGGAAAATTGTTCGTTCAAATGGAAGCCGAATGCCGAAGCGAAAAAGGCTTATCACAATCTGGCGAAAATTATTCACCCGGATTTGGCGCTCGACAAGGAAGAAAAAGAAAAGCGCCACAATTTGATGACAAAGTTAAACGACGCGTATTCTTCCGGCGATCAAAATTTGCTGAACAAACTCGTCGAAGATTTTCGCGATTCGCCGGATTTGGTGCGCGGCGATTCAATCGGCGACGAACTCGTCCGCGCGATTCGGCAGATTTCGCAGATTAAAACGCGGCTGAAAGAATTGCGCGAAGAACGTCTCACCGCCGAGCTTTCCGAGCTTTTCGTGCTGCGCGAAAAAGTCGAAGCCGAAATGCTCGAAGGCAGAAATCTTTTGAAACAAATGGCGGAGCGCACGAAAACGCACATCAAAAAATCCGAACGCCGATTGGCAAATTTGCGCAACGTCAACGCCGCGCAGGAAGATTACGTCAAAGAACGTTTCGGAATGGATATTTCGGCTTTTCGGAATTAACGCAAAATTCGGAAGTCGTTTTTTAATTGAGCGGCAGGATTTTTTTAGATTCAGCTATAAATTCAGCGGTTCGATCGCGATTTTGCCGTTGGTTGTATTCGCTAAACGCCCGACGCCGACGATTTTGCCGAGAATCTCGATTTTTTCTTCGTCATACAAAAGCGGCTCGCTGCCGGGAATTTCGAGACAGACGATGCCGAATTCGCGGTCAAAAAATCCGCACGAAATCTCGTCGCCGTCTTTTTCGCAGACCGCTGTCAAATCGCCGCGTTTGACCTCGACGTTAGCGACGATGGCGAGCGAATTGATACTCAAACCGATATTTTCGAGATGCGCGTTTTTGATGCGTACCGCCTGAATTTCTCCATATTGCGCAATAACGGCGGGCACAATCAACTCGATTTCTTCCGCGTTCAGCTCGCTTGGCACGACGGAATTTTCAGCGGCGATTTTATTTTTTTCCGTGAGCGCGTTTTCAAATTCGCCGACAAATTTTCTTGCCGTTTCTTCGCTGATGTTTTCGCGCGCGATTTTCACCGCTTCAAACAGCGCGAAAATCGCTGCCGTAAAATCGTTGAGACGAAGCAAAATTTTGGCTTTCGTCAAATGCGTTTCGGCTCGATAAAGAAAATTCTCGCTTTTGCGCAAAATCTCAACAGCTTTTTCGACCGTTTCTAAAGCCTGCACAAACTTTTCTTCTTCGCAGTAAATCAAAGCTTTTGTATCAAACGAAAACCCTTCGCGCGTGCGGTCTTTAAGCTGCCGAAAAATCTTTGTGCCGTTATCTATCGCCCGGTGCGCGCGCGCGAACTGTTTGGTCGCGCGATAAAGCTGCGCCAGATTGTTTTCGACCGTTCCGAGATAAATTTTATGGCGCGATTTCTGATGATAAAACCGCGCCAGTTCAAACATTCGCAGAGATTCTTCCGTTTTGCCGAGATTTTTTAACGCAACTCCGAGATTTGTAGAAAAACTTCCGTTCAAAAACGCATCGCCGTACGCGCGAAATTCCGTTTCGAGACGTTTCAGATGCTCGACGACTTCCTCGTTTCTGCCGCGCGAAAGATGAATCAAACTTTTCGTTAATTGCGCATAAATGCGCGTTTCGCTCGAAATCGGCAAATCGTGCGACAGCGCTTCTTCGATAAACGTTTCGGCTTCGTTTATTTCGCCGGTTCGCCAGTAGGAAAGCGCCAGGTAATTTTCGCATTCGGCGATTTTCTCTGAATCGCCGATCAGAAGAAATCGGCGGTGCGCTTCGGTTAAAAGATTTTTAGCTTTGATTTGCGAATCTTTGATTTGCCGGTTGTGTCCCCAAAATCCAATTAGACTGCCGCAGCGCAGAAAAATTTCCGCGCCTTCCGGTGCGGTCATTCCTGCCACCGAAGGAACTTCGGAAGTATCCGCCCAAATCTCCGTCAGCTCTGCTAAGGCTTCTTCATAAAGCCCGCATCTTTCCATTTTTATTAGAGTTTCGGCTAAAACTGCAACGCCTTTGTGGAGAGTTCTCATAACTTGGAGATAACCAATTCTGATAGTATATCCACGATATTTCAAAAGTATCAAGACCAAGAATTCAAAAGGAAACTAAACACAATGAAATCAACAATTAAACTACTTTTAATCGGTATCATTTTCGCCGGCAGCGTTCTCGCCGATGGCGATATGGGCAATGGCGGTTACACCTGCGAAGGCGATATGGGCAACGGCGGCAGAATTTGTCCGACGGAGTGCACGGAATGCGAGGAAATCAACACGCAAGCGAATGGCGAGAATGCGTCAGAATCCGATTCCGACAACTCGATTTTAAGCGCGGTGCAGACTTATCTAAACGAGTTGTTCGGCACCGGCATTTAGGAGAGAAAAAGCAAACGAGGCAACGTTACTTTTCGGACGAAATGCTCTCGGCGTTTTCGATTATCTTCTCGTCTCTGATTTGATGCGGAGATAAAACGACGATTTTCTCGCCTGCCGATTGTTCTTTCGTCTGAAGCTGTTGCTGAAAAAATTCCCCGACAATCGCGCGGCATTGTTCTTCGATCAATGCGCGAATCGCGTCGGTCAGTAGATGTGTGTCTTTATTTGCCGGTTTCGCGGCGACAAATTTGTCTCCCGTTCCCGTTAAAAGCCAATGAAGCGAATACGGCGTGCGGTCGGCGATGCGCCGCAAGATCTTCGCGTCGGGAATTCTGCCGGACAGATAGTTTTTCGCCGCTTGATATGAAATATTCAGCATTCGAGCGAGTTCTGACGACTGCGCAGTGCCGCAAACCTCTATCAAACGCACAACAAATTCGTGATTCTCAATTTTTGGGGAAACGCTTCTTGACATGATTCTACGATTGTGGCAAATTCTAAACAATTATTCAACGCTTTTATTTGAACGAGTTTTTTGAGATTTGATCCCAAGTTAGAGAATCGGTCCTAACCAACACAAATTATTGATTTGGTAATTTGTTTTTCTGGAAAAGATTAAGTAATATAAAGTTTCGTTGTCGGCTGCGCCTTGCAGTCGATAGCGAACCGGGGGAAACGGTGTGGGAGACGTTTCCCCCTCTTAATTTTAAATGATTGTTGACAGTACGATTTTCGCTCGCCCGATAAAAAATATCCTTGATTCTTCGCTTTGCAACAAACCAAACTATTTATTGGATTCCTGTTTTTTCTCGATTTGTTTGACGAGCCGAGTCGCGTGATTTCTCGAAATAAGCGGTATTCTTTCGTCGTTGCTTAATTCTTTGAGAAATGTAATGAGCTGCTGCGGATCGGCGATTTCGTTGCGCCGAATCAGCGAATCGAGCGAATCGAACAACTTCGGCGATTCGAGCGGCTGGTTTTCGCGCGCCAGATTGATGTCAAAAATCCACACATACTGCTGGCTGATTCTTCGGTATTCGTCAGCTAAATTTTTGGCGTCTTGAACAGTCGTATAATTAAATTTCGCTTCCCGCTCGCGCCCGTCTTTTTTCACTTTTATTTTGATATTTCCGAGGTGCGAATAATCTTTTTCAAATTGATAACTTTCACTCGAGTTAATAAAATCAAGCGCTGCAAGAGAATTGTTGATCTTTTCAAGCGTCGCCGGTGAAAGTTGAAGCGGATCGGAAACAGATTCTTCAACGCCTTTTTTGAAAAAAGAAATCGTTCCTTTCCCTTTTTCATCGTGCGCGATCACAATTTGCGAAAGCGTAAAATTCGGCTGAGAAAACTCGTAATAATAAGCATCGAATTTGCCGTTTCCCGCTGGCGAAACAGTTGTTTCCGGAGCTTTTTCATCAACGATTTTTTCGGAATTTGCATTATTTCCGGGACGCTCATTTTTTTTATGCGTCAATTTCGTTTCCGGCGTCGGCGCAGGAACGGCAACCGCTTTTTCATCATTGACGCTTTTGGCAGCGGACGGTTCGGCATTTTTCTTCGCAGGCGATTTGCGCGAATTGCTCTGCGCGAAATTCAAAAGCGAACTCGACAAAACCAGTCCGGCGAAAACGATTATTTTTAGCGATTTTTTCATTAATTTGTGTAAAACTTCGCCGAAAGAATCAGCGTTTCAGGAAACCTTTTATTTATCTATTAAAACGAAAGCTATGATGTCGCATTCGGGGAAAAGTTTGTCGCTCAGGCGAAAATCGCACAGATTTTAGTTGCGCCAGTCTATTCAAATTTCACCGAAACGATTTTTGAAACGCCCGCTTCCTGCATCGTCACGCCGTAGAGAGCGCGCGCCGCTTCCATCGTGCGTTTGTTGTGCGTGATCACGATAAACTGCGTTTTTTCCGACATATCGGCGATTTTATTAACGAATCTGCCGACGTTCGCATCGTCGAGCGGCGCGTCCACTTCATCGAGCAGACAAAACGGCGCGGGACGATATTTAAAAATTCCCATCACGAGCGCAATCGCCGTCATCGCTTTTTCGCCGCCCGACAGTAAAAGTATATTTTGCAGACGTTTGCCCGGCGGCTGCGCGACGATTTCGATGCCCGCTTCGAGCACGTCATCGGCTTCAAGCAACGTCATCTCGCCGCGTCCGCCGCCGAAAAGCTCTTGAAAAAACTCGATAAAATTCGCATTGATCGCGGCAAAAGCTGCCTTGAATTTTTCGCGCGAACGTTCCTTGATTTCGCGCAGAGCCGCTTCCGCCGCCGCAATACTGTCAATAATATCCTGTCTCTGCGCGGTCAAAAAAGTCAGTCGTTCTTCGGTTTCGGCGAGTTCTTCGAGCGCCAGCATATTGATCGCGCCGAAATTCTCGATTTTTTCGCGCAAATCTTCTGCTTCTTTTCGCGCCGCGCCAAGATCAAAATCAGCTTCGATTTCTTCTTTTTCGATGAGTTCGCCGAGCGGCACATTCAATTCGTGCGCGCATTTTTCGGTGACGCCGCGCAGTTTCGTCAAAGTTTCCGTCTGACGAATTTCAAACGCCGCGCGTTCGTTGCGCGCTTCGGCGGATTTCTTGTTCAAATCGGCGAGCGTGCGGCTCGTCTCATCGGCTCGTTCGCGCGCTGTTTTCAAATTTGTCGCTGCTTCGCTCAAAGAGTTTTGTTCTTCGCTTTGTTCGCGGTCGGCGGAGGCGATTTTTTGATTGATTTCGGCGAGAGATTTCGCCAGCATTTTGCGTTTTCCATCAGTTTCAAAAATTTCCATTTTCTGCCGCGCGAGTCTCGTTTCGAGTTCTTTTTCCTCAGTCTCGACGCGCCTCAAAGCCGTTTGCGCCGCGCGTCGCCGCTCGCCGCTCGTTGCCGCCGCCGTTCTTTTTTCGTTTAAAACTGCGTTTTCGGCGGCGGCAGCAATTCTCGCTTCACTCAATTTTTTGCCGATATTTTCAAGCTTTTGCGCCGCTTCCGCTCGCGCCGCTTCCGCTTTTTGCGCGTTATTTTGCGCTTCCGTTTGCTTTTGCGTGAGCTGCGCCAGTTCTTTTTCGATTTGATTCGTTTCGTCCGCGACGACTTTTTGATGTCGTTCGGCGCGTTCGATTTCCTGGCGAACCGTTTTCTCCCGAATTTCCAAACCGAGCAAATCGCGCTCGTTTTTGACGATCAGCGACTGCAAATCAACGATTTTCTCTTCGTTTTCGGCTAAATCCTTCCGCGCTTTTTCAGTTTTCGCTTCCGCCGCTTCAATTTCCGCCGCGAGTTTCAGCGCGGCTTGTTCAAGCTCGCGCAGTTCGCGTTTGAACGCCAGCAGCGAGTTGTTTTTTTCGTTCGCGTTCGCTTTTCCGCCGACGAAAAGACGCTCGCCGATCAGCAAATCGCCCGCCAAATCAACGTAGATTTCGCCGCCGTCGCCGTTGTTGCTTGACGGCGCGTTTGCCAATTTTTCAATTAAAAGCGCCGCCATTTCGCGCGGAAAAACGCGTTCCAGAATCGCGACAAAATCGGCGGAAACGCCGAGCAGATTTTCGATTCGATTTTCGTATCTTGAATCGTCGCTTTTTGCTTCAGAATCTTGAATTTTTAAATTTGAATCCTGAACCAAAACGGAAATTCGTCCGACGTTGTTTTCATTTAAATAATCAATCGTTTTGCGCGCGTCGTCTTCGTTTTCCACGAGAATCGCCTGCAAATGATTGCCGAAAAGATTTTCGACGGCTTTTTCGGCGCGCTCGTCAACCGTTAATTTGTCGGCTAAAATACCCGCGAATTTGACGCCGATTTTTGCTTCGGCGGCGAAAATCTTCTGCACCTGCGGCGCGTAAACGGCGCGTTTTTCTTCGAGTTCCTGCAAAGTTTCGCGACGGTTTTTTTTGCGCGCAAATTCGTTTTGCAGATTTTTCAGCCGGTCTTTTTCGCCGCGCAAAACTTCGCGCCGTTCGGTCGCCGCTTTCGTGATTGTTAGTTTTTCCTGATGCAGCTTTTCGAGTTTCGCTTTTTCGCTTTTCACTTTTTCCGCTAAGTTTTCCGCTTCGATTCGATGTTCGGCGCGATTTTCTTCGGCACGAATGCTTTCGCGCTTCAAACCTTCGGCGCGTTCCTTCAATCTTTCGAGATTGTTTTCCATCTGGCGGCGGATTTCGCCGAATCGCTCGACTGCCGCCGTGTGCCGCATCAAATCGCCGCGCTCTTTTTCAATTTCCGCTTCGATTTTGTGCAGCTCGCCGGTTTTTTCGCGATATTTGCTTTCGGTTTCGCGCAGCGCAAGTTCGTTTTTTTCGGCTTCGGCGCGATCATTTTTTTCGTCTCCGCGCAGTTTTTCGTGCTCGTTTTTCAACAGTTCGAGCCGCTGTTCGGTTGATTCGATTTCGCCTTTCAAAATCGCAGCGCGGCTTTCCAAGCTGCTGATTTGTTCGGTTTGATAACGGTATTCGCGGCTGGCGCGGTCTCGTTCGAGCGCGCTTTCCGCATGTCTGCCGCGCATTTCGGCGAGCGCTTCTTCCGCCGCGCGAGCTTCGCCGGTCGCCCGCCGAAACGCTTCGTCCTGCTCGGCGACTTCGTCAAAAAGTCGGCGCTCGATTTTGGCGGATTCGGTTAATTTCAATTCGAGTTCGGCAGCCGTTTGCGACAACTGAAGACCTTCGGCGGTAAATAATTTTTTTAGCAGAACGCGAAAATCTTCGCGCAAAACTTTATAACGGCGCGTTTTCGCGGCTTGGCGGCGCAGCGAATTTGCCTGTTTGTCAATTTCCGAAACGATGTCGGAAATGCGGCTGAGATTCGTTTTCGCTGATTCGAGACGCGTTTCGGCGGCGCGTTGTCGCGTGCGAAATTTGGAAATTCCGGCGGCTTCTTCGATCAAATTGCGCCGGTCAGCCGGTTTCGCCGACAAAATCTGTCCGATTCTTCCCTGTTCGATAATCGCGTAATGCGCGCCCGAAAGTCCGGTTCCGGCGAATAAATCCTGAATATCGCGCAAACGACACGCTTTTCCGTTGAGCAGATATTCGCTTTCGCCCGAAAGATACAAACGGCGCGTCACGGAAATCGCTTCGCCCGGCGCGAAATCGAGCGCGTAACTGCGCGCGCGCCAATGTCTTTTTGATTTTGATTTTGCGCCGGAAGTTTGCAGCGCGGCGAGCGGCGCGGTTTGCATTTGCTCGACCGCCGCCGCAGTTTCCGAATGAAAACCGTTTGCGCCGTTTGAGTCGTTTGAATTACCGCTGAGATTATCAATTTCCGGCGCTTCGCCGACTTCGTTAATTTGTTCGGAAGCGTCGAAATCTTCTAACTGAACGGCTTTTTCATCGAAATTATGCAGCGCTTCGTCAATGTCGCCGAGTTCTTCTTCGTCGCCGAAAAAAAGCGTTTCTTCATCGCGGATAAAATGCAAAACGACTTCCGCCATTCCGCTCGGTTTACGGTTTTTCGTGCCTTGAAAAACCACGTCTTTCATTTCCGAGCCGCGCAGCGCTTTGGCGCGCTGTTCGCCTAAAACCCACGCGATTGATTCGCTGACGTTTGATTTTCCGCAGCCGTTCGGACCGACGACCGCCGTAATTCCGTTGCCGGTGAAAATAATTTCCGTATAATCGGCAAACGATTTGAAGCCCGTAATTTCGAGGCGCTGAAGTTTGAACATTTTATAGTGCTTAAAATAAGGGAAAGATTAAGCTCTATATTTTGTTGTTTTAGGGAAATGAAGTCAACTGCGAGGAAATTACGAATTACGAATTACGAATTACGAATTGCGAGACGACATATCTGTTCATCAATTTTTGGCAGGCACAATTCATAAAAAGAATAGGCGACAACATTCGTAATTCATAATTCGTAATTCATAATTCGTAATTGACTAAAGTTCTTCGTCGCTTAAATTTCGCAAGCCTTGTTTTTCGGCGCGCTCGTTGTCGAGTTCGGTCAGCACGTCGAGCAAAAAGTTTGTGTTGCTTGAAACGTTAATCACTACAGGAAATTCGTTGTCGGACGTGGAAAACTCAAAAGTTCCGCTGTTAATTTCGATGATTTCGCGAAACGCCGTCACGCCGTTGTGTCCGCTGCATTCGGCGTCCACGATTTTGCCTTCGTTAAACGAAACGCTTGCCAGATGAAGATCGGATTTGACGACGAGCAAACCGGTCATTCGCGAATTTTCGATGACCTGAACGGCGTCGAAAATCGAAACGAACGCGAGATTTCCGGCAAAAGTTACGTCGGTGCGCACTTTTTGCGGCGTTTTGTCGCGCGTTTGCGCAAATTCCGGTCGGCGCGCGCGGCGAATCGCTTCGAGTCCCGGCGCAACCGAAATGCGCGGATCGAGCAATTTCGCTTCCTGCAATCGGTCGTACGCCAGATCAAATTCCTCGCGCGCGATGTAAAGACTGACCAGCGCGAGACACTGCCGCGCCGCTTCGTTGAGATTTTTCTGCGTGATGCAGATGTCGCGCATTTTTTCGCGCAGCGAAATCGAGCGCGGACTGCGTTCGATAGATTCGCGCAGCAGCGAAAACGCTTTTTCGGGCGAACGATATTTAACGAATAAATCGGCGTCGAGCAAAACCGATTCGATGGAAACTTCCGTAAACGGAACTCCGAGCGATTTTTCTAAAACTTCATTCATAATTTCGAGAACAACAGCAGCGGCGACGGGATTTTTGCCGGAGGTTTAAAAAAGGATTTAACGAATCGTTGAACAAGTTTGTGCAACGGTTTAAAATTAACATATTTCGCTATCGTCAGTCATCTTTTTTCTCGCTGCAAGTAAAAACAAAAAAGCGCGCTCCGATTCGATCAATCAAGAGCGCGCAAATTGCTTTTTCGTTTTTCCGATTAAAAATCAAACCGCACGCCGAGACGAATTTCGCGCTGGCGAAAAGTTCTGGTCGGAATGAGAAAATTTTGAAAATCCGTGCGCTGAGTTACCGTCGCGGCGGATCCGAGCGATGTAAAATTAATAAATTCCGAACCGAAACTGAAAACCGCCGCGTTCAGAATATTGTCGAACTGAACGGTCGGACGCAGACGAAATCTTTCGCCGAATTTCCATTCGCGCGTGACGCTCAAATCAAAAATATACAAACTCGGTCCGGTTCCGGCGTTGCGCGGCAAGTTTCCGCTGCGCGAACCGATGGTCGGCAGCGAAAATTGCGCGGCAAGCGCGGTCGGCAGCGGCGAACCCGGCTCACGATAAACGATGTCTGCGATGTTGCCGGTGAAAATCGGTCGGTCGGTGCTGACATCGTTGAGATTGCGGTCAACGCCGTAACCCAAACTGAACGGCGCCGGGCTGCCGTAACGAAAAATCGGTGAAAATCGCAGTTTGCCGAACCAAACGGGCGTATCGAAAGTTCCCGAAATGACCGCTCGATGGCGTCTGTCCTGCAAACTCCGCGCCCATTCGCGGCTGAAATCGCCGTTGATTTCGGCGTTCGTCGTGTTGTTTAAGCCGTCGTCTTTTGAACTCGAAAGCGTGTAAACGGCGCGCAGAGTCGAGCCGAAACCGAATCCGATTTTGCGAAAACGGCTGCGCACTTCCAACACCAAACCTTGATAAAACGCGTTGCCGATTGAAGAAACGCGTTCGGTTTCGCCGAGATTCGGATTCGGTCGAAATCGTGAAACCGCCGCGAGCGCAATGCCGACCGGCGTTCCGGTCGCGTTCGTGCTTGCACCGGCAACGGCGATGCTCGGCGCGGTGACGGTCGAATTGACCGAATTTAAGTTAACGAAACACGTGACCGTTCCGGTCGTCGGGCAAGCGGTTGTGCCGCCGATTGCCGTCGCCACGCCGGACGCGTCGGTGTTTGAGCCGAGGTAAAATCGGTAAGTTCTCGTCGTCGGCGTTGTCGCGCCGGGAACCGAAAAAACAAACGGATTGGCGAGCAGATAACCGGCAAAATCTTCGTAACCCGCCGGAACGATCGGCACATTCGGATTGAATTCGCGCCATAAATGCGCGGTTTTATTGATCGTGTAATTCGCTTCAAAAACGAAACCTTTACCGATTTCGCGTTCAAAACCGACGTTGAATTGATAGCTTTCCGGGATTTTCAAATTCGGATCAACCGAACGCAGCGGATTTCCGCTGTCGCCGAGATTGGCGAGAAATCCCAGACTTGCGGAGCAACTAACCGGCGCAGCGGCGGTTCCGCAATTTGCCGCGCCGACCGCCGTTTGCAAATCGGCGACTGACGCGAAAGCGTTCGGAAACTGCTGCGAAATTCGGGCGAGAACGGCGATGCGCCGCAGATCGGTCGCGCCGGTGCCGATATTGTTCGTATCAAACTGCGCAAGGCTGCCCGAAGAATTTTGAATAAAATCGCCGACCGTGCGCAGCAAAACGCGATTGTAAAAAACGCCCGCGCCGAAACGCACGACGCCTTTGCCTTTTTTGAACGGATCCCAGGCAATGCCGAGACGCGGACCGAAATTGTTGTCGTCGGAAATCGCGGTTTCCTTTTCGTAGCGCACACCGTAACTGATCGTCACATTTGAAGCGGCGCGCCATTCGTCGTTGATGAAAACGCCGTAATAATTATTTTTCACGTCGGTCGCCGTGCCGAAATTCTGGCGGTAACGCGAAAGCGTGTTTTGCTGGTAATTCAAAACGTTGCCGAAATTAAAAGTGCCCGTCGCGTCGCCGAGCGAAACGGCTTTTGAATCAACCGTTTGCACGTCGAAACCGCTTTTCAGCGTGTGCGCGCCGAGCACGTAAGTCAGCGAATCCTGAAACTGCAATCTCGTTTCTTCGCGCGTATCGGCGAAGTTTTGCAGCGAACTCGACGTCGAATTTCCGGCGATCAAAGTTTGCACGCTGTTGAGCACCGGATTGCGATAACCGATCAAAACGACGGGCGCCGATGGATCATCGGTTTCATAACTCGGCGCGAAACGCGACCATTGAAAACGAAATTGATTAACGATTTTGGAGCCGAACACCTGATTGTCGGTGATATTAAACGCTTCGCTGCGGTTGTTTCGATTTTGCAGAGCGTCTTCGACGCGCGTGGTTGACGCTCCGGTCTGGCGGCGATTGCTTCGCCGTCCGAATTGAAAGCCGAACGTAATGTCGTTGCCTTCAAATAGTTTATGGTCAATTCGCGCCGTCAAAGAATGATTCGTATTCGGCGTGTCGAGTGTTTGCGTAAACGGCGCGATCAGCGCTGCCGTCGGAGTTGCGCCGCTGCAAGCCGGAGCCGTCGGCGAAGTGTCGCTGCTATCGCAAAACTGTCCGCTGCCGGTCGCCGACGGCAAAGCGAATCGCGAATTGACGCCGACCGGAACGTAGGCGTCAATCAAAGTCGTGTCCAAAAGTTTGCCGTATTCGTAAGCGACGGAGAAGAAAGTGCGCGCCCGCCCGTCGTAAAAATACGGAAAAACAATTGGACCGCCGAGCGTAAAACCCGGATTGTATTCGGTTAAAGGCAAGCGCGGCAAAGGGTTGCGCGTAACAATGCCGTCGGCGTTGATGAATGTCAGATTGTTATAGTAAGTGTTCGCATTTAAATTATCGTCGCGAAAAAACATAAACGCGCGCCCGCGCAGATTTTTCGTTCCGGCTCTTGTGCGCAGATTGATGCGCCCGCCGGAAGCGCGTCCATATTCGGCAGAAAACTGATTTTTAATGACCTGCACTTCCGAAACGGCTTCGAGCGACGGCTGAAAACGGTCGCGCGCCGAGCGGTCGTCGTTATTGTCCAAACCGTCAATCGTAATGTTATTTGAATACGAAGCGCCGCCGGAAAGCGAGAAATTTCCCTGTTCGGTCGGCGTGCTGCGCGCGTTGGAATTTCTGTCTTCCGCCAAATCTCTGGTCGAAAGCGCTTCTTCGGTGACGCCGCCGAGCGTTAAAACCAAGTCGAGCGGATTGCGCGTGTTGTTCGGCAATTCCTCAATTTCGCGTTCGGTCACCGTGCCGCCGACGATGGTGCGCGTCGTATCAACAACCGGCGCGTCTTCATCGGTAACGACAACGGTTTGCTCGGCTTGCACATTGGCTGGCGCAAGCGAGAAATTCAGCTGCAAATTTTGTCCGGCAATTGTGATTAAACCCTGATTTTCTTTGGCACCGAAGCCGCTTGCCGAAGATTTTACGCTGTAAGTTCCGGGCGCGAGTTCGATGATGCGGTAGCGTCCGTCTTCATCGGTAACAACGGTGCGTTCGGCGTTGGTTTCCGTCAGCACGGCGCTCACGCTTGCGCCGACAATCGGCGCGTTGTTTGAATCGGTGATTCGACCGCTAATTGTTACATCGTCGAGGTCTTGCGCCGAAACCGAAATTGTCAAAATTGTTATCATCAGGCACACGAATAGAGCGATAGGCGTGGGCTTTCCTAAACCAGTTTTCATTATTTTTCTCCAGAGAATATGGGATTTATTGTGGAACTGGTTATTCTGTCTTTAAATTTGTGAGAATGTAAAGGATTTTTTTTATAAAACTATAAAAATTTTGATATTAGTCAGAAATATCTTCGGTGAAATTGTTGAGCGGACGGTTCTGGCGGGAAATCGGAATTAAGGCTTCAGTTTCGGAAAAGATTTCGACGCGCGTGGAAAATTCGTCGGCGTGCGTGCGCAGATATTCAAAAAAACGCTCGAATTCGCTTTGCATTTGATTCATTTTTTCGCGCATATTAAGAATGATTTCCACCCCGGCGAGATTGACGCCGAGTTCGCGCGTTAAGGATAAAATGACTTCCAAACGTTCAAGATCGGCGTCGGTGTAAAGCCGCGTGTTGCCGTCCGAGCGCGACGGTTTGAGCAATCCTTCGCGTTCGTAAAGCCGCAGCGTTTGCGGATGAATTTCGTAAGTTTCCGCCACGGCGCTGATCGTGTATGTCTTGTTTTTACGCTTCATATAAATCAATTACGAATTACGAATTTCAAATTACGAATGCCGAGGACGTGTTTCCGGAAAACGTTTTTCTTCTAATTCGTAATTCGTAATTGTCAATTCGTAATTTACTCAAGTCCCATCGCTTTGCGCGGATTTTCCGGGTTCGCTTTTTCAAATTCGCGCAAAATTTCTTTCGTTTCTTCGCTGATCACGCGCGGCAGCGAAATCTGCACTTCGATAAACTGATCGCCGCGCAAATTCGGGTTTCTGAGGCTCGGAAAACCGCGTTCGCGCAGACGGAATTTTTGTCCCGATTCGGTTCCCGCCGGAATTTTCAATTGCGCTTTGCCTTCGACCGTCGGCACTTCGATTTTTGCGCCGAGTGCGGCTTCGGACACGGTGATCGGCACGGTGACGTAAATATTGTCGCCCTTGCGCGTGAAGAATCTGTGTTTGCCGACGTTCGTTAAAATAAACAAATCGCCGGCTTCCGCGCCCAATCGTCCGCCCTGACCTTTTTTCGGAATGCGCACGCGCGAGCCGGTGTCAACGCCCGCCGGAATACGGATTTTGACTTGTTCGGTTTTGGGCGTCACGCCTTTGCCGTTGCACTGCGAACACGGTTGGCGGCGGCGTCCGGTTCCGTCGCAGTCGGGACACGCCTGCGAAAACTGCAATCGCCCGCCGGTTCGCACCACTTGTCCGGTTCCTTTGCACGTCGGACAAACAACGACCGGACCGCCCGTGTCGCCCGCGCCCTGACAGCGCGAACATTGCTCCGAGCGATTGACCGTGATGTTCGTCGTCATTCCGGTAAACGATTCTTCAAAACTCAAAGCGAGCGGCATCTCGATGTCCGCGCCTTTTTTCGGCATCGCTCGCGGCGGTTCCGGTTCGCGCTGCTGTTGCGATTTTGCGCCACCGCCGCCGAAAAGATCGGAGAAAATATCGCGAAAGCTCGAACCGCTGCCCGATCCGCCCGGTTCAAAATTGAAACCGGAAAAATCGAAATTGCTCGCGCCGCCAGAAGTTCCGCCGCTCGCGCCCGTTCCGTAACTTGCGCCGTACGGCGAATTCACGTCCAGATTGTCGGCGTAATAACCGAAACGGTCGAAAACCTTGCGCTTTTTCTCGTCCGAAAGCACGTCGTAGGCTTCCTGAACTTCTTTAAATTTTTCCTCGGCGGCTTTATCGTTCGGATTCACGTCCGGATGATATTTACGCGCCAGACGACGATACGACTTTTTAATTTCGTCCGCTTTGGCGTCTTTTTTGATGCCGAGAATATTGTAATAATCTTTATTTGCCATTGATTAAAACTGAAAAATTCGTTGGTTTTCGCCGGTAAATCTATGTCATTAAAACAGATTTTTCGTTGATTCGTAAAATGAGCGGCGTTTTAATTGCCGCTCATTTTAGTTTTCGTTCGCTTTACTTCTTCTCTTCGTCAACATCAACATATTCGGCGTCAATCACGTTGTCATCGCCGCCCGAAGATGTCGCGCTTCCCGTCGCATCGCCGCCGGCGCTTGCCGATGAAGCCTGTTCGCCGCCGCTCGCTGCGTCGCCGGTCGGCGCGCTCGATTGGCTGTAGAGCACTTCGGCGAGTTTCTGCGAAGCCGTCTGCAAGCGCTCAAACGCCGAATTCATCGGTTCCGCGTCTTCGCCCGCGAGAGCGGTTTTCGATTCGGCAATCGCCGCTTCGATTTCGCCC
>SXGU01171648.1_pt1 | contig 18194 bp, 17 predicted proteins | sample 3174531 | NCBI WGS metagenome assembly SXGU01 (sample SAMN11356863, study PRJNA531348) | freshwater metagenome | isolation source: freshwater sample F1-140 | place: China: Fuxian Lake, Yuxi | collected 2017-12-25 | reverse complement strand
TTCCACGACGATCAGCACGGCACGGCGGTGGTCACGTTGGCCGCCCTGTGGAATGCCTTGAAGATCACCGGCAAGAAGATCGGTGACATCAGCGTGGTCATCGTCGGCATTGGTGCCGCTGGTGTCGCCGTCGGCAAGATCCTCATCGACGCGGGTGTCGGTGAGATCGTCGGTTGTGACCGCGAAGGTGCGATGTACTCGGGTCGCACCGGGGTGAACTCGGCCAAGCAGTGGTTCGGTGAACACACCAACCCGTCACGAAAGATGGGGATGATCTCCGACGTGATGAAGGGCGCCGACGTCTTCATCGGACTGAGCGGTCCCGACGTGATCACGGCCTCCGATGTTCGCAACATGGCCAAGAATCCGATCGTGTTCGCCATGGCCAACCCCAATCCCGAGATTCGCCCCGAACAGATCGACGGACTGGCTGCGGTCGTCGCCACGGGTCGCAGCGACTATCCGAATCAGATCAACAACGTGTTGGCGTTCCCCGGTATTTTCCGTGGCGCACTCGATGCGCGGGCCACCACCATCACCGAGAAGATGAAGGTGGCAGCAGCCATCGCCATCGCCGAGTCGGTGTCAGCCGAGGATCTTTCGGCGAATTTCATCGTGCCGTCGGTGTTCGATCGCTCGGTGGTGGAGCGTGTTGCGCCGGCCGTTGCCGCCGCAGCCGTCGCCGACGGTGTCATCCGCCGGTAGCAGAAGCGAACGACACCAAGTCGACCTGTGCGGAGGCCGTGATCTCGGGACATGCAATCGGCATCAGTTCGATTCCGTGCGTCGTACCGAGGATGGTTCGGGCACGTGCAGGAACCCCGGCTCGCAGAAGCAGTCGGTAGAAGTTGATTCCCTCGTCGCGAAGTGGGTCGCATTCATTGACGCTGATGACCGTGCGGGGCAGTGCTCGAACGTCGTCTTCCTTGGCGAAACTCGGCCACGCAAGCGGGTCGCGACGATCGAATGCCTCGATGCCGTAACCAACGCGCCCGTTGTTGTTGTGCAGGTTGAGGAAGATGCCGTTGTTCTCCACGGACGAAGGACACTCCGGGGTGGGCCATTGACCGGCGATGTACGGACAAAAGGCGTACAAGCCGGAGATCGAACCGATGTCGCCGTCCTTTGCCATCTTCATGCCGGTTGCCAACGTGAGGTTGCCACCGCCACTCTCACCCGCGATCACGATTCGACGTTGATCGGCACCAATCTTCGCGGCGTTGGCAACCACCCAACGAGCGCCCGACACGCAGTCGTTGAGGCCGGCCGGAAAGGGGGCCACCTCCGGCAGTGAAGAAGGTGTCACCGCGTTGCGGAATTCGACCATCACGACGACGACGCCCCGTGCCGCCAAGGTCTTTCCCCATCCGCTGTAGTTGCCGTCGAAGCAGGACAGTGATGCCATCCCGCCACCGTGGATGTAATAGATGCACGGCAGCACGGCGGAGTTGTCGGGTCGGATTACTCGCAGGGTGATGGAGTTGCCGTCGGGCTGCGACGTGATGGTCTCGTTGTGGATGCGCAATCCGGAAGTCGGGGCGTTGTCCTCCGAGTCGCACACCGACATCACCGCGCGATAGGTGTCGGCGGCGGCGCGACCTTCCGGAGTGTTGCTCCGCGCGACGAGCGTTGCTCGGTCGGGACCGTCGGGCGCCGCGAAACTCGGCATCATCGAGAGCAGGACCTTGATTCGTGGGTCGATTCGTGGATCGTCGGCTGGATTGTTGGTCATGGCGCCCCCTTGGTGTGAGCGCACGCTAGACGATTCCGGCGGACGTCACGAGTCCGACGCGACGGACTCCGCTATCGATAGCGCGAAAGGAAGGCGTCCACCGGTATTCGTATGGCCGGATTCGACACGGAGAGATTCTGGGTCGAGAGCACCGCGAACCAAATTGCCGATACCACGAGAGAGCAACCACCGATTTGCAGCCACTTGAGATTTCGACGCTCACCCACGGGAAAGAGTCCGAAGACGACGACCGCCACGATGGTCACGATGAGTAGAGCGAACATGACGACATCAGAAACGAGGGGCCACCGTGTCGAGATGCGATCACGCCGCGCATCCTGAAATTGCGAGACCTGCTCGAGCATGCGAGCGAGATCTCGTTCGTTGACCACGTCTGCTTTCTCGATGTTCAGGATGGAGTTTCGGATGTCGAGTGCAGCTTGTTCGATCTCGTTGCTCTCCGAGGTTGATTCGGTGAGTGCGGCATTCTTCGTACGTCGGGTGCGTTCGTCGGCGGACGCAGATTGCACCGCACCGTCATTGTTGCTGGCGTTCAATTCGCCGTCTCGGACGGCCTCGACATACGAGACGATCGATCCGATGGCATCGGTGAGTACAGGTTGCGGTTCGTAGTCGAGAATGGACTCGGCGAGTGACGACAGCGACGACAGTTCGTTCTTGAGGTTCGTAACGGCTCTATCCGCACCCTGCCATGCCGTGACGTTCGCAAATGAGCCAATGAAAATAAACGATGCGCCGACGAACGTGAACGTTGACGTCATCAGGCTGATGTCGGACATGCTTCCAACTGAGCGATGGATTGAAATCAGACCACACGGAATCGCGATGACAATCAGGGGGAGCAACACGACGAGTAGACGTGTGAGGAGACCCGATTCGAGGATTGCTTGATACATCGCCTCCAGCGTAGGAAACGACGGTCTGCGTATCTGCGCAAGGAAGCAAACTTCGCGTGAACACCGCAGAGCATTCTTTGGTGGAGCTGGGGGGAATCGAACCCCCGTCCATCAGCCGTTGAGCGCCCGTGATACGACCATCCCCACTGTGGTGCTGTCGCAACACCGTCGGCGGGTCGACTACCTAGTTACCCAGGTCGCGTTCCGTCTTTCCGAAATGTCACCGGTCTTTCCCGATGTCAGCGTGCTTTCCTGCTGTCATCCTCCGCTTCTGTTGCCGGGCTGCGGTGGATCGGCCCCGTGCGACCTTGCGGCTCACGAGTGCTCTCCGACACCTAATGAATTAGGCGGCGAGAGCGAACTGCTTGTTGGCAGTTGTATGGATGCCCCGTTTTTCGAGTCTGAGCAACTCGGGTCGCACGCTCGACCAGCGACACTGACGTCGAAACCTGTCAGCCCCGTTGAACTTGCGTAACGTCATCAGTGTACGCACGCTTGCGACACGGTTGTGCGGTTGCGTGACGGACGTCCCCACGCGAACGTTGCGACGTGGCTACTCGGGTTTGCCGCGGCGTTGGCGACCAAGTGCACGGCGCATCTCGATCTTGGACTCCTTCTCGGCGATTGCCGCGCGACGGTCTTCTTTCTTGCGGCCCTTGGCGAGGGCCAAATCCACCTTCACCCGACCGCCGCGCAGGTGGACGTCGAGGGGCACGAGGGTGAGCCGTTCCTTGTTCATGCGTTCGGAGAGGCGGCGGATTTCGCTGCGGTTGAGCAACAACTTCCGCGGGTATACAGGCTCGTGTGCGCCGACACCGTGGCTGAACTTGTACGTCGAAATGTGCATGTTTTCCAACCACATTTCGCCACGGGACACGTGTGCATAGGCCTCGGCAATCTGCACGAGGCCCTCACGAACGCTCTTCACCTCGCTGCCGTGCAGCACGATGCCAGCCTCGACGACGTCGAGGATGGTGTAGTCGTGTCTGGCGCGGCGATTGCTTGCCAGCACGGTGGTGTCGTCATTTTTCGTTGCCATTGTGGTGAGTTGAGCCTAGGTAGCGTTCCACATCATGAGTTCGCAGCGCCTCGTGATTACCGATGCAATCGAACGGCAAATCGCCGATCACGCGCGCGAGTGTAAGCCCCATGAGATGTGTGGTCTCTTGGTTGGCGCAGCCGGTAGCGACGAAGCGGCGGAATTCCATCCGTGTCGCAACGCTGCCGCCTCGGCAATCATCTACACGCTCGACCCGAAGGACTACATGCGAGTCGAGCAGTCGGCTGATGATCGCGGCCTTGCCGTCATCGGGGTGGTGCACAGCCACACCCAAACCGAGGCCTATCCGAGTGCCACCGACGTGGCCCAAGCGCCGGACCCCAACTGGAACTACGCCATCGTGAGCTTGAAGTACGACCCTCCGCGGCTGCGTAATTACCGCATCGTTGCCGGCGAAATCAGCGAGACGGCGGTCGAAAAGCGTCCCTAATCCAGGGCAGCAGAGTGGCGCAGCAAGCCATTCGGGGCGCTGGCGCAACGAGCCATTCAGGGCACTGGCGCGACCGACCGGGTGTGACGACCGGCGCCTGCGGCGACTCGTTCGCCATTGGGGAGCGCCAGTAGATTGTTGACAACTCCTATCGGGATTTCACCCTTTCCGCCGGGAGTGTCATCAGCGCAGTTCACCCCCTGGAGCACGACATGAGCGACATCAACGCAGTGAACATTGCGGAGCGGTCGCACGCGAGCGTGCTCGAACTCATCGGCAACACGCCGTTGGTGGAAGTGAGCCAGCTGTCGCCGAGTGCCAATGTGCGACTGTTCGCCAAACTCGAGAGTCAGAATCCATTCGGCTCGGTGAAGGACCGTATCGCCAACGCGATGATCAAGCGCGCGTATGCAACCGGCCGTCTCGTGAAGGGTCAGCGAATTCTCGAACCGTCGTCGGGCAACACGGGAATCGCGCTGGCAGCAATTGCGCGTATCACCGGTAACCCGATCACCATCCTCATGCCCGAGAGCGTGTCGATCGAGCGCCGTCAAATGCTCGAAGTGTTCGGTGCGGAAATCATCCTCACGCCGGGACCCGAGGGTTCTAATGGTGCGGTGCGTCGTGCGGAAGCACTCGCAGCCGATCATCCGGAGTGGTGTTTCTTGCATCAGTACAGCAACGAAGCCAACCCGCGTGCGCACTACGAAACCACGGGACCAGAAATTCTGCGTGACTGCCCGCAGATCACCCACTTCGTCGCCGGACTCGGCACGAGCGGCACCTTGATGGGTGTCGGGCGATACCTGAAGGAACACAACCAGGACATTCAGATCGTGGCCGTGGAGCCTCCACTCGGTGAGTTGGTCGAAGGTTTGCGCAACTTGGACGAGGGATACATCCCGCCGGTGTTCGAGCTGTGGAAGGGTCGCAGCATTCTCGACCGCAAGCGCATCGTGCGACCGCGCGAGAGCATCGAGATGACGCGCCGCTTGGTGCTGGAGTGCGGAATCTTCGCCGGAATTTCCTCCGGCGCATCATTGGCTGGTGCATTGAAGGTGGCCAACGAGCTCGCGGAGCGTGGTGAGAGTGCCAACATCGTCTTCATCGTCTGCGACGGCGGCTGGAAGTACTTGTCGACTGGCGCCTACACGGTGGATCTCGATACCGCGGCATCGAACGCCGAAAAAGTCATCTACTTCTAGCCGCCGGCAACGAGTGCAATCAACCCCACAAGCACCACGGCAGCGCCACCGATGCGTCGTCGATGATCGACTTCGCCGAGCAACTTCCATCCAGCGAATGCCGCGATGAGCACGCTCGATTCGCGAAGCACCGCCACATAACCAACGGGTGCTTGCCGCATTGCCAACAACACCAGGCAGTAACTACCGAGCGTTCCGATCGCCGCGAAGCCGAACTGTTTCCACTGCATGCGTAGCGCTACGAGTGCTTCCTTGCGACGCGTGATGAACGTCCATACCGACACGGTCATCCCGGTGGTGACGAAAATGCTCAATGCATAGGCCGCGGGATCCGCGGATTCACGCACACCCGTGGCATCGATTGCCGTGTAGATGCCGATGATCACCGCCGTAGCGAGCGCGAATCGCATCTGGCGCAGTGAGCCACGCGACAACAGGAAGAAGCCAACCGCTGCCATCACGATGCCCGCCAGGGTCAACGGCGAGAGCACGTCGTCGAGGAGCACCACACCGAGCACCGCGGCGCCGACGGCTCCGCCGCCGCGTGCAATGGGGTACGACACGGAGAAGTCACCCGTGTTGTACGCGCGAACGAGCAACATCGAATAGGGAAGGTGCGTGATGCCCGACAGCAGCGTGTATTGCCACGCGAAACTCGGCCCGTCAAAAAACAGCCACCATCCGATGAGCGCCCCGCCGGCGATGAACATGGCGATGAAGAACTGTCCCCACAATGCAAGACCCGAGTCGGTGTTTCGCTTGACGGCGAGGTTCCATCCGGCGTGCAAACACGCAGCGGCGAGCGCCATGAACGTGGCGGTCAGCACTGTGCACGTCTCGCCATCAACGTCGTCATCTGCACCGCGCAATAGCCTACGAAGCGCATGGTGTTGAACCGCGAATCACCGATCGGTGTATTCGACTCCGGATTCGGTGGTCTCACCGTGATGCGATCGTTGATCGATCTGATGCCCAACGAGTCGCTCGTGTACATCGGCGATACGGGCCGTTATCCCTACGGCAACAAACCCGCCGATGAGGTGTGTGGCTATGCAGTGGAATTGGCAGAAAGTCTCGTGCGCGATCACGGCGCAAAATTGATAGTGGTTGCCTGCAATACTGCAGCTTCGGTGGCACTCGAGGTGTTGTCGGCGACGCTGCCCGTACCCGTGATCGGCGTCATCGAACCTGGCGCGCGTGCGTTGGTTCGTGTGACGCACAACGGCAAAGTTGGTGTCATCGGCACGGTGGGCACCATTTCCTCCAAGGCCTACGACGTTGCGGTGGATGCAATCGGTGCCGATGTGCAGTTGACTTCGGCGGCGTGCCCCGGCTTCGTGGAGTTCGTCGAGCGCGATCAGACCGACGGCGACGAAGTGACATTGCTGGCGAATCGCCTGCTGGCTCCGGTGAAGGACGCCGGCGTGGATGCGTTACTGCTCGGTTGCACGCATTATCCATATCTTGCGCCGGTGATCCAGCAGGTGATGGGCAGTGGGGTGGTGTTGGTGAGCAGCGCGAACGAAACCGCATTCGCGGCACGAGATCTGCTCGAGACACGGGGGATTGAAGCACCAGCGGATGCCGTAGGAAGCCGACGTTTCTTTTCCTCCGGCGACGTGGAGTGGTTTGCTTCACTTGGACAGCGTCTGCTTGGTCCCGAACTCGGCGAAGTGTCACCATGGATGTCAGGAGCGTCATCATGAGCAAAGCAAACAACGGCAACGGCAGTCGTCCCGACGGGCGACAGCCACACGAACTGCGACCCATTTCGTTTCAACGCGACTTCACCGAGATGGCAAGCGGCAGCGTGCTGGTGTCGTTCGGACGAACCCGTGTGTTGTGCACGGCATCGGTTGATGAAGACGTCCCGCGTTGGATGAAGGGCTCCGGCAAGGGTTGGGTCACCGCCGAGTATTCGATGCTGCCGGGGTCGTCACCGGAACGAGTGGACCGCGAAGCAGCCAAGGGCAAACAGTCGAGTCGCACGGTGGAGATCCAGCGGCTGATCGGACGTTCGCTGCGCTCGGCATGCGACATGAAGGTGCTCGGCGAGCGACAGATTCTGCTCGACTGCGACGTGCTACAGGCCGACGGTGGAACGCGCACCGCGAGCATCTGTGGTGCCTACCTTGCGTTGCATGATGCCATCACGCGGTTGATGCAAGGTGGGGCGTTGAAGCACAATCCCTTGCATTCGTTGTGTGCTGCGGTGAGCGTGGGAATCCACTCGGGTACGCCGATCATCGATTTGCCGTACGTGGAGGACAGCACGGCCGAGGTGGACATGAACGTGGTGATGTTGGCACCGCTCGCAGGTGGTCCAGCCAAGTTCGTCGAAGTGCAAGGCACTGCAGAGGGTCAAGCGTTTTCACGCGAACAACTCGATGTGTTGCTGGGGCTCGCCGAGCAGGGATTGTCGAACGTGTTCGAGCAGCAGCGTGCGGTCATCGCCGTGCCACCAGCATCGCGCGCGTGACGACGTTTCCGTTACGGACGGCGCTGCGAGTGTGAAGCAACTCGTCTGTGCGTCGGCGAATCCCGACAAGGTTGCAGAAATCCAGGATCTGCTTCGCGGTGTTGTGGAGCTTCTTCCACGACCGAACTCCGTTGGCGACATCGTGGAAGACGCCGACACATTGTTGGGCAATGCGCGACTGAAGGCTCGCGCCATCTGCAACGCAACGGGCTTGCCGGCGGTTGCCGACGACACGGGGTTGGAAGTCGATGCACTCGGTGGAGCTCCCGGCGTGCACACCGCGCGATTCGCCGGTCCCGATGCCACGTACGCCGACAATCGACGCAAGCTGTTGCACGAATTGCAGGGTGTTGCAGTCGAGCAACGCACGGCCAGATTCCGCACCGTTGCGCTCGTCGCGTATCCCGATGGTTCGGAGTTGTGGGCCGAGGGCGTGTGTGAGGGACACATTGCGCAAGCAGAGCGGGGCGAACGCGGCTTCGGCTACGACGCAGTGTTCGTGCCGCACCTCGGCGGAGCGCCGGCTGAAGCTTTCTCGGGTGCGCGAAGCGTTGCTGACCGAAGCGTTGCCGACCGAACGTTCGCCGAGATGAGCGTGGAGGAAAAGCACGCGCTCGGCCATCGCGGCGCGGCGTTTCGCGCGCTGGCTGCACGGTTGCGCGCCGAATAGTTCGCGCTGAGGCAACCCGGCCGCGCTGAGGAGCTACCAGCCGCGCAGATCGATGGGCAGTCGGTCGAGCACCTGGTCGCCACGCACCAGATAGAAGGAGTCGTGCATCGACATGGTGGGGTCGACGTGTGCAGGAATCACACGAATGCGCGAGCCAACAGCGGGTTGCGGTACGCGAGTGGAATCGTCTGCGGGCTTCTCCGTTGCAAAGGTGAGGTGTTCGTCGGAACAAAACCACACCTTGTGTCCAGCAATGCTCGGGTTGCCGTGGTCCATGCCGAGGCTCTTCAAACCCACGTCGGCCACCGCCCACTTTTCTTGCGTGGAAATCACCGTGCCAAGAATGCTGATGGCTTGGCGAAACGGTAAACCGAGCGTGGAGTAATACGTGTCCATCAGCGCGTACGAACCCGCTTGCACTTCGGTTACGCCGGTGTGCGCACGGTTGGCCGCGTGCACGTCGTGGTTGCCGGTGCCTCCAGCCGAAACAATTTCGCCGCCAACCTCGCTGGCTGCCGATCGCAGCACGTCCATTGCTGCCAACGTGTCACGTCGTTGAGTATTGCGGTCGTTCGACACCATGAGATGTCCTTCATAACCCATCACGCCGCGCACCGCCATGCCGCGGTCACGTGCCCGTTGCGCGAGTCGCGCGGCATCGTGAGGTGCGCATCCGCATCGTGGCAAGCCGATGTTCACGTCGATGAGGACGTGGTGAATTCCTGCGCGAGCAGCTGCGTCGACGGTGGCGTCGGAGTCCACCGCGACGGTGATCATTGCGTCGTCTTGGAGCGTGGCCAGTTCGCGCAAGCGATCGGCATCGACGACTTCGTTGGCCAACAACAGGTCGTCGCCCAAACCAGCGCGCGCCATGCCCACCATCTCGCGCACCGTGGCACACGTGAAGTGACGATGTCCGTGTCGCCGTTGCATCTCGGCGAGAGCGGTGCTCTTGTGGGCTTTCACGTGCGGCCGCAGGAGTGCACCGGGTAGCACGGCAGCCATGGTCGACAGGTTGTGCTCGAGAGTGTCGATATCCACGAGGACGGCAGGGGTGGAGAGTTCGTGCACGTTCGTGGCGTTGGGGGTGGGCTCAGGGTGCATCGTTCATCGCTTTCGTGCCGGCGGAGAGACTCGAACTCTCACTGGCGGCGTCCTAAGCGCCGTGCCTCTGCCATTGGGCTACGCCGGCCCGCGTTCGTTCAGGGTAGTCGTGCCACCAAGCGTTTGACAGAATGTAAAGGTGACGACCACCGCTTCCGCCTCATCCCTTCGTGATGCCGCCATGGTGGAACAACTCGGGCTCGCCGACTCCGTGGTCAATACCGAAGCGTTGGAACACAGCATCGCTCGTTGTCGTGAACGCAACGTGGTGCTGCCAACGTTCGCGCAACTCTCCGACCCGCGTTTGATCGATGCATCCCTCACCAAGGGTGTGGACAAGAACGCGCCCGATGCACGCAATTTGTTCCGCGTGCATTGGTACAACGACATGTCGGGCAACCGCGTTGCCGTGCCCGATCACATCGTGTTGCCGTCTTCGCTCACCGGCATCGAAAGCCCCATCATCGTGATGTTCGGCGATCGTTTCCCGATGATCACCGCACACAAGGTGTTGGCGGCGTACGCCTGCTTGGCGCCGCGCATCATCACCGGGCAATTCGACCCGACCCAACATCGCGCCATCTGGCCATCCACGGGTAACTATGCGCGTGGCGGTGTGGCAATCAGCAAGATCATGGGTGCACGCGGTGTGGCGGTGTTGCCGGCGGGAATGTCTCAGGAGCGCTTCGACTGGCTCGATCATTGGACGAGCGACCCGGGCGACATCGTTCGCACCCCGGGTACCGAAAGCAACGTGAAGGAGATTTACGACGCCTGCAACGACATGCGCAAGGATCCGCGCAACTTCATCTTCAACCAGTTCTGTGAATTCGCCAACCACTTGGTGCACTGGCAAGTGACGGGCAATGCGCTTGCCCACGTGTTCGACACCGTGCGGGCGCGCACCGGTAACGATCAGTTGCGCTTGGCGGCGTTCACCAGCGCCACGGGTTCTGCCGGCACCATCGCCGCCGGCGATCGCTTGAAGGATCTGTTCGGCACATCCATTGGCGCGGTGGAAGCGCTCGAGTGTCCGACCATGTTGGAGAACGGCTACGGCGAACACAACATCCAGGGCATCGGCGACAAACACATTCCTCTCATTCACAACGTGATGAACACCGACTTGGTGATCGACGTTTCCGATCGCGCCACCGACGAACTCGACGTGTTGTTCAACACCGACGAAGGCCTCCGCTACCTGCACGAGCGAAAGGGCGTGCCGGAGAACATCCTGCACACGCTCAAGCACTTTGGTTTCTCTGCGATTGCCAACGTGATCGCAGCGATCAAGGTTGCCAAGTTGCGCGGCTACGGCCCCAACGACGCTCTCATCACCATTGCAACCGACGGTGCCGACTTGTACCCGAGCGAACGCCGAAAGACGCTTGCGCGCCGCTTCAAGGGCGAGTTCACCACCACGGATGCCGCCGAAGTGTTCGCCGAGCATCTCGGGGCCGTTACCACCAATCACATGCTCGACTGCGACGAACGCGACCGAAATCGCGTGTTCAACCTCGGCTACTACACCTGGGTGGAGCAGCAAGGCACCCCGGTGGATGTGTTCGAAGCGCGGCGATCACAAACGTTCTGGCGCGACTTGCGTCGCTTCGTTCCGGCGTGGGATGCGATGATCGACGAGTTCAACCACCGCGTCGCTGGTTGACGTGCTGCGCGCCAACCCGAAGGCGACTCCACCCATAGTTCGGGGTTTGCGATGTGCCGCTTGTGGCACCAGCGTGGCGATCGATACGCCGTTTTCCTGGCGTTGTCCGAATGCCATTGAAAACGATCGACATCACGTACTGCTGATCGAAAGTGACGTCGCACCATTGCGACGTGCGAAGCACGCAAACCCGTTCATTGCGTTTCGTCGTTATCTCGCCTGGGATGCATTCGCCCATGCCCATGGCATGAGCGAGGCCGATCGCGATGGTCTCATCATCGAACTTGACGCCCAAGTTGCTTCGGTGGCGGGAACCGGTTTCGTGTTCACACCGTTTGCGCGTGCAGATGCACTGTCGGATGCACTCGGATTCTCCGTTTCGGGTGGTGTTTGGGTGAAGGACGAAACCCACAACGTTGCAGGTTCGCAGAAGTCGCGTCACCTCTTCACCGAGTTGTTGCATCTGGTTTCGGCCGAGCGACTCGGGCTTGCACCGTGGGGGAGCACGTCGCGTCCGTCGTTGGCAATTGCCTCGTGCGGCAACGCGGCGTTTGCCGCAAGCACCTTGGCCAAGGCAGTGGACTGGCCCATCAGTGTGTTCGTGCCGGAGTGGGCCGACGCCGCGTTGGTGGCACGTCTTCACGCACTCGGGGCAAACGTGCAGCATTGTCCACGCCGCCCAGCCGATCCGGCCGGCGACCCATGTGTGTTTCGATTTCGCGAAGCAGTTGCTGACGGAGCGATTCCGTTCGGAGTGCAAGGGCCCGAGAATGCCTGGTGCCTGGATGGCGGACGCACCATTGGTTGGGAGATGGCGTACGTCGCCGAGCACATGGAACCACCGCTCATCGCGCGACTGTTCGTGCAATCCGGTGGTGGCGCCTTTGCGGCCAGTCTCGCCGAAGGGTTTCACGCCGGTGGAACGCGTGCTGCGCTGCATGCCGTGCAGGCCGAGGGTTGTGCACCGCTGGCGCACGCATGGGAAGCGAGTGGAAAGTTCTCCACTATGAATCAGGCGGCCGCACATTGGAGCGAATGCATGACACCGTGGCCAACGACTCCCGTTTCGTTCGCCGACGGCATTCTGGATGACGAAACGTACGACTGGGTGTCGGTGTGTCGCGCGATGCGAGCCAGCGGGGGATTCCCGGTGGTGGCGCCCGAGCAACTCGTACACGAGGCGTACGCACTTGCGCATCGCACAACCACGATTGATGTAAGTCCCACGGGTGCTGCGGGATTGGCGGGCGTGTTGGCGATTCGGGATCGAATCAACGACGACGAGCGCGTAGCCGTGGTGTTCAGCGGTATCCGCCGCGAAACACCCAAGCCATGACACATCACGCAAACCAGAGTCCCGTTGCCACCGAGTGCAACCGTTAGCCTTGCGCGCATGACATCGCCACTGCTTCCAGCACACGCACCGCTTTCGCCCATGGCCTTGGATGGCGCCAGCGATCCACGGGGGGACATCTTCAATCGTTTGTTGAAGAGTCGCGTGGTGCTCTTGGGTTCCGATGTCGACGATGCCGCTGCGAATCAGATTTGTGCACAGTTGTTGTTCCTCGAGGGCGAAGACCCCAAGGCCGACGTGTGGTTGTACATCAACTCACCCGGTGGCTCCATCACCGCCGGAATGGCCATCTACGACACGATGCAGTTCATCTCATGCGATGTGGCCACGGTGTGCGTTGGTCTTGCAGCGTCGATGGGGCAGTTCTTGCTCACGGCTGGGGCGCCGGGCAAACGGTATTCACTCCCGAATGCGCGCATCATGATGCACCAACCGCTTGCTGGTTTGCGTGGTCAGGCTGCCGACATCGCCATTCAGGCCGAGCAGTTGGCCTTCATCAAGCGTCGCATGGCCGAACTCACCTCGTTGCACTCCGGCAAATCGGTGGAAGACATTCAGCGCGACTCCGAGCGCGACCGCTGGTTCAGTGCCGAGCAAGCCAAGGAATACGGCCTGGTCGACAAGGTCATCGTGAAGCGCGGAGAAATCCGCTAACGAGTTCATCTCGCAGCGCGCCAACGCGCGCTGATTCGACGTGGTGCTACGGCGTCGTTGTGGGAGTCGTCTCTGGCGTCGTTGCTGGCGCCTGAACGGCGAAGCCCGTGGACAAGTCCACGCCACACGTGGCACCCGCGTACACCCCGGCGTCATCGGCGGCGCGCTCGGCGGCATAGGCCGCATCGGCAACCGCCTGCACACTGGCGGGATCGTTGACGTCGACTTGCGACGCCAGCACGAAGAGGTCGCGGAGGGTCGCGAGGTCGGCCTCCACTTCGATCGGGGCTACCTCCACCAAACGGTCGTAGTGCTCGATGAGTCGCTGAATCTCGGAGTTGCTGGTGGGTGTGGTGGTGATGTCGTCGATCCGGTCGGCGAGCACTCGGCAAAAGTTCGTGGCGGTACGTGGCGTTTCGGCACAAGCGGTGGAGGTCGCCATCACGGTTGCGAGCGCGACGGCGAAACCCGAGAAAGATTTTCTGCAAGTTTCGGTTCGACCGTGCACACCACTGGGGAGAAGTCTCATCGTCGTTCCATTCTCACAGGTGGCGGCCCATCACAGATGTATTTCCCTGGAGGATGTCGGTGTTTGCCACGGTACGTTCCACCACATTGTTGGGCGTCGTCGGACGCGCCGTCGATGTTGAAGTTCACGTCGGAGTCGGTCTGCCCGGGTTCACCATCGTCGGACAACCCGACGAAGTGTGCCGTGAAAGTCGCGATCGAGTGCGTGCGGCATTCTTGTCACGAGGGTTCTCGTGGCCCAATCGTCGAATAACGGTCAATCTTGCGCCGAGCGGCGAACGCAAGGGTGGCTCGGGTCTCGATCTGGCGATTGCCATCGCCGTTCTCGTCGCCGATGAGCAACTGCCAACCAACATCTCCGATCAGTTCGCCTTCGTTGCCGAGTTGGGGCTCGATGGTTCGTTGCGCGGCGTGGTTGGCGCAGCGCCACTAGTGGGTGCGGTGCGCGATCGGCGGGTGGTGGTTGCTGCGAGCAATGCTGCATCGGCTCGCGCAGCCGGTGCCAGCGATGTCGTGGTGGCGTCGGATCTGGCTCACGCAGTTGCCTGCTTGCGCGGTGAAGCCGAATGGTTGGGTGAAGGCACGGTGGTGGATACCAACGAACGTGATCATTTGCCCGACCTTGCTGATGTACGCGGTCAGCCGGTCGCACGTCACGCATTGGAGGTCGCCGCTGCCGGATCGCATCACCTGTTGTTGGTGGGTCCACCCGGAGCGGGAAAATCCATGCTGGCGAGACGGCTGCCCAGCATCCTGCCGACGCTCACCAACGAACAGTCGCTGTCGTGCACCATGGTGCACTCTGCGGCGCACGTGTCGATGCCGGCCAGCGGGCGAGTGACGCATCCACCGTTTCGTGCCCCGCACCATTCCATTTCTCTTGTTGGGCTCATCGGGGGTGGCACTGCAGCGATGCGACCCGGGGAGATCTCGTTGGCGAGCGAGGGTGTGTTGTTCCTGGACGAACTCGGCGAGTTTGCACCGAGCGTTCTCGACTCTTTGCGTCAGCCGTTGGAGGACGGTGTGGTGCATGTTTCTCGCGCGCGAACCACACTCGCGTTTCCGGCGAGGTGTTTGTTGGTGGCCGCCGCCAATCCATGTCCGTGTGGTGCAGGCACGCCCGGGGTGTGCGTGTGCGACGATGCTGCGCGCGCGAAGTACCTCCGTCGATTCTCTGGTCCGCTGCTGGACCGCTTCGACTTGCGCGTGAGTGTCGGCTTGCCGAAGGTGGATGACCTCGTCGACGGTGTCGACGGCGAGAGCTCACTTGTGGTGCGTCAACGAGTGGTTGCCGCGCGGCACCTGGCACAACTGCGTGGCGGTGGTCCGAACTCCGCAATCGCAGTGGACGAACTCGATCGAGTGGCTCCACTATCCGTCGCAGCGCGGGCCTTGCTACGTCGCGAGTTGGAAGTGGGGCGATTGAGCGGACGAGGGTTGCATCGTGTGCGACGTGTGGCGCGCACCATTGCCGATCTGGATGCAGCACCGGAAGTCGTCGGCGAAGCGCACGTTGCAGCAGCGCTGCGCATGCGAACCAACTTGGCGCAGTTGAGTGGCGGGCCACGATGACGTCGGTCCACCGCGAGATCACGACCGCGGTGAGTGAGCATGTCGTCGCCGCTGCGCTCGCATCGCTTCCACAGGTGGGTCCGCAACGACTGCGCGTGTTGATGAACGAGCTCGGTGCGCACACAGCATGGCGAACCATTCGTGGTGAACTCGCTCCGACCGCTCGTATGGCGGCTCTCCTTGGTCAACACGATTTGGGTCGAATGTGGCGACGGTCGGCCACCGACCAATTGTTGGTGCACATTGCGGAGTCGCTCGAAGCCCACCACATGCTGGTGTTGCTCGCAAAGGATGCCGAGTACCCCGCAGTGTTGCGGGGCGATCCCAGTGCGCCGGCAGTGCTGTTTGCTCGTGGCAATATGGCCGCGCTCCGGCATCGACGTGTGGGAGTGGTGGGCACGCGTGCAGCAAGCGCCGCCGGGCGTCACTTCGCACGGAGGTTGTCGTGTGAGTTGGCCGCTCACGGTGTGGCGGTGGTGTCGGGGTTGGCGCGCGGCATCGATGCGGCTGCACACCTCGGTGCACTCGACGCGCTCGAGGCAAGGGACGCTGCGCCGCCGGGGATTGCTGCGGCAAAGGACGCTGCGCCGCCGATTGCCGTGGTCGCGTCCGGTCTCGACGTGGTATATCCGCGCGAGCACGCCACGTTGTGGGGCTCGGTGGTGGAGCACGGCGTGTTGTTGTCCGAATCACCGCCCGGTTGTGCCCCCGATGCGTTCCGATTTCCGTTGCGAAATCGAATCTTGGCCGCACTCAGCGAGGTGCTGGTGGTGGTGGAGTCGCGCGAAACCGGTGGCTCCATGATCACGGTCGAAGAAGCGCTGAAGCGTGACGTCACCGTCATGGCCGTGCCTGGCGCACCACTCAGTACTACGAGTGCCGGAACCAACCAACTGTTGTCGCAAGGTGCCGCACCGGTGCGTGATGCCACCGACGTACTCGTTGCATTGGGGCTTGATCATCAACGCCATCACATGCATCGCGATACGCGGGTGCCGCCGTCACCCGATGACCGAGTCGTGCTCGAGGCTCTGGTGCAACAGCCGCTGACGTTCGACCAATTGGTGCAACGTGTGAGACTGCCAATACACGACGTAGCGGTGCGAATCGGACATCTGGAGTCACAAGGTTGGGTAACCGCGAACGCTGGCTGGTGGGAAGCCTTGGTGTCTCCATGAGTGGGCCGTGCCACGACATTGGTGTCTGCGTGACACATGCATCGGCCATGTGTGCGAGCGGGAACTACCGTTTTGGAGGTGAGCCGGGCCGATCAGTGGAATCTCGACGGCTTCGTCGTGTCGCTCACCGCGGCGTCCCCCAACACGGTGAGCGCCTACCAGCGCGACGTTCGGTTGTTCGTGGAGTGGGTGGATCGCCACGGCGTCACGGCTCCCGCGCAGGTGACCAAGCAACACATTCGGTCGTACGTTGCGTTTCTCACCACGAGCAAGTTGGCTCGCAGGAGCATCTCGCGAAAGAAGGCCGCTCTTGCTCGTTACTTCGGCTGGTTGTCGCGCAATCGCAAGGTGAAGGTCGATCCCACGGTGGGGGTGAAGACACCGTCGGACAAGGGTCGCCTGCCCAAGGTGCTGACGGCCGAGCAACTACGCGCATTGTTGGAGCATCACCCACAAGAACATCCGCGGTGGCGACACCTGCGCGACGATGCAGTGGTGGAGATGTTGTACGGCAGTGGCCTTCGTGTGAGCGAGTTGTGTTCTCTCGACGTCGACTCCATCGATGCGCGCCGCGGTGTCGTTCGTGTGATGGGCAAGGGCAACAAGGAACGCCAGGTGCCGGTGAGCAAGCCGGCAGTCGAAGCAGTGCGCGATTGGTTGAAGGCGCGCCGCGAGGTGCTGGCCGACGAGATCGCGCTCTTCCTCAACCATCGAGGCAAGCGCATCACACCGCGCGACGTTCGGCGCCTCATCGACGACCGCGCCGTGTCGCCGACGCATCCGCACGCCTTACGACACACCTTTGCCACGCACTTGTTGGACAACGGCGCCGACCTGCGTGCGGTGCAAGAATTGCTCGGTCATGCCGATGTGGCCACCACCCAGCGCTACACGCATGTGAGCAAAGAACGATTGAAAACGGCGTACGGGGCGTCGCATCCACGCGCATGAATCCACGTACGGAACGGCTCACGGTCGACGAGGCATGGCAGCGTTTTCAGGCCACCAAGGACGGTGTGGCACGCGACTGGTTGGTGGTGCACTACGCGTCACTCGTGAAGTTCGTTGCCGGTCGTTTGTCAGCGGGTCTGCCCAAACGTGTGGAGACCAACGACTTGGTGAGTGCCGGTGTGGTGGGTTTGGTGCAGGCGATCGACCGCTACATACCGACAGCGGGCGTCAAGTTCGAGTCGTATGCAGTGCCGAGAATTCGTGGCGCGATTCTCGACAGTTTGCGCTCGCTCGATTGGGTGCCGCGTTCGGTGCGCGCTCGATCACGGCAAGTGGAGGTTGCCATCACCGACTTGCAAAACGAGTTCGGTCGGCCCGCCACCGATGCCGAGATTGCCGAGCGTCTGAAGATCAGTGCAGAGGAGCTGCACGAGTGGTTGTCGGATGTGGCATCGAGCGCGATTGGTCCGCTCGACCATGTGGCGATGGATTCGCACGCCATGCCCGACTCGAGCGATTTTCAGCGCGCCACCAATCCGGATGCCGCGATGGAGTCTGGCGAGTTGCGTCGCACCATGCACGAAGCCATTCGTAAGTTGCCCGAGCGGGAGCGCACCACGCTGCTGCTGTATTACGAAGAGAACCTCACCTTCGCCCAAATCGGTGAAGTGCTCGACGTCACCGAGAGTCGTGT
>SXGU01531711.1_pt1 | contig 18205 bp, 14 predicted proteins | sample 3174531 | NCBI WGS metagenome assembly SXGU01 (sample SAMN11356863, study PRJNA531348) | freshwater metagenome | isolation source: freshwater sample F1-140 | place: China: Fuxian Lake, Yuxi | collected 2017-12-25 | reverse complement strand
CAACTGGCAATGGCTCAACAACTGGCAATGGCTCAACAACTGGCAATGGCTCAACAACTGGCAATGGCTCAACAACTGGCAATGGCTCAACAACTGGCAGTGGTTCAACAACTGGCAGTGGTTCAACAACTGGCAGTGGTTCAACAACTGGCAGTGGAGGAAGAATAACTGCTTTCTGAGCCTTCAACGCTTTTTTCAATTCAACCCGTAAGTGTTTTTCATAGTTCATTAACGTGGCTATATCATTTCGGGTTTCAACAGAATGACTACCGCTGTCATCCCAAGCGGGTGACCCAATGGGTAGCGTTCTATCCCGCCGCACACCCTCAACGGCCTCCTTTACAAAAGGTGTGCAGGGAATCTCTCCATGAAATGGAGTATGAACACTTGCACTAATCCCAGGGTTGTCATCCAGTATTGATGGGTCTCTTTGAGCCGCTCTTTCGAGAACCTCGCGCAGCTTTAAACTAGCCAGTGCGGTCCCTGTTCGCCCATCGCCAGCACCACAATGGATAGAGACTTGTTTACCTTCCTCAGTCGCTTTTTTTACAGCGTTATAAATAGTATCATATGTTGCTGGGGAAACGGGATCATGCGTCAAATCAGGCACCGGAATATATTTATACTCAAGCCCCGCAGCGTTTGCCTGCACAGTAAAATCCGTTTCATGTAAACCAATAAGAACATCCCTTTTTTCATCCTTCTTTAAATAGTCCAGAGCTTCCTCTTGAGTTAGCTGGCCATGAACACCCGTATTATTATGAGGACCAGCCATGCCGCCTATTGTTATCTCTTGACCAAACAAATGAAATCTGTGTATTCTAAAATTCGTTGGCTTCATATCCAAACTCACATACACCTCATGACAGTATGTACAATTATAGCACGTATGTATGTTTTTTTGACATGTTTTTTATTTTTTGCGCAACACGGGTTTACTCGACGAGGCCAACACGGATAACCGCCGCCACGGCAAAAGGGAGCAGTCCAGCAGCAATGACGGACATCGCAAGTAATAACGCCAGATGTCCGCTCACTGGAAGTCCGCTCATTGCCATAAGCAGCGTGCCGCTACCAAAAACCATGACGGGAATAGTCAATGGTAACAAGATAAGCGCCATGACGATCCCCTTTTGCTGCAGACTCGTACTGAACGCGGCGGCTAAAGCACAAAGACACAAAATGGCTGGGGTTCCGGCGACTAAACTCAACATTAAAACCACGGTTTCATAAGCACTGAATGAAAATAAGATGGCCAAAAAAGGACAAAAAACAAGCATAGGTACTAGGGTTAACAACCAATGCAGTAACATTTTTGCAGTAACAAGCAAACTGATGGGATAGCCTGACACCAACCATTGCTCCACCACGCCGTCATCGTAGTCTTGTTGAAATAAGCGCTCGGCCGACAAAAATAGGGCGAGAAGCATCGCTATCCAGATTAACCCTGGGGCGATAGTCCGCAATAAAGTCACATCAGACGACATCGTTAAAGGAAAAAAGACAGCGATCATTAAAAAAAAGAGGCTCGTGTTCACTATGAGTCGCAACTGTCGTAAGTGTAGTAGCAACTCTCGTGCTAATTGCCGTCTAAAAAGTATGAAAAGGCTTATCACAAGAAATACTCCTGATAGTCGTCTTGTTGAAGCGCTAACGTTTGATGAGACGTTAACACCACAGCGCCACCACGCCCCAGATGATCATGAAGAACCGTCATTAAGATGGCAACTGCATCTTTATCTAAGGCCACTAATGGCTCATCCAGCAGCCACAAGGATGCATTCGACATCAATAAGCGCAACAACCCAACTCGGCGACGTAAGCCTTCAGACAACAAACCACAGGAAACCTCTTCAAGCCCTACCAATGCACAGGACATCATTAACTGATTAAATGACATCTCACTTCGCCCACGATGCAACTCAAAACGGCAATGCTCGCGCACGGTCAATAGCTGGTTTACTCCCGTTTTATGACCAACGTAGCAAATCTGTTGCTGATAATGAGCAAGATCTTTATTAATTGAGTCCCCGCGGTAGCGAATGTCACCGTGGGCAGGTTGCAACACCCCGGCGAGCAATTTCAGCAACGTTGTTTTACCCGCACCATTGCCACCGCGTAAATGCAGAAGAGCGCCAGGCCTCACTGTAAATTGCACACCTTGCAACAACCGCCTATCAGGAAAATCATAATCAAGATCAATAATGTCAAGCATAATCAGTATTACTTTCTAAAAGAGGCAGACTAACATAAATAGGTTTTCTGGCAAGTCTAAATCAAGGCAAGACTTGCAGATCCACCCTGTGATAGAGATAATCAACGTTTTCATTATCTATAGGTCAATCATGGATTTCCTCGCACAATATGGCATGTTTCTTTTAAAATCGCTGACGGTTGTCATCGCCCTGCTGCTGTTAGTTGTGGGTATACTATCCGCTGGTCGAAAACCAAAACCCAAATTGGAAATCACTTCACTTAATCAGCAGTACGATGAAATCAAGCATCGCATGCGAAAAGACATTTTAGGCAAAAAACCAGAAAAGAAAAAAAAGGATAAAACAAATAAACCTTCACTTTATGTCATCGATTTTTCAGGGGATATCAAAGCCTCGCAAGTAGACCAATTACGGGATGAAGTCTCTGCAATCCTTGCCATCGCCACAACAGAGGATGAAGTGGTTTTAAGACTTGAAAGCCCTGGTGGAGCCGTGAACGGCTATGGTCTCGCCGCATCACAATTACAACGACTTCGCGATAAACAAATACCGCTGACTGCCTGCATCGACAAAATAGCGGCGAGTGGAGGGTACTTAATGGCGTGCGTAGCTCATCGCATCATTGCAGCACCCTTTGCCATCATCGGCTCCATTGGAGTCGTCGCACAAATGCCTAATTTCCACCGGTGGCTTAAGAAAAACGATATTGATATGGAGTTATTAACCGCTGGTGAGTACAAGCGTACGTTGACTCTTTTTGCTGAAAATACCGATAAAGGCCGCAAAAAATTCCAAGAGGACTTAGAGAAAATTCATCAAACATTTCGAGACTATGTACTGGCGAATCGCCAACAATTGGATATAGATAAGGTCGCTACCGGCGAGCATTGGTTAGCACGAGATGCTTTCGATTTACGTCTCGTGGACACCTTAAAAACCAGTGATGAGTACCTGAATGATAAAATGCAAACATTTAACCTCTATAAAATTGCAATCCATGGCAAACAATCGCTTGTTGCTAAATTGCTAAAACCCGCAGCAAAATGTCTGCACCCGTGGGCTTAACATCATTGATTTGCACAAATAGTAAAATACTTTGTTAACAGTCTATACTTAAGTACGTGTTTTAATTAACAACGGAGCACATGATGAGTGATTTTAAATCAAAACTGCCTGATCTAAAGGAGTTGGGAGAAATAACGGGTAAATTGTTTAAAGATATAAAAACTAGCGTAACTGAGATTATTGATACCTATAAGCAAAAACATGCGGAACCCGAAAAAACCGCAGAAGCCGCGCAAACGGAAGCCAAAACAACAGCTGAACCCGAAAAATCAGCGGTGAAAAACAAAGAAACTAAAGAAGAAAAGGCTGAGGAAGCACCAGATCTCACTGAAAAAGATAAATAAAGGTACTTGTTAACCCCTATTCAACAAGACCCTATTGCGAGTGACGAACCCCGCAACACGCCATCATGACTATGCGGGGTAGTTGCTAACAGCTATGGGCGCTCATCGATTTCTTTACGCTGTGTCGGTAAAAAGTCTTTCCTATCCAGCCCCATAAGCACAGCCAACGCGCCCGCTACGTAAATGGATGAATAGGTACCTACAATAATTCCGATAATCAACGCCAACGAAAATCCGTGAATGGTTTCACCGCCATAGACAAACAAGGCTACGACAACGAATAGAGTCAGTACTGATGTCATAATCGTTCTAGATAAGGTTTGATTGATAGAAATATTCATGATTTCTATAGGACTTGCACGGCGAATCTTAATGAAATTTTCACGAACTCTATCAAAAACGACGATCGTATCGTTCAATGAGTAACCAATCACGGCAAGCAATCCCGCTAACGCTTTTAAATCAAACTCAATACCAAAAAAGGCGAATATGCCAAGAATTAAAATAGGATCATGGACAAGTGCGACGGCTGAGCTAAACGCCAATCGATACTCAAACCGCATCGCAATATAAATCATGGTCGCTAACAAGGAGACAACGATGGCCAAGATCCCCTTGGTGGCTAGTTCTTGGCCCACTTGTGGTCCAACAAAATCCACTCGTTGTTTCACAGCACCGGGCAAAGCATTCATCACTTTGTCGACTAGCACGGTTTGATCGAGATCACTACGTGGGGCAATACTGATGAGTACATCCTTAGACGTACCATAGCTCACGACCTGCGCCTCTTTAAAACCAATGTGGTATAAATTTTCACGAATGCTCACCAAATCGGCCGCGGCAGTATATGTGATTTCAATTTGTGTGCCCCCGGTAAAATCCAAACCCCACTTCAACCCGTTGACGCACAAAGCACCTATAGAGAGCACAAAAATCAATATGGACAATAGGGCAGCCCATTTACGAGCGCCCATAAAATCCACTTTTGAATTTGGATTAAAAAATTCCATCTCTACCTCTCATTTCAAATGCCAATTGATAATTTCTGTACATTTCGACCACCATAAAACCAATTAACAATGGCACGCGTGTAAGTGACCCCCGTTAACATGGACGTCAGCAAACCCAGTGACAAGGTAACGGCAAAGCCACGTACAGGCCCAGTACCCACAGAGACCAATACAATCCCTACAATCAATGTGCTGACGTTCGCATCAAGAATGGTAGAAAATGCACGCTCATAGCCTGCATAAATCGAAGCCTGTGGTGATAGTCCATTGCGCAACTCCTCGCGAATACGCTCATAGATAAGCACGTTCGCATCAACTGCCATCCCCACGGTCAAAACGATACCCGCAATTCCAGGCAAGGTTAAAGTCGCTCCAATAATCGATAAGAGCGCACACAGTAAAATAAGATTAAGTAACAACGCCACATTGGCCACTAAGCCAAAAAAGCGGTAGTACAACAGCATTAACACGAGGATAAGACCCATCCCAACTTCCAACGAGATAATACCACGCTTGATATTCTCCTTGCCTAATGTTGGGCCTACAGTACGCTCCTCTACAGGATAGATAGCCGCGGGTAATGCACCAGCTCGTAATAAGAGTGACAAGTTACTTGCTTCTTTGCTATCCGTTAAACCTGTGATCTGGAAATTGTTGCCTAGAGCACTTTGAATGACAGGAGCACTGATCACGCGCTCCTCGCGATGCGTCACCCGTGTGGTCTTGCCTCCATGTTCTTGCATGTCTGTTTTGGTTTCAACAAAGACAATAGCCATGCGCTTACCAATATTTTCTCGGGTTACTTTCGTAAAATAAGACTCTCCTCCACCACCCAGTTGGATAAGAACTGCTGGTGTGGCTGATTGCTGATCAAAACTTGAAACAGCACTCGTAATGGAGTCACCACTTAAAACAACCTGGCGTTTTAATAAGATAGGCTGATTATTCATCATATAAAGTTTACTGCCAATGGGAACAGCGCCCGTTTGCTTGGCAATTTGTGCATCACTTTCTTGATCAACTAAATGGAATTGCAATGTGGCTGTACCACCTAGAATTTGCTTCGCACGCGCCGCATCTTGAATACCAGGTAAGTCAACAGCAACCCTCGTCGCTCCCTGCTGTTGGACCACAGCCTCACCCACGCCAAGTTCATTCACGCGATTCCGTAAAATACTCATGGTTTGCTCAATGGTATTTTGACGGATAGTGTTCAACTCAGCCGGCGATAAGGACACCATGAGGTCAACACCATCTTTTGACTTGTTAAAGAAAAGACTCGGTAACTTTTGACGAAGCTCAACTAAAGCATCATCCATTGCTTGTCCATCACGAAAACGAACATTGATCCCTTTATCTACAACATAGCGGATCCCAGCATAACGAACACCTGCCTCGCGCAGATCCTGGCCGATGCTCTTCATCATGCCTTCATAGCGACGATTGACAACACTTTCAATATCCACTTCCAGAAGAAAGTGCACCCCACCGCGCAAATCCAACCCTTGCTTCATCGGTTCGGCATGGATGGCGGCCAACCAAGCAGGTGTTGATGGCGCAAGATTCAACGCAACAGTATACTGCGATCCTAGGGTATGCTTAATCACATCACGTGCAAGTAACTGTGTATCGGTCGAGGAAAAGCGTACTTCTAAATTGTCATTATTGACCGTAATGGCTTGAAATTTCAGTTTTGCCTTCCCCAACGCATCTTTCACTTGCGCCTCTAATTCTTCTGGCACAATGGGTGCCTGTGAAGACACCTGCACAATGGGGTACTCACTGTACAAATTAGGTATTACATAAATTAGCCCGATAATGGTGATCACCACCAACATCATATTTTTCCAAAGTGGATATTTATTTTGCATTTCCGTATCCCTGCGACTGTCTTAAAGGGCTTTAATGGTGCCTTTAGGCAAAACTGAGCTGACTGAGCTTCGTTGTAAGCAAATTTCAATTCCTTCAGCTATCATGGCTTTAACGAATTGATCATCAAGATGAGTGACTTTAGCCAGCATGCCACCAGACGTTACTATTTCGTCGCCCTTTTGTAATTTACTCACTAATTCGCGATGTTCTTTAGCACGTTTGTTTTGGGGGCGAATCAGCATGAAATAAAACAAAACAAAAATAGCTGCAACCATAATTAATGAAAAACCACCATCCGACTGCGCCGCAGATGTTGTTCCGGCGGCGGCCATAGCATCACTGATAAAAAAACTCATTACGTTCTCCAAAAATTCGCCGTTAAAGCGTGACATGATATCGAGATTTCAATCCGAGGTAAATGAGGTCACACAATTTCATTCTTTATTGAACGCCTCCTGCGTTAGCCAAGTATTACAATAGTGCACATTATGTTGCACCAACAACCGCTGACACAATAAAGGAGTCTGTTCAAATAAATGGTGTAAATAGGCGCGAGTGAATTGTTGACTGCACGTTGGGCAATGACAGTGCTCATCAATTAATGCAAATTGCATTGATAGGTCACGCTGTTCGATTGCAAGCTCACCCTCACCGCAGTAAACCCTGCCATGGCACGCATCATCGGCAGGTCGATCAGACTCCACATATGTCACGCCCTGTTTAACGAGCTCCGCCATCAATGGTAAATCTAAGTCTCCCGCCACGTAGTATGGCTTATCCTCATATTGGTGAAGCTGCTCTAAGAGTGTCGACGTGGACGATGTTTTCTTATTAAATTCGATATAAATACCATGCGATCTGCTGATGACGGACGACTCGGACACCTCACCCAGCGGGATAAAAGGGAAAATCGTTTCTGGCAATAATTGAACTTGTGCGTTGTATTTCTGCCACATCCCCTCTGGCAAAATGACCATGTGAGGCTGTAATGACGCAATCAATGCTAAAATATCGTCAATGGAATGACGTATACGACTCCCATCGTAATGCGAGCGCCATGTATAAACCCCATCGGCACTGATGGGAGGCAACGATGCATTGAGCACTAACAGCCCTTCCCAGGAAACATAGCTTGCTAGGTGAGGTAGAGTCCTTAACACATCAAACCCAGGTTTCATCAACAAGGCTGCAAGATAACACGATGCGACCCCCACCCCTGCCTCTTGCCAATTGGCAGGGGTGAGGCAGCTCCCTGCTGGCGTTGTTAATATAGGCGTCATGCCTACACATGGCGCCGGTGCATTATCCCTATCCAATAGATGATCCTCCAAGATGTTACTACAAACCAATGAGGACAACGAAGCTCTACCGCAATAATAAACTCGCATCGCCATAACTAAAAAAACGATACCTCGAGTCAATCGCTAGTCGATAAAGTTCCATTGCTCGTTCATAACCAATAAAAGCAGACACCAACATGAGTAGCGTCGACTCAGGTAGATGAAAATTAGTAATCAGCCCATCACAAATTTGGAATTGATACCCCGGGTAAATAAAAATATCCGTTTCACGGCTACACGCTTGCAGCAGGCCATCACATGCCGCACTTTCCAAACTACGGAGAGCCGTCGTACCTACAGCTATCACTCGACCGCCCGCTTGCCGTGTCTGATGAACCTCTTCACATAATGCCTCACTCACCGTAAAGCGCTCAAGATGCATTTTGTGATCTTTAATGTCTTCGCAACGTACTGGTCGAAAAGTACCTGCCCCTACATGCAGGGTCGAGTACGCAAAGTTGACTCCTTTGGCTTTTAAATCGGCCAATACCGTGTCATCAAAATGTAGTCCTGCGGTGGGAGCCGCCACTGATCCCTTGTGTGCTGCATAAATGGTTTGATAACGATCCAAATCAAATTGTTCGTCAGTACGGGTAATATATGGAGGCAAAGGAACGTGGCCAATTTGATGCAACATCACGTCAACACCACCATTGAGCTGACAATGATAGAGATCATCGTGCTTTGCCATCATTTCAACACGCCACCCACTGTCTAGCTCAATCATAGTGCCTGCTTTCGGTGACTTGCTGGCTTTAATATGGGCTAAAAAAGAATCACTACCAATGATACGCTCAACGAGTAGCTCCACCTTGCCGCCACTAGCCTTACGACCATGTAGCCTCGCAGGTATCACTTTGCTATCATTCATCACCAATAAATCGCCCGCCTCAAAAAAGCTCGCGATGTCTCTAAATAATTGATGTTGGTAAAACCCTGTTGTGACGTGATGCACCAGCAAACGAGAATCACTTCGCTCTGGTAAGGGATATTGAGCGATCAAATCCGGCGGTAGTTCAAAATTAAAATCGTGTCTTTTCATTAGTCAACCTGTTCACTGCAGGATGCTATTATAAATCTATTTTGCAGAAATTCGAAAGAAACGTTATGCTATGGTACTGTATATTTTTTATTCCCCCTGCATCTTAGAGTGGATCAGCAGGAGGATACTCGGTGTTGTATTATTTGGAGGCGAGGTTTGCACATCATCATGATAACCTACGTCTTGACTTTAATAATGGAGAAAACCACATGAACTGCTTGATAAAAACATTGGCCGCAAGCGCTTTAGGTCTTTGTGCCGCTACAGCCATGGCGGCGCCAAAACAACTGATAACCCATAATACCACGAGTGCTGAATCAAATGCCTACATTGATGGCACCATCCCTTCCCAGCACCCCACCAAACCTCGTAGCGATGGGAAAGTGTTTTGGACTGCCGTTAAAATGGCTTGTTTTGGGCATACTGTTGGTGGGAAATGCAATGCATTAATACGAATGGAAACCAACACACCGACCCCAGTGACTATAGGAACCTTGTCGATGGATCTAGAGTCAGGAGATATTACGCCGAAACAATTGAGTGCCAATGGCTACACGATTACCGTCAATGGCCCTGGTGAAACAACCATTAGCAGTCAATAACCCTATGGTAAAAAAGCCACCAGCAGGTGGCTTTTTTACGTCTCAACATCACGAACTCAACATGGCTTGCCAAATACGGTGTTTTCCTATTTCGTCGCTGCTGTAACTTGATCAATAGTCCATACCACTTGCAAGCCAACCAGCTGCGCATGACTCTTGGTCGTTGCATTCACATTGTAAGTCGATGTATCTCCAATCGGGAGGGTATTGTTGACTACCGCATCGCTCGCTGCAAATAGGTACGTATAACCCGCGTCAAAACCAAGACTGGGCCACATTTGATAGTGAGCACCAATGGATAATGCCCAACGATCAGCGTCAGGCAAGCGCACATCGCGCGCCGCAGTAACTGTGGGCGTTTGATCATAGCCGCCACCCACACGCATCATCCATTGATCATTCACATGATAGTTAGCACCGATGGCAACACGCCAAGTATTACGATAATCCTCTGCTGTTGTCGAGTTCATCCTTATCTGCATAATGTCACCCGGAATAGCAGGAACAGGAACAAGAGCAGGCGCGGCCACATTGTTCAGTGTAATGGCTTGAAAAGAGCTCCAACCAAAATAAACCACTGAACCGAGTAAGGCTAATTTTTTGTTAACATCCCTATAACCACTAAGGGTCACAACCTCGGGCAAATCAATTTTGTTGCTATATAGGCTGTTGCTGGTAAAACGTGCGCTGGGATTAGCCTCTTCAGTATTGAAGATATTGAGTGTTGGATCAGCAAACCGACCTTGCAATACACTGGTGCCACTGAATTGATGAGATATTCCCGATTGATAATTCACACCAATACGTGTGTGGTTATCATCAAACATGAACATGGCACCCGCATGGAAACCAACTCCAAAGGAATCGCCAGAGTTATGGCTTGATGAGTCAAGATCGGTAACTGCTACAGGAGTACCTACAACTGCTTGATGCTGCAGAAAAGCAGGAGAACCAATCATCTGATTAAATTTCACCCGTGCATATTGCAAATCAAGTCCCGCGCCAATCGAGACATGATCTGTCAGTCGACCACCCAACTCCGGGGCTACGTTGACAGTCTCAAGCTTACTCAACGTCGCCGCATAGCGAACGGGGGATGTCTCACTATAATTCGTCGCCAAACCAAACGGAGCCACAATACTTAAACCAAATACCGCACGGTCACCCAATGGCAAGGCGTAATGCAATGAGGGCACCAAGGCACTTTCTCCTCCCTCCAGATCGCTAAATGACTGTATATACGGAGCAATAGACAAACCTGGAAAAATCGTTGTAAACGTGCTGGTACCCGTTAATCGCGTGTTAGGCAATACACCCACACCACCCAACAAGGCTTGTTGGTTTTTAATTAACACTAAACCCGCCGGATTGTACCAACCGATAGATGCGTCTGCTCCTTCGGCCGCAATGCCGGCGGCAAAATTACCAATGGCGGCAGCACTGCTTTCGGTGTAAAGAGAAAAAGCCCCTGCATGAGTCGCATGATGGGCTATCATGGTGATTACGGCTACACTCGCCATTGTTCTTATTGGTTTTTGCAAGCGGTTCACTCCGTCTTCCTCAACATTGATAGTGGGAGGATCGATAATAAATGAATGCAATACCTTTGCAAACAGTTCTCGATAAATAATCTCACGAGCCCTTGTATCCTCAGAGCGGTCCATGCTAATGTGTTCTAATTTTGCACGGATAATGTTATGCGACAATTGGTTACGAAATTTGGTGGCACGAGTGTATCTTCCCGGGAAAACTGGGATCATATTGCGGCAATCACCAAAAAACACTTAAGTACCGGCGTGCAACCCGTCATTGTCTGTTCAGCCCTGACACAAGCCTCAAATAACCTCGAAAAAATGATTGATGCAGCCCTGCTCGATAAACATCACAGCATTCAGGCAGAGGTGGCTAACCATTATTTACAACTTGCTGAAGCGTTGGGTGTCAATCCTGAATTAATACAGCTCGATCTGCAACAATTACAACAGTGGCTGACAGGTATCGCCCTATTGCGCGAAGCGCCTGCCAAAACACAGGCCCAAGTATTGAGCTTAGGCGAGCTGATGATGACTCGCTTAGGGCATGCTTTTTTACAGAAGGAAGGCATTCATTGCTTGTGGCTTGATGCCCGCGAACTATTAGTTGCCACGGAAATTCCTGGTGGTGATACCGTGAATTTTTTGGCCGCACGCTGCAACAGTGACACCAACCCAACACTAGCCGCGCAACTTGTAGCCAGTGGTGCAGAGGTCATCATCACCCAAGGTTTTATTGCTTCTAATGCGCATGGTGATACGGTCTTATTGGGACGAGGTGGCTCCGATACCTCAGCCGCTTTACTAGCTGCCATTCTTGATGCCGCCGCTTGTGAAATATGGACCGATGTCCCTGGCATCTATACGGCCAACCCCCATCAACTCCCCCATGCGCGCTTATTAAAACAACTGAATTATGATGAAGCCCAAGAAATTGCTTCCATGGGCGCCAAAGTATTGCATCCCAATTGCCTACCACCCGTGCGCCGTGCGGGTATTCCCATGGTTGTAAAATACACCTGCATGCCCGAGCATTCAGGTACGCGAATCACCAAAGACAGCGATGACAATGCACCCCCAATCAAATCGATCCAAGTAAAACACAGCATTACCCTCATCTCCATTGATACCTTAAACATGTGGCAACAGGTCGGTTTTCTGGCCGATGTATTTACCACCTTTAAAGAACATGGTTTTTCAGTCGATTTACTCTCCTCATCAGAGTTCAACGTTACCCTCTCGTTAGACAGCAATGCAAAACTCCGCGATCGACAGGCATTGGATGCGCTCATCGCTGACTTAAATCGGTTTTGTCGAGCAAAAATTATTGAGCCATGTAGCGCGGTGAGCTTGGTCGGGCATCACATCCGCACGGTATTACCTCAATTAGGCCCAACCCTTGAGGTTTTTGAAGCCAAGCAAGTCTACCTCATGTCATTAGCCTCCAATGACTTGAACTTAACGTTTGTCGTCGATGAGTCACAAGCAGACAAGTTATGCCAACAACTGCACAATTTACTGATTGAAAGCAATCCACAAAGTTTTTACTACTCCAAAAGTTGGCATGAAGAATTCGGTAATCCAACCGCACGAAAAGCACCCTGGTGGGAAGTGAAGCGCGACCATCTCTTAACCCTAGGTAACACTCACTCACCATGTTATGTATACGATAGTCAAACACAGGCTGAGAAGGCAGATGACTTGCTGAGCTTACAAGCGATTGACAAGCTTTTTTATGCCATTAAAGCCAACCCTCACCCAGGTGTATTAAAAACCTTATACGCTAAGAATATCGGTTTTGAATGCGTCTCTATCAATGAATTAAACCACGTACTGGAATTATTCCCCTCCATCGATAAAAAAAGGCTGTTATTTACGCCTAATTTTGCCGCAAAAGCTGAATATGACTATGCTTTTTCTCTAGGCTGTTATGTCACTGTCGATAGCTTATACCCATTAGAACATTGGCCCGATCTACTGACCGGTCAATCCATTTTATTGCGCATTGATCCAGGTTGTGGGGCTGGTCATCATAAATTTGTGTGCACGGGCGGTAATGAATCAAAATTTGGCATTACCAAAGAAAACCTTGATAAAGCCTCCGCATTGATAAGCCAACACCATATCAAGGTCATAGGCTTACATGCTCATTCTGGCAGTGGCATTTTATCCCCCGACTTGTGGCAGCAGACGGCTCTCATGTTAGCGGAGGAAATAACTCGTTTCCCTGATGTCACCATGATTAATATGGGCGGGGGGCTCGGAATTGTTGACAAACCGGGGCAGCAATCATTAAATATGGCCGCCTTAGATGAGTCATTAATGGCCGTTAAATTGCGTTACCCAGGCCTCTCGCTATGGCTTGAACCAGGTCGGTATTTTGTTGCTGAAAGTGGCGTTATTCTTGCGAAAGTCACGCAATGCAAAGAAAAAGGAAAAGTGCGATTTATTGGCATTGAAACAGGAATGAATTCGTTAATACGGCCGGCATTGTATGGTGCCTATCATGACATAGTCAACTTAAGCCGCCTGAATCAAGAAAAAATAGCCTTCGCTCATATTGTAGGCCCCATTTGTGAATCGAGTGACACCTTAGGTTATGACCGTTTATTGCCGAATACCTGTGAAAACGACATCATCCTCATTGCAAATACAGGCGCCTACGGACATTGCATGAGCTCGTCGTATAACCTACGACCACCGGCTGAGGAAATTGTTATTTAGTTCCGTATCTACTCTAAATCTTAAGGATCTATGCTAAACGACAGCCCTCAACGCCAACAAGCCACCGATCCACGCTACTCCTATATTGTCCAGGCGCCAGCGGGTTCGGGCAAAACGGAAATCCTCACTCAGCGTTTTTTACGGCTACTGAGTGGCGTGAATGCGCCTGAGCAAATTATTGCACTGACGTTTACACGAAAAGCGGCTAACGAAATGCGTGAGCGTATTTTGCGGGCCCTAGAGCGTGCCGCCGATAACGTCGAGGCATCGTCACCCCATCAACAACAAACACTGGCTTTTGCCACAGAAGCGCTCGCACGCGATAAGGCGCTCCATTGGCAACTGCTACAACAACCCGGGCGTCTACGCATCATCACCATCGACTCGCTGTGCCAAACCTTAACACAGGCTATTCCTTTACAAGACAAGCACATTCCTTATGCACAGATCAGTGATAAACCACAAAGCCATTATCTAGAGGCGGCGCGTGCCTGCCTTACCTTCGCTATTGAAAACTCAACATATCATCAACCTTTAAAAACGTTACTCCAACACGTGGACAATCGCCAAGATCATTTACTGGCGTTATTTAGCGAATTATTGGCAAAGCGTGACCAATGGCTACACCGCTTGTATCAAGCAAAAGAACAAGATAAGAGCTCATATGAGCAAGCATTATCTTGGATCCTGCAGCATGAGTTAGCGCGTTTTCAAAAGAGTATTCCGCCCGACTATGCAGAAGAGTTAGTCACGCTGGCGCGCCGGCTTGCAACAATAGAAAACAACCCAGACTCTCCCCGCTACCCCCTGCGCCACTGGCAACACTTTGATAAGCTAGATGGCTCACTTGCCAGTCATTTAGCCGCTCTATTGCTGACATCCCAACACACGTTACGCAAGGCTTTTGATCATCATGTGGGCTTAAAGCGTAGTGTATGTGACCATGCTGAGTATGGTGAACTCAAAACCGCCAGTAAATTATTACTCAGTCAACTCGACGAATTACCTGATTTTCTTCCGGCGTTATTGCGGGTAAAAAATTTACCAGAACCACACTACGATGCTGAGCAATGGGAGGTATTACAGGCGCTATTCAGTCTCCTTCCCTTGCTTGCCGCCCATTTACAGGTGGTTTTTAGTGAGCATAATGAAGTGGATTTCGCAGCTATAGCCGAGGAAGCGCTGGTCGCGCTCGGTGATGATGAATCACCTACCGATTTAGCTCTCTACCTGGATAATAGTATTCATCATCTGCTGGTTGATGAATTTCAAGACACGTCAATGCAACAATTCCAACTATTGAGCAAGTTAGTGCAAGGCTGGTTACCCGATGAGGGTAAAACACTGTTTGTGGTAGGGGATCCCATGCAGTCTATTTATCGCTTTCGCGCCGCGGAAGTGGGACTTTTTTTACGCGCCAAACAGCAGGGCATCGGACCTATACAGCTCACCCCACTAGAATTAACCAGTAATTTTCGATCGACCGCCACAGTGGTGGATTGGGTTAACGCACACTTCAAATATATCTTTCCAGATGCCGATGACATGGAGTCGGGTGCCGTATCCTTTCATCCATCCATCCATGTACAACCTGCCGATAACACCAGTTGTATTATGGCATTTCAATATAAAAACCGTGTTGAAGAAGCTCAAGCAGTTGTCAATCTCATAACGAACGAGTTGCAAACATATCCCCAGGATAACATAGCTATTCTCGTGCGCTCACGTAGGCAGCTCATCGATATTGTGCGTAGCTTACGCGCACAAAAAATTCCCTTCCAAGGGGTAGAAATTGATCTCTTAGCCGAACTCCCCCACCTACGTGATATTTGGTCATTGACAGAGGCATTGCTCATGCCAGGCAATCGTTTGGCATGGCTTGCCCTGCTTCGTAGCCCTTGGTGTGGCTTAACCCTTGCTGATCTGCACGCCATTGCAACATTTGAAAAAAATAAATCAATCTATTTTGCACTGTCGCAACTTGCCGACATAACAGTCCTTAGTGATGAAGGACGTGTGCGTGCACATTTTGTCTATACCGTGCTGGAAGATGCCCTATCCCGACGCCATCAGCAACCGCTTATCGATTGGATCACCAGTACGCTCAAACGATTGCATCTAGACAACATTCTAGAAGCAACCGAGCAGGATGATTTAGAGCAATATTGGCAACTACTTGAACGCTTCGATAAAAGTGGTCAGATCGAGAACATTGAACAATTTAAAAATGAATTTAACACACTGTATTCAAAGAAAGTCGTCCCCTCACGTTTACAGATTATGACGATTCATAAATCAAAAGGACTTGAATTTGACTGTGTTGTCCTACCTGGACTGAGTACAAAATCACCCCAACTCGATACACCGATGCTCCGCTGGCTTAAGTTACCTAGCGAGCAACATGAAGAACTATTGCTACTCTCACCAATGAAAGCGGCCCACGATGAACATTGCTTATTATACAATTACTTAGGCATGCTCGATTCACAAAAAAACGATTATGAATTGCACCGCCTACTCTATGTAGCCGTCACTCGAGCTAAAAAGCGTCTTTATCTTTTTGACAACAGCGAAAAAACTAGCCAAGGAACCTTTCGTCATGCATTACACAACCAGGCATTTATAGCAGCAGACGATGTTAACCCATCTGAAGAAGAAAACATGCTGCCAACACTTGACCAACTACCCATTCAATTTTACGAGCAACCGCCTGTGTGTTCGGTCACCCACGCAACCCATGCACCACTCATCATCACCAACAATACGCCACGCCTCATCGGTATTGTAGCGCATGAATTGTTACAGTGGATTTGTGATAACCATCCTACAGACATAGCAGACATCCCCTGGGAGTTAGCCCATCACCAGTTGAGAACACTCGGGTTTGCAGCTAGCGAGTTACAGAGTGCAGAAGCCCAGATCCAAAGGCAATTGACACAATTTCTTAACGATCCGATAGGACAGTGGCTGATCAAATCGCATGAGAATGAGCGCAATGAATATGAGCTTTTAGTTGAGGATAAAAACGTCGTTGCAACCAAGATTATTGACAGAACGTTTTGTGAACATGGGGTACGCTGGATTATTGATTTCAAAACAGGGCATGAAGATAAAAACACCCAAATGCGCCATCGAAAGCAAGTGAACGAGTATGCAAGCCTCTTTGCAAACCATAACACAGAGGAGCTTATCTGTTGTGGATTGTATTATCTTGAGAGTAATCATTGGGTCACGTGGGAGTATGTATCATCGTCCATTCTTGCGATATGATACTGCACTCTGAGCTAAACGAATGCGCACCGATACGGTAGCCCGTAAGGAACGAAGTGGATTAAATTGATGAACATAGAAAAATCAGTAGCAGCAGTACTCGCCAACACTACGGACTATATGCTGAATCTAAAGGCTAGCGACTTAGGCTTCAAAACCGCCATCACGGTTGAGGGCGAACAGCTTTCCCTCAATTTATGTGCAGGATTTCCAAGTGCTTTTTTGCAAGAAAGCTTATTACCCCCCCTCACCAAAGCACTAGCCGAAGCACTGCCACGGTATCAAGTGACCGTGACGATTGACCATTTTATCAAGGCCCATCGCACGCAACTGTCTGGCAAAGGCTTGCGTGGCGTCAAAAATACCATCGCTATCGCCTCTGGCAAAGGTGGTGTCGGGAAATCAACGGTAACTGTTAACTTGGCCACAGCACTCGCACGCGGTGGCGCCCGCGTAGGCATTCTTGATGCTGATATTTATGGCCCAAGCATTCCACTCATGTTAGGCAAATCAGCGCCTGTGCAAGTCCGTGGTGAAAAATATTTACCTCTATTTGCACATGGTGTGTATGCCATGTCAATTGGCTATTTGACTGAAGGTGAGCCTGCTTTAATCTGGCGGGGTCCAATGCTTGCTAAATCATTGTTACAGATGATTGATATCACGCAATGGGATGAGCTTGATTACTTGTTAATCGACTTGCCTCCAGGGACTGGCGATATTCAACTGAGTCTTGTGCAAAAAATCCCTTTAACCGGTGCTGTTATCGTCACCACCCCACAACAGGTGGCAACACTCGATGCAGAAAAAGCATTTAAGATGTTTACGAAAACAAATATCGATGTATTAGGTGTCGTTGAAAACATGTCTTTACATACCTGTAGTCAATGTGGGCACCAGGAGGCCCTCTTTAGCAGTGGTGGAGCCACAGAGCTTTGTAATGTCTATCAAAGTAAATTACTTGGGCAACTCCCCCTAGATAGCCGGATTAGCCGTCATTGCGACCAGGGGCTACCAACAGCTGCGAGCGGCACGGACGAATTAGCAATGACATGGATTAAAACAGCATTGCACACAGCCATTGAACTCAGCAAAAAACCACTGAACTATGCCGATAAATTTCCCAACATTGTGGTTGAGTAGGTGCTTGGTTAGTAGCCTGCCCCATGATTTGCAGATCAATGGAGT
>SXGU01350709.1_pt1 | contig 18207 bp, 15 predicted proteins | sample 3174531 | NCBI WGS metagenome assembly SXGU01 (sample SAMN11356863, study PRJNA531348) | freshwater metagenome | isolation source: freshwater sample F1-140 | place: China: Fuxian Lake, Yuxi | collected 2017-12-25 | reverse complement strand
GTGGGGCCGTTGCGCTGCTTGCCGATGATCACCTCGGTCATGCCCTCCAGGCTGCCGCCGTCCGGGGATTTGAGGCCGTATAGGTCCGGTCGGTAGATAAACATCACCATATCGGCATCCTGCTCGATGGAACCACTTTCCCTCAGATCCGACAACTGGGGCCGCCGGTCGCTGCGGCTCTCCACGGCGCGGGAGAGCTGGGAGAGGGCCAGGACCGGCACGTCCAACTCCTTGGCCAGGGCTTTGAGGCCTCGCGATATGCGCGAGATCTCCTGCTCGCGGCTGCTGCTCTGTTCGTGGGTGCTCATCAGCTGCAGGTAGTCGATTATCACCAGGCCCACCCCCTTTTCGCGCTTGAGCCGGCGGGCCTTGGCGCGGGCCTCCAGTACGGTGATGCCGGCGCTGTCGTCGATGTAGATGGGGGCCTGGGAGAGTTTGCCGATATTGCGGGTCAGGTTGAGCCAGTCGTCGTCGCGCAGGCGGCCCGTGCGCAGGTTGTGCAGGTTGAGCCGGGTCTCTATACACAGGAGGCGCTGGGCCAACTGGATCTTGGACATCTCGAGGCTGAAGATCGCCACCCCCACCCCGGCCTCCATGGCCGCGTTGCGGGCGATGCTCAGTGCCAAGGCGGTTTTGCCCACGCTGGGACGGGCCGCCAGGATGATCAGTTCACCCTTCTGGAAACCGGCTGTTTTCTCGTTGAGATCCGTGTACCCGGTATCGACCCCGGTGACGCTGCTGATCTGGCGATGGGCCTGTTCGATCTGCTCGAAGGTGCCCTGCAGCACGCTGTCGAGACTCTCGAACCCCTGGCTGAGGCGCCGTTCGGAGAGCGAGAAGATCTGCTGCTCGGCCCAGTCGATGAGCTGCTGCACCTCGCTGCGGCCCTCGTAGGCCTGGGCCGAGATCTGGCCGGCCGCGTCGATGAGCCGCCGGCTCAGGGCCCGGTCTAGCACGATGCGGGCGTGGTAGTCGATGTTCGCGGAGGTGGCGACCTCGGCCGACAGGGTAGCCAGGTACACGACCCCGCCGACGGCGTCGAGCTGCTGACGCCGCTTGAGCTCCTCGCTGACGGTGAGCTGGTCCACGGCCTCGCTGCGTTCGTACAGGCCGACCATCGCCTGGTAGATGCGCCCATGTGGGTCGTGGTAGAAGCAGGTGCCATCCGGCCCGAGGATCTCCAGGGCCCGGCCCACGGCGCGGCCGTCGATGAGCATGGCCCCCAGCACCGCCTGTTCCACCTCCACCGCCTGCGGCGGCAGGCGCTCGGGCCCCTGGTTCTGTTCTGGCCTGCCCTGGTTCATCTCACCACTCTTCCCGCTCGATCTAGAGCACGGTGCCGTCGTACTCGCGGCGCAACCACTTGACGTCCTCCCAGGCCTGGCGTTTCCACTCGGCGTGGCGCAACAGCGCCGCCGGATGGTAGGTGACCACTACGGGTATACCCCGGTACCGGTGCAGGCGCCCCCGCAGGGCGCCGAGCGGGCTGGAGTCCTGCAATAGGACCTGGGCGGCGGTGCGGCCCAGGGCGCAGATGATGCGGGGCTGGACGATCTCTATCTGCCTGGCGAGATTGGGCTCGCAGGCGGCCAGTTCCTCGGGGCTGGGGGTGCGGTTCCCCGGGGGTCGGCACTTGACTGCATTGCAGATATAGACCTGCTCCCGCCTCATCTTCATCGCCTCGATGATCTTGGTCAGCAACTGGCCGGCGGCCCCGACAAAGGGCAGCCCCTGGCGGTCCTCCTCCTCCCCAGGTCCTTCGCCGACGAAGAGGATGCCGGCCCGGGGATCGCCGTCGCCAAAAACAAACCGCTGGCGGCCATGCCCCAGCGGGCAGCGGGTGCAGTCGCAGATCTCCTTGCGGAAGGCCTCGAGCGCCGAGGCCTGGTCCACCGGCGGGGCCGGGGTGCTCTCGGCTTCTGCCGCTCCGCCGGCCGGCTGCTCAGGGGCGATGAAGGAGGGCCCGTCGAAGAGGCGCAGATCCTCCAGAAAGCGCCTGGCCTGTACCAGCAGCTGGCTTCGCCCGCCCTCCTCCATGGCTTGGCCTAGGGGTGTATCCATGTCAACGGCCCTGGCGCCGGCGTTCCACCAACCAGTCGAGGATCTGGTCGGCCACCTGGTGTTTGCTCATCTTGGGCAGGCGCTGCTCGCCGCCACGTGCGTCGATCATGGTGACGACATTGGTGTCCACCGCAAAGCCGGCGCCTTCCTCGTACAGGTCGTTCAGCACCACCAGATCGCAGTTCTTGCGCCTCAGTTTTTCCCACGCCCTGGCCAGGCCGTCCTCGGTCTCCATGGCGAAGCCGATCAGCAGCTGGTGGGCGCCCTTGCTGCGCCCCAAACCAGCAGAGATATCGGGGTTCTCGACCAGCTCGACTACCATCCTGTCGGTGCCCCGTTTGAGCTTTTGCGGCGCCACTTGCGCCGGCCGGTAGTCGGCCACCGCCGCCGCCAGGATTGCCGCGTCCACCTGCGGGTACACCGCCTCTACAGCGGTCTGCATCTCCAGGGTCGAGCGCACGGCCCTGAACTCCGCCCCTGCCGGTGTGGGCAGGGCCGTAGGCCCGGACACCAGCCACACCTGGGCCCCGCGGCGCAGCGCCTGGGTGGCCAGGGCGTAGCCCATCTTGCCGCTGGAGCGGTTGCCGATAAAACGCACCGGGTCCAGATCCTCGACCGTCGGCCCGGCGGTGACCAGGATCTTGAGGCCAGCCAGGTCGCGCGCCCGGGAGAAATACGCCGCCACCTGCTCGGCAATGCCCTCTGGCTCGGCCATCCGCCCCCGCCCAAAGGCCCCGGAGGCCAGCTCCCCGGTGCCCGGCTCGATCCACTCGTACCCCAGCGCCTCCAGCCGCCGCAAGTGCTCCTGGGTCAGCGGGTGCTCGAGCATGTGCTCCTCCACGGACGGGGCGGCCAGCACCGGCGCCCGGCAACCCAGCATCAGGGTAGTGAGCAGGTCGTCGGCCAGCCCACCCGCCAGCCGGGCGAGCAGGTGGGCGGTGGCCGGGGCCAACACCACCAACTCGGCCCACTGTGCCAGACCCACGTGTAACACCGGGAACTCCGCGGAGGGGGCGAACGTGTCGGTATGGACCGGGTGACGCGAGAGGATTTCGAGGGTGTACGGGGTGACGAAGCGCTGGGCCGCCTCCGTCATCACCACCCGCACCTCGGCCCCTTCCCGCAGCAGCGCGCGCACCAGATGGGGGGTTTTGTACGCGGCGATGCCGCCGCTGATGCCCAGCAAGACCCTTTTTCCGGCCAGTTTCATCCCGCGTCCTCCAATGCAGCCAGGATCTGCTCCACGACCTGCTCCGAGGCGAGGGCCACGGTGTCGAGCACCAGATCGTAGATGGACAGGTCGTCGAGGTCGATCTGGTGGTGGCGTGCATAACGCTGATGCTCCGAATGCTCGCGCACGCCGATATCCCGCACCGCCTGCTCAGTGGTTTGGCTGTCGCGCAGCCCTACCCTGCCGGCCCGCACCTCGAGCGGGGCGTGGCACCAGACCTTGAGGGCCGGCAGGCCCTGGCGCAGCGCCATCCAGCCAGACAGGCGGCCCTCCATGATCAGGTTCGGCTCCTGCCTGGCCAGGCGGACCATGCGTTCATCCAGCTCTCTGTCCACCGCGCCGTCGGCCTCGGCCCGCTGCCCCATCTCGGCCAGCGACACCCCCTGGTCAACGGCCAGTTGGCGGAAAAAGTCCCCCGCGTTGACGTAGCGCCAACCCAGCCTTTCCCGCAAACCCTTGCAGGTGGTGCTGGTCCCGCTGCCGGGCAGGCCACTGATGGTGATGAGAGCCACGCCGTTCTCCTCAGGCCAGGTTCTGGACCTGCTCGCGCAGGCGCTCCACTTCTTCCTTGATTTCCACGGCCAGGTGTACGATCTGGGCCTCGCTGGCCTTGGAGCTGATGGTGTTGGCCTCGCGGTTCTGCTCTTGCAGCAGAAAGTTCAGCCGCCTGCCCACCTCGCCCCCCTTGTCCAGCGCGGCGATGAACTGGGCGTTGTGGCTGTGGAAGCGCACCACCTCCTCGGCGATATCGCTGCGTTCGGCCAGCAGCACCACCTCGAGGGCCAGGCGCTCCTCGGGGATCTCGCCGGGGCGCAGCAGCGCTGCCACTCTGTCGCGCAGCTGCCCGCGCAACCGGTCCCGCGCCTCGGCGGCCCAGGCGGCGATCTGGCCGAGCCCTCGCTCGATCTGCCCCACCCTGGCGCGCAGATCCGCGCCCAGCGCCGCCCCTTCGGCCCGGCGCATCTGGTCGAATGCATCCAGGGCCAGGTCGAGCGCCTCGAGCACCAGCCGCTCGGCATCGGCGGCGACCTCGACAGCCGGCGCCACCTTGAATACCCCGGGCAGTCCGGCCACCAGCGCCAGGTCCGGCCGGCCCTCCAGGTCGCCGAGTTGGCGCAGCCGCTCCAGCTGGCGCAGGTAGTTGCCCACCGCCTCTTCGTCGAGGCTGGGCAGCGCGCCCGCCGCGCCCTGCTCCTCCCATTCGATCACCACCGAGACCTTGCCGCGGGTGACACGACCAGCCACCCGCTCGCGCACCTGGGCTTCTAGGGCCTGCAGGCGCGAGGGACAGCGCAGCTGTACCTCCACAAAGCGGCTGTTCACCGAGCGCACCTCCACCCGGGCCGCCATTCCGGGCGCCTCTGCCAGCCCGCTGCCGAATCCTGTCATACTCCAGATCATCACCGCTCTCCCGTCCTCTCTTCTGTTTTGTCAGCGGGGGTCGCCAAGGTCCATCTCGATGCCGCCCAGCAAGGCAAATCCTCCGAGGCGCGCCAGCAGGCGACCAGTGGCCGAAACCTTGAGCAACTGCCCCGCGCCGGCGACCCACACCTCCTGGCGCCTGAAATCCACCGCCAGGGCCCGGCATTCCCCCAGATCCTCCACCCGGATCACCTCCCCACCCTGGGTGTCCAGCGCCACCAAACCCGTGGTGCCGGCGACCCAGCAATACCCGCTGCGCCGGTCGAACTCCAGGGCAAAACTGGTGGCAAAGGGCGAGGGCAGCTCGCTGACCCCGCCACCCGGTTCCAGATACACCAGCCCCTGCCCGCCGCGCACCAGAGCCCAGGCGCCGCCCTGCCCGGTGGGGGCCAGGGCCGTCGCCTCGGTCACCGCCCATTCCCGCCGCCGCCGGTCCTGGTGCCAGTAGCGCATCACCCGCCCCCCGTCCCCGATCCAGCAGCCGCCCTCGGCCGCTTCCACCAACCTCAACCCCGCGAAACGGGCGTCCACCGTTTCGAAACGCAGGGAATCCTCGCCGGGGGGCAGGGGGAAATGCAACACGGTCTGGCGGGCCAGGTCGGCCAACCAGCCCTCGCCGGATGCTGGATCGATGGCCAGGGGGCCGGGTCTCTCGACCTGGCCCGGGTGGCTACTCAGCTGTCCTTCGGCATCGATGCGGATGGCCCCGGCGTAGAACTCGTCGCTCACCCAGCAGCTGCCATCGCGGAGGTCCACCCCGATGCCGGCCAGCCCGGGGAAACGCCCCTGGCCAAAAAAGGCGGCGCGGTTGTCCGGGGTGATCCGCCAGACCAGACCGCTGCCCGGATCGGCCACCCATCCCGACTGGGGCCCGGGGGTCGCCTGGCGCAGGGGCTCGATCCGGCGCTCCCCCTCGCCCTGGACCAGCAGGGCGAGTTGGTACCCGTAGGTCTCCCCGTTCACCACCCCAGGGTCGACAAAGGTGGTGTCCCCAGGACCGAGGTCCAGGTGCGCCGTCAGCGGCGCATCCCCGGCCCGCCGGTAGAGGCGGTACCCGTTCAGGTCCCCGAAGTTGCGGAAATCCCAACGCAACTGCACCTGCCCGTCGCCGGCCACCGCCTCCAGCGGCCTCAGCGCCACCGAGGGGTCTACCCCGGTGGCCCGCGGGTCCAGCGGATTGCGGGCCGGCCGGTCCGTACAGGCTGCCGCGAGGCACAGGGCGAGGCCGCACAGCCAACGCACCGGACTCACCCTAAAAAAAGACCAGATAGGTGCTCAACACAATTCCCGCCTCCATGAAAACAAAAGCCGCCCCGGTCAGCCGGTCGTAGTGGCGGGCCCGGCGCAGTTGTTCGCGCTGGCGTTCGAAACCCGCCGAGTGCAGGTACTGGTCGTAGGCCCGGTCTGCCCGCCGCCCGCTCCACCAGGCCGTGCCCCCGGCGGCCAGGGCCAACCCGGCGCTCCACCACAGCGCTGGCCGCAGCTTGGATTGGCGCTGCGGCGCGGGCTCCACCGGCCCCGGCGCCAGGTTGCGGTGTTTGGCGCCAATGGCCGCCTTGGCCCACAAGTTGGACACCTGACTGGGCGCGGTCCTCTCCAGGTAACGGGCCTGGACCGAACGCACCAGCAGGGTGTCCAGCGCTGCGGCCTCCCCCGCCAGCCACCACCCCAGGAGCACCAGACTAGCGGCCAAAAACATAGAGTGTCCTCTCCTCGGTGGTCACGGCCACCAATTCGGCCCCCAGCGCCACCGGCAGCAGGACTGGGCCGTCCAGCTGGTACTTCCAGACCAGGCGCCCGGTACCGGCGGCCAGGGCGTAGAGGTGCCCCTCGCTGCTGCCCACATAGACGGTGGACGCCGTGGCTGCCGGCGCGCTGCGCACCACTCCCTCGGTGGTGTACTGCCAGCGCCGCTCGCCGCTGAGCAGGTCCAAGCCATAGACGTTTCGGTCGGCGGCACCCAGGACCAGCACGCCCCCGGCCAGTGCCACGCCCGCCGCCGGCAGGGACCCTAGCTCTGCCCTCCAGAGTACCTCCCCGGTCGCCGCCCGGCACGCCAGCACCGAGCCCGAGGCCGTTGCGGCGTACACCGCGCTGTCGGCGGTGGCCAGCGCCCGCAGCGGGCCACCCAAGTCGCGGGTCCAACGCCGGGTCCCGCTGTCCAGTTCGAGAGCCACCAACCCCGCAGCGCCGTCGCCTCCGTACAGGGCATCCCCCGCCAATACCGGGCCCACCCATAATGGCCCATCCAGTTTGGTGTGCCAGAGGCGTTCCCCGGTGCGCGCAGCGAGGGCAACCACCTCCCCCGCGTTCAGCGCAGCCACTACTGTGTCGGCCCGGCCGGCCAGTGGGGCACAGGCCAGCCCGGGGTAGCTCCACCTCACCCGGTTCTGCCCCCGGTCGTACGCCCGCAACGCTGGCTTGGGTCCCGCCTCGCCCACCGCGATCAGGCTGCCCAACACCACCGGCGCGGCGCTTTGCGGGGCGCTCAGCCCCCGGCGTCCCAGGGGACGGCCGTTCTGGCGGTCAAAGGCCAGCAGGGTGGGACCGGCCGTAGTCTGTAGCAGAAGCAGCCCATCCACCAACGGCCCGCCCAAGGGCCCGGCGCTCAGCGATTGCTGCCAGAGCAGGCGCAGCGGTGGTTCGGGGGCATTGGCGAGTTGTGCCTTGCCCTGCGCCTGGCTCCATGTAAACGGGGCACCCGGCCCAGGTAAATACAGCATCTTGCCGCCGCAGCCCACTGCCATCGCCGCCAGCACGAGCACCCAGACTGGCCGCATCAGAAGTCCCATCCAAAGAAGAAGTCCCAATCCGTGTGGTTGTCGACCGACCTGAAGTCCGTGCGCCGCGAGCCGTCGAGACGGAAGACAAAGACCCCGCCCAACCCCAGCCGCACCCCGCCGCCCAGGCTGCCCTTCCAGTCGCCGAACTCCTCGTTCCAGGCATTGCCCCCATCGGCGAAGAACGCGCCGCGAAAGGCACTCATGTCGATGTCGCCAAAAGGCAGGCCGATGACCAGGCGATCGACCAGCGGGAAGCGCAGCTCGGCGTTGCCCAGCACCAGCTTGCGGCCCCACAGCGAGCGCCAGGGATAACCGCGCAGGGTCCAGCTGCCGCCCATCGAGACGTACTCTGGCACCTCCCCGCGGCTGTGGCGTCCCATCAGCCGCAAGGCGAGGCAGTTGCGCTGGCCGAGGCGCTGGTAATGGCGGAAGTCGCCCGAGAAGGTCAGGTTGAAGCGCCGCGAACTGCGGAAGTCCACGGTCTGCCCCAGGCCAAAACTGTAGCGGGTGCCGGCCAGTGGCCCGGTGAGGATCCAGAGGCTGCTGTCGTGGGTGAAGCTGAGGGTGTTGCTCATCAGCCAGCCCGTCAGCTTTTGGCCCTCGAACTGCCGGTCGATCTGCGCGTGGCGCAGCGAGAGTTCGGCGTCGAGCCGTTTAAACCGCGAAAAGGGATAACTCAGCTCGGCGTAGGTGCCGGTGCGTTTTTCCCGCACAAAACGGCCGTACAGGCTGGTGAAGCGGTCGTTGAGGTGGAAAGCGCCCCAGGACAGATTGACCCGCCGCCCCAGGTGCAGGCGGCTGAAGGCCAGGTTCAGGCCGTCGAAGAAACCGGACTGGCTGCCCGCGATATGGGACAGGACAAAATAGTACTGCTCGTTGCCCAGCACATCGCTCACCCCCAGCTGTATACCGCCCGAGGTGCCAAAAAGCGGGTCCTGGGAGATCTGGCTCTGGGCCACATCGAGGGACATCCGGCGCTGGTAGTCCATACGTGCGTACGCCTCGGTGCCGCCGCTCAGTTCCCAAGCAGGCACCCCGGTAGCCCCTTCCCAGGCGGCCGTATCCGGGGCCGGCACCGCGAGCCGGTACACCTGGAAGCCGCCTTTCTCGAAGCCGGTGTACAACACCCCCTTCCCGTCGGGGAGCCAGGCCGGATCAAAGGCCCCTCCCTGCACACGGGTGAGTTGGCGGCGCGCCAGCCTGGCGCCCAGGGGGCCGACCTCCACCCGCGCCACCTGCAGGTTGTGTATTCCCCCGTCCTCGGCGCAGTACGCCAGGTGCTGGCCCGTGGGGTCCCAGCCCGGCTGGGTTTCACTGCCCGGTCCCTGGGTCAGGGGCAGGAGCCGGCCTTGAGCCAGCTCCCAAAGAAAGAGATGGTACTTGCCCTGCCGGCCCCCCTCCCCCCGGTCCGAGCTGAAGGCCACCCATTGGCCGTCCGGTGACCAGGTGGGGTCGCGGTCGTGGAACAGGTCGCTGGTCAGCTGCACCAGCTGCCCGCTCGCCACCTCGGCGATATAAAGATCGGCGAATCCCCCCGTTGCAGTTCCGGAGAACACCAACTGAGTGCCGTCCGGCGAGAAGGAGGGTGCGGCCAGGGCCACCAGCCCGGGGAATTCCAGGCGGCGGGCCTGCCGGGCCTGCCGCAGATCCCATACATAGAGATTGTCCTGGCCCTGGCGTTTGGCCACAAAGGCCAGCCAACGCCCGTCCGGCGAAACCGCCAGGCGGGTGGAGAGCGCGTGGAAGGATTCGAAGTCCGCCGAGCGCTCCCCCTCCACCAAGACCCTGCCCTCACCCCCCTTCAGCGGCGTCTGCACGATGCTGGTGTATCCCTGCCGGTTGCTGAAATGGATAAACTCGAGGCTGTCGCCGGGCACCACCGCAGGTTTGAGGTTCGAGCCCTCCGAGGTCAGCGCCTTGGCCTGTTTGGCCGGCGGATCGGTCTTGCCCACGTCCGCCAGGTACTGCAGGCGCAGTTCGCGCTGCCACGACTCGTCCAACTCGGCCAGGGTCTGCCCGGTGCACAGCAGATAGAGCTGCTCAAAATCCTCGGCCAACCACCAGTTGTCCAGCAGGCGGACAAAGATCTCCTCGCCGTAGGTGCGGGCCAGGTAATCGCAAATGGATTGGCCCTCCTTATACATCTGGTAGGTGCCGAGGATCTGGTTCATCTGGGCGATGGAGGCGAGATTACCGGAGAGCAAGGCATCCCGCAGGATCATGTCGCCGAAGGGATCCATCTTGCCTGACCAGTGTTCGGCCAACCCCTCCGAGAACCACAGCGGCGCGGCGCGGTGTTCGTACAGGCCGCGGCGGTGCATCACCTCGCTGAGGTAGTCGAACATAAAGACGTGGACCAGTTCGTGGTGCAGCACCCTTTCGAATTCGGGCAGGGAATTGCTCAGGGGCATGGCCACGCGGCCCTTGAGGAACTCGGTGAACCCAGCCACCCCCTCGGGCAGCAGGCTGGGAATGATATTGGTCTGCTCAAAATAGATGTGGGAGGAGTAGATGATCAGCGGCACCCGCCGCTGGACCGTATGCCCAAACCTGCGCTCCAGGTCGGCGTACTTCTCCTCGGCCATGGCTGCGGCGTACCCCGCCAGCGCCTCCTCGTCGGGGTAGAAGTAGAGGTCGAAATGCGGGGTGGCCATCTTCTGCCAGGTAAAGGGGAAGTACTGGACCTTGTTTTTGCCGAAGCCGGTGAGCTGCCCCTGGCAGGGCAGCGCCGCCAGGACCATCAGAGCCAGGGTCAGGGCGCGCGGGAAGCTCATATCAGTGGGGGGCGAGCAGGCCACCGGCGTTTTCCCGGCGCTCGTGCAGGGGCCGGTGAATCCGCACCTGCTTGCCCTCAGCCACCCCGTCCTGATAGGCAGGGGTGGCCGCCACCCCGCCCCCACGGCGCACCCGTACCCGGGGATTGAGGTAGCGGTAGTATTCCTGCAGGCGCGGGTCCCCTTTCCACACCAGGGCCCGGGTGGTGTGGATACGCTCCTCTTGTTCACTCAGCGCGCCGTGTACACCCTGCAGTACCCCCACCCAATAGGACTGGCGCTGGCGTTCGCCGCGCAGCCCCTGGCGTTCCTTGTACGCCGACCACAGTTGGACGAGCAGGCCGCTGAGAAAGGCGTACACATATTCGGCCATGTCGAGGTTGGCCGGGGTGCCGTAAATCTGCAGCACCGTGCCCTCGCGGTTGGTCTGGGGCTGGTAGGTGGGCGACCAGAGCACCTCGACGAAGAAAAACTCGTGCAGGATCATCGGCAGCCACATCTCGTGAGAGGCGTGCCTGGCCTTCACCGGCCCGAGGCTGCGGCAGGCAAAACCCCGCTCGTGGTCGAGCTCGACGACGTCGAGATTGTACTGGAGGAGCAGGCGCCTAGCTTTGTTGACCGCCGCCTGGGCTTCGTGTTCGTTGGGGCTGCCTGCCAGGGAGAGGACCTTCTTGAGGACCCGCAGCACCCGCTCGTCCTCGGCCTGGCCCTCGTCCGGCCCCTGGCTGGCTGCGGGGCTGCAGCGCAGCAGCTGGCAGGCCTGGCGGAAAGCCGGGCCGTGTGCAGCCTCGTGGCCGGCGCCCAGCACCTCGTGGGCATATTGGTGGGCCATCTCGTGGCGCAGGGTCTCCATCACCTCCAGCCAAGGCCGTTCCCAGAGGTGTTGTAAGCCGATGGTCAGGCGCCGTAGGTCCGCCTCCCAGAGGCCCAGCTGGCGCTCGCCCTGCCCCAGCCGGAAGAGGGGTGGCCGCAGCGCCCCGCCCAGGTACTCCTGGTTGTAATGGGCCCACCACTGCCCCAGTTTTCTGGTCCAGGCCAGCTGCAGGCCGGCAGCGGGCTGCTCCACCCCGCTCATCAGCGCAGGCTGCGGATGAAGGGCGCGCTGAAGGTTCCGCGCGCCACCTCGGCGACCGGCCCCTTCATGGTGAGGTTGAACTGCGGGTCAACGGCGATGTGCAGATTACCTCCGGGCGCTTTTACGGTCACCGGGCTCTTGACCAGGCCCAAGCGCACCGCAGCGCTGGCGGCGGCACAGGAGGAGGAACCCGAGGCCAGGGTCTCGCCGGCCCCGCGCTCCCAGATGAGGATGTAAATCGCCTTGGGCCCCACCGGTACGGCCAACTGCACGTTGATGCGCCGGGGGAAGAGCGGGTGGTTCTCCAACTGCGGCCCCAGAGCCAGGAGTTCTTCCCTACTCCACGCCTGCCCCTTCTCCTTCCACAACACGCAGTGCGGGTTGCCCACGCTGACCCCGGTGAAACGCAGTTTACGGCCCGCTGCCTCGATGGGCTGCTGAACCAGTTCACCCACCTTCAGGGTACAGGGCAGGGCCTGAGGCGCAAAGGTCGCCTGTCCCATCTCGACAGTGGCCGCCTCGGGATCGCCGTGTTGGTCGAGGTGTAAATCCATCTGCACGATGCCGCCCTTGGTCTCGACACTGAAAGCCCTTTTCCGGGTGCGCCGGGTGGCGTACAGGTAGCGGCCAAAGATGCGCAAGCCGTTCCCGGATTTCTCGGCCTCGCTGCCGTCTGGGTTGTAGATGCGCAGCCCGAAATCCGCCTTCTTGGAGGGCGCCAAGGCCAGGATGCCGTCGCTGCCCACCCCCCAGTTGCGGTCGCACACGGCGCGGATGATGCGCGGGGTGAGTTTGAAGTCTAGATCCAGGGGGTCCACCGCGATATAGTCGTTGCCCAGACCGTGTCCCTTGAAGAACTCGTTTCTCATGCCTCCCTCTCTGGTTTTTTGCCGTTCAGGCATGAAGGTAGAGACTCCGGGAGGGGTGGTCAATACACACCCTCCGGGGATGCTGCGCACCGCCCTTTCGGACCCGGGCCCGATCCCCTGCCGCTACCGGGCTGCAGGCTGGTGGACGGGGCTCTCCCCTCGCCGGACCAGGGCCGGCCCTGTTGCGCCGCCACACCCACCACCATCCGGCGGTGACCCAGGAAGGCCGGTAAATTCCCTCCACCTGGGACCCGGCCACTGGCATCGGTTGGGTCGAGGTTGCGCGACGAGAGGAAGCGCAGGAGATTTCTATGCACTGACCCCATTTCCCCCTCCATTCAAAACCGGAGGCCCCATGCTTACCGACGAAGAGAAGTGGCTCTTTGATCTCCAGGGATACCTGGTTTTGCGCCAGGTGCTGCCCGCCGCAGATCGGGCAACCATGGTCGCCCGCTGCGATGAATGGCACGCCCTGCCAGACAAAGACCTGCCGCCGCCACTCCGCTCGTACTTGGACCCCGCCAGCAACCCCACCTCGTCGCGCGGGATTCTCGACGTCGAATACGCCGAACCTGCATTCGACCGCCTCATCCTCAATCCGGCGATCATGCGCGTGGTCGTGGCCCTGACCCACGACCGCCCCCAGCACCTGCGTTCATCACTTACCGTGAACACCTGGCAGACCGACGATATCCACCTGCACGGCGGCACCGAGGGCGGGTGGCACAATCCCGCCAACGATTACCAGGCTTTCGATGGCCGCATCTTCGCCACCTTTCTCAATGCAGCCATCTCGTTGGTAGACGTACCCCCTGGCTGCGGTTTCGTCTGTATACCCGGCAGCCACAAATCCCATTTCCGCCGCCCGGACCAGGTCAGTATCCACAGCGGCCCTCCCCTCGTTGTCAATGTACCCATCAACGCCGGGGATGCGGTTGTCTTCACCGAGACCCTCTGCCACGGCGCCCTGCCCTGGACCCCCAAAGACCGGCCGCGCCGCACGGTGTTCTCGCGCTACTCCACCTCCTACGCCTCTTGGTCCCCGGGTCTGGGGCCCAACGAGGATTTCCGCGACCGAATTTCCGCCGGGGTGTTTGAGCTGAAGCAGCAGTCCGGCTTCCAGCAACCCAAAAAGATCGTCGAGCAGCTCTTGCGCGAACTCGGCGAAAGCCCCAAATGAGGAGCGGTTGCTCGTTGACCAGCATTTTACCATGGGCCTGGCTCAGGAGCGCCTTTTCGAGGACCGACCCTGCGAGGCCAGGTCATTCCCCCCGTGTACGGACCGGAAGAGGCCGGGGGCATAAACCGAGGAGACCCCGGTGAAAATCACCGCGATTCACACCCTGCGCGCCGACCGTTTTGTCTATGTCAAACTCGAAACCGACGAGGGACTGACCGGGGTGGGTGAGTTGCACCCAGCCAGCGGCACCGGCGGCCACCCACTGGTGCCCATCGCCGCCGTGGACTACTGCGCCGAATACCTCCTGGGCAAGGACCCCACCCCCATCGAGGTCCACTGGCAGCATATGTTCCGGCGCTGCCTCTTTAGGGGCGGGGCCGACACCATGGCCGCCATCGGCGCCCTGGACCAGGCCCTGTGGGATCTCAAGGGCAAGGCCCTGGGCAAACCCGTGTACGAACTGCTGGGCGGCCCCACCCGAGACAAGGTACGCCTCTACACCCACCTGGGCGGGGACACCCCCGAAAAGTTGGCCGAGCAGGCCGTGGCCTTTGCCGAGCGCGGCTTCACCGCCCTGCGCCTCTACCCCTTTGGCACCTTTGGGGAATCTGACTTCGAGGAGGGTCTGGGCCTGGAGTGCATGAGTTACGCCTCCATGCTGCGCAACGCCGAGGAGCGGGTACGGGCAGTGCGCGAGGCCGTCGGTCCCCAGGTGGACCTGATGATCGACGTGGTCAACCGCCTCACCCCCGCCGAAGCCATCGCCCTGGGCCGGGTGCTGGAGCCCTACGATCTCTATTTTTTCGAGGATCCCATCGAACCGGAGAACATGGACGCCTGGCAACACGTGGCCGACCAGATCCCCATCCCTTTGGCCATGGGCGAAAGGCTCTACACCATGCACCAGTTCCGCGATCTGCTCAACCGCAACGGCGCCGCGTACGTCCGGCCGGACCTCTCCCTGGCCGGGGGGATCACCAATGTCAAAAAGATCGCCGCCCTGGCCGAGGCCAGCTATGTGGGCGTGGTGCCGCACAACCCACTCAGCTGTGTACTCACTGCCGCCTGTGTGCAGTTGGATGCCGCCGTACACAACATCGCGCTTCAAGAGTACCCCTGGGACGAGTTCCAGAACCCCAAACGCGACCTGGTCAAACAGCCCCTGCGCTGCGAAAAGGGCTACCTGATCGTTCCCACTGCCCCGGGCCTGGGCATCGAACTCAACGAGGAGGCCTTCCGCCACTATCCGCCCGTGCCCTACCAGCGCCCGCCCCTCATCGCCCCTGACGGCGGCCTGCGCGACTATTGAGCCTAACGAGGGGGCGGCCTATATTTTTCGCGGCACCACCCCTACCAACCAAAAGGAGATCCCCGTGAAAGCTGGAGAAGTCCGCCTCTGGAAGATGACCCGCCGCCAGGTGCGCGAAGGCCTGGCTGCCGGCCAGATCAAGGCCGCCATCCTGCCCACCGGCAGCACCGAGCAGCACAACGAACACCTGGCCATGGAGCACGACACGGCCAGCGCTTACCACGTCTCCTGGCAGGCGGCCCTCGACCTCTACCCCAAGGTGGTGCTGGCCACCCCCATTGCCGTGGGTATCTCCGAACACTGGATGGAATTCCAGGGCACCCTCAGCTTCCGGCCCGAAACCTTCTTCGCTGCCGCCTTTGACATCTGCGAAAGCCTCAAGCGCCACGGCATCGAGCGCATCCTCATCGTCAATGGCCACGCCGGCAACGGCCCCCTGGGCCAACAGATGGCCGACTTCCGCCAACGCCTGGGCATCGACGTGCGCTTCCACTCCTACTGGGAGGCGTACCCCAAAGAATTCGTCGAGCAACAACTGGAGTCCAAGGACTGCCCGGCCCACGCCGCCGAGTTCGAGACCTCCTTCGCCCACGCCCTCTTTCCCGAAAACATACACTGGGAAGGTGTGGACTACGAGAAGGCCAATATCAAGATCACCAAAAACCTCAACTACGCCCCCCGCGATCCTGTCTACTTCAACGCCGCCAGAGATTTCGCCACCGCCAAGAAAGGCCGGGTCATGGCCGACTACGCCATCGACTGGGTAAAAGCACAAGTGGAGGATATGCTGGCGAAGTGAACAAAAAGAGGGCCGCACCAATCGCTGGTGCGGCCCTCCCGCCAGGCGTCCGGACCGGACCTAACCCACCGGCACTTTTTCGATAAAATCCCGCAGGTACCGCACCACCCCCTCCACGGCCAGGGCCGCGAACTGGGCCCCCTTCTCGGCGCTGGCCAGCTTGTAGTTCTCTGCCGCCACGTCGCACAGGAGCCGCTGCCGCAGACCGCGCTGGGTGAAGGTGGTGCTGGCCAGAAACTGCTGCCCCGGCCCCACCTGAGGCCCCGGACCAAAAAGCCCGTACTTGTCCTCGATCTCGTGCAGCCGGTCCATGCGGGTGTGTTCCGGGCAGATGTGCAGGATCATCGAGGTCTCGAATTCGTCGGCGTGCCCCGGATAGTGCCGGCCCTCGTTGAGCTTGCCAATGGCGTCCCGGTCGATGGTCTCCCAGTACGCAAAGGACGCCACCCTCACCCCCAACTCCTCGGTGATCTGCCGGGCGGCCTGGGCGTTGACCGCCATATTGTTGCCGTGCCCGTTGAGCAGGGCGAAGCGCCGGATGCCGTACCCTTTGAGCGAGGCGCAGTAGTCCATCAATACCCGCACCTGGGTCTCCCAACGCAGGGTCATGCTGCCGGCGAACTCGAGGTGCTGCGGCGAATGCCCCACCGCCAGGCAGGGCGCCACCAACACCCGCGGGTAGAGCGCCTCCGCGGCCCGGCAGGCCACATAGGTCGCCGTGGCCGCATCCACCTTGAGGGGCAGGTGCGGGCCATGGCCCTCGTTGCTGCCGGTGGGCAGGACGGCCAACTCCACCTCGCCGAGTATGTCCTCGACCTCGGCAAAACTCATCTCGGGGAGATACACCTTGGGCATGGTCAGGCTCCGCCTTTGAGTTCCTTGAGCTGCAGGGCCTCGGGGCGTTCCCTGTAAAAGGGATCGAGGGGAAAACACCCAGAGACCAATCCTTTGCGCGGGGCGGTGGTGCAGTCGCTGAAGGTGCGGCAGATGCGCCGGCGGTCCAGCTTCCCCTCCCGCAGCACCTGGGCGGGCAGGTCGGGGTAGGAGAGCACCATCCGGCCAAGGCCGACGAAATCCACCTTGCCGGCGCGCACATAGTGTTGCCCCACCTGCGGCAGGTACTCCTGCAGATAGGTATAGCCGGTGCCGACGATAGCCCGGTCCGGAAAGCGCGCCTTGATCGCCGCCACTGCGTTTAACTGCCGCGCCACCCCCACCAGCGGGTCTTCGGGTGGCTGGTACCCGTCGGAGGGCGGGAAAAGGGCCGGCCGCTGGATATGGGGGTTGTAATAGGGGCTGCCGCAGGAGAGGTTGAGCAGTTTGATGCCCCACTGCCCCAACAGCTCGATGAACTGGCAGGTTTCCTCCAGATCCACCCTGAGTGGGTCTTCGGCCCGCAGGCCAAAGCCCCACTGGTACGGCACCGGGTGGGCCTCGGGAATGCCCGGACCCAGGCGTTTGCCCTCCGTCTGTCCGGGGTCCGGGCAGAAAGGCACCAGATCGAAGGCACTCAGCCGCACCCCCAGCACTAGGCCGGGCCGCCGGGTGCGTATACCCTCGGCGATGAGCCGGCAGAAGCGGGTGCGATTCTCCAGCGGGCCGCCGAACCTGCCCGGACGGGTGCGGGCGCTGAGGAATTCGTGGCCCAGGTATCCGTGGCAGTGTTTGAGGTCGACGAACTGGTACCCGGCGTCGGCGGCAGCGCAGGCCGCCTCGATGTACTTGCCGATCAACTGCTCGATATACGCGTCCTCCAGCACCGGATGGTCCGGCCCCAGACCGAACTTGCGGTCCAACACCGGATGCCGGTAGAGGATGGCCGGGGCCATGCCTTTGCCCTTGACGGGCCGGCAGAATCGGCCCGAGTGGGTCAGTTGGACGCCCAGGAGCAGGTCGCCGGTGTCGCCGCATTCGGCGCGGTGGGCTTCGAGCAGGATCTGGCGCAATTCAGCCATCACCTCGGGTTTGGCCAGCAGCTGGTTGGGATTGGCCCGCCCCTCGGGGCAGACGGCAAAGGCCTCGCCGCCCCAGATCAGTTTGGCGCCGCTGCGGCCGAAGTTCCGCCACCGCCGCCGGGTCAACTCGCTGGGATCGCCCTGCTCGGTGCCGTCCCAGCCCTCCATCGGGTGGATGGCAAAGCGGTTGCCCACCCGATGCCCCTCCACCCCCAGCGGCCAGGACAAGGGGGAGTCCGGAGCGGCGAGGGCCACCTCGTCGCAGGGCATCTCCACCGCCAGCCCGGCCAGGTGCCGGCGGAGATCCGCCACCTGTTTGAAACTGGAAATCCGCGGATAACGCGTCTGCTCGCTCATGCTGTTTTTCCTTCGCGCAGGCGCAGGGCCAGCACCGCGCCGCCGGCAACCATTGCCAGGCTGATCAGCTGGGCCGCGCTCAACCCCCAGACTACGTCGGGGTTGATACGAATGATCTCGACGGCGAAACGCGCCGCTCCGGCGAGCACTAGGTAGAGGCAGAAAAGCTGGCCCGGCCGCTGCCACCGGGTGCGCAGATGCCAGAGCAGGGCAAAGGTCGCCAAGCCCAGCAGGGTCTCGTACACCGGCGCTGGATGCACCTTTTCTAGGGTGGGCACCACCCCCTCGGGATAGGCCATGCCCCAGGGCAGGTCGGTGGGAATCCCGTAGTCGCCGTCGCCGGCCAGCTGGCAGCCGATGCGGCCGATGCCGTACCCCAGGGCCAGGGCCAT
>SXGU01356665.1_pt1 | contig 18210 bp, 15 predicted proteins | sample 3174531 | NCBI WGS metagenome assembly SXGU01 (sample SAMN11356863, study PRJNA531348) | freshwater metagenome | isolation source: freshwater sample F1-140 | place: China: Fuxian Lake, Yuxi | collected 2017-12-25 | reverse complement strand
CTGGCAGGGTGAGGCGAAGTTTCAGCTGACCTAAGCGCCCAGCTTGAGTCTCATTTAGGGCTGAATTTCGGCCGCTTCCAGCAGTATTTTATACGCTTGCGCTTCTTGTAGGCTGGCTACTTTTAGGCCCAGCGCCATTTGCCCCTTAGCGCCGCTAGCAAGACCAGTTCGCATGGTTAAGGGCGCGCTACGACTAATGACGCGTCCAGTTTTAAGCTCGTATTTGATGACTTTGAACTGAACTTTTTGCACGTTTAAGGCGCTGTTGTTTTGTAGCACGGCATACAAACTTCCCGCACGATCGACTTCTACCCTGGCTTGCAGGTATTTAGCCGGGTTGTGCGGCAAATCTAAGCGTGCCAATCTGGTGCCGGCTTGTTTGCCTATGGCCGAATTAGAATCGGCGGCCACTTGGTAGTGTTGCATGGCCAAGGCCGTTTCACCCCGTTCTTCGGCAATCTGCCCCAATAAACTATGGCCAGGGGCGGTAGGTAAGAGCGCGTTGGCGCGCTTCAAGTAAGGTTCAGCTTCGGCTTTTTTACCCATATTAAACAGCGCGATGCCACTTTGCATGTGTGGCTTAAAGTAATCGGGTTGCATGGCAATGGCCTTGGCATACAAGGCTAGGGCGGCTTCCGGTTTTTTTTGCATTAAAGCCATGTCGGCCAGTAATTCTTGAAATTTCGCTTCCCGCGGCTCGCCGGCGATGGCTTGATTAACCAGGTTTTTGGCTTTCTCTAGGTCTTTGTTGGCCAACGCTTTGACGGCATCGTCATAGGCTTTATAAGCCGCTTGGGTGGATTTGAGTTTGCTGACTTTTTGGGCGTAACTGTCTTTAGCCAAATCGCCACCCGCGCCTAATTGGTTTAAGGTGCTTTTATTGGCGGCCACGCGTTGCGGTGAGGGCGGGTGGCTGGCAAATAAGCCGTCTATAAAATTACTTTTTCTGTCTGCACTTAAACGCACAAAGGTTTCTTGTAAGCTCACGGCCGCAGTGGGATCGTACCCGGCTTTTTTCATGTATTGCATGCCGTAAAAATCGGCTTCGCTTTCTGCGTCACGGCCGTATTTGCTGCTGACCAATTGTGCGCCAACTTGTGCGCCACCGACGATTAAGTTGGCGTAGTCGGTGTCTTGTGCACCTATGCCAACGGCTATCATGGCGCCTTGCAAGAGCAGCCCACGCTCCATGTCTTTTGCCCCGTGTCTGGCCGCGGCATGCACCATTTCATGCCCCATGACGGCGGCCAATTCGGCCTCACTGTTTAATTCATAAAGCAGGCCGCGGTTAAAGGCGATTTTTCCGCCCGGCATGGCCCAAGCGTTGGGCGTGGAGTCATTGATGATGCTAAATTCGTAAGGCAATTTTCGATCGGAAACGGCGGCCAACTTATTGCCCACGCTTTGCACGTAGGCGGTCAACTCTGCATCCAATGTATAGTCGCCACCTTGTGCTTGCCGGGTGGGGGCGTAATTTTTTTGGCCTATGGCGATTTCTTGCGATTCCGAGACGATTTGCAATTCTCTTTTTTTGGTGACCGGGTTGGTGCCGCAGCCTGGTGTGGCCAACCCCATGGCCAGTAGCAGGCTTAATATTAGGGACCGAATAGAACAGTGGTTTAACACGGCAGAGCTCCTTGGTAGAGGCGATGTTGTGCGATGTAATCCAATACGCAGTCCGGCGTCAGATAGCGCGCGGCTTGCTGGTTTTTTAATTGCGCGCGTATGGCGGTGGAAGAAATGGCCAAGGGCGTGATGGCCGGCATGGTGATTAAGCCGGTGGGCTCACGCACTAAATCCAGGCTATTTTCCGTGTAGTGATCGTGCAAAAAAGACAGCAGCTCTTCGTTCAAGCCGTCCGGCTTAGCTTGCCCAGGCCTTTGCACCAAGGCGATGTGGCACAATGAAATGATGTCTTGCCAGTGATGCCAAGTGTTAAATTGGCTAAATGCATCGCTGCCGATAAATAACACCAAACTGTCATGGGCGTTTAATTCACTGCGTAAGCTGCGCAGGGTGTCTATGCTGTAGGATGGGCCGTCTCTGAGCAGCTCTCGCCCATCGAACTCAAAACCGGTATTGTTGGCGATGGCCAATTGCAGCATGGCGCTGCGGTGCGCTGGCGCGACCGCAGGCCGCGCTTTGTGTGGCGGCGTGGCCGCTGGAATGAATTTAACCGTATCTAAGTTAAGCGCTTCGATTAATTCCTGCGCCATGCGTAAGTGGCCAAAATGGATGGGGTCAAAGGTCCCGCCTAGCAAGCCTATGTTGGCCATTTAGGCTCGGACTTGACCGTCGCCCAACACGATGTATTTGAGCGAAGTTAAGCCTTCTAAACCGACCGGTCCGCGTGCATGCAGTTTGTCGGTGGAAATGCCTATCTCTGCGCCTAAGCCATATTCAAAGCCATCGGCAAAGCGGGTCGAGGCATTGACCATGACGCTGCTAGAATCCACCTCGCGTAAGAAGCGTCGGGCTTTGCTGTAATTTTCCGTGACAATGGCTTCGGTGTGCTGCGACGAGTGTTGGTTAATGTGCGCTATGGCTTCATCCAAACCGCTGACCACTTTGCAGGAAATAATCGCCGCCAAGTATTCGGTGTAAAAATCTTCCTCTGTGGCAGGTTTGGCTTGTTTGACCAGGGCGCAGGTCTCTGGGCAGCCACGGATTTCTATGCCGTGTTGGCTGAGCATGTCGGCGATTTTAGGCAACATGCGATCGGCGACCGACCTAGCAATCAATAGCGATTCGGCCGTGTTGCAGGTGCCTAAACGCTGGGTTTTGCTGTTTTCTACTATGCCTAAGGCTTTATCAAAGTCGGCATCGTCATCGACATAAACGTGGCAATTGCCATCCAGATGTTTGATGACGGGAATTTTAGCCTCATTGCTAATCCGTTCTATCAAGCCCTTGCCACCGCGTGGCACGATGACATCCACGTACTGTTTCATGGTGATTAATTCACCGACTGCGGCGCGGTCGCTGGTTTCTATTACTTGCACGGCGGTGCTGGGTAAGCCCGCTGCCGCCAAGCCTGCATGCACCAGTTTTGCTAGGGCTTGATTGCAATGCATGGCTTCACTGCCACCACGTAAAATAGCGGCATTGCCGGATTTAATGCACAAGCCAGCGGCATCCACGGTGACATTGGGCCTGGCTTCATAGATGATGCCTATGACGCCCAGCGGTACGCGCATTTTGCCTATTTGTATGCCGCTAGGGCGGTATTTAAAATCACTCATTTCGCCTATGGGGTCATCGAGGTTGGCAATTTGCAACAAGCCTTCTGCCATGCTGCTGATGGATTTTTCCGTGATGCTGAGTCGGTCTAACATGGCTTCATCCAGACCATTTTCCCTAGCGGCAGCCAAATCCAATTGATTGGCAGCTAAGAGGCTGGCTTTTTCTCGTAGCAATGCTTTTGCAATGTGTTGCAGGGCTTGGTTTTTGCTGTTGCTATCCGCACTTGCCATCAGTCGCGATGCGGCACGTGCGGCCAGACCTATTTGCTGCATGTAGTTTTTTATGTCCATGATCTTTTTATGCCCATGATTTTTACTGGTGCTTGATTATACTTTTTTATGGCGCGGGTGCGTAAGTCTTAGCGTGCCCGCAGATTAGCTAAACCGAAACAGAGGCGTGAAATCTCTAGCCAAGCATCGCCCAACATGACGCCTTTCGCCGTTTTATCAATGTCGGCTAGCTTTTGCAAAGCCGCTTCCAGTTGGCGTACGCTGAATCTACCCAAAGCACGCTGCACCAAAGCTTGCCGCTCACCGTATATGCGCGCACTGGTCATGGCTTGCATGACGTTTTCACCGCGCAGTTGGGCTTGCTTAATGCCTAACAAGGGGCGCAATACCCATATCAGTGGGTTCATGACGGCCACGGCACTTTCGCCTTCGTCTTGCAAGCCTTGTAAAATCCGTACCGTGCGCGGGCTGTCGCCAGCGAGCACCGCTTCGCCTAATTGAAAAGCGTCGTAACGCGAAACGTTGAGTACGGCCAACCTTACCGCTTCATCACTCAGTTCGCCTGCTGGGTAGAGTAGGCCCAATTTTTGCACTTCTTGATTGGCTGCCAGTAGATTGCCCTCCACTTGCTGGGCAAGAAAGGCCAGTGTGCTTGGGCTCGCTTGCTGGCCTTGTAGCGCGAGTCGTGCCGCCATCCACTTAGGCAGTTGGCTGGCCTGCACTTCTTCAATGTTGATGAGCACTGCTTGCTTTTCTAGGGCAGAAAACCACGCACTGTTTTTTGCTTCCCGTTCTAACTTAGGCAGGATAATAACGACGCTGGTGTCGCTTAGCGCTTTGTTGGCTAAGGCTTGCAAGGCCTTGCCGCCTTCTATGCCAGGTTTGCCGTTGGGGATGTTGATTTCTAATAAGCGGCGGCTGGCAAATAAGGAGATGGAGGCGCCGTAAGAGGCTATTTGCTGCCAATTAAAGGTGCGGTCCACCATTAAGCTATTGCGCTCATCAAAACCTTGTAAGCGGGCGGCTTGTCTTATGGCGTCCAAACACTCCCGCTGACCCAGTGGCTCGTCGCCGACCAGTAAGTACAGCGATTGCAAGCCTAGATTTAAATGCTTAGCTAATTGCGCTGGGGCCAGTGGCATGACTAGGGCTGACTCAATTTAATGGCGGATAATCTGCGCATCACTTCACGTATGACTTCACTGCGCATGTCGGCATTGAGTTTATTTTCTTCATCCAGTTTGGCTAATAGCGCCGTATCCTTGTATGAGAAATTGCGTCTAGATAGCACGGTTTGTGGCTCGCTCCATAGTGGATTGCCTGGCAACCGTGTTCTGAAGTTAAGCTGATAAACCAGTTCGTACTCCCTAACGGCACCGCCGCCGCTTAGGGATAAGATGTGCTTTTCATTATGTTCATTAAGCATTTCCAGCAATAATGCAGCACGGCTTTGATTTTCAATGACTTGAATGCCATTGCTCTTGAAGGTCTGCTGCAACTCACGGCTGATGCTCAAGCTATGGCCTTGTATGAAGATGCTTTTAAACGTGACCTCGGTCAAGCCGCGTGGGTGAAAGCCGCAAGCGCCTAAGCACAAGCTGGCTAATAGCAATGCGCTGCATACGGCTTGCAGTGGTCTATTAAAAGGCTGCTTGGCCACGGTTCGCATTTCCTTGTTAGGCCAGCACCACGTTGATGAGTTTATTCGGCACCACGATAATCTTCCTCACAGCTAAGGGCGCTACTATGAATTTTTGCACAAACGGCTGTTCCAGGGCTAATTTTTCTAGATTGTCTTTGCTGCTGGTTTTGGCCACGGTCAGGTTGCCACGCAATTTACCATTGACTTGAATGACGTAGTCCACCGTGTCTTGCACCATGGCGGCAGGGTCAGCCTGCGGCCATGACGCATCCAGTATATGGCTATTGGGGCAGAGTTCTGCCCACAGCGCTTGGCATATATGCGGCACGATGGGTGAGAGCAAGAGCGCCACATTTTGCAAGACTTCTTGCCGCACTTGGCGAGTGAGTGGCGCTTGACCTTCCATTTTGGCTAAGGCGTTCATCAGTTCCATGACCGAGGAAATGGCGGTATTGAAGCTGTGGCGTCTACCGTAGTCGTCTGCTACTTTTTCTATGGTGAGGTGCAATTGCAAACGCATGGCTTTGAGTTCGGCACTCAATTCGCCACTGCTGTAGGCGGCAATGGCGCCGAGCTCTAGGTGCTCGTACACCGCTTTCCAAAGCCTACGCAAGAAGCGATTAGCCCCTTCCACACCGCTGTCTGCCCATTCCAAGCTTTGCTCGGGTGGGGCGGCAAACATCATGAACAACCTGGCGGTATCGGCCCCGTAGGTGTCGATTAAGGCTTGTGGGTCCACGGTGTTGCCTTTGGATTTGCTCATTTTCGAACCGTCTTTTAATACCATGCCTTGGGTCAGCAAATTGCTAAAGGGTTCGTCGTTGTTAATTAAGCCGACATCGCGCATGAGTTTGTTGAAAAAACGTGCGTAGAGCAAATGCAAAATAGCGTGTTCTATGCCGCCCACGTATTGGTCTACCGGCAACCAATAATTGGCGCGGCTATCCAGCATGGCCTGATCGCTGTTAAAGCTGGCGTAGCGGGCAAAATACCAAGACGACTCAAAGAAGGTGTCCAAGGTGTCGGTTTCACGAGTGGCCGGTGCGCCGCACTGTGGGCAGGGCGTTTCATAGAAGCTGGGGTCTTTTTTGATGGGTGAGCCGACGCCGTCCATGACCACGTCCTCGGGCAAGACCACCGGCAATTGCTCGGCAGGCACAGGTACTTCACCGCAACCGACGCAATGCACGATGGGGATGGGGCAGCCCCAGTAACGTTGGCGGGAAACGCCCCAATCGCGCAGGCGGAATTGGCTGCGTTTTTGGCCTAGGTTTTTGGCCTTGAGTGCTGCTGCAATGGCCTCACCCGCTTGCGCGAAATTCAAACCATCAAATACACCGGAGTTAAACAATAGGCCGTGTTCGGTCATGGGCAGGCTGTCGGCGTCGCTTTGTTTAATCACCGCTTTAATCGGCAGTTGGTATTTGTTAGCGAATTCAAAATCACGCTCATCGTGCGCCGGCACGGCCATGACGGCACCCTCGCCATAGCTGGCCAGTACGTAATTGGCTACCCAAACCGGTAGGGTCTCGCCATTAAGCGGGTGGGTGACCCATAAGCCGGTGGCCATGCCTTTTTTCTCGGCGGTGGCGAGGTCAGCTTCAGCCACACTGCCACGTTTGCATTCGGCAATAAACGCGGCCAAGTCTGGGTTGTTCATGGCGGCTTGGCTGGCCAAGGCATGTTCGGCTGCGACCGCCACATAGCTTGCGCCCATCAAGGTGTCGGGGCGGGTAGTGTAGACTTTCAGCGTGCCGGCTTGGCCTAGTATGGGGAACTCGACTTCGCAACCATGGCTTTTGCCTATCCAATTGCGTTGCATGGTTTTAACCTGCTCGGGCCAACCATCGAGTTGATCTAAATCGCTGAGCAACTCTTCGGCATAAGCGGTAATTTTCATGAAATACTGAGGAATGTCACGTTTTTCCACCAGGGCGCCACTGCGCCAACCGCGGCCATCGATGACTTGCTCATTGGCCAGCACGGTGCCGTCTACCGGATCCCAATTCACCGTAGCGGTTTTTTTGTAGATCAAGCCTTTTTTGAATAGCTCAGTAAACAACCATTGTTCCCAGCGGTAGTATTCCGGCGTGCAGGTGGCGATCTCCCTGTCCCAATCCACGCCCAAGCCCAATTGTTTGAGCTGGGTTTTCATGTGCTCTATGTTTTCATAAGTCCATTTGGCTGGCGCGGTATTGTGTTTAATAGCAGCATTTTCGGCCGGCAGACCAAAGGCATCCCAACCCATGGGCTGCATGACGTTATAGCCCTTCATTTTATGAAAGCGGCTCAGTACGTCGCCTATGGTGTAGTTGCGTACGTGGCCCATGTGCAAGCGCCCGGATGGATAGGGAAACATGGATAAACAATAGTATTTGGGTTTATCGCTGGCCTCATTGGCAGCAAACGTGTGTTTGTTGGCCCATTCGTTTTGGGCGGATAGTTCTATCTCTTTGAAAGGGTACTGCTGCTGCATAATTTAAGGCTTCTTGGAATTGAAAGGATGGGCTAGATTATACCTTTGGCGGCCTAATAATGCGATTTTTAGCATGAATAATGGCGCATTTGCGTTTGTTTAAGCTTAGGCAAAAACGCAGGCTTAGGCATGGTAGCGGATCCATTTTTTATACAGCCAAAGGCCGATCAATACGCCTAGGCCATCGGCCAGCCAGTCGGAAACCTCACCGTAGCGTGTGCGGCATAAGGCGCTTTGCAATATTTCTATGACGGCGCCGTGGGTGATTAAGCCTAAACAGAGGCACCGTAGGTTATTGGGGAAAGCCAAGCAGCCGCTTATGGCCAGTACAGCAAAAGCTAAGCTGTGCTGTGCTTTATCCCAGAATAGCAAGGCATGCGGCACAGCGGGCCCAGGCATTAAAGCCAATACGGTGACGAGGGCTAGACTTAGCCAGAAAAACACCGGCATGGCCCGTAATAGCATGGCGTGCAATGGCGGCATGGAAAATTAAATAAACTGAACCTTGCAGCCCATATTAAGGCTTAATTAAGGGCAGCAAAGATGCTATCGCGTATGGCGTTCATGTCACCTAAGCCGTTGACAAACACATGCTTAGGCGCACCGGCGCTGCCGCTGTTTGCCCAATCCGCGTAGTATTTGACCAGCGGTTTGGTTTGGCTGTGGTAAACGTTGAGGCGAGTCATGACGGTTTCGGCCGCATCGTCTGGGCGTTGCACCAAGTCTTCACCGCTGACATCGTCTTTGCCAGCCACTTTGGGTGGGTTGAACTTGATGTGGTAGGTGCGACCGCTGGCCGGGTGTGAGCGACGGCCACTCATGCGCTCTACGATGGCGGCATCGGGCACGTCAATTTCCACCACGTAGTCTATGCCTACCTCGGCATTTTTCATGGCTTCGGCCTGTGGAATGGTGCGCGGGAAACCGTCGAATAAAAAGCCATGGGCACAATCGGCTTCTTTAATGCGCTCACTGACTAAGCCTATAATCACGGCATCTGGCACCAAGCCGCCGCTGTCCATGAAACTTTTTGCTTCCAAACCCAAGGGGCTACCGGCCTTAACGGCCGCGCGCAGCATGTCGCCGGGGGCGATTTGTGGACTGTTAAATTTTTCACGTAAGTAGGTGGCCTGAGTGCCTTTGCCTGCACCTGGCGCGCCTAGAAGAATGATACGCATAAGTTAGTCCTAAAAAATGGGTTGAAAATACCGTGCTGCACGGCGGCTATTATATCAGCTCAGGTAATTGGTGATGGCGACAAAATCGGCCACGCTTAAATTTTCTGCACGCAGTTGTGAGTCTATGTGTAAAGCGCTAAAGCCCTCGTCCGCCAGCAAACCCTTGAGGGTGTTGCGCAAGGTTTTGCGACGCTGTGAAAACGCCGCCAATACGACTTGTGCAAACAACGCCTCGTCCTTGGCGACAAAAGGCAGGGTGCGGTGTGGCAGGCAACGCACAAACGCCGATTCGACTTTGGGGGCGGGCTCAAATGCGTCTGGTGGCACGGTAATCAAATAGTCCATGTGCAAGTGGTATTGCAGCATCACGCTGAGTCGTCCGTAGGCAGCTGTTGATGGCGCGGCCACCATGCGCTCCACCACTTCTTTTTGCAACATAAAGTGCATGTCGGTGATGTGCGTGATGTTAGCCAGTAGATGAAACAAAATGGGCGTGGAGATATTGTAGGGTAGGTTGCCGGTGACGCGTAAGCCTTTGCCCAGGCTACTAAAATCAAATTTGAGGGCATCGGCTTGGTGTATGACTAGGCTGCTTTTGGCGTAAGCCGGTTTAGCGTACTCGGCCTTCATCCAAGTGATGATGTCGCGGTCCACTTCCACCACGTGCAGTTTTTTTAATTTTTGCAGTAGCGGCTTGGTTAGCGCGCCTAAGCCTGGGCCTATTTCTAGCATTAAATCATCGGCTTGTGGCGCGACCGCCTCGACCAAGCTTGTGATGACATCTTGGTCGGTGAGGAAGTTTTGCCCAAAGCGTTTTTTTGCAATGTGTTTCATTTTTTTAGCTTATTTTTTGTGTTGACTTAAGGCCATGGCCAACGCTATGGCGGCCAGCATGCTGCCTATTTCTATCTTGCCAGTGCCCGCCAAATCTAAGGCGGTGCCGTGATCGACCGAAGTGCGTATGATGGGTAAGCCCAGCGTCACATTGACGCCCGCGCCAAAGCTAGCGTGTTTAAGCACGGGCAGGCCTTGGTCGTGGTACATGGCTAACACGGCATCGGCCTGGCTTAAATGCTGCTTGGCAAACAAGGTGTCTGCGGGCAGTGCGCCTATTAGGTGCATGCCCTCGCCACGCAGTTTTTCTAAGACAGGATTGATGATGTCTATTTCTTCGCGGCCCAGATAACCGTCTTCGCCGGCGTGGGGGTTGAGGCCGGCCACCAAAATGCGCGGCGCGGCGATGCCAAACTTAGAAATTAAGTCGTGCTGCAATATGCGCAAGGTGGTCTCTAAGCTGGCCTGAGTAATGGCGGCCGGCACATCTTTCAGGGCTAAATGCGTGGTCGCCAGCGCTACGCGCATATCGCCCCCCACCAGCATCATGACCACTTGTGCTGTGTTGCTTAATTCGGCTAAAAATTCCGTGTGGCCGCTAAAGGGGATGCCAGCCTCGTTGATGACGCCTTTATGCACAGGGGCGGTGACCAGCGCATCGAATGCTTTATTGAGGCAAGCGCGCGTGGCTGCGCCCAAACAATCCAGTACATATTGGCTATTGCCTGCATTGAGTAGGCCGGCCTGGGATGGTTGTGGCAGGGCTTGATCCCACACGTTTAAACTGCCGTCACCCAGGTGGGCTTGTGAGGAGTTTGCTGAATAAGGCTTGATGCGCAAATTCAGTCCCAGCATGGCCGCGCGGGCTTTTAGCATGGCCGCGTTAGCGATGACCACCAGTTCCGCATCCAGCTTTTGATGCGCCAACATGACGCATAAGTCTGGGCCTATGCCGGCCGGCTCGCCAGCACTAAGGATGATTTTAGGTAAAAAAGAGGACACGATTTGACGGAGGCTTAACGGCGATAGCGCTGGGCTAAGCCATTAGAATTTATCTTCAAGCCGGATTTCCACGTAAGCGCGGTCGCGTAATTCGCGTAGCCAATCTTGGTAGGCTTCGTCGGCTTTTTTAGCGCGAATTTCTTGACGGGCTTTAAGCCTAGCCGCTTCTTTGCTCATGTCTTGTGTTTTACGCTCCAGCACTTGGATAAGGTGCCAGCCAAATTGGGTGCGCACCGGTGGGCTGATTTGCTGATCTTTCAGTTCATTCATGGCTTTTTCGAATTGAGGCACGGTGTCCCCTGGGTTAAGCCAATTTAAGTCGCCGCCATTGGCGGCGGTGCTGTCTTCTGAATATTGCCTGGCCAGTGCTTCAAATTTTTCACCGTTATCCAAGCGTTCTTTAATGCCGTCTATTTTCAGCTTGCCGTCTTTTTCCGACATAATTTCCGAGAGCTTGATTAAGATATGGCGGACATGAGTTTGCTGTATGACTAAAGGCGAATTGCCGCCCCGTTTATTGATTAATTTCAGCACATGAAAGCCATTGGGGCTGCGTAGCGCGGCTGAAGTCTCGCCCACTTGCATGGTTTTTAAGGCATCCAGAAACAAGGCCGGCATTTGCGAGGCCGCTTTCCATCCAAGGTTGCCGCCTTCTAAGGCGTTGGGCGCATCGGAAAAGCTGGCCGAGACTTTAGCAAAATTGACGCCGGCTTTCAGTTCAGCGAGGGCATTGTCTACTTTAGTTTTGGCTTTTTGCACGTCTTCCGTGGCGCCTTCTTCTGGGGTGCGGATTAACAGATGGGCAATCTCGTACTCGTCTTGATTTTCATTATTGGCGGCTTGGCTGGCCAGAAAATTATCGACTTCCGATTCGCTGACGTTAATGCGGCCATCCACTTCTCTTTCGCGTAAGCGAGCAATGGTAATTTCATTGCGTATATCCGCTCTGAATTTACGCATGCTGACGCCGTCTTTAGCCAGCGCTTCGCTGAATTCAGCAAGGCTTAATTGGTTTTGTTCGGCGATACGGCCTATGGTTTTATCCAACTGAGTGTCGTCCACTTTTAGCCCAGTTTGGGCAGCGTATTGTATTTGCAGGGTGTCGGTAATTAAGCGCTCTAAAATTTGTTTACGTAAAATAGCCTCTGCGGGCAATTCAGTGCCTTGTTTTTTAAATTGCGCGGTGACCGTGGCGATGCGACTCTCCAGCTCTTGCTCGGTGACGACGGTTTGGTCGACTATGGCCACAATGCGATCCATTTTGACGGCTTCTGCGGCCTGCACGTTGAGCTGAGAAGCGAGGCTAAGCCCGGCCAACAAGGCCATGGATTGGATGAAATATTGGATAGAAATGCGCAAAATAATCACTCGTGTTAAGGTTGTTTATAAATTTCAGGGATACGCCCTGTGTGCATATAGCCAGGGATGCTGCGTTCGATAACGGTCATAGGGTTGATGCCTATGGACGCTATGCCACCCAATTCCACCTGAAAAAATAAGGCATAGACGTCACCCGATGTCGCGGTGCTTATTTTATGCACTACCGTTCTAGTTTGCCAGCAACCAGCATCATACTCTAATCCAGCCAGCGTTTCGATGACCTGTTTGTCTAATAAAGAATAATTGGCGCGGGCAATGCCGTACCAACCTTTGCCCAATGGCCACTGCCCAGACAGGTCAACTTGTTCTATGGAGTCTTGCCGGTAACTGTAGCTTAAGTTAAGCGATTTGCCAGGTTCGGGGGTGTAGCGACTGGTGATGGTGGTGCTGACAAATTTGTCTTGGTCGGTGTTGTACTGCCAAAACGCATCCAAGTTCCAGTGGGTTTTTAGATTGGTGTTGAGGCCGGCCAAGATGTCTGAGCTGTTGCTGCTTCGGTATGCGCTTCTGTCAGCGTAATCCAGCGCTACTTTTTGATCGTTAAAATAATAACGCTGACCTATGGTGGCTGCTAAACGTTGGGTGCCGGTATCGGTTTCAATTAAACGTGCGGTTAAAGACAAGCTGAGTTGATTGGCATTGTTGATTCTATCGTTGCCGTTAAATTGATTTTCGCTAAACAAGCTGCTGAAATTTAAGTCAGACTGGCTGGTGTCAAACACCGGCATATTGGCTTGATTGGCGTTCGGGATGTACAGGTAAAATAGTCTGGGTTCTAGGGTTTGCGTGTAAGCCCTATCGGCAATGTTGAAATCTCGGTCAAAAAACAAGCTGCCGTCCAGACTGGCTATGGGCAAGGTTCTATGGTAGCTGTCATGATTGTTTGGGTCATTATCCAAGCTGTAGCTGGTGTGGTGTAGGCCTAGTTTAGGCTTTAGGTAGCCGTAAGCTTGGTTCATGGGCCAGCTTAGGCTGGGGTAGAACGTGGCCCGCATGCCGGTGGCGGCGACAGGCGCTCTATTGTTTTGATTGAATAACACCAATTCGCTGTACGCCTGAGCATAGATCGGGCCATAAAATTTTTCGCCTAACAGGGACATTTGCGGCAGGCGCTGGTAAGGATAAGAAGTCTGATCTAGGGTTTGAAACTGCTGCGCTAGCGCATTGAAACGCCAGGTGTCATCGTGGTAATCCAGATTAATCTGTTGCGGTAAATTAACCCGGCTGGTGTTGGTGATCAGGGTGGATAAATCGGCAAAGTATTGACCGTCCGATACTTTTTCAAAATCGTAGCCCGCCGTCCAGCCTTGGCCAAAATCATGGCGATGCTGCAAATTGGCGTAATAGCGATCTTTGCTGGTTTGATCATCGTCTGGCAAGTATTCGACATGGTCTACACCTGAGAAGCGTTCTTCTAAGTAGCGAAACTCGCCTTGCAATTGCACGCCGCGGCGACTTAAGGCGCGAGCAGTGATGGTGGCGTCCATATTGGGCGAGATATTCCAATAGTAAGGCACGGCGATTTCCACCCCGCTGTTGGATGTGGTGCCGTAGGTGGGGGCAAGCAAACCACTTTTACGTTGCTCATTGTAAGAAAAATTTAGCCATGGCGTATACAGTACTGGCACGCCTTTGATTTCTAAGTAAGCGTTTTTGGCGCTACCGGATTCGGTGTAGCTATTGAGTTTTAATTCATCGGCTTTGATATACCAGTCGTCTACGCCAGGCGCGCAAGTGGTATAGCGCGCCTCTTTTAGGCGCTTGACATCCTGGCCTTCAAACAACACGGTTTTGGCATCGCCACGGCCATTTGAGCCTAGTTTTCTTGCGCTGAACGTGGTGTTCAGGTAAAGGGATCCGAGCACGTCGCTAGCCGAACTTGTGCGTGCTTGAGTGGGGTAGTCCAGTGTGGTTTTGCTGGCATCTTCCGCGGGCTTGTGCTGAGTTTTTGCGGGAGTGCTGGGTTCAGCAGGCAACATTTTAAAGCTGGCATTTTTAAATTCGCCTAGATGACTGGAAAGTTGCAAGCGTAATTCCGAGCCATTAATTTGCGCATTGTCCAAGCGGATTTGCACATTACCGGTGACATGTAACTCGTCATTTTGCAGGTCGTAGTCTATGTTGTCGCCAGCAATGCTTTGTTGGCCGCGGCTAATGGAGGCCTGACCCAAAGCGCGCATCTTTCTATCCATATGCAATTCAAGTTTGTCGCCGTCAATCAGCAGTGCATCGCTAGGCAAGTCGGCGTCATTGGCATGGCTGAGCAGGCTGTAAGTGACCAACACGGCGCTTAAGCTGCTAAAAATACTGATTTTTAGCATGCTGGCGCGACGCTGGTTAAGAGCATGGCGGTGGGTGAAAAGAGGCGTAAAAAACTGGGCACGGGTGTTGGGCTGAGGTTTTATTTTAAGGATGGATTTATCGATGATAAAATCTCATAAATAGGGCTTTTTGGCAATCAGTAAATCGCATTTTAGGCTGTGGCCATAAGGGCGGTTTGCTGGCCTAAGCCTAAGCGCAATAGACGGCAACATTATATAACATGGGATAAACCGCAAGTGGATGACAGACAGCAGCAACTAAACATTTGGCTGGATAGCGTATTAAAATCAGCCCCTTACACTCTGACAACGGCGTCGGCCGATGCCAGCTTTAGACGTTATTTTAGGGTGCATTTAACGCAAGCTTATTTGGGTCAGCACAGCTTGATCGCCATGGACGCCCCTCCCCCGCAAGAAGACTGCCGGCCTTTTATCCGGATAGCCAAACTCTTTTTAGACGCTGGTCTTAATGTGCCACAAGTGTTGGCGGAAGACCTGGCCCAAGGATTTTTACTGCTAAGCGATTTGGGCGATGACACCTATTTGGCTAAATTAAATGCACAAACGGTCGCGCCACTGTATCGGGCGGCGACCGACAGCTTGATAAAATTACAGTTGGCCAGTAAAGCAGGATTGTTGCCTGACTACGATGAGGCTTTATTGACACGTGAAATGCAGTTGTTCCCAGATTGGTACGTGGCTAAGCAGCTGGACACGGTATTGACCACTGAGCAGCAAGCGGTGTTAAACAACACGTTTGCGCTTTTAAACCAAAACATTTTGCAGCAAGGCAAGGTTTACGTTCACCGTGATTTCCATTCACGTAATTTAATGCTGACGGTAGAAAATAATCCCGGCGTGCTGGATTTTCAGGATGCGGTGTACGGGCCCATTACTTACGATTTGGTGTCTTTGTTAAAAGATGCTTATATCGCTTGGGAAGAGGAGCAGGTGATCGACAGTGCGGTGCGTTATTGGCAGGCCGCCAAAAAAGCCGGCTTGCCGGTGCCGCATGATTTCAGTGAGTTTTACCGTGATTTTGAATGGATGGGTGCGCAGCGGCATATCAAGGTGTTGGGCATTTTTGCCAGGCTCAGTCATCGAGACGGTAAGCATGGCTACTTAAAAGACCAGCCTTTGGTGATGATGCAGCTACGTAAGGTATGCGAGCGCTATGTTGAATTAAGGCCGATGCTGCGTTTGCTTAATCAATTGGACAAGGTCGTGCCCCAGGAAGGCTACACGTTTTAATGAAAGCGATGCTATTGGCCGCGGGTCGGGGTGAGCGCATGCGCCCTTTGACCGATTTCACCCCCAAACCTTTGCTCAAGGTGGGCGGTAAACCGCTCATCGTTTGGCATTTGGAACGTTTGGCGCAAGCCGGATTTAAAGAGGTGGTGATTAATCATGCCCATTTAGGGGGGCAAATTGAACAAGCCCTCGGCAATGGCAGTCATTGGGCCATGCACATAGCCTACAGCCCTGAACAAAACGCATTGGAAACTGCCGGCGGTATCGCTCAGGCGCTGCCCTTATTGGGCGAACAGGCTTTTTTAGTGGTCAATGCGGACATTTATACCGAGATTGATTTTGCTGCGCTCGCGCTGTTGCAGGGTGCGCTGCTGCCGAACTTAGCCCACTTGCTGATGGTGGATAATCCAGCACAACACCCGCAAGGTGATTTTGCTATTACTGACGGGCACTTGGTGGAAAGCGGGTCGGCTAAACTTACTTTTTCCGGTGTCGGCGTTTACCAGCCCAGCTTATTTGCCGGGGTGGTGGCGGGTCAAGCTGCCAAATTGGCGCCCTTGTTGCGTCAGGCCATGGCCGTGCGCCGAGTCACGGCCGAGCACTATACCGGCGTTTGGCATGATATAGGCACGCCAGAGCGCTTGCAAAATTTAGATAGGCAATTAAATGCGCCAGCAGGCTTGGCCTGAACAGGCGATTAACTAGGCGAACAGCACATGAATGCAGCACTCACAGAATTTAAATCCAGACGGCAAACCATGCTGGCCGCCATGGGCGTAGGCCTGGCCATTATTCCCACGGCCGCCGAAGTTATACGCAATCGTGACAGCCATTACCCTTATCGCTTTGACAGCTCTTTTTATTATTTAACAGGCTTTAAAGAGCCGGACGCGGTATTGCTGTTGCTGGCAGGGGACGAAGCAAAATCCATACTTTTTTGCCGAGATAAAGACCCGGAACGGGAGATTTGGGACGGCTTTCGTTATGGCCCGGCGGCCGCTTGCGAGGAGTTTGGCTTTGATGCCGCCTACAGCATGGACGAACTGGATGCGCAGCTATTAACACTGTTGGCCAATCAGCCTAAGCTGTATTTTGGTCTGGGGGCCAATGCCGCTTGGGATGCGCGCTTAACAGCCTGCTTAAATAGCTTGCGTGAACAGGCCAGAAGTGGGGTAAGCGTGCCCGATACCCTCTGTGATCCGCGCCCGCTCATGGACGAAATGCGCTTGTATAAATCGCCGTTTGAGCAGGCCATCCTACGTGAGTCTGCCGATATTGCCGCCACTGCGCATAATCGAGCCATGCAGTTTGTGCGGCCTGGCATGCGGGAATACCAATTAGAAGCAGAATTTTTACACGAGTTTTATAGGCAGGGTGCGCAAGCGCCAGCCTATAACAGCATCGTGGCTGGGGGAGCGAATGCCTGCACCTTGCATTACAACGCCAATAATGCCGTCTTGCGTGACGGTGACTTGGTGCTCATAGACGCGGGTTGTGAATTGGATGGCTACGCCTCCGACATTAGCCGCACTTTCCCGGTGAATGGCAAGTTTAGCGCGGTGCAAAAAGACCTCTATGAGTTGGTGTTGGCGGCCCAGTTAGCCGCCATCGCAGCGGTGCGCCCTGGCCATGCTTGGTCTGCCCCGCATGAAGCGGCCTTGGCCGTGTTAGCGCAAGGCTTTGTGGATTTAAAGCTGTGTCATGGCAGCCCGCAAGCGGTGCTGGAAAGTGGCGATTACCGGCAATTCTATATGCATAGAACCGGCCATTGGTTGGGTTTGGATGTGCACGATGTGGGTGAGTATAAAGATAAAAATCAGCAATGGCGTAGCTTGGAAGCGGGCATGAGTTTAACCGTTGAGCCGGGTTGTTATATACGTCCTGCGGCCAAGGTCCCTGAACATTTTTGGAACATAGGCATACGCATAGAAGACGATGTATTGGTGACGGCGACCGGTTGTGACGTCTTAACGGCCAAGGCGGTTAAATCGGTAGCCGATATAGAAGCCTTGATGCAAACGTCATGACGGCGCCCGTGGTCATTGTAGGCGGCGGCCCGGTTGGCGCTACCTTGGCGCTATTATTGGCCCAGCAAGGCATAGCCTCTACCGTGCTGGAGGCGCGTAAACAGGCGGCCGCCTATCAAGAAAAGCGCGCCTTAGCCTTGTCCTTTGGCAGTCGGCGCATACTGGAAAATTTAGGCATTTGGCCAACGCTGGCGCCATCGGCGACCGCCATCAACAGCATACACGTGTCACAAAAAGGCAGTTTAGGCCGTTCGCTCTTGCAAGCCGCTGATTTAAACCAAGAGGCGCTGGGTTATGTGCTGTCTTATGGGGACTTAAGTCGCGCTTTAGATCAGGCGCTCAGTCAACAGCCTTTGGTGAATTTCTTGTTTGAAGCTAGTGCTGAGGCTATTAGGCATGACGCGGCGCTCGCCACGGTGACTTACCAGCATCAAGCCAAACAACAGTGCTTGGGTAGTCCTTTGCTCGTATTGGCGGATGGCGGTCGCGGTCTTGGTGAAATCGCCGGGCTGAGCAAAGTCAGTAAAGAGTATGGCCACGATGCTTTGATTAGCAAAGTGCGCGCGGAACTGCCGCATGCCAATGTGGCGTATGAGCGTTTCACCGAACACGGCCCGTTGGCGTTG
>SXGU01452641.1_pt1 | contig 18211 bp, 16 predicted proteins | sample 3174531 | NCBI WGS metagenome assembly SXGU01 (sample SAMN11356863, study PRJNA531348) | freshwater metagenome | isolation source: freshwater sample F1-140 | place: China: Fuxian Lake, Yuxi | collected 2017-12-25 | reverse complement strand
TTTAGGATTAGTCAACGAATACGCAATGTTTTTGCGTGGTAAAATAATAAATACGTTCGCAAAAATTTCCCACTTAAAGTTTTTGAAATCTGAAAACATTATACGCTTGACCGGCGACAAAGGAAAAGCAAAATTTAACTGAAGCAGCTTGAGGAGAAAAAATGAAAGAAGATTTGATCAGCACGATTCCCGACGCCGCGCGGCTCGACCGGCGCGAATTTTTTGTAACTTCAATTCTGGCGGGAACTTTCGCGCTCGCCGTGCAGCCGATTGCGGCGCAAACGAAAATAACTACCGACGCGAAAAATTTGATTGCCGGCGAAGTGAAAATTCCGGTTGCCGGCGGCGAAATGCCCGCGTATCGAGCGATGCCGGACGCTAAAAACAAAAATTTTCCGGTGGTTTTGGTAATTCACGAAATTTTCGGCGTTCACGAGTGGATTCAGGACGTGACGCGCCGTTTCGCCAAACTCGGTTATCTGGCGATTGCGCCGTCGCTTTACGCCAGGCAGGGCGACGTGACGCAGATGAAAAACGTGCAGGAAATCATTCGCAATGTGGTCGCCAAAGTGCCGGACGCGCAAGTGATGGCGGATTTGGATGCAACGGTCGCTTACGCCGCCAAAAATAAAGGAAACACGAAGAAACTTTCGGCAACCGGATTTTGTTGGGGCGGACGAATCACCTGGCTTTACGCCGCGCACAATAAAAATCTCGATGCTGGCGCCGCTTGGTACGGCGGTTTGATGCCGACTGAACGCGCGCCGAAAAATCCGAATCAGCCGACTTTTCCGATTGATGCAGCGAAAGATCTGCGTGTTCCGGTGCTTGGACTTTACGGCGGACTGGACACGGGAATTCCGCTCGATTCGGTGCAGCAAATGCAGAATGAACTGAAAAAAGGAAAATCCGATTCTGAAATCGTCGTTTATCCGAACGCCGACCACGGATTTCTCGCCGATTATCGTCCGAGTTTCAATAAAGAATCAGCCGAAGATGCGTGGAGCAAGGTTCAAAATTGGTTTAAGAAACACGGGGCGATTTAAGTTCTGAAAACGACGGGTTAATAAGCGTTTTTAGAAAATCGTTCAAAAAATTGAGCTTCAGATTAGAAAAAATTCTCGGATTAAACCGGATTAAATAATCAGACGCTTTGAATTTCACAAATTATGACAAATGAAAATTTGCAGCTCGTTTATACGCTTTTGTGTGACGATGTGCGGCTCGAAATGGGCAATAAAATTTCTTTAATGGGCGTTTTTCAAAATATTATGGTCGAACAACTGCCCGTTTCGCTGATCAAATTCGCCGTCGTCAATCATTGGCGCGGCGCGGGAAATCATCAAACCGAAGTGAGGATTCTCGCGCCCGACAAAAACAATTTGATCGTTACCTCGCAGCCGACCGGCATCGAACTCGCGCCCGGCGGATTTACCGATAATGTCAGTTTTTTCGTTAACGTCGTTTTTCCGGTTTCGGGAACTTATTGGGTGCAGACGATTGCCGATACGGTGATTTTGGAAGAGTTTCCGCTGATCGTTACCGACGCCGGAACGGTCGCCGGAAATCAACCAGCAGAGGAAATTTCCGAGACGATCAATTAAACCGGCGATTAAGTAAACTTGTTATTAAAAGGGAAAAAGCGCGAAGAAATCAGCTCGTTTGCTTTGATTTCTTCGCGCTTTTTTCGATTTTTTGGCACGTTTTGTTAATCCTTTTCAACGTTGAGCGTTATCGCCAAACGGTAAATCGCGGCGCTGTCAACGTCAATTTCTTTTGCCGCTTTATTGTCTTTTAATTTCGCGGTTAAACGATATTTCGCCGCTCCTTCCGGCTGGCGAAAGATAAATTCGCCGCTGATATTCGTGTAAGCGCTGCCGAGTTTGGTTGCCGAGCCGTCGCCGTTCACTTTTTCCAGTGTCACTTCGGCTGCCGTTACGCTTCTGCCGTCTTGATTGAAAACGCTGCCGCGAATAATCACCAGCGTTCCCTGATCAACGGCTAAAATCAAACGATCCGGCAAATCGCGCGTTTTCTTTTCTTTGACCTCAACTTTGTAAAGCGCGCTCGAACTATATCCTTTGCCGTCGAAAATAAGATCGTAAGCGCCGGACTTTAAACCTTGAACAATAAAGTTTCCTTTGCCGTCGGTTTTGACAGCCTTTAAATCTTTGCCGTCGAGCCGCACGGTAACGGTCACGCCGGCAATTCCGTCGCCTTTCGAGGTGCGAACTTTTCCTTTCAAGCCGCCCGTTTGCGCGAAAACGGAAAGTCCGCAAATCAAAACAATCAAAGTCAGTAAACCGAGTTTTTTCATATTATTTTCACGCTCAAATAACAAAGCCGTCAGCAGTTTGATGAAAAATGCTCACGGCTTGCTGTTATTTTTATCGTTGAATTTTAGGCTTTGGCAGTTTCGGCTTTCAGTTCGTCGTGAAACTGTTCGGCTACATCATTGATGATGTCATCGAGCGTTCGGGTTGGCTTGTAGCCGACTAATCTTTGAGCTTTTTCGAGCGACGGCACGCGCCGCTGCATATCTTCAAAACCTTCGCCGTACGCTTCCGTGTATGGAATATAACGGATTTCGCTGGTGCTGCCGGTCATCGCAATCGCTTTTTCCGCCAAACCTTTAATCGAGACTTCTTCGTCGTTGCCGAAATTGATGACTTGTCCGAAACATTCCGGCGATTCGATGGCTTTAGTTAAACCTTCGACGATGTCGAGAACGTGACCGAAACAGCGCGACTGCGTGCCGTCGCCGTGAACGGTCAGCGGCTCATTTTTAATCGCTGATTTAATGAAATTCGGCACGACCATTCCGTATTGTCCGGTTTGGCGCGGTCCGACCGTATTGAATAATCGAACGACGACGACGGGAAGACGCGTTTCTTTCCAGTGCGCGAGCGCCAGAAATTCGTCGAGAGTTTTAGCGCACGCGTAAGCCCAGCGATGTTTATCGGTCGAGCCGGTCAGCAAGTCGTCTTCTTCGCGAAACGGAACGGACGCGCCTTTGCCGTACACTTCCGAAGTCGAAGGAATCAACACGCGTTTGCGGTAGCGCGAACAAAATCCGAGCACGACATCGGTTCCGCGAAAAATCGTTTCGATGGTTTTGACCGGATGTTCCATAATCAAACGAACGCCGACCGCGCTCGCCATATGAAAAACCCGATCCGTTTCGCGAATCAGCTCTTCCATCAATTTTTCATTCAAAACCGTATCAATAATCAGACGAAAATTTTTCTCGCCCTCCAAATGTTCGACGTTTGAATAGCGTCCGGTTGATAAATCGTCAATAACGGTAATTTCGTGACCTTCGTTAAAAAGTTTGTCAGCAAGATGGCTGCCGACAAATCCGGCTCCGCCTGTAATCAGTATTTTCATAAATTATTCGGAATTATTAATTTGTTGGAAAATCTAACGCCGCTCAAAGTTATTAAGTTTGCGAACAGCGATACTAAACTTTATCAAATATATTTTAGAATAAACACTTTGAGCAAGACGTTTGCAACCGATGTGAATTGAGAATTTACAGAAAATCAGCAGCGCAGTAAAAAATTAGTATGCCGAAAAACCATGAAAAACCCGGCGGCGACAAGGAAAACGCCGCTCATCAACCAAACGAAAGCGAAAAAAAATCGGAAAAAACTCTGGCGGAACAGCAGCAGAAAAACCGTTATTACTACGACGATTCAACGAATTATTCGATTTATCGTCCCGAAGAGGACGACGAAAACGACGAAGATGCCGATTAGTAATTTTTCGCATTGAGAAAATACAAAAAATAAAAAAGCATCTCGCAATTGAAAATCGCGAGATGCTTTTTTGAAATTAATTTTGGATCAAATTGTTTCTATCTGACGCGCGCCGTCGTCGGAACGAAGCGATTCATCGAATCGTAAATTTGCAGATAGATTTTTGTTTCGCGCGGAATCAGCGTCGTCCAATTTTCGCCGCCGCGACGAATATATCCGGCAAGTTTCGCCGGATTTGAATTATAACCCGCCGACAAAAGCTGCGCTTCGGTGGCAATTCCGTTTTGCAAAGCTTCAGCCACCGTGGGATTGGCGATCAGATCATTCCAGGTCATTTGCATATAAAGCAGCATCGCCTGCGCCGCGTTGCCGTGATTGCGCATTCCTTCGACAAAATCCGGCATCAAACCGGCGTTAAAATAACGCGAGCGAACCATTCGGTAAGTCGCGGGAATCATCTGCACCATTCCGCCCGCGCCCGCGCTGCTCACCGAATAACGATAAGTGTCGCCTTCGTTCAAAGCAAACAGCGTGTAAATATCGTTGTAGATAGTCGGATGATATTCGTTGCGAAACCGCTGGTGATCAACGTGTTCGACCGCCGATAAACGTTCCGCGACATCAGCGACGTGCGGTTGAATAAATACGCCTTTGACGCGCAATTTTTCACGCGCCGCATCAATCGTATTGCGCACATACATTTTTCCGGCGGCGACGACTTCGGGCGTCACGAGTCCCGGATGCGTCGAAATATAATAAGCCGTTTCGACGTGTCTGCCGCCTTTTTCTACCGGATACTGCACGATCAGCGGCAAATGCGCCTGACCAGTTTCGTCGGTAATTGAAATCGGCGTGTTAACTCCGTTGCCGCGAATCGTGCGAATGAAAACGCTTTTTCCGTTGGAAGATGTCGTTGTCGTACTGGTCGTCACGGAAAGAAAAGTTTCTTTGGTCAAAACCGCGTAATCAATTTGCTGCGTTTTCCAATCGAAAAAAGCCACGCGCACCACGCTCGTCGGCAAAATGCTGTCGGTCAGCGCCGTCGGCAGCGGACGCGCCAGCATCTGTCTTTTCGCTTCGGCAATTCGGCTTTTTAATTGTCCAAAACCGAGCGAACGATAATTCGTGCTAACGGCGTTTACCGGCAATGTTGCCGTTGATGGGTTTGCGCCGCCGACGATAATCGGTGTCGGCGTCGCAATCGGACGCGGTGCGACAATTGGAGTTGGTGACGGCGAAGGCAGAGTGCTTGTCACGACTACAACTTTTGTCGGCGTCGGTGTCGGCGTCGGCAAAAAAGACGACGTCGGTTTCGCTCCGACCACAATCACTCTTTCTCTGGTCGGCGTCGGTTGGCTGACCTGCGAAAATGCGGTTTGAATCGAGAAGACGAGAACGATAATTACAAACAAGGGGATTTGATTCATAGGGCGTCTAATTTTTGGAGATGGTTTCGGGCGAAAGTTGATAAAAACGAAAAATGTTTTCATCTGTCTGCAACTATAAAGATTCGCTTATTAAACAAAAGGTTGTCAAATCATCTATCAAAAGATTATGGATATTACAAATATTATTTATGAGAACGCCTGTTTGTCGTTCGCTTTTTTTTTGATATAAATAAAACTTTGGTTAGTAGTGTAAACATTATGAGAAAACTTTTCGGAACAGACGGAATGCGCGGACGAGCCGGTGAATTTCCTCTCGATCAAAAAACGATCTTCAACATCGGAGCTTCGCTGACAAAACAGTTTTTTGACAAATTAAACAAAAAACCGCGCTTCATCGTCGGCAGAGACACGCGCGAATCCGGCGAATGGATCGAAAAAGCGTTTTGCGCCGGAGTTGCGGCAAGCGGCGGAGAATGCGAATCCGCCGGAGTTATCACGACGCCGGGAGTTGCATATTTGACTGCGCAGTTCGGTTTTGACGCCGGCGTCGTCGTCAGCGCGTCGCACAATCCGTTTGAAGATAACGGAATCAAAATTTTTTCGCCGAGCGGAAAAAAATTGGACGGAGAAACCGAAAGCGCGATTGAAAAAGACATATTCAGCGCGGCGACCAAAGAAGTCGAAATCGGCGACGCTGAACTTAACGATGAAAAAGCGGCTTTCTATCAACAAAACTACGTAAATCATCTGCGCGCCGGATTTGAAAATTTGTCTCTGAAAAAATTCAAGATGGTGATTGATTGTGCCAACGGCGCGGCTTCAAATCTGGCACCGCAATTATTTGCCGGTTTCGGTGCTGAAATCGTGCCGATTAGTTACCAGCCTGACGGGAAAAATATCAATTACAATTGCGGTTCGCTTCATCTCGAACAGCTTCAAAAAAAGGTTTTAGAACAAAAAGCGGATTTCGGCGCGGCGTTTGACGGCGACGCCGACCGGGCATTATTCGTTGATGAAAAAGGAAATCTTATTGATGGCGACGCGACGCTATGGATTATGGCGAATTATTTGGAGTCGCACGGTTTGCTTGTTAAAAATAAAGTGATTGCAACGGTGATGAGCAACATCGGTTTGGAAATCGCGCTGGAATCGAAAAACATCGAACTCGTTCGCACCGCCGTCGGCGATAAATACGTTTTGGATGAATTGCTCAAATCCGGTGCTGCCGTCGGCGGAGAACAATCGGGACACATCATTATTCCGCAAAAAAGTTTGGTCGGCGACGGAATGATGACCACGCTTTTTCTACTTCAAGCGCTGCGCGAAGCGCAAAAACCGTTTTCGGCGATGACGCAAGGATTTACCAAATACCCGCAAATTCTCGTAAACGTCAAAGTCCGGGAAAAATTGCCGTTTGAAAATGTCGGCGAAATTGCAGAAGGCGCCAAATTAGTCGAATCAGAACTTGCCGGCAAAGGCAGATTGTTGCTTCGCTATTCGGGAACCGAAAATTTGGCGAGAGTGATGATCGAAGGCGAAAATCAAAAGATAATCGAAGAACAAGCTAATCGTTTGGCAGAAGTTATCAAAACCGCCTTAACATAATCGTTGTGATATTACTTTCTGATTTGGCATTTTATAAAGCTGATAAGGTTTAACCAAAACCTCTCAAACAATTATATTTACGCGGCAATTACTGATTGGCTAATAAAAGTTAAAAACGCGTTTGCCAAAGTGTTTCTTAATAAGATATATTTAGGACATCGAAACGGTAGGTGGAACCTCCGTTTCCAGTGATAGCTGGGGTGAGGACAGTTATTGCGAATTGGCAGGTGCGGTGCACTTCCACGTTGCTACGCCTGCTTTAAAAATGATTTAATGAGAGAAAAAGCCGCCCGGTGCGAAATCGAGCGGCTTTTCGTTTTGCATTTTACCTGCAAAAAGTTAAAAATTTAGCGATGGAAAACAAACTCGTCGCCGTCGAATTAAACGAATCAGCGCATCAATACGAAATTAAAATCGGACACGATTTGCTCGATCAATCGGGCATTTGGGCGAAAAAATGTCTGTCCGCAAATACGAAGAAAATTGTCATCGTTTCCAATGCGAAAATTTTTCGGCTCTACGGCGCTATTGTTCAAAATAGTTTAGAAAAATCCGGATTTGACGTTTCAATTTGGTTGATGAAAGACGGCGAGAAACATAAAAATCTTCGCTCGGCGGAAACTTTACTGAAATTTCTCAGCACAAACCAAATTACGCGAACCGACGCCGTCGTCGGATTGGGCGGCGGCGTAGTCGGCGATTTAGCCGGATTTGCGGCTGCCGTATTTCAGCGCGGCATCGCTTTTTTGCAGATTCCGACGACTTTTTTGGCGATGATTGATTCTTCGGTCGGCGGCAAAACAGCCGTCAACACGGAATTTGGCAAAAATCTAATCGGATCTTTTCATCAGCCAAACGGAGTTTTGATTGATGTCAGCGTTTTGCAAACTCTGGAAAAAAGGGAAATCACCGCCGGATTTTGCGAAGCCGTCAAACAAGGAGCGATTGCAGATCAAAGATTGTTCGACCAAACTGCCGAGTTTCTCAAATCTTATCCGGTAAAAAACTTCAAAAAATTTCATTCGCAGCCCGATTTCATTAAAGATTTGTGCAGTCTAATTGCGGCGCAAGTGAGTTTCAAGGCGCAGATCGTGCAGGGCGACGAAAAAGAAAATTCGGCGAGAAGCGACGGCAAATCGCGAAAAATATTAAATTTCGGACACACATTGGCACACGCGCTCGAAAAAGTCACCGAGTATAAATACTTCAAACACGGCGAAGCCGTCGGATACGGAATTATTTTTGCCGCCGAGCTTTCAAAAAGGCTTGATATTTTTGATAATAATGAATTAAACTTGTTGTGCGATGTTGTACATCGCGCCGGTGAGTTGCCTTCGACGAAAAGTATCAATCTTGAGCAGGTTTTCGCCGCATTCAAACACGATAAAAAAACAGTCGGGCAATCACTTCAATGGATTCTTCTGGAATCTATCGGGAAACCGAAAATCGTCACCGATAGAGACATTTCAAATTCAACCGTTCAACAAACTCTCGAAAAAGTTTTGCATTCCTAAACGTTCCGAAACAATTGGCTTGTAGAGAGGTACAACCTAAAAAATGAATACAGCAGTAAAAAATCGCTTGTCCGAGCGCGGCAGCGTGCGAACCAAATTTTTATTAACGATTGTCGTTTTGTTTCTGATCGGGAATGCCGGAATCAATTTTATCCCGATCGCGTATCAAGGCGAAAGTTTTAAGCAGGAAATGCAGACGGCGGTTGTGCAAGGTTTGGCAAATCCGGTCGGTGCCGGAAAAGCCACTGAAGTTGTAAAAACAAAACTGCGCCGCGCTGCCCTAGACAATAATCTGCCTGCCGATACGTTTATGGACGTTAAACAAAACGGCAACACCATTCAGGCGCACGTTTATTACCTCAAAAAAATCCCGATCATCCCGTTCGGCATTTATAACTACAATTACGAATTCGATCACACCGCCACACCGACCGGATTTTTGTCGAAAAGCTTTGAGTAAAAGTTAGAAGCCTGCGGCACCAATCGCTGCGCGAACTTTTGCCGGTTGGATTTGGATCAGACTCGGCGGCGCATCCGCCAGCCAAGTGGTCGGGCAAACACCGCAGGTCGTGCATTTTTCCACTGCCGGACACGGTTTTGACGAAAGCGCTTCCTGCGATTTTTCGTGTTCGGTTTTCAAAAATTCAAACGACAAGCCAGAATCAACGATTGACCACGGCAGAAATTCATCGTATCTGCGATTGCGCGACGTGTGAAATCTCGGATCAATGCCGGTTTCGCGCAACGCCTCGTTCAGATTTCCTTTCAAACGCGCCGCCGATTCGATAACTTTGGCGATATTTCTGTCGCCCGAAGAAAACAAAGCCTGTTCGTGTGCGATGCGCGCCGACATAAATCGCACTTCGACGTTCGGAATTTTCGATAAACCTTTGCAGACGTATTTTATCTTTTGTTTCAGTTCTTTTTCGCCGCAAATCGCGTCCCATTGCAGCGGCGTATTCGGTTTCGGCACAAAACCGTTGAGCGATGGAATGATTTTTCCGGCGCGCCCGAATTTTTTCCCGGCTTCGAGCATCCGATTTTTAATTCGCTCGACCAGAACAAACATTTCGTCCAAATCTTCCGGCGTTTCGGTCGGCAATCCGACCATCATATAAAGTTTGACGGTCAGCATTCCGCGATCAAAAACCGCGCCGCAGATGTCAACGATTTCGTCGTTCGTTAAATTTTTATTGATCACGCGCCGCAATCTGTCCGAACCGGTTTCAGGCGCGACGGCGATTTGCTGATCTTTCGATTCGACGAGCGCGTCGAGCAATTCGTCGGAAATTTGATCGAGGCGCAGAGACGAAACCGAAATGCGGTAATCCATTGCGCGTAGTTCGCGTAAAATCGTCGAAATTTCCGGGTGATCGCAGACGGCGGTCGAAACGAGTCCGATTTTGTTGGTTTTGCCGCGCCATTCGCGCGCTTTGGCGAGAATATCTTTTGCCGGAACGACGCGCGGCGGATAATAATTATAGCCAGCCCAGCAAAAGCGACAGCCCTGCGAACAGCCGCGCGAAATTTCGATTAAAAGGCGTTCGCCCATTTCCGCTTCCGGCGACCAAATTGCCGTCGAAGGGCAAAAAATTTCCTGATTCACGAGAAAATCAGCGAGTTCGGTTTCACCGCGTTTAATCGCGCGGCGCAGCGTGCCTTCTTTCGGATTCGTCGCGGCGAGCGCGCGCCCGACGCGTTTCGGAACGCTTTCGTTTTTCGGCAGATAATCGAAAACCGTTCCGTCGTCGTTGTAAATCACATCATAAAGCGACGGAATATAAAAACCGCGCCCGATTTTTGCTAGATTCAGCAGAATTTCTACTTTATCGCCGCCTTCCAAAATCGTGTCAATCAGCTGATAAGCAAGAATTTCGCCTTCGCCGACGGCGATGATGTCGGTAAAATCGGCAATCGGTTCCGGATTTAAGAACGAAGCCGCGCCGCCCATCACGACGAGCGGATGAAAATGATTGCGGTCTTTCGACCAAACGGGAATGCCGCTCATTTGCAGCATTTTCGCCATATTTAAATAATCGGTTTCAAACGAAATCGAAAAGGCGACAATATCGAAATCGCGAATCGGCGTCTGCGTTTCGAGCGAGAGAAGCGTCGAGCGCGATTTTTCATACTCGCGCATTTCGTCGTCGTCCGGCAGAAAAACGCGTTCGCACGAAACTTCCGGAAGATTATTGAAAAGCTCATACATCGTATGCAGTCCGAGATTTGCCATTCCGATGGCGTGCGTGTTCGGGTAACAAAGCGCGATGCGAATTTGCGCGCCTTGTTTAACGCGCCAGCCTTCTTCGTGCGCGAGTTTCTTTTTGTAGCTTTCAACGATGTTTTTACTCATAAAATATAAAAATCAGCAATCTTGTAATTTACCAAAAAGTAAGGGTTGCGTCCAAATAAAATGATGAACGCACAATATCGTTCATCATTTTGGTGAGGTCGTAAAATTTTTTTGCTTGCGATTGGTCGCAATTATTTTTTGCTTTTCGGCGCTTCGTCTTTCGCCGTGTTGTAAAAAGGTCGGTGCTGCACGACGAAATCTTTGCCTTCGTATTGTCCGTCGCCGTTTACGTCCACTTTTACTTCGAGCTTGAATTTTTTGCCCGCTTCGCGTTTTTCGCCCGCGTCGTAAGCGAGACTGTATTGATTGCGCAGCAGCGAATTGATTGACTGCAAATAATTCGGCAATTCGCCTTCAAAAGTCATCGGATAATGCATTCCGCCCGATTCCTTGGCAAACGTGTTCATCGCATTCTGCGCCTGCAAAAATGTCAGTCTGCCGGGCATTCCCGAAATGGTGTCGGTCGCGTCCAAAAGATGTTCGTATCTTTTATAAAAAAGATTGCCCGTGCTGATAATGTAAATCGGCACGCCGGAATTTTGAATAATTTTTCGCACTTCGTCGTAATTCACTTTGCTGAACGTATCAATACCCGAAGCGACTAGAATAATCGCGCGCCGTTTCGCCTGCACATCAACCATTCCGCCGTATTGCGCCGTTCGTTCTTTTGAATTTTCGAGCACGACCGAATCGCCTTTGCCGCCGACGAGCGCAAATTTGAGCGCATCGAAAAGATTGTTTTCGCGAAAAGCCGGATTGTTGCGCAAAAGCAAATCAACCGTTTGCCGCAAACGATTCGGGTCATTGGTAAAATCGGTGATCGGCGTCGGGCGCATATCAAAAGCGATGACCGAAGCGAAATCATCCGGCGCTTTGATAAAGTTGGAAAGGAAGTAAGCGACCGGACGAACGACTTCGAGTTTTCCGGCATTGAACATTCCGCCGCCCGCCGCATTGCCGAACATTTCCGACCATTTGCTGTATTCGACGACCAAACTAACCGTAATCGGCGCTTCGGGCGTCGCAAAATTGGCGATTTCCTGTTTTACTCCGTTTTCAAAAATAGCAAAATTTTCTTTTTTCAAACCGGTAATGATTTGTCCGGTTTTTTTATTGAGAACGACGGCATCAACGTTGACGATGTTCGTATCAACTTTAAGAATTTCGGTATCAACGATAGCGTTTTTCTCTTCTTCGGCAATGCGGCGCTGTTCCGCTTCCTTTTTCAGCTCTTCTTCGGTTTTCGGCGTCGGACGCTGATTCGCCTTGCCGTTTCCTTTCGGCGCGTCAGGACGCTGCGGGCGCGATTGAGCGAAAACGTTCGCTCCGAAATTGGTGATTAATAACGATAAAACGATCAAAGCGAAAAACGGTCGCCGCATATTTTTCATAAATTTTGCCTTTTTGTTGGAATTCGCTAGTTTAGATACTGATTGTGCTCTTTTGGTTGGTTTAAATCAAGGATTTTATCCTGCTGACTCAAACGAAAAAACAGTCGCGGCGAAATGTATTCAATCAATAAGATTTCACATTTCGGCAGCGACTGTTTTGGTGATTTTACAGTTTTTGCGTTTTTTGAAGGGGAATCAAAAACTAATTTCCCGGCGCAGCGTCAATTTCGATTTTTACATCGAAAGCGCCCGAATTATCGTTCAGATTTCCTTCGTTGACTCCGAGAAACAGCGAACCGTCGCGCTCGGCAATGAATTCGCGCTCGTTGCCGACGTAAACGAATTCGTTGTTGTCATCGCCGACAACGGCGATTAATGCCCCGGTCGGCACGTTTTTCATTAATTTGTCATTGTCCGGCAGAGTTGAGATACCGGAAGGCGTCGAAAAACGTCCGCCGCCGAGCGAAACTCGTCCGTTGCCGGAAATGCGAATTTTCTGCCCTTTGCGAACCACCCAACCCGAATTCGACCAGCCGTTTGCCGTGTTGTCAGCCAAAACTTTGACGTTCAATTCAATCGGTTTTACCGTATTGTTTTTGGCGGTGTTAACGGGCGCAGCCGGTTCGACAACTTGATTGTTGGTGTTATTGATTGGCGGCTCGACAATATTCGGTTTATTTGCTGGCGGAAAATTGTCTGTTTTGATAATTTTCGGCGCGGGCGGCGGCGTATCGGAAACGCGGCTGTTTTGACCGACCGTGATGATTGTATTATCGTTGACCGGCGCGCCGCTGGTTTTTAAGGTTCCGACAGCCGCCGTCTGCGGCGCGTCGAATTGAATCGAATCAATGTCGGCGGCGGAAAAAGTCATCTGCCGCTGGCGCGATCCATCGCCGATAGCGACGGTAAAAGTTCCGCCGGTAAAATTGATTATTTTACCTTTGATAATGCTGCCGTCCTTGAGGCGAATCGTGTCGCTGAAGGCAACGGACGCGAGCGCAAAAACCAAGCAGAATGAGCAGACTAAACGAAGAAAACCGGATTTAAATAACATACTGACCTCCACGAAAAACTGAAATCTAAATGATGTTTGGAAAAAATCGCATTCATTCGGAAAAAACGAAAACCACCGAAAATGGATTGGGAAAGCGGCGTTATTCAAGCCGAAAGAGTTAGTGCCGAAAATGTCGAATTGAGTTGCAAAATTTGCTGATTGCAAATACCGAAAGATTATACATAATTTTCTTGAAGTTGTTAATTAGATTTTGCGATTCAGATTGTTGATAACAAAATTATTAACCGTTTTGAAAAATGCGTTTGCCGAATTCGTCCGCAAAAAAAATTGTTAATGCAAGTCGTTTTGTTTCGTTTCGTTCTAAAAACGAAAAGGCGACAATCGTTTCGCCGCAACCAATGATTTTATCGAGGCTAAGGGAATTATGAACACTACAACTATTAAACTTTACTGCGCATCGCTGATTTTACTCGGAATGTTGACGGTCGCCGGTTTCAGTCAATCGCCGCGCGGCGAGCTGAGCGGAACGCGCTGGAATCTCAGTCAGATTGGCGAACAGAAAATCGGCAAAAACGCGGCGTTTATCGAGTTTGAGACGAGCGAAAATCGTCTTAGCGGAAACGGCGGATGCAACAGAATGTTCGGCAGCTTCGACGCTGACGGCAAAAACATCAAGTTTTCCGGCATCGGTGCCACCAAAAAGTTTTGCGCGCAAAGCGACGTGATGAAGCGCGAAACCGAACTCGTCAACGCGCTCGGCAAAACGACGAAATTCACGCGAACCGGCAATACTCTCAAGTTTTTCGCTGAAAATCGCTTGCTCCTGACATTCGTCACGGCGGAAAACGCGGCGGTACAAGTGCCGGTAAATTTGGAAAATAAAAAATGGATGCTCGAAGCGACGAAAACTACGACGACGATTGATACCGACGAACCGGCGTTCATCGTTTTTGACAATGCGAAAAAAAGCGCGGGCGGATACTCAGGCTGCAACAGTTTCGGCGGCAATTATCGCAAAAACGGAGCGAACATTAATTTTTCCAAACTCATCTCCACAATGCGCGCCTGCAAAGACGAGGTAATGCAGCTTCAGCGAGAATTTATGGACGGATTAAGCAAAGCCAACAATTTTGCGATAAAAAACGATAAGCTGTATTTATACCGCGGCAAAAATCTGCTGCTGACTTTTACAGCAACAGAAAAATAATTTCGTAATTACAAACGAAAAAAGAGAGACGCAAAATTTTCTAATTTGCGTCTCTCTTTTTTTCTAATTGGACAAGTAATTCAATGGAAATTACTCTTCTTCATTGGCAACTTCGACTTCGGTCAATCTTTGCGGACTTAAATTCAAAGCGTTTTTCCCGGCGACAATCGAAACCTGGTTGCTCCAAACTGCAAATCCGTTGCCGCTTTTCGTCACGCCGAATAAATAATAACTGTCCGGGTCAATATTTTTCATTTCGCCTTTGCCGCTCGAATCGGTCAAAGTGTTGTATTTGATATGTTTATTAATCGCGCTCAAGGCTTTGCTGCTGAAATCGCCGTAGCGCGATGGATATAAAATCGCCAAACCCAAACTGTTTTTCAAAGATTGACCGTTGATCGGCTCCAAATCAGCTTCGCTCAAAATGCTCTCCACGTCTTTATCGAGCAGATAAAATTTTTCCGCGCGGACAGCCTGCGGCGTTCCGGATTTACCGGCGATTTTCGCGTCAATCACGACGGTTCCTTTATCAACCGGCTCGCTCGGAACGTTTGTGATCGTCGTTGCTGATGACGAAGACGGCGGAACCGTAACGGTTGACGGCGCTGAAGTTGACGGAACGGTCAAAGTTTGCGAACCGGACGACGGAATTGTTGTGGTTGTAGCGACCGAGGAATCCGAACGCGCAACGTCGCGCGTGTTGCCGATTTCCCTCTGCGCGGCGAGATTGACGTTCACCGAACGATTCGCCGCCTGCTCGTCATCTCTGCTGGCAAACACGAATAAAAGAAACAAAACGAGCACGCCGACAATTCCTAAAACGGCGAAAACCCACGTGGGAATGCCGTTATCTTCGCGCGGAACATCGGCGACAACAACTTTTCTTTCGATAATCGGTTTGGCAAAAGGATGCCCACAATTCGGGCAAGCAGTTGCCGTCGTTGAAACTTCGTGTCCGCAATCAGGACAGTTTATTAATGACATTTGAATAGATTCCTCCAGAATTGGTTGATAAAAATCAAGCTAGACCAGTAATCAGCATTTTTGATGCCACAATAAATTATAAATTTAACTCAATAAAACAGCGGTTTTAGTGAGTTAATGTCGCAAAATTTTAATGCAAATCAGTTGCTCGATTGAGAAAATCAAAGCTTTTTTATTTTTTGTAGCCGCAAATAAATTTTGTCGAGGCGAGATAGATTTCGCTGCGAACGTCTGTAAAACCAGTTTCGCGCAACCATTCAGCGTAAGTGTGCTCGCTTCGTTCGACATCGGGCGCGTTCCAGCAAATGTCTTCGAGGCAAAACAAAACCGCTGTTTGCGGTGCCAATCGAGAATCGTCGAGAATCAGACCGCTCAGTAAACAAACGCCGCCGACCGGAAGTTTTTCGTAGATTTCGCGCAAAACTTTTTTATTCGCCGATTCATCGGAAACCGACATAAAATTGGCGAGCAGCGCGACGTCGAAATTTTCGGGCAGCGCGTCTTTCTGAAAATCTCCGCCGACACATTCGATACGAGTTTGGAGTTGACTATCATTAACAAATTCCTGCGCGACTTTGATATTTTCCGGCAAATCGAAAACGCACGCTTCGAGATGCGCATAATGCTGACATAATCCGATGGACATCGCGCCGGTTCCGCCGCCCAAATCCAGAATTTTTTTGAAACCGGAAAAATCAAACGCTTGCGCTAAATAGCGTCCGTGCAAAAGCGACAAATTATGCTGTTCCGCCATCGCTTCGCCGCCCTGATCATCTTCTTCCGGCGCGGCGTCGGCTGTCTCGCCGTATTTCCAGTTTTTCAAGTGATCGGGCAAATTCTCCCACGCCGGATAACTCCGCTCGCTGTATCTCTTAATTTGTCCGCCAAGATAAAATTCTTTGCCGCTTACCAAAAATTGTTCGGCTAAATCAGTGTTTTTATATTTTTCGCCGTCTTTTTCCAGCAGTCCGACGGAAACCGCCGCGCTCAGAAATCGGTCGGCTGCCAAAGTTTCGATGTTCTTCAGCCGCGCGATTTCTGATGCTTCGAGCGGTTTTTTTTGTAAAACGTCGGCAATTCCTAACTCAGCGAAAGTAAATAAAACTTTCGCGCGCTGATAACCGACAGCCAAATCAAGCAGCTCGGAAAGTCGCTCCGCCGCCGGAAGATCGTGTAAAGAATTTTTCATAAAGTTATTTATATTTGTATCGTCTGCGAACAGCAGCGTTCGACGCCTTCATCAGCGCAAAAATTATGCCGACGCGTCAAATCTTATTTCAATCGCGCTTTCAAACGAATCTGCAGCGTTTAGCCGCGCGAAAATAAAAAATAAAATCGTCAGTTGAAAGGGGAATAATATTTGCAATCGAAAATTTTTTACAAGTCTATGAAGCGAAGCACTTTAGTAAAATTAACCGACCGAGGTTTGTATTGCGAACAAGGCGATTTTTATATTGATCCGTGGCTTCCGGTCAAAAGAGCCGTCGTCACGCATGCACATGCCGATCATACTTACCGCGGAAATCAGGATTATTTAGTGCCGGAAGAAGGCGCGCGGCTCTCGCGGATTCGGCTCGGCGATGAAGCTAAGATTTCGACGCAGAAATACGGCGAAACGGCGACGATTGACGGCGTCAAAGTTTCGTTTCATCCGGCGGGACACGTTCTCGGTTCGGCGCAGGTGCGCGTCGAATATAAAGGCGAAGTCTGGTGCGTTTCCGGCGATTATAAATTAATGCCGGACGCGACCGCCGCGCCTTACGAATTCGTTAAGTGTCATCATTTCATCACCGAAGCGACTTTCGGACTGCCGATTTACCGCTGGCAGCCGACCGAATTTATCTTTGAAGAAATCAACGACTGGTGGCGGCTGAATCAGGAAAAAGGGAAAGTCTCGGTGATTTTCGCGTATTCGGTGGGGAAATCGCAGCGCATTATGAACGGCATTGACCGCTCAATCGGAAAGATTTTCACTCACGGCGCGGTCGAGCGTCTGACCGAAGCGTATCGCGAATCGGGCGTTGATTTGCCGGACACGAAATACGTCGGCGCGGTCGAAAGCAAAAAGGAATTTGCCGGAAGCCTAATCGTAGCGCCGCCGTCGGCGCACGGTTCGCAATGGCTGAAAAGATTCGGCGCGCATTCGACCGGTTTTGCGTCCGGCTGGATGATGGTGCGCGGCGCGAGAAGAAGGAAAGCGGTTGATCGCGGCTTTGTTTTGTCAGATCACGCCGATTGGACGGAACTGCAAACGGCGATTAAAAACGCGGAAGCCGAAACCGTTTACGTCACGCACGGATTTATTCCCGAACTCGTCCGCTGGCTCAACGAAAACGGTCAGCACGCCGTTCCGCTCAAAACAAATTACGGCGATGAAGAAGAAAAAGAGGAGTTAATAACTGATAATGGATAGTTGATAATTATCCGGAAGATTTTTGGCTTTTATTATCAACCATCCATTATCAGTTATCCATTTGAATGAAATTATTCACCGAACTTTACAACGAACTCGACCGCACGAATAAGACGAACGAGAAAATCGAAGCGTTGAAAATTTATTTCGCGCAGGCGGAAAAATCCGATGCGGCGTGGGCTTTGTATTTTCTATCGGGCAGAAAACCGCGCCAGATTGTGCCGTCGAAAAAGCTGCGCGAATGGGCTTTGGAACTTTCGGGAATTCCCGAATGGCTGTTTGACGAATCCCGCGATACGGTCGGCGACGGCGCGGAAACGATTGCGCTGCTGTTGCCGAACAACACGGAAATTGACGAAACGCCGCTGCACGTTTTGGTTGAAAACGAGCTGCTTCCGTTGCGCGGTTCGGACGAAGAAACGCAAAAAAAAGAAGTTTTGGCGGCGTGGGCGCGGATGAATTATTCGCAGCGGCTGATTTACAACAAACTGATTTCCGGCAGTTTTCGCGTCGGCGTGTCGCAGCTTTTGGTCGTACGCGCACTGTCGCAATTATCCGAACTTCCGACCGATGTTCTCGCGCT
>SXGU01190312.1_pt1 | contig 18219 bp, 21 predicted proteins | sample 3174531 | NCBI WGS metagenome assembly SXGU01 (sample SAMN11356863, study PRJNA531348) | freshwater metagenome | isolation source: freshwater sample F1-140 | place: China: Fuxian Lake, Yuxi | collected 2017-12-25 | reverse complement strand
CGGTTGGCGGCGGCGGCGCGATTTACGGCCGCGCCGGTCTGCTGGCGCATACCTATATGCTGGGCCCGAATGGCGATTCTAACGGCTGCGTGTCCTTCCGCGATTATTACGCTTTCCTGCGCGCCTACCAGAGCGGCATGGTCAAGCGTCTGTCGGTGGTCGCGCATCTTTAAGGCGTTCGTGGCTGCCAATCAGCTAATCGATAAAATCTGAGAAAAAACCCCGGATCTGCGGAAGCGGATCTGGGGTTTTTCGTTAATGCTCTGATGATGAAAAAACAGATGATATTTAAATAACGCCGCGATATTCGCTCCAGACCCAGGCCAATGAGGTGGGCGGCGTGAGCGCAAGCCCGGGAGCCTCGGCGTGATCTTCGTTTTGCGCGGCGATTGTCTCGTCTTTCGATCGAGTGGCAGCGCGGCTTTTGAACCCAGGCAGCAGTTTGAATGCTGCGCCAATAGCCGCCAGCGCTCCCAGTATTAGCAGGACCATCGGCAATAAAGACGCTGGAAGGCCGTCGTGATCTTTTTCAACAGGGCTCACATGCGCGGCGTCGATTTCGCCCATGGGGGTCGCCGCTCCCGAAATGATGGCGCGGGCGCCTGGCGTCTCGGCAGGGGGGGCGGACTCCACCAGCGGCGTAAAGGAATGGGTCGAGGCGGTCGGCAGCGGTCCGGCGGTCATTTTCTGGATGTTCTGACGTTGTGCTGCGGATAATTGACGCGAGCGATCAATCGGGATCGCCTGCTTGCCCTGATAGACGAATGCGCCTTTCTGGCCCACGACGATGTCGCCGGAGTGGGCGGTCGGATCATTGCCGACGATTTTGAGCGAATGCTGCTGTGATTCTTCTGGCGGGTGGCAGGCGCAGCCCTGTGAAACCCTTTCGCGGAATTTGAAGGCGGTAGGCAACGCCGTATATTTTTCGCCCTTCAGATTGCGCGCGCTCTCGATGGAGGCGCCGTGATAATAGGCTACCGGCGCAGAGGGGCAGGCGTATTCGCAGGACGCTTGCTTGGTTTGTTGCGCTGATTTGATCAAAGGAAAGAAATAGCCATCGCAGGTGCGTACGCAAAATTCGGTTCCACTACCAAATGACGCGCCGTCACCGCCTTCTTCGCCGCGTTGCTGTCCACGCTCTGCGCGGCCCGTCTGTCCTTGTCCACCGCCGCGCGAACCGGCGCCCTCTGTATTCCGGCCAGAAGCTTTGCGCGCGCTTGATGGTTCATCGGGCCCGAACAGATCATCAAGGAAACTCTGTGCACGAAGATTTTGTGCGCCAGACAGCAGGCTGACGCAGACAAGGGTAATTAATGCAGCTGGTTTGCGGTTCATAAATCTGACCATTCGATGCAATCTGAGAGCATGGCGCACAAAAAAATTGCCGAAGCGCTGGCGGCATTAAAATTTAGCGACGATCAAACACAAGAGATATTTTCAAACCTGATCGCATCAGTGTGCGACTATTGTCTATATCATCTGTTCTGCGCAAAACGTAGCCGGAATATCCTGGTGATAATGTCCGGGACTGATTATATGTCGACAGATTTTCTGATTAATGTTGCATCAGGAGAACGCGGGCAGTGACCTTGCTTGCAGATCATGGGTGGCGACTGGCGAAGCAGACCGATCTCGCCAGGATTGTCGCAATAGCTGCTGAAGTCCATCCGGACTTGCCGGAGAGGGTTGCGGTTCTTGACGAAAAACGCATCCTGTTTCCATCGGGCTGTTTTTGTTTTGATGAGAATGGCGTCGTGACCGGTTACGCCATCTCACATCCCTGGGCGCTTTACGATATTCCGCGGCTGGACCATTTTCTCGGGGCTTTGCCGGCTGATGCTGATTGCCTGTATTTGCACGATGTCGCGCTTCTGCACGCCGCGCGCGGCAAGGGCGCCGCGGGCGCATTGGCCCACCGGCTGGATCGTGTCGCAAGCCGGACCGGGCTGCCGGCCCTTGCCCTGACGTCAGTCTATGGGACACGGCCGCTTTGGGAGGCGTTGGGCTTCTCGCCAGTTTCCGATAAAAGGATCGCAGCCGATTCCTACGGCGGTTCGGCGGTTTACATGATTAAACGTCGTTTTCTCTCCAATGGGGAGGACGATCCTCAACCGCCGCCCGTGCGCAACAACAGGAGTGAAACCTCATGATTTCGCGTAAGTTTTTCGTCGCCGTCGCTGGATTGATCGTGGGCCTTGGACTGAGCGTGATCCCGGCGGCCAGCGCCGAACAGGTCTATCTGGAGCAGGCGATCAGCGAGGCGAATGAGGCGATCGACGCCGGCAAGGCCCAGGAAGCCGCATCCATGATCGAACATATTGATCAATCTTTCGATCGGGCCCGCAGCGCCGTCTGGCAAAACCCGACGGATCACATCCGTCAGGGCATCAAATTACTGCGCAAGGCGTCTAAAGTCGCCAAGGGCACGAATTCGCCGACCCGGATCACCAAGGCGGTGGGTTTTGTCGAGGGCGCCAAATCGCATTTCGAAGCAGCGCGCTAAGATAAATATCTGCTTTTCGCGGATCGTCCGTGTGATGGCTTATGCGCGCGGCGAGTGAAAACCTCGCTGCGCGTTATTGTTTCGCTTGGGGCGCGGTGATTCTGTCGGCTGGCGCTCTCCTAAAATTTGCGCTGCGCAAAGGACCGCCGCCATGCAAATTGACTGGGCGCATTTTACGCCATTAAGCGCGGCATCAGGCGGGGCGCTGATCGGCGTGGCCTCTGCCATTATGATTCTGGGCGTTGGTCGCATCGCAGGCATTAGCGGCATTGTTGGCGGACTCTTGCCTCCCCGGGCGAGCGACGCCGCATGGCGGATCACCTTCATTACTGGTCTGCTATGTGCTCCCGCCGCATTGTCTTTATGGCGGGCGCCTGAAGCGCCCGCATTCTCGGCATCCTGGGGCGTTCTCGCGCTCGCCGGTGTGCTGGTCGGTTTTGGTTCGCGCCTGGGCTCGGGGTGCACAAGCGGGCATGGGGTGTGCGGATTGTCTCGCCTGTCTCCGCGCTCGCTCGCCGCAACGGCGACATTCATGACGGTTGGCTTCGCCACGGTTTTTGTCGTTCGTCATCTCTTTGGATAAATGCAGATGCAGATATTCCTCACGTATCTCGCCGGTCTGATCTTTGGCGCGGGACTGTGCGTTTCCGGAATGAATCGACCAGAGAAAGTGTTGGGCTTTCTTGATATCGCCGGTACATGGGACCCTTCCCTCGCCTTTGTTATGGCCGGCGCTATCAGCGTGGCGTTTTTCGCATTTCGTTTAGCCGCAACGCGTTCCCGCGCATGGCTCGGAGATCCCATACGCCTGCCGACGTCAACGATGGTTGATCGTCGTCTTCTGGCGGGGAGCGCGATTTTCGGGCTGGGTTGGGGATTGGCTGGCGTCTGTCCGGGGCCTGCAATTGTCGATCTTGGATTTCTTGATCCACACGCCGCCGTGTTCGTCGTCGCCATGCTGGCGGGCATGATGGCTGAAGGCTTCATTTTGCGGGCGAATGATTAGCCTTAAACCTGGACTTTGATAAGCTGTCCGGAAAGAGCCGGAGCCATGATGACGCGCGCCGTGGAAAAATTTGCCTCCCCTGGCGTCTTCAGGCTGATTCTGGCCTTCGCTGTTTTTCTGCACCATTCAACCGGCTTCAACATTGGCATGTCGGCGGTGCTGATCTTTTTCGTGCTCAGTGGTTATTGGGTCGCGACCATGTGGGCGCATACCTACGCGCACACCAGAACGCCCTATATCACCTATCTGATCTCTCGCGTCTGGCGGATCACGCCGGTGTTCGCGCTCTGCTCGCTGATTTCCTGGATACTTTTGCTCATTCGGGAAGGACGGCCGGAAACGATTGGAAATCTGGCGCACCAGCTTTTCTCGAACATTCTGATTCTGGGTTATAATTCACTCCCTTTCCAGGCCAATGTGCCGGGCTGGTCTCTGGATATGGAGATTCAGTTTTATCTTGTCGCGCCGCTGATCATTTTTCTGATCTCAAGAAGCGCCTATGCCGTTTTCATCTGCCTGCTGATTTCAGTGTGTTCCAAATGGCTGGGCGGCGGCGTGACGGTAGCGCCGTTCATGTATTTCTTTGGCATAGGAGTTGCGGCCGCAATTCTGGATTTGAAACCGGCGCCGCATCTGGCCTGGGCGTCCTTGATCGCCACGCTGGCGATTATCATGTTCTGCCTTGTTCTGCTGGTCAACAATATGATGTTTGGACAGGTCGCCGATCAACCCTTGCTGGCGTTCAGCAGCCGCACCAATACGCTGATCGCGGTGACGATGATCCCCTGGGCGCTTTACACCGTTCGGCAAGAAAGTTCGCCAAACGACAGAATGCTGGGAGATTTGTCCTATATATTTTATTTGCTGCATTGGTCCGTGCTTGGCGCCCTGCGCGCCGGGGAAGGCGGCTATCTGCATCGTTTCCTGATCTGCGCTTTCGCCCTTGTGCTGATCCTGATCGCTTCCTATTTCATTTGGGATTATTATGACCGGCCCATCAACCGGCGCCGCGCACAATGGGTGGCGCGTCGGACCATCGCGCCTTGATAGCTGCGTCGGGCAAGCCGAAGTCTGGCGTTTCCTTAAATGCGCGCGCATTGTATAATTCCGGGGAACGGTTGGTCCATTTCTGGCAAGGTGCCTGATGTCGCGCTGGATGCATGTCGTCGTTCTGCCGCTGCTGGTTTCAGCCACAGTTGCGATGCTTGTCATCAAACGGACGGATGCACCGGTCGTGCGTTGCGATGTCGCCAATGGCGGCGCCAATGATTATAAAATCCTGATCGTCGGCGAATCCTGGGCGTCGGATGGCCGTATTTTCCCGGAATTGCCCCGCTTCGCCTCGGCGCGCCTTGATGGTCGTGGCGTCACCGCCTGCAGTATTGGTTTTTCGGGACGCAATTCACGATTATTGTATCGCGAATTGGTCGAAAAATTTCCGCGTTCACGCGTTCGCGCGCTGTTTGGTGGGGCAGAGCCGGACAAGCTGCTGTTGATGACGGGCGTTAACGATACGATCCAGCACATTGGCGCGGCGAATTATGTCGAATACACCAAGAAACTGGTCGATTATTTCGAAGGCGTCGACGACATTCAGCTTATTTCCATCCCTCGCGTCAATGAGCGCACCTTCAAGCCGCCGAGCCTCTACAGCGCCATCAAACGTAATATTCTGCGTTGCTTTTACGATGGGTGCGACTATCAGGTGAACGACGTCTATCGCATCGCGCTCTGGAGGGATCATCCTGAACTGCGCATGATCGAATATGATGATTTTATCCACGAATTCCGGGAGCATGAGCATTGCCACACGGCTGACGGCATTCATCTCACCGGTGAATATTACCACAAATACGGGACATTCCTTGGCGTGACGATGTCGGTTCGCAAGGATCGGCATACGCAGATTGTCGGCCGTTAGGCCTCAGCAAATCCGCGGCAATTGCTCGCCGGAAAGCCAGTCGACAACGCGCCGTCCGCCAAATTTTGTTTCCATTTCGACAAATTGGTGTGCGTCTTCGACAACGGTTCCGATCAGCGCGGCGTCGTGACCCAGTGGATGCGCACGCATTCGTTCAAGGAGCGCAGGCGCGACGGCAGCGTCAACAACGGCGATAAGCTTGCCTTCATTTGCGACGTTGAGTGGATCAAGCCCCAGTAATTCGCAGACGGCGGCGACAGCGGCTTTGACAGGAATATCGGCTTCACGAATATTGAAGCCGACCTGCGATTGCTGGGCGATTTCATTTAGTGTAGCCGCCAGCCCCCCGCGGGTTGGATCGCGCAGCAAACGAATTGACGGACCCGCCACCGCAAGCATGGACGCCACCAGATCATGCAGCGCAGCGCAGTCAGATAAGACCGGGGCGTCAAAACCCGGGTTCTGTCGCGCCATCATCACGGCAACGCCATGTTCGCCCAATCCTCCGGAGAGAATAACGCAGTCTCCCGGTTTTGCGCGGTTGCCCGAAAGTTCGACGCCATCCGGGACAACGCCGACGCCCGCCGTTGTGATGAATACGCCGTCCGCTTTACCGCGCTCGACAACTTTTGTGTCTCCTGTCGCGATGATAACGCCCGCACTACGGGCGGCGGCTCCCATATTTTCTGCAATCTGGCGTAAATCGATGAGCGGGAATCCTTCTTCAATAATAAAGCTTGCAGAAAGATAAAACGGCCGTGCGCCCCCCATTGCGAGATCGTTGATCGTGCCGTTGACAGCAAGCGCGCCAATATCTCCACCAGCGAAGAATAGTGGCGAAACGACATAACTATCCGTGCTCATGGCCAGACGAGCGCCCGGAGATGGAAACAGCGCTTGATCATTGCCCGCAGAGAGCAATTCATTGGCGAAGGCCGGATAAAAAACTTCATAAATAAGCTGCGTCGAAGCGCGACCGCCGGAGCCATGCGAAAGGTCTATCCTGCCGCGCGCGATATCGAGTTTGCGACTGAACCGCATCATGACGGGATTTCCTGCTCGTTTCGTTGGTCGGGCGCTTTGTTGCGGAAACGGCCGTAGGTCCAGTGCGCCGCACAGGCCCCCTCTGATGAAACCATGCAAGAGCCAATGGGTGTTTCTGGTGTGCAGGCGGAGCCGAATAATCGGCAATCGGTCGGATTTTTCGTGCCGCGCAGAATTTCTCCACATGCGCAGGAAGGATTATCCTCAATCAGGGGGATTGGAATCGGATAGCGTTTTTCGGCGTCGAGGTGAGCGTATCGCTCATGTAATTGCAGGGCGCTATTGGCGACGACGCCAAGGCCACGCCATTCGAATAAATCGCGCAGGACGAAGGCTTGTTCTACCGCCGCCTGCGCGCGCAGATTTCCCGAGGATGAGACAGCGCGCAGATATTGATTTTCAATATTTGCGCGACAATCATTGACTTGTCGCACGAGCATGAGGATTGTCTGCAACACATCCAGAGGTTCGAAGCCAGAGATCACGACAGGTTTATTGTAGCGCATCGCGACTTGCTCGAAAGGCGCGAGACCTGTGATGGTCGCGACATGCGCCGGGCCGATAAATCCGTCGAGTGATGTCGGAGGATTTGTATGGGACAGCGTCATGATTGTATCGATCGCCGGGGGCGTCAGAACATGGTTGCAGATAACGGAGAAATTCAGCAGTTTTTTGCGTTCGGCGAGCAACATCGCTTGAGCGGTGGCTGGCGCTGTGGTCTCAAAGCCAATAGCGAAAAAGACTATTTCCTGTTGCGGATTCTGCTCGGCCAGGCGCACGGCGTCGAGCGGCGAATAGACCATGCGTATATCGGCGCCATCCGCTTTTGCCGAAAGTAGCGTGTACCCGCGCGCTGTTGGGACCCGCATCAAATCGCCGTAGGCGCAAAGCGTCACCGGGCGCGTTTTGGCAAGGTCAATCGCCGCTGCAAGCCGACCAATGGGCAGCACGCAAACAGGGCAGCCGGGGCCATGGATAAGCCGGATGGCGGGCGGCAGTAAATCTTCAAGGCCATAGCGCGAAATGGCGTGTGTGTGGCCGCCGCAGAATTCCATAAAAGCATAGTGACGGCCAGGTTGGACCGTTGCCGAAATCCGGCTGGCTAGTGCGCGGACCAGCACGCCGTCGCGATAGGCGTCAATATGTTTCACGCCGTCGCCTCGTCATTTTGGTGTGCGGCGTAGCGGATCATTTCCAGCGTGCGCTCGGCGTCCACAGGATCGATGCGCGCGATGGCGTAGCCGACATGCTGAATAACATAATCGCCAACAGCAATCTGATCGAGCATCATTACGCCGATTGTCATGGCGACGCCGTCAATTTCTGCGCGCGCCATCCCGTCGGGCAGAAGTTCGGTTATGCGGACCGGGATCGCAAGACACATATGGCGTTATTCCTGTTGGCCGGGAGAATACCAGATATTAAGGCGCGGCGCGCGAGCAGCGCCTGACCCAGAGACACGCCGCCATCATTGGCCGGCACATGACGCGGCAGGAGAGGCTTAAGACCATTGGCGCGTAGTCGTTGACATAAATCCTCAACCAGGACGCGATTGGTCATGCAGCCGCCCGTCAATGCGATCTCTCTGAAGCCATGAGTTTGCGCCGCGTCAGTTATCCATTCACAGAGTCCTTCGGCAAGCGTGCCATGCAGCAAATCTGCGCCTTCGGCAGGAGAGGGGCGGGTATTGAGGAGATGCGCCAAAAGAGGGGTAAAATCGAGAATATTTGCGTTGAGTTTGTAGCCCCCGGGCAAAGGCGTCGGCATGCGGACCAGCGCCTCCAGCTCCATCGCGGCTTGCGCCTCCTCGAACTGTTCGTTGCGCAGGCCGAGAATCGCGGCGACGGCGTCGAAGAAACGGCCGAGACTGGTCGTTTGTGGCGCCCGTCCCTCACGCAGTATCCGCGCCACGCCCGTCGCATGGCTGTGTGAACCACCCAGCTGGTGAAGGATGTCATTACTCAAACGTCCGGCCGCCATCGCCGCTGCAAGCCCCATGCGCCAGATTTCACGCGCAGCGCGGTCGCCTCCTGGCAGCGGTAGCCCCGCAAGACGCCCTATTCGTCGCCAGCTTGAATCTGCAACGGTCAAGAGTTCACCCCCCCACGCGCCACCATCATCTCCATAGCCATAACCGTCGAGCGCAACGCCAAATATCGGCCCTTGATGATGATGTTCGGCGCCGACAGTAGCAATATGTGCGGCATGATGTTGAACGCGCAACAGCGGTAGGCGGCTATCCTCCGCGATGCGTGTCGATGGGAAATCGGGGTGCAAATCACAGGCGGCGGCCTCGGGCTTAACGCCCAGCAGGTCGAGGAGATGTTGCGCCGTTTCACGATAACGTCGCCGGGCTTCCGCCGAAGTGAGATCGCCAATGTGCTGAGAAACAAAAGCTTCGTCACCGCGTGTAACGGTTATCGTGGTTTTCTGATGTGCGCCGAAGGCAATAACCGATGGGCCGTCACTGCCGAGATTGATTGGCTCTGGCGCAAAACCGCGGGCGCGACGCAGAAAGGCCGGCGCGTTTTCAATGATAGTCATCACACTATCATCGGCGGGGGTCGCGATGGGGCGATCATGTGTAATGATAAGATCCGCAATGTCTTTCAGCAGATATTGCGCAGCGTCATTATCGATAATGAGCGGCTCGCCATCGGGGTTGGCGCTGGTGACGACAAGCGCCATTTGCTGTTTCGCCAAGGTTGTCTCTTCAGCGAGACAGGAAAACAGCAGATGATGAAGGGGCGTATAGGCAAGAAATACCCCGATGCGCGACAGGCCCGGCGCGATTTCGGGCGGGAGACCCGGTTTCGGCTTCATTAAAACAATTGGCGCCGCAGGGCTCTCGGAGAGCCGCATCTCCTGTGCCGTCGGGATAGCAATATGCAAGAGCGCTGCGCGATTTGCGACCATCAGTGCGAATGGTTTAGCGTCACGATGCTTGCGTTGGCGCAAGCGCGCGATGGTTTCGCTCTGTCGCGCGTCACAAATCAGATGGAATCCGCCAACGCCTTTCAATGCGACGATCTTGCCTGCCCGGATCGCCCGCGCGATGTCTTTCATCTCCATGCTCAACCGCGGTCCGCATGTTGGACAGGCGAGGTTTTGCGCATGAAAACGACGATTATTCGGATCGGCGTAATCGTTGGCGCAGGCAGCGCACATGATGAAGGACGCCATTGATGTGTGTGTGCGATCATAGGGAAGCGCCTGCGTGATCGTGAAGCGTGGGCCGCACCGCGCACAGGTTATGAACGGATAATGGTGGAAGCGACTGTTTTGATCGAACAGATCGCTGATGCAGTCAGGGCAAGTGGCGACATCGGGACCAATGTGGGTTTTTGCCTCTCCGCAGGCGCTGGCCGCGATGATGAAGCTGCTATCGGCGCATGATAAAACAGGTTCGACAGTGATCTTGCCGATCACGGCGCCGGGTGGAACGCTTTGCAACAGTCTTTCTGTGAAGAGATGCGCATGGTCGCCTTCAATCTCAATTGTTACGCCAGCGCCATCATTCTGCACGAAGCCGCATAAATCGAGTCCCTGTGCGATTTTGAATACATGTGGCCGGAACCCAACACCCTGAACGGTTCCGAGAATGCGTATCCGTAGACGTGCTGACGTCTGCCCCGTCATGGATTTGTGATATTTGCGCGCGCCTCGATCCAGTCGCAGAGCGCCGGGAGTCCTTCGCCGGTGCGGGCGGAGACAGTAATGATGTGTATGCCCGGATTAACGCGTCGCGCGTTCGCCATGCATTCTGCAACGTTAAAATCGAGATGGGGTAATAAATCAGCTTTGTTCAGCACCATCAGACCTGCGGCCGCGAACATATCTGGGTATTTAAGCGGCTTGTCTTCACCCTCTGTTACGGAGAGCACAACAATCTTATGCGCCTCGCCAAGATCGAATCCTGCCGGACAGACAAGATTTCCGACGTTTTCAATGAAGAGAAGGCTATCCATTGTGACGGGTAAATCGTCGAGCGCATGACCGACCATATGCGCGTCGAGATGACATCCCTTGCCCGTGTTGATCTGGAGTGCAGGAACGCCGGTCGCACGGACGCGTCTGGCGTCTGCGTCAGTTTGCTGATCGCCTTCAATGACAAGAATCGGCAAGCGCGCCTGTAGCTTCTCAATCAATCGTATCAACAGTGTTGTCTTACCGGATCCGGGGCTCGAGACGAGATTAAGGGCGAGTATTCGCGCCTGTTGCAAGCGTTGCCGATTATTCTGCGCATGGAAGTTATTGGCGGCGTAAACGTCGCGTTCAATTTGAATGAGGCGGCGTTGATCCGGGTTTTCCGTATGATGATCGGGCGCGTCTGACGCCAGCGGTGCATGAGTATGCGTATGGTTATGCGAATGGACACGATCATGCCTGCCCTCACGGGAGGGGGTATGAGCGTGAGTTTCACCGCAACCGCAAATCCCGCACATTATTCGACCTCCATGTCGATAACCCGTAGCCCGGTTCCGCCAATAACATCGAGTTTTTCGCCGCCACAAAGCGGGCAGGGCGCAAATCGCGCTGGGAGCATAACGGCTTTGTTGCAATCATAGCACCATGCCTGGCCGGGCGGACGTGAAATTTCGAGATTAGCCTTTTCCGCAATCGTGCCATTGGCAGCCGCTGTGAAAGCGAAACGAAGCGCGGCTTCCTCGACATGTCCGAAGGCGCCCAGTTCCACGCGTATTAATCGTATATGGTGGATGTGTTTGTCTTTAGCCGCCATCTGAACAATGGCGATGATCTCGCGGGCCAGCGTCAGTTCGTGCATGGATGGCTATTGCTGGTTGAGCGGACTATTTTGGCGTCGAGACGCGATCCAGCCGTTTTTTGTCATCTTCCATTAGTTTAACCAGCGTCTCGCATTTCTCCGGAGCGCCGGGATTTTCTTCCGTGCAGAGCTGATAGGCGTCGAGAGACTGGTATTTTGCGGCATTAGCATAGCCGCGTTCGTCCACGCGCCCACCTGTCGTTGAACTGCAACCAGCACAAGCTGCCAATAAGGATAAAATTAAAAAATTGCGAGAAAACAGCATGGATGTCCGCCCGGCGCTCGTCCGGTCCTTCTTTCACGCAGCGGTCTGATTGGGGCACCAATAGACAATTTGGATCAAAAAGTCATTTTTGCAGGCGTGTTGACGGCAGTGCAGGAGACCGGATCTTACGCTTGTTGCCGCCGCACCGGGGCATGGCCCGATGCGGCATGTGCGCAATATTTATCGCTGACTTTGGTTTTTGTGTTTGACCGTGCGCTTGTGATCATTCTCGGCCGCCGGAGGCGGTGTTGGCTGATCATCGCGACGTGACTCGGGATGATAGAACAGGTCGACAAAAGCGCCCTCGGTCACGCTGCCGGGGTCGATGTCTTGTAGCAGGGTTTGTGCGCGGCTTGGCGTGGCGGCGGCGACAAGGATTGAAAGAACAAGCAATTTCAGCGGTAGAGACAAGAAATGACGAGGCATGTTTCCTCTCAGGTCAGACATCGTGAGCGACACCACAGAAGCGCAGCTTGCGTCACAGGTCAATGCGGCAGGCTACAGGCTGCTTATTGGGGGCGTCGCGCGATCAGGTTCGCGAAATGCGTGCTTTCAAGTTTACGCCATTCGTCCCCGAAGACCGGATTGTAAATGAGCGTGGCAGACACGATTTCACCCTGCTGGATCAAAGCGCGAATGTCGCCTTCCTTAAAAGGTCCAATCGCAGCGCCGGCGCGCTCATAATACCAATGATCGGTCGGAGGTGCTGTCGTCCCGGCGGCAGCTTCTGGTTTGCTGGACTCGCGTAGGGTGTTCGGGCGCGCGCCTGCTGGCGCAGACGATTTTGCGCCGAGCAGCGACGTTACACGTTGTTCAAATTCCGCATAGGCCGCTCTATTCTTGACGTAAAAATAAGCGCCTGCTGCGATTGGCAGGATTCCAATCAGAAAATGCCCCGAAATCATGAGGCCAAGGCCAAAGAAAATCAGGCCAACGATGAGCTTTTCTTGCGGCAGATCCGACTGCATCTTGTCCCGAACCTCTCGTAACTGAAAGAATTAGAAGTAATTTGGATATCCATTCGTTTGCCGCAAATGTTTTGAACATCTGAGGCAGCGCGGATGAGTATAGAAATTAAACGCTTTATCAAGGCCTTTTCACGACAGAAGGATCGTAATGAAAACCAAACCAATCGAGTTATAGGAAAATAATCATAGGACTTCGTTTTGAACAGATGTTTGCTTTCATGGGCAAATTACGGTCGATTCCCGCTGGAATTGTCGACAAATGCTCACATGTCGCGCATGATGTAATAACCAACAGTCGCTGCAGCGACCGCAAACACCAGAACAGCAAGTCCATACCCAGCCATGACATCCTCCCATACTTGAAAGGGAGATAGGGCCGCAAAAGAACACGGCAAGTTCTTTGCGGTCTTTGAACTTACAGACTGTCTTGAACGGACAATTTTGTCTGGTTGGGCTTTTATCCCGCGCGCGTTTGTGGCGCTGTCGCCTGATGCGGATCGGATACCCCTTCCTCTCTGGCGCTGGTCATGAACTGCGCCGCGGCCAGTCGAGCGAAACGACCATTGAGCTTAACCAGATCGTCAAATGAGCCGCTTTCGACAATTTCGCCCTGATCAAAGACCAGAATGCGATCGGCGTTTCGGATGGTGGCCAGTCGATGTGCGATCACGAAGGTGGTGCGGCCTTTTGTGGCGGCGTCCAGCGCTTTCTGGATCATCTTTTCGGTTGTCGCATCAAGCGCTGAGGTCGCTTCATCAAAGACAAGGATTGGCGGATTCTTCAGTAAAGCACGCGCGATCGAGAGCCTTTGGCGTTCGCCGCCGGAGAGAGTTCGGCCACGCTCGCCAACCTGTGCGCCATGCCCATCGCTTTGTCGCGAGACAAAATCTGTGGCTTGAGCAAGTTCCAGGGCTCGTGCGATTTCATCATCCGTAGCGTCGGGATTACCGATGCGTAAATTTTCTTCGATTGTGCGGGCAAATAACATTGGTTCCTGAAATACGACGCCGATGTTTCGACGTAGCGAGACCAAAGTAAAATCTCGGATATCGACGCCATCAATTTTCACCCAACCCGAATCGGGATCGAAGACGCGATGTAACAGGCCAAGTGTCGTCGATTTTCCAGAACCAGTTGATCCGACAAGCGCGATGGTTTCCCCCGGCTTTGCCGTGAAGCTCACATCTTTGATTGCCGGGCGACGTCCATCATAGGAAAAAGAGACATTATCGAATGCGACAGCGCCAGAAAGGCGCGCGGCGTCACGTGCGTCGGGACGATCCCGTACGGCCGCTTCGGTATCGAGAATTTCAAAAAAATCTTTGATCTTGGCTGACTGCATAAACAGCACGTTGACGAACCCAACCATTTGTTCGAGCCGCCCGATGAGCATGGTGGCGAAATTCATGAAAGTGATGATTTCGCCGATTGTCGCCTGCTCGTTCATATGCAGCCAGGCGCCGAGCATAAAAATCGAGAGAATGGTCAGTGTCGATGCGGCGCGGCTGGCGACGACAACCAGCGCCCACCACGAAAGCACGGGAAGCTGTGCAGCGAGAACATCATTAATGATACGATTAAGCGTCTGGGCTTCCCGCTCGATGCGGGTGAAGCTCTGTACCACAGGAATGTTGCCGAGCGTGTCGGAGGCGTGTTCGGCTAGTGAAGAATTATATCGTTCGACCTGCCCCTGGAGAGTTTCCGTGCGCCGCAGAACGTAGGATGTCGCGATGTAGAAAATGATGACAAGCAGGATCAGCAAGCCGCCCAGTCGCCAGTTGATGAACAGGGTCATCGGCAGCAAAAAGAACAGCGCAACGAAAGACGCGCAGTTTTCGCGAAAGAACGACAGCCACAGACCAAACATCGCCGCGGCGCCATCGAGCATGGTTTTCAGGAGACGGCCGGAATGAACATTGGTGTGAAAGGTCAGCGGCAGGCTCAGCACGTGATTGTAATATTCGGACATCACCGCAAGACGGCGGCGATGGGCGAGACGGTCGGCGTTCAGGCCAACAAGGATGGCCCCACCGATAGAAAAGAGTCCAAAGCTGGCCCAGGCGCTGATCAGCGGCAGAAGTTTTCCCCATGTCAGGCTTTTTCCTGAAGCCTGGGTCTGCGTCATGAGATCAATGATGCGGCCGAACAGAATCGGTTCGGCGAATTGCGCGACAGCAAGCGCCAGATTCGCGGCGACGAGAACAAGGACGAGACGCAGTTGAGGACGGAGCAGTCCAAGGACGCGGGCGTAGATTTGCAGCACCGACATGACGGACGCCCAGCTTCGTTCGTTTATTCCTCTTCGCCAAACCGATTGGCGACGAGCGTCTCAAGCGCGTCGAGGGCCTCGGTGGCCTGCGGTCCTTCGGCGCTTACGGTGATTGTCGTCCCCTGTCCTGCGCCAAGGGTCAGTATGCCCATAATGGAGCTTCCGCCGACCGTTTCGCCATCGCGCGCAACAGAGATGGTTGCATCGAACTTTTCGCAGCATTGAACGAATTTGGCCGTCGCCCTGGCGTGAAGCCCTTTTCGATTGATAATTGGCAGGTCACGCGTTAGGGGAGCATTGATCGTTAGCGGCTGTGCGTCATTCATGAATGAAATCACTTTGTGTTGAGAACTTTACTGGCGATGTAAACATATTTTCGTCCGGCTTCCTGCGCCTGCTGAACTGCTTGCTCCAGCGTCGCGGAATCGCGTACCGAGGCGAGTTTAATCAGCATGGGTAGATTGATGCCGGCCAGAACCTCGATCTTCCCGCCATTCATCACCGAGATCGCCAGATTGGATGGTGTGCCGCCGAACATGTCGGTGAGCACGACAACGCCTTCGCCGCTGTCTGCTTCCTGAATCGCCTCGATAATGTCGGCGCGTCGCCGCTCCATATCGTCTTCAGGGCCGATAGAGATAGCGACCAATTGTTTCTGCTGCCCGACCACATGTTCGAGCGCGGCGCGAAACTCAGAAGCGAGGTGGCCATGGGTCACCAGGACCATTCCGATCATGCGATCCCACCACTCATCAGGATGTTGCGCGTCAGATCCATGTCGTGTGAACTCATGACGCCGCCCGATCATCAGACAGGCGTGGATCAAACGATTGGAGAGAACAGACGACCACGCAAAATCCGTATGTCAGAAGTTCACAACGGCCATTCGCAAAATATTGTTTTTTCTGCGCAACCGTATCAACCCGCCACGGCCTCCTGTGATGGCTGACGGGCGCGCCATTTTGTGCGTCGCGAACAAATTGGCAAGCGAAAACCGCAAGGCAACTCTAATTTTGCTTAAGTATTTGAATAAATTGGATAATCATGATCCCGGCGCGTGGATTTTCGCTCGCGACGCATCGTCGCGGCATGGATACGCCCAGAAGCGCCGCCATCTGCGTGGCGGGCTCGGGTAGACGCTCAAGCGTAGTATGCGGCGTCAGATCGACAATCGCGTGGATCACGCCGCCTGTTTCATAGGGCAGGCGCAGGAGCCCCATGCCGCGCGCTTCGATCAATCCTGCAATTTCCGGATGGGGTCGGGCAATAAGCCGGCCGCCATGGGACTCAAGCGATATGCGGTCATCGCCGATCAGGCCGGCGAAATCCCCTCGGGCGCGCGCCAGAGAGAGCAATTCGAGCGTGAGCGCGCTTTTACCGGCGCCAGAGGCGCCACGCAGCAGCAAACCCGTTTCGCCGACGATCAGCGCGTTGGCATGGATGTATGTGCGCTGGGATTGTGGCGCGTTCATCGCGCCGCTGGCAGCCAGACGACGAAGCGGGCGCCGAGGGTCACGTCGCCGGCTTGCGGTTCATCCGTGCCCCGCGGGCGTGCGCGCGTGCGGTTCAGCGCGCGAATACGCCCGCCATGCGCCTCGACAATCTGCCGTGATATGGCAAGACCAAGGCCGGAAGTCTGCCCAAACCACTGTTCTGGGCGATCGGTGTAGAAGCGCTCGAAAATGCGTTCGAAGGCGTCCGCCGGGATGCCGGGGCCATCATCATCGATGATGATTTCATACCCGTCGATTTGCTGACCGCCGGCGCCTTTGGCGCGCTCTGGCCAAAGGAGAACCCGCACGCTCGCGCCTTTTAGGGAGAACGATCGAGCGTTGTCGATGAGATTATTGAACACCTGTCCCAGCCGCGAGTCATGCCCGTAGACGCGCCAGGTCTCATGCGGATTATGTGCCGCTGGTTTGATTGTCAGCTCAATAGTGACGTCATCGCCGCGTTCGACGCTGCGCGCAATATCCACGACCGCGCTCACCGCTGCCGAGAGATCGACGAAATCCATATCTGCGCGCGCCAGTTCGGCGTCCAATCTCGATGCGTCCGAAATGTCGCTGATCAGACGATCAAGGCGCCGCACATCATGCTGAATAATCGCCAGCAGGCGTTCGCGCGCATTATCTGTTTTGGCGATTGGGAGCGTTTCGACGGCGCTGCGAAGAGATGTGAGCGGATTTTTCAGCTCATGTGCGACATCGGCGGCAAAATGCTCTATGGCCTCGATGCGATTATACAGCGCTGTGGTCATATCACGCAGAGCGCCTGAAAGATGACCGATTTCGTCCTGACGATCCGAGAAGTCCGGAATTTCCTGTCGCGCCTTGGCGCCGCGCCGCACACGATCGGCAGCTTCGGCCAGTCGTCGCATCGGTTCCGTGATGGTGTTGGTGAAGAAGAGTGACAGCAGCAGCATGACGCCGGCGGAGACAAGGAAAATACGAATAATGCCCCAGCGTTCTTTGGCGATCACCGCATCAAAGTCGCCGCCCATGGTTGACAGCAGCAAGGCGCCACGGACGGAACGGAAGCGTTGCACCGGCACGGCGACGGAAATAATTGTTTCCCCGCTTTCGGTTACGCGCACAATGGCGCCGGGATGACCCTGAAGGGCGTTATCGACCTCCGGGTAACCCTTGCCATTGCCCATGCCGAGGTCCTCGTACAACGGCAAAGAATTCAATCGAAGAAAGCGTCGGGCGACGTTGATTGATTTTTGCAGGAAGGAGGAGGCGTCGAGCGGCGCATAAGCCGCGTTCGCCGGGGGCAGATCGAAGCGCAATATATTGGAGCGGCCGGAGACAGAGCGAGAATCCAGAAGTAGATAGCCGTCCCGATCGTAAATGCGCGCACGCAGCCGGGTCGGCGACACGAGGCGTCGCAGAAGTGGCCCGATCCGTTCCGGATTCAGCGAAAACTCAAGCGCCTGTGGATTATTATCATTGGCGCTGGTGCTTTCACCTGGCGCGAGTTTGAGCAGTTTTTCGGGGTCGAGGGTGATGGCGTCCGTATCCACCGTCGCCGATGAGGCGATGGCTGCGGCAATGATCTCGCCCTGCGTCAGCAGGCTTTGCACACGCGCATCAATCAATCCCTCGCGAAATTGATTGAGGTAGAGAAATCCTCCGAGAAGGGCGACAAGCCCTCCCAGGTTCAGGACGATAATGCGGCGCGTGAGCGACGAAGACACATGCGATTGCGCCGTGCGTGACAGCCGTCTGGCGCGGATCGAGAGCGTGCGGAGCAAGCGGGTCGGCCGAAACCCGAATTCGGCAGCAGTGCGATTTTCCGGTTTTTCAGCAGGCTCGACTGTGTCTGAGGCTTCCGCTACGCCATCGTCCGGTTCGTTAGTCGAGGTCATATCGGTGTCGACAAACGGCGCTTGTCGCGACGATGTGGAACGGGAGTTCGACGAAGACATTGGTTAGGTTTACGCTTCCTTGAAGCG